>OFHM01002038.1_pt1 | contig 12072 bp, 10 predicted proteins | sample 1521311 | NCBI WGS metagenome assembly OFHM01 (sample SAMEA3504083, study PRJEB24116) | mouse gut metagenome | biome: mouse gut; feature: mouse-associated habitat; material: faeces | place: Denmark | collected 2011 | reverse complement strand
AAACCCCGCAATTATCCGCAAGACGTATACCGTGACCTATATCGAAAATTTCCACATTTCGCGTAGTATGTCTGCCACGCTCAATCTTTCGTGATAGCTCGCCTGTTTCCAACATTTGTCTGCCGACTATGCAGTTTATTATCGATGATTTACCCGTTGCCGATTGTCCTGCCATACTTACATAATTACCAGACATAAGTTTGATAAGTTTATCAATTCCATTACCACTTATAGCATTTACATAGCATATATCGCATAAATTTTGATAAGAATTTTGAAGATCCCGTTCATAGCATCCGTCGTCAGTCAGAAGGGCTTTATGCAATCTTCCACTTCCTGGCTTATGAAAAAGAAAAAGGACGTAAACATCCGGAATGGGAACAGCGATTGAAGAAAATGCTGGATATGTTTCTGCAATTGCAAAATGCCGACGGCAGCTTTCCACGCAAGTTCCGTGGCGATTTCACTATTGTAGATAAAAGTGGGGGAAGCACTCCTTCTGCTACATTGCCTTTGGTGATGGGATATAAGTATTTCAAGGATAAACGTTATTTGGATAGTGCTAAGCGGACTGCAGGTTATCTGGAGAAAGAATTGATTTCTAAAGCAGATTATTTCTCATCTACTCTTGATGCGAATTGTGAAGATAAAGAAGCATCACTTTATGCTGCAACTGCTACTTATTATCTTTCATTGGTGACTAAGGGAGAGGAACGTAAACATTATGCTGACCTGACGAAGCAAGCCGCTTATTTTGCCTTATCATGGTATTATTTGTGGGATGTTCCTTTTGCTCCCGGTCAGATGCTGGGCGATATTGGTTTGAAAACACGTGGCTGGGGAAATGTATCAGTAGAAAATAATCATATCGATGTATTTGTGTTTGAATTTGCCGACGTACTTCGCTGGCTGTCGAACGAGTATAACGAGTCTCGCTTTTCAGATTTTGCAGAAGTAATTTCAACTTCTATGCGCCAGTTATTACCTTATGAAGGGCACATGTGCGGTATTGCAAAGGCAGGTTATTATCCGGAGGTTGTCCAACATACCAGTTGGGATTACGGAAAGAATGGTAAAGGATACTATAATGATATTTTTGCACCCGGATGGACTGTTGCTTCTTTGTGGGAACTGTTTACACCGGGGCGTGCAGAGACTTTTATGAAAAAGTAATTATAATAAATTGATTTGTCATGACGTCTAGAAGAGATTTTCTTAAAAAAGCCGGGTTGCTTAGTGCTGCTTTTGCAGTTCCTTCCCTTAATGTGAATGGCGATACCCCACAGTCTAAAATACGTCTGAAAAATACTAAGATTGTGGTGGACGATCGATGGGATGTTATTGTAATCGGTGGTGGACCGGGCGGATGTACCGCGGCGATTTCTGCAGCTAGGGAAGGTGCTAAGACTTTATTGATTGAGGCAATGGGGCAACTCGGTGGTATGGGAACTGCTGGGATGGTTCCGGCATGGTGTCCGTTTTCGGATGGTGAGAAAATCATTTATAGGGGATTGGCGGAAAGGGTATTCGAAGCATCAAAAAAAGGAGTACCTCATGAGAGCAAACAGAAATTGAACTGGGTGAACATAAATCCCGAATATCTGATGCAGGTTTATGATCAAATGGTTGCTGATTCGGGAGCTCAGGTTCTTTTCTTTTCGAGGGTTGCAGCCGTTGAAATGTCAGCAAATGATACAATAGACGCTATCATTGTGGCAAATAAATCCGGACTTGTCGCTTTTAAAGCGAAAGTCTTTATTGATGCAACGGGAGATGGCGATGTGGCTGTATGGGCAGGTGCTTCCTTTAAAAAAGGAGGAGAGGATGGAGTAGTGCAAAGTTCTACTTTATGTTTCTCGTTTGCCAATGTCGATAGCTATCACTACAATCTCATAGGCCCTTCATTACATACGAGTAACAAGAATAGTCCTATTTATGATGTGATTAAGTCCGGAAAATATCCATTGATAGGTAAACATTTCAATAGTAACCTGATTGGTCCGGATGTGGTGCAGTTCAATGCAGGGCATATTGATAATGTTGATTCGACCGACCCATGGGCTACTACGCGGGCAATGGCAACCGGTAGACAGATAGCAGAGCAATATTTGGAAGCACTGAAAGAAGTGCGTCCCAAGGCTTTTGGCAGTGCTTTTGTAGTGAAGACCGCCTCTTTGCTGGGAGTCAGAGATAGCCGTCGGATTGAAGGGGATTATACGTTTACTTTCCAAGACTGGCTGGAACGCAAAACATTTGAAGATGAGATCGGACGTAACTGTTACTATATTGATGTCCATAAGCCGGGACATAAAGCGACACGTTACAAAAAAGGAGAGTCGCATGGAATCCCTTATCGTTGCCTGACACCCAAAGGATTAAAGAATCTGTTGGTGGCTGGTCGTTGTATCTCTACTGATGAAGAGGCTTTCGGAAGTTTGCGGGTAATGCCTCCTTGTCTGGTGACGGGTGAAGCTGCCGGAATGGCTGCTGTGCATGCCATTAAACAGACAAAGAATGACGTCCATAAGATTGATACTGTTTTGTTGCGTAAAAGATTAAAAGAAGAGGGGCAATATTTTTTATAAATGCGTGAAGAAGGTATTTATGGTATGTACCTCTTGACAAATGCTTTTAAATATTGTATCTTTTAGTCTAAAATGGAATCTCACTCCTGTAAATAACAGATAAAGGAAAATGAAATTAGTAGCTTAAACGGTATAATATTGTAACAAATGTAGAAGATGCCTCTAAGTATGTACTAGGAATAACAAGCTATTTATAAGCAAAAAGGCTGCAGATTTTATGAAATATGCAGCCTTTTGTTTTAAAAGGTGGAAGTATAAATGTAGAAATAGACTTTTGTCGTTTTTAATAAACTAATAAATTACCATCTTCCCTTTTCTTTGAATGTGACAGTATCTTTTTCTGATCAGTATGCTTATTTTTGTACACAAGGCTCATATAGTCTTCCTTTTATATTGGATCATAGTAGAACTTTTAATTTATATACTATAATGACACCTTTAATTAAGAAAATAGAAGCAGCTATTAAGAAAATCGATAATCTTGATAGACTTTATGCAGATATTGCTTTAGTTTACACAAACTCAATTTATAATAGCCGGGTCATCCAATTGAATGACTATTTGTTGCACAGTTGTGAAAGTGGTGTTACAGATACACGTTACTGTGATCATGAAATTATAGTCTCACTTACGACACATGAGCCGCGCTTATATGAAACTTATCTGGCTATTGAATCGATAATGCAACAAACCGTAAAAGCGAATCGAATCATTTTATGGTTACCTGATTCACTTAAAACTACAACTCTGCCTAATACTTTACAACTGCAAATGAAGAGAGGACTGGAAGTGAGATATTGTAAAGATATTCGTTCATATAAGAAACTGATACCAGCACTGCGTAGCTACCCTGATGATGCAATAATTACAATTGACGACGATGCGATATATCATATTGACCTGATAGAAAAATTAGTCAATAGCTACATCAAAGATCCTCAATTTATTTATTTTAACCGAGGGCGTCGTATTAATTTGAAAGATGGAAAGCTTTTACCATATCTGGGGTGGAAAAAATGTTTTGATATGGAAGCATCTGTTTTGAATTTCCCTACAGGTGTTGGCGGTATACTTTATCCGCCACATATTTTTTCTGATGAGGTTTTTAATGAATCGGTTTTTATGAATATATGTCCGTTTAGTGATGATATTTGGTTTAAAGCTATGGCACTTTATAATGATAAGTTATGTAAGAAAGTCTATACCCATAATAGATCGGGCAATGACTATCTGGAAAATTTGAGTGTGCAAAACTGTGCTTTACATCATATTAATCATGGGCAACAACAGAATGACATACAACTCAAAGATGTATTTGAGAAATACGATCTTTACAAAAAGTTAATTGTCATGTGATGTGACAGGAAAAAATAAATCTTTTAATTCAGTTTGTTTGCTAAAGTCGAACAGTGTATTTTGGCGTAGAACACAAAAGTTATTCCAGGCGTTTTGTATGGCATTGTAATATCTTTGCATGGCGCTGTATTGTTCTTGTTGTGCAGAGGCTAAATCATAAACGGATACTTTGCCGGAGTGGAATTTATGTGCCAATAATACATATTGTTCCTGAGAGAGCTGATAACTTTTAGTTGCAACAAACCATAGATTCATATTGTGATTATAATCTTCCACTATATCTTTTATGTTGTTATCAAAATTCACTTCTGCCTGATCTATTTCTATCATACTGTTTTGATAGTTGTTCTTTGCCATGCGAATCTTGTTACGGTTGATACCCCATTGAAAAATTGGAATCTGAACCCCTATCATGACTCCTTGAGTATAATCTGGCTTTTGGTATGCATCCGGGAAATGATCGGAATATTGATTGAGCCCGTAGCTTATGTTAATGTTGCCATTGAAGCGGTTGTTTAGTTTGGCGCTAAATAGTGTTTGTTCGGCTTTTAGTCTTTTTTCTTCTTGCGATAAGGCAAACGGGCTATTTTGACGGGCATAAACAATAGCTGACTTTTCGTCGATCTTCAAAGGTAAATTGAATTCCGGGGTTAATATCTTTACTTCTTCATCTATCCATTCAGGTCTGTTCAGGAATGTGCTAAGTTCTCTAAGTGCTTTCTGATAATTCTTAATGGAATTCTCGAAAGCATATTTGTTATTCAGCTGTTGTAGCTCCATTTGATGATATTCATATTCGGTGAAATATCCATTGTCGAGTAAAGCTTTGCTGGCAATGAGAAGAGTGTCCGATATGAGAAGATTCTTATGTGACAAATCAGCTGCGAGCTTACTTGAGAACAGAGTCATGAATAGGTTTACAGCTTTTGTTTGGATATCTGACATTTCCGAGCAATATTGTTTCAGTGAGTTATTATATACTGCATGCTGTATGCCTTTTTGCTTCTTGTAATTGTAGAAACCTCCGATGAAGGGTTGGGAATAGTTGATGTAAAGTGGATTAGTTCCAAAACGATTCCTGTTATTCGAAAATTCCCGGAGGTAGTTGAGTCGTGAACTGACACTGAGCTCGCCTCCGATGATGCCGACTTTTTGTCGGATAGCTATTTCTGTACTGCTATTGTTGGAGTAATCTTCTACATATGAATAATTTCCACTCTCAGAGTTCTGCATTAGCTTTTGTGAGCGGTTAAAGTTTACAGGGCTTAAAGAGAAAGCGACAGACGGTAGAAATTCTTTTTTGTAATTCTCAAACTCCAATATAGAATTCTCGTATGACAACTTGATCTTTTGTGCCGATGGTGACACCAGGCACCACTCGTTTAATACTTGTTCTAAAGAAATCTGATATGGTTGTCCCTGTAAAAGTGCAGGAAATAAGAGAAACCATATTGTTATCCATTTAAGATTCATAGAATGTCTCTATTTATGTTGAATATTAGTTTTTATATAGCTATGATTGGGAAGAGACCAGGTTAAAGTATTCACCTTTTCTGGCGATAAGGTTTTCGTGATTGCCTACTTCTACAATTCTGCCTTTATTAAGAACAACAATCTGATCTGCGTTTCGTATGGTACTTAGCCGGTGGGCTACTACGATAACAGTCCTGTTTTTGAAAGCACTGTTCAGTGCTTCAACAATCTTCTTCTCATTGATGACGTCCAATGAGTTTGTAGCTTCGTCCAGAAAGAGAAAATCCGGGTTACGGTATAGTGCCCGTGCTATCAGTAAGCGCTGTTTCTGTCCTCCGCTTATTCCTCGTCCCTTCTCTCCAATTACTGTATCAAATCCTTTAGGCATACCATTGATTTCATCCTCTATCTGGGCCATCTGACACACTTTGTGCAGATGATCATAATCAATATGTTCGTCATCCAATACAATGTTTGCTAATATTGTTTCACTGAATAGTTTGCCATCCTGCATGACTACCCCGCACATATTTCTCCAGGTACGCAGGTTGATACTCGATACATTCATGTTACCCATTTTTATTTCCCCAAAGGTCGGTTTATAAAGTCTGACTAATAGTTTGAGCAGAGTAGATTTTCCGCTGCCGCTTCCTCCTACGATAGCCGTTACTTTATTTTGCGGAATAGTCAGGTGTATGTTGGTCAATACTAGTGGAGAATTAGGGCTATATTGAAATATTATATTGTTTAAACTGATGTCTCTGTTTTCGGGCAGAATAGAGGTACTTCCAATAGAAAGCAGTTCTTCTTCATCTTGTAGTTGTCTGATCTCATTCATGCGTAGAAAACTGATCTTGGCATATTGAGCAGATACAACGAAACTGATGAATTGAATAAGTGGACCATTAAGCATTCCGATTATAAACTGCGTAGAGATCATTACTCCGAAGGTGATATCACCTTTTATAACTGCACTGGCACAGAAAAATACGATCCCCATGTTTTTTATATTATCAATGAATTGGGCTCCCAGGTTTTGTGCATTAGTGATGTTGAGCACTCTTTTATTGACTTTGTATAGCTTGGCTTGAATTCCTTCCCATTTCCATCTCCTGTGTTTCTCGTAATTATATATCTTGATATCCTGAATCGCGGATACGGTTTCTACCCAATAACTTTGGTCTTGGGATATGAGCTCAAAATATTCCCAATCCAGTTTCTTGCGGATACGGAGAAATAATAATACCCAGCCTGCGTATAATATTGAACCGGACAGGAAAATATAGAATATAATCGGGTTGTATACCAAAAGTATGATTCCGAATATGATAAATGTCAGGACAGAAAAAATCATTGAGAGTGAGTTACGCATAATGAAGCTTCGGATACGTTCATGGTCACGTGCGCGCTGGAGTATATCTCCTAAAAGCTTATTTTCGAAGAATGTCACCGGAAGCTTCATGAGCTTTATCAGATAGTCTGATATTAATGCAATATTGACTCGTGAAGTAATATGTAATAACACCCAGTCGCGTATGACATTAAATATGGTAATACTCAGCAATATGCTGATATTGCCGATCAATACCATATTAATAAAATTGATGTCAGAGGTCTTTATGCCTACATCAATAACGGCTTTGGATATAAAAGGAAGTATTCCTTGTAGCAAGGTGACTACCAGCATAATGAAGAATATCGTTGCAAAGCTGTTCTTGTAAGGAACAAAATAACGCAGGATACTGATGAAGCTATTTTTCTCCAGTTTCTTTTCGACATCGCTTCTATTGAAATCTATAGTCGGTTCTATTGCCAGAAGTACGCCATTGGTTGCTCCTTTCTGATACCATCCTTTTTTGAATTCTTCGTGAGTGTATTTAATGCGTCCTTTAGCCGGATCAGATACCCATATGTATTTCTTACTGGCATGATAGACAACAATAAAATGAGAGTCTTTCCAGAAAAGAATTGCCGGGAAGGGGACTTGGTTGATGACATCTTCCAATGTGCATTTAATGGCAAGCGTACGTAAGCCGATACTTTCGGCTCCGGTACTTAGATCCAGTAAAGAGATACCTTGATTGGTTATGCCACAACGGTCTCTGAGATATTGTAAAGAGTAATATCGTCCAAAATGTTTGGCTATGATTTTTAAACATGCCGGACCACAATCTTGTGAATCCATCTGGTAGTCGACTGGAAATCTATGAAATATCATTGTATTATAGAATTATAATGGGAAATTTATTGTTCTGCGTTTGCCTTCAGGTTATCAAATAGTCTTTCTATGAGGCGTTTCGGCTTTGTAATAATCTCGGATGTACCTTGAGATTCAAAATCCAGATCAAGCATTTTTCCGAAATTAGTCTGTAATCCATCAGGAAAAGTTATGATTATGCGATAAACATTACTCTCTGCCTGACTAGCTGATGGCATTTGGATCTTGTTTGATAACCGTGAGATTGAACTGACTTTACCCTTGATTAGTCCATATTCCATATATGGATAATTGTTAACTTTTACATTGGCGGTTTGACCTATTTTAACTTTCCCGATGCCATAGGATGGAACTATCATTTCACCAACGATCTCATTCTGATCAGGAAGAATAGAGAATAGCTCCTGCCCGTTTTGTACAAAATAATTTTCTCTCCAGAATCCCAGGTATTCCATTTGCCCATTGATAGGACTGATTTGTAGATATTGCTTTTTCCATGCATGAATAGTGTTGGCCAATTGGGATTTGCTGACGGATAATTCTTCTCTCAACTTATCCAGAGTTTCTTGCTCTTGTAATAAATATTGTTGTATTTGTTGCTCGTTCCTTTTAATCTGTGCGGTATATGACAGTCTGCTGCTATGCAGTTCTTTATATGCTGCCTGTAAATCGTAAAAAGTGCTCTGCTGACGTTGAAAATCTTGTTCACTGATAGCTTTTGCAAGACACAGGATGCTGTCTTTGGTCAATCGTTCTTTTTCGATACTTAGCTTTTTCCCTTTTAAAAGAAGTTCTTTATTCAAGTTTTCTATGATTTCTGAATTTATCTCATTTTGCTGTTGGAGACTGTTGCACATCGTTTTATAGATATCAGAGTGCAATGTCCGATAATATTGGGAATGTGCAATACAAAAAGAGTTGTACGGGGAACTCGCTCCTCCTAATATAAGCCCGGATCTGATAGGGAAATCTTCAAGATCTTGATTGCTATACCTATTTAATAAGGAATCTAGAAGCAAGATATCCTTGTAGTTGGCTTCATTATCTATATAGGCGATTACTTGATCTTCACATACGGATGTTCTGTTCTCATGTAGTAAATGTAGCTTTCCGGATGTATTTGCCACTAGCCTGACAGGGGCAATATGCGCTGTTATTGTGATCTGACCATCTACAGAGTCAGGATATTTAATCACAAATCCTAATATCAGAATTATAAGAATAAGTAGTGTTGTTAGTATTATTGCATAGGTTGCTCCTCTTGTAGGCATCCTGTCAATAATGGTTTGTACCTCTTCACTTCGTTGTACGACTTCTTCTTTTTTTGCTTCTTCTTCTATTTGTGCTTCCATAAAAATAAGATTTAAATAACATTCGGTGTTTTTCCTCTGTAAAGTAAAAACGTTTTGAAGTGATAACGGGGAAAAAGTTGTTCAATAAATGAAAGAAATTGATTATAATAATCGATTTTGTTCTTTTGATATACATTTTCATGTTTTTATTTGATAAATGAATAGAAATTTTCATTTATTGGTCTAAAAATGTTACTTTATTTGCTTATAATATCCGTTCTTTGTAATTATTGACCACTAAGTCCTAAATATTATGAATACACACTTTTCGGTTATAATGCCTACCTATAATCAGGCTTCTTTTATTAGAAGGGCTATTCTAAGCCTACAAAGACAAACTTATCCCAATTGGGAATTAATTATTATAAATGATGGTTGTACGGATGATACGGAGATGTTTATTTCCGACTTCCTGAATGATGAAAGAGTCGTATATATTAAAAATGAAAGTAATAAAGGTTTGGGGCATGCATTAAATCAAGGGCTTCAAATTGCCCGAAACGAATTGATAGCCTATTTGCCTTCCGATGATTATTATTTTGAGGATCATTTGGAGTCGGTTTATAAAAAGTTTCAAGAATACGATGATCTGGTCCTTGTGTATACAGGTATGAAATACGCCTCTCCGGATACCATGTACTATACATCTGATACCGAAAGTAAAGGATTAAAAAAGGGATGTTGTTTGCAATTGGTTCAGACAGCGCATAAAAAAACGGATGAACGCTGGCTGGAAAGAAGCGAATGGGTGACTGAAGATCTGTTTGCTATGTTTTGGTGTAAATTGACAAAGTCCGGTACTTTCGGTATGACTAATAAGGTATCTTGTTACTGGACACTACATCCTGCGCAGCGGCATTGCATCATTGGTGAGAAATATGGAGGAGGAATCAATAAATATAGGAGTTACTATAAGATTCAGTCTCCTGTCAGGATGAAAGTTTCCAAATATAAGTTCATAGATGAGGAGAAACTATATGAGAGTTTTAGAAAAGAACGGAAGCCTTGTGAGAATCCTCTGAGAATTTTGATATTAGGAGAACTGGCTTATAATCCGGAGCGTATTTATGCTTTGGAGCAGGTCGGACACATATTATATGGGCTATGGATACAAAATCCTACCTATAGTTTCTCTACAGTAGGGCATTTGCCTTTCGGACATATAAGGGATATCCCGTTTGAAAACTGGAAACAGGGTATTGAGGAAGTAAAACCGGATATTATCTATGGTTTGTTAAACTTTGGAGCAGTTCCTTTGGCATATGATGTGCTGAAGGCTTTTCCGGACATACCTTTTGTATGGCATTTCAAAGAAGGTCCATCTGTTTGCCTTCGCAATGGCATGTGGAACAGACTGGTATACTTGTATACCCATGCCACAGGAAAGATTTTTCTGAATGAAGCGATTAAATTATGGTTTGAACAATTCTTGCCGCCAAACTATGGGTTGTCTTTTATAATGGATGGAGATTTACCCAAAAAAGATTATTTTAAGGACGATTTCTCTTCTAAACTATCATCACGAGATGGAGCCGTACATACTTTGATTGCCGGAAGGATGATTGGTATTTCTAACGATGACCTGTCTGTTCTGGTAAGGAACAACATTCATATCCATTTGTATACCGAAAACTATCATGCCTGCAAGGAAAAAGCAATGGTGCGCTATATGCAGATAGCACCGAAGCATTTTCATATTCATTCCCATGTTTCTGCAGATAACTGGACGAAAGAATTCTCGCAATATGATGCCGGGTGGTTGCATTGCTTTAAAAGCCATAATAATGGTGATTTGTTGAAAGCTACCTGGGATGATTTGAATATACCTGCTCGGATTAGCACTTATGCGGTAGCCGGTCTCCCGGTTATTTTTCCTGATAATAGTAAACATATTACGGCCACTCAGGAGATAGCTGAAAGATTGGATGTCGGCATCTTCTTTCATGACTTTTATGAATTATCGAATAAGTTGAAAGAACAGATGAAAGTGAAACAATTGGCAGATAATATGCGTCGTAGTCGGGAGGTATTTAGTTTTGATTATTATGTTCCTCAATTAATTCAGTTTTTCAGAGATGCAATCAGAATCAAAAAACAGCAGATATATGGATAATATACTTCGGCAGATAGCCGTCAGTAGAGCGATTATCCCTTACCGAATCTCAAAACAGCATGGATTTTTGGTATGAACACTTATGGTGGAGTGTTATCTATGATATGGTAGACGATATCCCATTGAATAAGATAGAAGGTTATATTGACGAAAAGGTTGCTGAAGCATATTTTGATGAGTCGATAGTGAATAACCATCTTGCAGCTGTTGGATTATGTCTTATGAAAAACATCTAGAAATATGAAATATTTTTTTAAAGAGAGTTAAAATTTAATATGAAGTTTATTGCAAAGACAGGCGGCAGAAAATGAACGGACAGAGATAATGCTGTATGGCAGCAAAAGATGCAGTTGGCCTGACAAAACCATTTTTTATGATTCTCGCTTTTCCCGCCGTTTTATGCTATGATGAAATAACCGCAAAAAAGGAGGCTTTTCCATGCGGATTGCCATTGTGGATGATATTGCGTCAGAACGGGAAAACTTAGCGGATGGGATTCATGTCCAGCTTGCCCGCATTTCCCTTGACGCCGCAATTTTTAGTTTTGGTTCCGGCGCGGATTTCCTTGCCGCTGCCGTTAAAGAACGTTTTGACCTTGTGTTTCTTGATATTTATATGGGAAACGAGAACGGAGTGAATACGGCACAGGCGCTGCGCCGTTTTGATGCGGACTGCCTGCTGGTGTTCACCACTACCTCTACCGACCATGCCCTTGACGCCTTCCGCGTCCGGGCATTTCACTATCTGGTAAAACCCTGCACCAGAGAAGACCTGGATGCTTTGTTTGACGAAATCGCAAAACGGCTCCCCACTGACGACAGATATATTGAGGTGAACGCCGCCGGCGGTTCCGTCCGCCTGCACTTCCGGGAAATTCTTTATGCGGAGCATCACAACCACCAGAGCAAAAACCTGCAAAGCATCTAGCACTGGGACAGAAAAGCCATGTGTCATGGGAGAACCCTGAGCTAAACC
>OFHM01002034.1_pt1 | contig 12093 bp, 6 predicted proteins | sample 1521311 | NCBI WGS metagenome assembly OFHM01 (sample SAMEA3504083, study PRJEB24116) | mouse gut metagenome | biome: mouse gut; feature: mouse-associated habitat; material: faeces | place: Denmark | collected 2011 | reverse complement strand
CGCTGCTGCCGCCATTTTATCAAATTCCAGATTGACAAACCAGTTGTTAAACAGGTGCTGAAGCAGATAAATACTCTGCTGAGGGTACGCGCCCGCCACCAGATACGCTTCCCTGTAAATTTTGAAGGAATTTAAAAAGGATAGAATAACAATTGTATAAAGGCTTCCCTTCAGATTAGGAAGAACAATATACAATATTCTCTTAAATCCACCGGCTCCGTCTACTCTGGCTGCGTCAATAAGGTCTGTGGAAATTCCCAGGATTCCGGCCAGCCACAGAACCACCGTATATCCGGCATTTTTCCATATATAGCTGCAAACAAGAACCCAGAACGCCGCTTCCGTTCCCAGATAATCCGTATGTATCTCTCCCCATAATCCTGTCCATTCCCCAATTCGGGCAAGGAACAAATTAAGGAAACCTTCCTTATAAAAGGTCATCTTCCATACCATAACTATTGTGGCCGTGGGCATTGCCAGAGGAAACAGGTAAACTGCTTTTATCAGTCCGGCATTTTTCAGTTTGCTTAAAGGCCAGGCGATTAAAAATCCGATAAATACCAGAAGCGGGATACAAATAAGGGTAAAACGGAGCGTGCTTTTTACCGCAAGCAAAAAAGCCTGATTACCGAAAATCGTCCGGAAATTTGCCGCTCCGATAAATTCTCCCGTCACCGCCGTGGTAAAGGACCTCTTAAACACATCCATAAACGGCAAAATCACAAATATGAATACCCCCAGAAAACTGGGAGCCATAAAAATGAAGAAATTTCTCCACTTTTTACTTTTTCTCACAGATTACCTCCAAACAGGGGAGCTGCCAATGGCTGACAGCCCCTCCTTTTTCTATTCGGACATATAGATGGCGATACTTTGTTCTATTGCATTTACCGCTTCCTCAAGGCTTTTCTTTCCCTTAAAATACTCCGCGCCTTCGACATATACCGCCTCTTCAATTACAGTATCCTCAATGTAAGGCGTTTTGGCTCCTTCTATCCATCCGTTCAGAATCTCCATCTGCTCCGGCTCCATCACATAAATATTGAAAGTGTATTGCAGTCCGTCCCCGGTTGAGAGTCCGAGAATGCTGAATATTCCCTCTTCGCTGATATACTCCTCGTTTACTTCAAAGCTCTTTTTAAGTGCCTCCTTATGGACAGCAAGCCCATAAAAAAGATTTTCCTGATTTTCTGCTCCCAAAAGCACCTCTATCATCTTTTTGGCCATGTCAATATTAGGAGAGGAAGCGTTAATTCCCACCAGTGTCTTCGGCAAAAATACGCTGCTATTCATACCGCTCATAGCTCTTATCACGTCGTCTTCATACCCTTCCACTTTATTCACGGAAAACAACTCACTGACACCATGAGGATAATAAACCGTACCCATATTGATGGCTTTATCCTCCATCAGATAGCCGATGCAGTCGACTACTCTGAAATAATCGGAATTTTCTCTTGGTCCTCCATAGAAGGACGAAAATCCTCTGTTTTTATTATTATATTGTTCTATATATTCCTCCGGTATTCCCTCAAGCTCCGCGTCATAAATCCTCTTGCACTGGCTTAAAAATTCCTTAACAGCTTCCCTGTCAAGGGTTCCTTCTTCCGTTTTCCAGGAGGGAGATGAAACCATGGAAAACATTCGCATAATGCCTTTTTCTGAATAAATCTGCAAAAGGGACTTTCCGGGATTATCTTTTCTCATCGTTTCCATGGTATCGGCAATTCCTTTTAAATCCGTCATTGCCCCCACATATTTTTCCTTTCCCTCTATAATAGGAAGCTGAATCTCGCACGGAATCATATAAATTTTTCCGTCTTTCCTGAAAGCGTCCACAATATTTCCAAATAGCTCCTGCTCATTGATACAGCCGCTTAAATCCATAAGAAGGTTTTTCTCTATATAGGAATCTACAGGCATATTATCCAGTATGAGAATATCCGGCCCCTCGCCAGCCATAATCTGTGTGTTCAGCTTCTTTAACGCGTCGTCTCTTGTAACGGAGCTTTCCTGTTCTATTCCCACCTCATATTCCACATAAACCTCCGGATTAGCGGTCTGAAAAAGATTTACTGCCTGACGCATGGTGTCATTTTCTTTCAGGCTGTATACCTTAAGTCTTTCGGTGGGAACGGTGGGAATATCCGGATTATAGGTCAGGCGTACCAGATTATTTCCGCTGAACAGTACCAGAAATTCATTGTCGGGCAAAGCCGTCATTCCTCTGATTAAATTGTTGGGATTGCTGAAGCTGGAAAGATTTCCGTCCACCAACTGTTCAATGGAGCTCCCGCCAATCACATGGCGGTACAGTCCCTTGCTGCCGCCGATATAAAGGGCTCCGTCCTCCCCTCCGAAAAAGAATACGTCAAAACAATCCTGGGTGCTGTAATTCCTGTCTCCATAATTTTCACTCAGGAAATCGGATAAAACCTCATCCGTTATATATTCTTCCTTCTCCAAATCATAAAGAACCGCTCCGTTACCATAACTTCCTCCGTCTATTATCATTAAACTGCCTGCAAACCCTATCTGGTCAGGCCGCCTTTCCAGTGTGAGGAACTTCTCCGCAACGCCCTCCTCATTTACCTCATATACGATATCCCCAAAGGTTGTTATGAAAACTCTCCCGTTATCTGAAATCCAGATTTTATAAGGATAATATTCTTCTTCCGAAACTTCAATCTGAACGGGAATCCTCGTTCCGTCCGGTTTTACCACGAGACATTTTTTCTCTGTGTTGTCCTCATAGCCATCATCGTCATTTTCTTCTTTTTCATCCTCATCTACGGCTTCGTCTTCATCTCCCGTGCTTTCTTCTTCGCTGTTTCCTTCGTTTTTTTCCTCTGCCGCCATATCTTTCGGAACACTGTAAATCATCCCTCCGGTGCCGTCCGCCCCATAGGCGACATCCATTATATAGCTTTCTTCTTCCTGTGCTTCCGTCTGCCATTCCTGGGATTCATCAGACCAGCTTACGCCGTTATCCTTTGACACAATCCTGTGAGGTCTTCTGTCACAAACAACTATCGTTCCATCCGCCAATCTTACAATCTCCTTCGATTCGGAACAATACTCCGACATATCTGTGGAGGTCTCCACATACCGTCCCATGGCGTTACTGTCCGCTGAGTCCGGCGTATCTTTGCCTTGCTCTCCACCTTCCTGTTTTTTATCAGTGCCATCCGTCGTTTGATTCGTCTGTTCTTTGTTTTCTGTACTTTCTGTCATTTTGGTACCGCAGCCTGTAAAAACAGACACTGCCATGGCAAACACCAGAATCACTGCCAGTATTTTTTTGTGTTTTTTTATTTGATGCAGCATCCTGCTCCTCCTTCCTGTCACGAGTAAATAAATTCATTGATAAACACTTCATCCGCCAGAAATTCTTCCCCTTTGGCATCCATTTTTCCCTTAAGTTCCAATATGGATTCTTTCCTGATATCCGAAAAAGCTCCTTCCTTTTCCGTGACTTCCTCTCCGGCATTTTTCACGGTTTTAATCTGGAAATCAGTATTCTCCGTAAAATAAACGGTAATCAGTTCCTCTCCCCCAGAGCCTTCTCCTACCATAATAACGGCTGTTTCCCCACCTCCTTCATATTCCTCTGTAAAAATTTTACTGACCACCACAAAGTTATCCTTTTCATTGATTTCCTTCACCACGCCTTCAAAGGAGTCCTCCGCCTGACTTTCTCCACTGCTGCCGCTTTCATTTTCGTCCCCTCCCCCGACATCGTTTTCATCATTCCCACTGGCATTATTTTCATCATTTCCCTCTGCGTTGTTTTCGCCATTCCCCTCGGCGCTGTTTTCGTCATTCTCACTGGTGTTGTTTTCAGCTTCCTCCTTATTTTCGTCCTCTTCAAAACTGTCGTCATCCTGCACCGGCGTAACGATACCTTCAGTCTCTACCAATTGTTCCTTTTGACCTCCGCATCCTGTTACTGAAATCAGGCAAACGGCAATCCATAGGGCTGCTTTTTTTCTTTTCATTACTATTCACTCCTCCTTTTTACTTCTAAACCGGACGGATATTGTTTCGTCCTCTGTTTTCTGTAATATAGCAGGCAAATCTCTAAAATGTCTCTAAAAACAAATTCATGTAATAAAAAAATTAATCTTGGAGATAATTTAGAGATTTTTTTTAGAAATTTATGATAGAATACTATAAAAATGACTGAACGATAACTTACATGCCAGGGCTAAAAAAGCAGGCTTTTGGCAGCACGGGAGATTTATATGAGAATTTTACTTGCAGAAGACGACAAAGAATTAAATCAGACCCTTACAATTTCACTGGAACTGGAAGGCTTCACCGTCGATTCCTGCTATGACGGCGAAGAAGCTCTTTTTTATGGAGAGCAAAATATCTATGATGTGATTCTTCTTGACAGAATGCTTCCCCATATGGAAGGAACTTTAGTTCTCACTAATCTTAGAAAAAAGAAAATTACCACACCGGTTATTCTCATAACCGCTCTCGGCACTCTTTCCGATAAAGTGACGGGTCTGGATTTGGGAGCCGACGATTATCTGGTAAAGCCTTTTGCCTTAGAGGAACTTCTTGCCAGAATCCGCTGCGTTACCAGACGTCCCTCGGCATTAAATAATAACGGCGATATTCTTCCTGTCTCCGACGTTATCTGGCACATGAACGAAGACCGTCTGGAAGGCCCCGCCGGAAGTTTTACGCTCTCCAAACGGGAAGCCTCCCTTATGGAAACATTTCTGCGCAGAAAAGGCCAGACTCTGTCAAGAAATCTTCTCCTTCTTAAAGTGTGGGGTCCGGACAGCGATGTGGAGGAAGGAAATCTGGATAACTATATTCATTTTCTCAGAAGACGCCTTAAAGGCACCGGAAGCATTCTGCAGATTAAAACCATACGGGGAATCGGTTACTGTTTACAGGACTCTCCGGAATAGAGGCTGCCATGTATAAAAAAGTACATTTACAGTTAACGCTCCTTTTCACGGGAATTGCCGCCGCCATTATGATTATCATGTCCCTGTGTTATCTCTATGTATCAGAGAGCGGACTTTACAGAAATCAGTACAATTCCTTTAAAAACGATATGAATACCATTGCCACCAATCTGGAGCAGATGTCCGTTATTTCCATGCAATGGCTCTCCAAAATGGAGGCGCAGGGAAGCTATACCTTTTTTGTCCTGGATAACGGCGCCCCTTTTCTTTACAACCAGCTTACGAAAGCCGCCGATTCTCAAAAATATATTATTATGGAAGAATGTCTGGACGCCTATTATAATACGTTTTCCTTTTCCGAGGCGGGCGTTATAGCTTCCCCTTTCCTTTCCTATCATGTGGAGTATCAGTTTATTTCACCTTCCACAAAAGAAAAATATTTTGGCAGTGTTATTTCCATAGAAAAAGGAAACTCCCTGCTGCAGATAATCGTCTTTTCACCGATGAAATTTCTGGAAAAGCAGATTTCCGGACAGCGTTACCGGTTTATCCTGATTGACCTGACCGCTATCCTTCTTCTTGCCGTTTTTTCCTGGTTTTTTACCGGAAAGCTTCTTCATCCTATCCTGGAAAGCCAGCAAAGACAGGCCCGCTTTATATCCTCCGCTTCCCATGAGCATGTATTTGAAGAGCTGGAGACGGCTGGGAAGCAAAACGCCGTCTTTCTATCCAATGTATCCCATGAGCTTCGCACGCCTCTGGCAATCATTATGTCCTCTCTGGACTGCTGCCAGAATTCGAAGACGGAGAATCCCCAAAGATTTTTAAAAACAATCAGGCAGGAAAGCGTCCGTATGTCCTCCTTAATCAACGACATGCTTGTCTTGTCCGAGTCAGACCAGCATCTTCCTGTCCGGAAAAAGCCCGTGGAACTGGACACCTTACTCATTAACTCTTATGAAGCTTTTGAATATCTGGCAAAGGAAAAAGAAATCGCGCTTTCCGTTAACCTGCCGGAAGATATGCTTCCTCCCTGTTCCTGCGACCCCGACCGTATCAGCCAGGTAATTTCCATATTGATTCATAACGCCATCAGCTATACACCAAAGATGGGAAAAATAGATTTGTCTCTTTCTTATGACAAAAAATGCTTTTTTCTTTCCGTAAAAGATAACGGAATCGGAATTTCCGACGAGGATAAGAAAAAAATATTCGACAGATTTTACAGAGCGGAAAAAGCCCGTAACACTAAAGGACACTTCGGACTCGGTCTGTCAATCGCTTATGAGATTGCAGCCTCCCATAACGGAAGTATTTCCGTTAAAGACGCTTTTCCCAAAGGGACTGAATTTGTGGTTGTTTTACCGGAAGAATAAAATAATTTATACTTTTTTCAAAATATTTGTTATAATAATTAAAAAGCGGGAAATTTATGAAGCCTGTAATTTCAATCGGTAATCAGGACTTTAAAACCATAAGAGAAAATAATTATTTTTATATAGATAAAACCGGATTTATAAAAGAATGGTGGAACAGCGGTGATGTAGTCACATTGATAACGCGGCCCCGCCGTTTCGGCAAAACGCTGAATATCAGTATGTGCGAACAATTCTTTTCAAATCAATATTCCGGCTGCCATAAATTATTTGAAGAACTTGATGTCTGGAAAGACGAAAATTTCCGCAGATTACAGGGAACATACCCTGTAATCTCTTTAAGTTTTGCATCTGTTAAGGGGAAAACCTGTGGAGAAGCAATTGAAGGAATAAAGCAGATTCTTGTAGATTTATACGTAAAATTCGATTTTCTTTGTCATAATGATATTTTAAGCCAAAAGGAGAAAGAATACTTTGATTTTGTAAAACCGGATATGTCAGATACAATAACCGCAATGTCATTACACAGGCTTTCCCTTTGTATGAACCATTATTATGGAAAGAAAGTTTTAATTTTTCTTGACGAATATGACACGCCATTGCTGGAAGCATATTTAAACGGATATTGGGACGAACTGGTTTTGTTTATCCGCAGGTTATTTAATTCAACCTTTAAAACAAATCCTTATCTGGAACGCGGACTTCTGACGGGTATTACAAGAATTACAAAGGAATCTATATTTTCCGATTTGAATAATCTGGAGGTTGTGACGACAACCTCTCTGAAATATGAGACATCTTTCGGCTTTACGGAAAACGAAGTGGCCTCGGCCTTAAATGTCTTTCACTTATCCAATCAAATGGAAAATGTAAAAAACTGGTATAACGGCTTCCATTTCGGCAAAAGAAAAGATATCTATAATCCCTGGTCAATCACAAAATATCTGGATACAGGAAAACTGGGGAATTACTGGGTAAATACAAGTGCAAATTCTCTGGCCGGAAAACTCATTCGAGAAGGCCCGCCGGATATAAAAATAGCTATGGAAGACCTTCTTTCCGGAAAACAGATTAAGGCGTCAATAGATGAAGAGATTATTTTTAATCAGTTAGATGAAAACGATTCCGCTATCTGGAGCCTGCTTCTCGCCTCCGGATACCTGAAAGCAGACACTATTCCTCAAAATGAAGGAGAACCTTATTATCTCTCCCTTACCAACCATGAAATACAAAATATGTTCCGCAAAATGATTCAGGACTGGTTTGGAAAATCGTCTGTAAAATACAATGATTTTATAAAAGCTCTTTTATCTGACAATGTAGTTTATATGAATCGTTTTATGAATCAGATGACGTCATCCGTCTTTAGTTTTTTTGATACAGGAAAACATCCTTCACAGCAGGAGCCCGAAAGATTCTACCATGGTTTCGTACTTGGTCTGATTGCGGACTCCAAAATAGACTATATAATTACATCTAACCGGGAAAGCGGTTTTGGCAGATATGACGTACTGATGGAGCCTAAAAATCCTCTTGATAATGCTTATGTTTTAGAGTTTAAAGTCCATGACCCTGAATATGAGAAATCACTGGAAGATACGGTAAAAACAGCTCTTATGCAAATTAATAAAAACAATTATGACGCACTTTTAATTGCAAGAGGAATCCCAAAAGAAAAAATCCGTCATTATGGTTTTGCCTTCGAAGGTAAAAAGGTACTTATCGGTTAAAAATTTTTTCAATCTATCAATCTCCTTTTTCTCTATAGAGTTGACGTTATAGAGGAATACATGCTATTATGATGCAGTGTGATTCGGTATAGCGACCGGACTGACGGATGCATACGTATTCACGCATAATACGGAGGACAGTTTATGGGTTATTCAAGAGAGCTTTTTGAACAGGTCGGCAAAGATTTGCCAACCATTGAAGGCCGCGAGCCGCATAATAGCATAAAGAGTGTTCAGAATCTGGAAGCCATCATAAATGAAGGTCTTCGGGTTGCTTTGATGGAGGAAACCCCGGACCAGTCTCTGGAAGTTCTTCTGAAATATCTGGGAAAAGCGCTTAACGGAGAACGGACCTACATATTCGAAAGAAATGAGTCGGGCAACGACGATAATACCTATGAGTGGGTAGCCGACGGGGTGGAGCCGGAAAAAGAAAATCTTCAAAATGTTCCCACTGAGATATGTGCAAGCTGGTACCGTAATTTCAGTATTGGTAAATATATTGTCATTGAAGATTTGGAAAATATCCGGGAAACCGACCCTCTTCAATATGAAAACCTGAAACGTCAGAATATCCATTCCCTTGTGGTGATTCCTCTTTATGACGGCAAAAAACTTATAGGTTTTTACGGCGTTGACAATCCGCCTGTAAAATCAATAGAATACGCGTCGAATATTCTGCAGATTGCGGCACACTTTATCGTATCTTCCCTGAAACGGCGCAACCTGGTCCGTGAGCTTCAAAAGAGGAGCTATAATGTGCTCCATGCCCTCAGTGTGGACTATCTGGGGATTTATCAGGTGAACCTTGACACCGGTGAATGTGAGGTATACCGGGACAGCGAAGAGACCGGCATGAATTGGGCTGCGAATTTTAAGGACGGATATCAGGTGGCTGTGGAGCGGTATATTTCCCGGTATGTGGTTCCACGGGATCAGGAACGGCTCCGTGCGGTGACGAAAAAAGACTATGTGCTGGCTCAGCTTCAAACAAAGAAAAAGTTTTATGTCCGATACCAGGTGAAGGACAGTTCCTATGGGCTGAAACATCTGGAAATTCATTTTTCTGCCACGGAGAAGACAGAGAAAGGACACTGGGCGATTTTTGCCCAGCGGGATGTCAATGCGGTGGTGGAGCAGGAGGAGAAATACAAGCTGGAGGCAAGGCAGAGCCTGGAATACATCTTGGAGGGAGCCAGAACCGGTATCTGGACCATTGAGCTGGAGGAGGGCTGTCCGCCCAGGATGTATGCGGACCGGACCATGCGGATTCTTTTGGGAGTGCCGGATGCGATCGATCCGGAGGCGTGTTATCAGCACTGGTTTGCAAATATTGAGCCGGATTATGTGGAGATGGTACAGGAGGCGGTGCGGGAAATCGTAAAAACCGGGCGCTGCGAGGTGATTTACCCCTGGAATCATCCTGAATTTGGAAAAATATACGTTCGCTGTGGTGGCGTGCAGGACAAAACATTCAAAAAACCGGGAGCCTGCCTGAACGGATACCATCAGGACATCACGGAAACCATGGTGACGCGGAAAAAGCAGGAACAGGCCATTATGGAACTTCTGGAGAAAGTCAGGCAGGCCAATTCGGCAAAGAGCGAATTTCTCTCCCACATGTCCCATGATCTTCGAACACCCATCAATGGGATTCTGGGAATGCTGGCTATTATGGAGAAATGTCAGGAGGATCCAGAGCGTCAGATCGAATGCCAAAAGAGAATCCGTGTGTCAACAGAACATCTTTTGTCTCTGGTGAACGATGTTCTTCAAGTCAGCAGGCTGGAGAGCGGGAGGCTGTCAGTGGTGGAGGAGCCGTTTAACCTCCATGATGTGCTGGAAAACTGCATTGCAATCCTGTCTTCTCAGGCGGAAGAAAGAGAGATCAGGCTGGTGCTCAAAGACGTGGATCTGCAGCATGACAGGCTGATCGGGAATCCGATGCATATCAAGCAGATTCTGATCAATATCATTGACAACGCGCTTAAGTATAACCGGCCTCATGGCTCTGTATTTGTCCAGGCAAAGGAGACCGCCTGTCAGGGCGGGATGGCTGACTATCAGTTTGTGATCAAGGATACCGGTATCGGGATCGGAGAGGATTTTAAGAGACATATTTTTGAACCGTTTACCCAGGAACACCAGGATGCAAGAACCAATTACAATGGTGTTGGCCTTGGCATGTCCACAGTGAAGAAACTGGTGGATCAGATGAAGGGGACCATAGAGGTGGAAAGCCAGATCGGGAAGGGAAGCGTGTTTTACATTACTTTGTCTCTGCAGACTGACACAGAGCGGAGTATGGAGGCTTCGGATGTGGATTCCAAAGAGCAGAGTAATATTGCAGGAATGCAGGTCCTTTTGGTGGAGGACAATGAGATCAACTGTGAGATCGTGGAATTTATGCTGAAGGAAGCGGGAGCCAAAGTCATGACCGCAAACGACGGAAAAGCAGCTGTGGACGCATTTACAGCAGCAGATCCGGAGACATTTGACTGTGTGCTTATGGATCTGATGATGCCGGTTATGAGCGGATATGAGGCCGCCCGTGTCATTCGCAGTCTGGACCGGCCGGATGCAAAGGCTGTGCCCATCATAGCGCTGTCAGCGAACGCATTTGAAGAGGATGTGGCAATGGCCAAGGATGCCGGAATGAATGAACATCTGGCAAAGCCGGTCGATATCCGAAAGATGTTCCGGGTCATGAGCCGGTTGAGACTCCGGCAAAGGCAGTGAAGGGCCGGTTGCATAAGCAGTGTCTGACTGCTTATGATAAAGCAAATTAATGATGGAAGGACCATGAAAAAAATTTTCAAAGTAAGGATTGACAGACTATGTTTTACCACAAAATACTTACAAAAGACGGATGAGGTCTGCCATGCGGGGTGGTTTTTGTTATGATGGGTGCATTGTGCCAGTGGTTTTTCCACAGGTGTGACGTGCCCTTTTGCTTTCCGTTTAAAATAAAGTCAAAAGAATGGAGATGAAAAAAGTTATGAAAAGCATGGCTTTGCCGCGTTCCTTAAAAAACAGCACTGCGGTGATCGTTTGTTTGAATATTTTTATTTTTTCGTTTCTGGGAGTGTCCATAAACAGAATGAGCGAAAATACAATTAAAAACATTGGTACGACTTATATGGCCGGAATGAATGAGCAGGTATCGCTGCATTTTGAGACGATCATTGCGCTTCGCCTGACGATGGTGGAATCCATAGCGGGCATTGCAGCTGGTGGAGAAGATTCGGGTTATGGTTCAAGAGAAGAAATAGAATACGGCGCAAAGGCAAGGCATTTTTTATGTGCTGCCTTGTATTCTCCGGATGGCAGGATGGAAATGATTTATGGTGATTCGGTCAAACCAAATACGCCGGAACCATTTTTAAACAGTCTGAGAAACGGGGAGCGCAAAGTGTCGTCTGCTGTGGACAGCAGCGGCAATGATGTGATTTTGTTCGGTGTTCCCTGTGAATATCCCATGTCAGACGGAAATACCAGCCTGGCCCTTGTTGTAGGACTTTCTTCCCAATATATGGGTGAGGTACTTTTTCTTGATACAGACAATCCGCTGCTTTATTCCTATGTCATACGAAAAGACGGCAGCTATGTGATCCGGGACCAGGGCGGAGTAAACGAAAATTATTTTGACAGACTTTACCGGATTTTTGATGGTCAGAGTGAGGAGGCAGAGTTCTATATCGGGCAGATGACAGCTGCGATGAATGCAGCAGAAGATTATTCCGTTATTTTAGAAAGCGGCGAATCACGCCGGCATCTGTACTGTACCAACCTGCCTTATTGTGAGTGGTACCTGGTGACCGTTCTGCCTTTTGACGGGCTGGATCATGCAATTTCCGGTATGGGCATCCATTGGCTTGTCCTTGTTTATGCTGCTTCTTTTGCAGTTATTGCCATGCTTTTGTACATATTCTTTCAGTATTTAAGAGTATTTCGAAAACAGGTGTCAGAATTAAAGCGCATGAATATAGAGATGGATGCGGCCCGAAAAGCGGCTGAAAAGGCACAGAAAGAAGCGGAACAGGCCAATATGGCAAAACA
>OFHM01002032.1_pt1 | contig 12107 bp, 9 predicted proteins | sample 1521311 | NCBI WGS metagenome assembly OFHM01 (sample SAMEA3504083, study PRJEB24116) | mouse gut metagenome | biome: mouse gut; feature: mouse-associated habitat; material: faeces | place: Denmark | collected 2011 | reverse complement strand
GTACGGCGGCTGTCTGGTCTGTGCCCCGGTGGTCAACTCCTTGTTTCGCGCCTGTTTTAAGATGGCGGGGGTAAAGGGGGAGAAGTATTTTGGCAGCAAACTGGTGGCCTTCTCCGGAAAAATCCGTCTGGAGGCGCTGGAAAATCCGGAGACTCTGGACAAGTTTCATAGGGCTAACGCGGGGGAGAACAGCCAGCTGAATTTTTTCCAGCAGGCGATTCTTGCCACGGGCAATCTGGTCACATGCGCAGGGATGCTGGTCATAATGGGAAGATATTCGCCGGTCTTGATCTTTACGGGGCTGCTTGGACTGATTCCCATGGTGGTGCTAAAGATGTATTTTGAGAAAAGGCTTACATCCATGCGCAGGGAGATGAGCCCCGTGGAGCGACGCTGCGGCTATCTGAGAGGTCTGTTTTCCAATCGGGAAGCCGTGAAGGAAATGCGTGTCATGGGCTTTGGAGACTATCTGGTGGGGAAATGGGGGGAGGCCAACGATATCAAGGTGCAGAAATTCCGGGAGACGGATCTGGATATCCGGAGGAAACAGATGCTTGGGATATTGATCCTGAATCTCTTTTTTGCTCTCAATATAGGAGTGGCATTCTATCTGATGGCGGCGGGAAAAGTCTCTGTGGGGGCTTTTGCGGGCTGCTTATCCGCCTTTATCAGATATGACGGCAGCAATCAGGTGGCTATCGCCATGCTGTTCAACATGATGCATACGTATCATGTGACGGAAGAGTATTATGATTATTTTACCATTCCCACAGAGACGGACGGGCAGCAGGCCTACGAGCCTTTTCAAGAGAAGATCACAGCTTGTAACGTGAGGTTTCGGTATGACGGCAGTTCCGAAGACGCTCTTGCCGGAATGAGCTGCGAGATCAGGAAGGGCGAGCACGTGGTGATCGTAGGCGAGAACGGCTCCGGCAAGACAACCTTCTCTAAACTGCTGACGGGGGCATATCTGCCCGGTCAGGGGGAGATTCTGTATGACGGGCAGAGCACGGTGGACTTAAACCGCAAGGGCTTGTATGAGCATATTTCGGTGGTGCCGCAGGACTTTGTGCGCTACAATTTCTCCCTCCGAGAGAATGTGAGCCTGAGCGATCCGGGAGGGCCGGAGGATGAGGCCGCCATGGAGGAATGTCTTGTGCAGGTGGCGGGGGAGGAGTTTCTCCAGAAGCTGGGAGGGATCCATGTCCAGCTGGGCAGGGCCTTCGGAGGGCAGGAGCTTTCCGGCGGAGAGTGGCAGAAGGTGGCCATCGCCAGAGGCCTTTGGAAGAAGAGTGACATTATCATTCTGGACGAGCCCACCAGCGCCTTGGATCCTCTGGTGGAATACCACATTCTGACGAAATTTGTGGAGATGATACGGAGCAAGACCTCCGTCATCATATCCCATCGGGTGGGAATCTGCAGGACGGCGGACAAGATTATCGTGATGAAGGAGGGGCGCGTGGCAGAAATCGGCGGGCATGAGGAGCTTCTGCAGGCGGGCGGAGAATACGCCAGAATCTGGCGGGAGCAGGCTAAGTGGTATGCTTAAGATTAATCATATACAATGAAAACACGAGATAAAATACGGAATTTAATAATGGGGAGAGTGGGGCGGTTATGGAGAGGAAATGTGGAAATGGGTTCATCAGCATATTGGATCCGGTGGAAAGCTCTTATAAGGAGCGCAGCCGGCCGGCTTTTTTCGCGGATTTGAATCTGGAACAGATCATAGATATGATTTCCCGGAGCTGGGGCGAGGATGTGGGAAAATATTATGCCTATTTTCCCGCGGATGCCCGGTGCGAGGATTATCGCAGAAAAGTATATGGCGATGTTCGGCGGGAGGGCGTCTATGAAGCGCTGTGCCGCTTTATGGAGGGGATGAATGCCCGAAGGGAGGTCTTTGGCAAAAAGGAAGCGGTGGAAGAGAAGGTTCAGAGGGCGGTGTGGCATATTAGAGAGGTCTATGATTATTGCAGCGCCTATGAACAGCTTTATGAGGCTATGGGGAACATGGCGCTGGACTCTCGGGGAATGCTGGAATTTCAGGAGTATCTGGGGCAGTACCTTGCCGGAGAGGAATTCGTCAGTATGTGCCGGGAGGCGGCAGGACTGGAAAAGGAGCTGGGAACCTTTCGGCTGGTGCTGACCTATGAGAACGATAGAATCATGGTCACGGAGGGGGAGGTTTCAGGAGACTATGCCGCTTTTCTGGAAAGGAATTTTCCGGGCCAGAACAAGAGGATGAAGAGTCCCTTCGAGACGGTTCCTGAGCTTATGGAGCTGGAGAAGGAGCTGCTCCGGGTCTTTCAGAAAAAGAGTCCGGATTTCTTTCGGAGGGCGGAGACATTTCATCGGAAATATGAGATTTATGCGGACGAGGTTCTGCTGAGATTCGCTTCGGAAATTAGATTTTACCTATCCTTCTGCTGCTTTGAGCGCAAACTGCAGGAGAGAGGATTTACGTTTTGCGTGCCGGAGGTGACAAAGAGAGTTGGCGGCATAGGGAGCGGGCAGCTTGGCGCTGAGCAGAACGGGGCGGAACAAAAGGGGATGTACGCGGACGGACTGTATGATCTGGCGCTGGCCTGTGCAAGTCTGGGGGATGGCAGAAAAGTCATTAGCAACCGCATGGAATATAGGGACAAGGAGGGCTTCTTTGTGCTGACGGGACCCAATCAAGGGGGAAAGACCACTTTTGCCAGAAGTCTGGGCCAGCTGATCTATCTGTCCAAGATGGGACTGGAGGTGCCGGCCCGCCGGGCAAGGGTTTACCGCTTTACGGATTTGCTGACCCATTTTTCCGTGGAAGAGAGCGCCGAGACGGGAAGGGGAAAGCTGATGGACGAGCTTGAGCGGCTGGCGGACATGATGGTGGATTCCTGTTCAGGAGCCTTCGTAGTGATCAATGAGCTGTTTACCACTGCCGCGAACTATGATGCATGCATTATGGGAAAGCGTGTGCTGGAGCATTTTTTAGCCAGAGGCTGTATGGGGATCTATGTGACACATCTGGGGGAGCTGACCAGAGCCCATCCTCAGGTGGTGAGCTTAAGAGCCCTTTTGAATGCAGAAGGCATCCAAAGTTTCGAGATCGAGAGGGGCACGGCAGCAGAGCACGCCAACGCGCTGGGGCAGGTGAAACAGTTCGGCCTGACCTATGATCAGCTTAAGGAAAGGTTAGGGGGGCAGCGGTCATGAAAGTATATCTTCTATATCCTGAGAGAGAGTGGGCAAATGTGGGGCGCTATGCTGATGACAGAGCCATTATTCAGGATTTGGGGCTAAAGACACTGTTTTTGGCAGCGGCAAAGGAGTTTGAAAAGGAGGACGGCAAGATCAAGCTGGTGCGGGAGGCGGATGTTTTTTTGGAGGATACCATGAAAAAGGTGATGATGGTTCCTCTGAGGACAGAGGAGGAGATTCTGTACCGTCAGGAGATTTTGCGGGACTGTTATCAGAATGAGGAGTTTATCTGCGCGCTGTATGATCTTTCCGGCCGGATTCTCAGAGAATGGGACAGACTGGGGCGCAAGGTGAGCGGGAAGATAGGCAGCCCCACCCCCAGAAGTCTGGTGACAAAGATTCATGTCCTGCAGATGTTTGTGAGCAGTCTGACGGAGCTTGGCAGATTGCTGGCGGCACATGGGCAGAGGCTGCTTTCCAGAGGCCTGAAAGGGCTGCAGGAGAGGCTGGACGCGGAATTTTCTCAGGAGCTTCGCTCCGGTCTGGAGCGGATTCTTAAGGATGTGGCCTTTTATGCAAGCGAGAACGAGCATGAGGAGACGACGGCCGGAAATGTGAGGATGGTTAGTAAGCCCAAAATGGTGCTGGGCTGTAGAATCGGAGACGGGCTGAAGCTGGATGGTCTTTGTCTGCACAGCCTTGCCACGGAGTCCAGAAGATTCCGGCCGTCGGGCGGTGCTCTGGGGCGGGCGCAGGATTATTTCAGTTCATTGACTACGGCGTCTTTTTCGGTTCGGAAGGGTTCATTGCTGCGGGAGCAGGCGGACAAGCTGGAATATGAGCTTGTCTGCTACATTATTTCCAGCTGCGAGCCGTTTTTTGACGCTTTCAGTTCCTTTTTTGATCAGCTGCATTTTCAGGCGGCGTTTTACAGAGGGGCGATCAATCTGGGGCATTACATGGAAAGGTTTCATGTGCAGGGGTGTTTTCCGCAGGTCTGGGAGAGAGGGAATCTGCGCTTTCAGGAGCTGAAGGAGCTGGTGATGGCCATTGAGCAGAGGACGAACCCCGTGGGCAATACCTGCTGCATTGAGGGCAGGCAGCTGCTGGTGGTGACCGGGGCCAATCAGGGGGGCAAGTCCACCTTTCTGCGCAGCATCGGCATCGCCCAGATCATGATGCAGTGCGGGCTGCCGGTGGCGGCGGAGAGCTTTGCCAGCGGTATCTATCCGTCCTTCTTCACTCATTTTACCAGACGGGAGGACAGCGCCATGAACAGCGGGCGGCTTAACGAGGAGCTGAAGCGGATGAGCCAGATCGTAGATCGGCTGGAGGGGGATTCCATGGTTCTCCTGAACGAATCCTTTGCTTCCACTACGGAGAAGGAGGGTTCCCTGATTGCCTATGACGTGATCAGGGCCCTGACGGAGGCAGGGGTGGAGGTTCTGACGGTTACCCACCTGCTTACCTTCGCCCAGAGGCTATATGCGGAATGCAGCGGCACGGCAGGGTTCCGGCGTGTAGAGGGAGAGGAGGCAGGAAAAGGGGAAGGTGCAAAAGGAGAAGGTGCAGGAAAAGGGGAAGATACGGGGATAGGAGAGGAGGCAGGAACGGAGTCTGCAGAACCTCCTTTTCGGGTGGAATTCTTCTGTGCCCAGCGTCTGGAGGATGGAAGGCGTACCTTCAAGATGGTGCAGCACGCCCCGGAGCTTACCAGTTTCGGGCTGGATCTATATGATAAGATCATTCCTGCTCCGAAGTAGTTGCTTTTTTAAATAGTAATGTAGTATATTGTTAATAAGTTGTACAAATGAACCGTTATGGGAGAAAAAAGTCCCCAGTGTGTTCAGATAAAAATTACAGAGGTAGTGCCATTGGTCAGAGAAGTGTTGGGGAGGTGGGAGAAGTTTTTGTGACGGATCAGAGAACGGCGGAGACTGTTGGGGTGACGTAGATGAGCAGAGGAGGGCAATTGAACATGGGAAGGAAGGCCAAAGCAGCTGGGAAGTCCAGAACGATAGAATGGAAATATTACAAAAGGAAAATATTCTTTTTCTTTGTTCCGCTCTGGATCATGATGGGCATTTTCGAGGTGGGGGAGCGGTATTTTACAGGTGTGGTAGTTCAGGAGGCTCTGAATCAGACAGACAGACTGCGCGGATGGCTTTGCCTATTGGCTGCGCTGTTCTTTATGAACTATCTGCTTTCCAATTTTAGCCGGTATCTGTTGAACCGCGCCGTTGAACCTGCCATTATGGGAATCCGGGAAAGACTTTTGACCAATACGATGCATACGGGGTATGCCAATGTGGAGAAGCTAAAAAGAGGGGAGATGCTGACTAAGCTGACTCAGAATCTTGGGACGGTACAGTCTTATGAGGAACAGATATTTCCTGAATTCGTAAGGGCTGTTACCAAAGGCTTGCTGGCATTGGCGGTCTGTGTCTGGATCAGCCCGCTGCTTTCTTTGATTTTATTTCTTAGTGTGCCGCTTATTATCTTGATCAATGTGTTTGCTTCCATACCGGCGAAATCATTGGTGGGAAAAAGAAATACATTGGAGAATCAGCAGAATACATATGCTCAGAATCGTCTGGAAAACATATGCAGCGTGAAGGTCTATGCTCTGGAAGGGAGCTCGGAAGAGGAGTATGGGGGAATACTCGGCAAGCTGCACGGACAGAACGTGAAAATAGCGAATCTGAAGGCGATGCTTACTTTGCTGGACGGACTCAATTTTATTTTGCCTTATGTCCTGATTTTTGGCGGGGCTACTCTCCTTGCCATGAACGGAAAAATTAGCGTGGGAGAGATCGTGAGCTTTACTTATCTGATGGACTATATCACATCCTTGCTTGGAAAACTGCAGTATTATATCTTCGAGACTGCCGAGAAAAAGGATGCTGATAAAAGAATTCAAGAGATTCTGCAGATGGAAGTTCTTCCGAAAGAAACGGAAGAAAAAATTACAAATGGAGATGGGGAGATATCTTTTTGCCATGTGACGTTTGCCTATTCCGGAGAGGAAGCAGCCCCCGTGCTTCGTGACGTGGATCTGTTGATTGGCAGGGGAGAACGGGTGGCCGTGATAGGTGAGAGCGGCAGTGGAAAAAGCACTTTGCTGAAGCTGATCTCAGGTCTTTATCAAGCTACGGAGGGTGAATTGAACGTAGGGAGCGCAAGGGTCGCATACGTGAATCAGGAGAATTTTTTGCTGGAGGCCAGCGTAGCGGATAATATAAGAGGGCAGAATACCTTTTTGAGCGATGACTCACTGCGGGAGGCGGCGAGACGGGCTGGGATCAGCGAATTTGTGGAGAGGCTGCCGGATCAGTACGACACAATAATCGGCAGGACAGGGAAGCTCTCAGGCGGAGAAATGCAGAGGATCTGTCTTGCCCGGGCCTATGCTCAGGATGCGGATATATTGTTGTTAGATGAGCCCACTTCAGCGTTAGACCATGAGAATGAAAGACTGGTATGGGATCAGCTGAGAAATAACAACGGAAAAACAATAATAATGGTTACGCATAGCCTTTTGGATGAAACGGTCTTTGATAGGATATATCGCGTTGAGAACGGAAATGTACGGCAGATCGGCGCTGAGAACGGGGGTGAGATAATTTGAAAAAGAGCGAGGGCAAGAGCGCGGTGAAGAAATTGTCCGGTTACATAAGACCGGTCTTTCTGAAGTGGCTGATCGGGAGTTTGTGTGACATCGTGGGGCTGAGCATTTTTTCTGTGTTGACCGCTTCGGCGCTGGAAGATTTCATAAATGCTTCGGCAAAGATGGAAAAAGCGTTTTTTTTCGCAGGTTTGGGAAAACTTGGGGCTGCTCTGCTTGTGATGTTCGTGTTTGAAGGGTTGTACAAAAGGTGCTTTCTGGAGGCGATTTCTCATGTGAGAATCTCTCTGAGAAGAGATCTTTTCAGAAAAATGATTAGGAGCCCCTATGGAAGGGGACAGGGCGAGAATGTACAAGAGCAGATGGTACACCTGAATCAGGACGTGGAGACTGCGCTGGGGTTCGTGGGGGAAAAACTGATATCGCTTTGCAGCAGCTTCTGTATGTCTGTGGTGGCAGTGGTGTGCATCGGATTGAAAAGCTGGGAGCTTGGGCTTCTCTGCTTTGTGTCGCTGATCCTTATTGTGACAGTGAATCTGGTGTATCGTCCCAGACAGCAGGATGCCATGGCGAAGGTGATAGAACAAAACGGAGAAATCAATGGTGTATTTGCCGATGCGCTGACGGGGGGAATAACCATACGAACCAACGGCTTGCAGCCGTTTATGGCTAGGATTTTTGACAAGAAAGCCGAAGGCTGGTTCGCTGCAAAGAGGAGGGAGCGGAGACTTTATCTGCAGCAAGGCCTGCTGGGAAACGGGCTTTCAAAGGCAACCATTTTAGCGGTTCTGTTCATGGGTACTCTGTTCTGTGCGGACGGGAGATTGCTGGTGGGCAGTCTGTTCTATATGTTTCAGTTCGCGTTGAATCTGGTGGGGTATGCGGAGCAGGTGTGCGGCAGCTTTATGGCATTGTCCAAGTCGTATGCGGGAGTGGACAGAGTCTGCGGGATTTTGGATGCTCAGGACGAGGAAGACTGTTATGGGGAGGACATGGCTCCTGAGGGGGACGTGGAAATAAGACTCAAAGATGTGTGCGTAAAGTATTCGGGCAGAACGGTCTTGGATGGAATCAACCTTGAGGCCGGAATAGGTGACTACATAGCGATTACGGGAGAAAGCGGAGCAGGAAAGAGCACTTTGCTGAATGTGCTGCTGGGTTTTGCAGACCATGAGGGAGAATATCTGATCAATGGGAAAAAAGCCGGCGAGTACCGCAAGGAGGAATTCAGGAAGCTGTTTTCTTATGTGAGCCAGAAGCCGGAATTGTTTCATTGCAGCATCCGGGACAATCTTTTATACGGGAATCCTGACGCTACCGAGGAAGAGATGCGGGAGGCCGCAAGGGCCGCAGGGGCGGAGGATTTTATTGAACAGCTGGAGGAAAAGTATGATACGGTGCTGGAGGAAGGCGGCGGTAATCTTTCCGGCGGTGAAAAGCAGAGGATTTCGGTGGCAAGGGCCTTTTTGAAAAAGGCGCCGATTCTGATCATGGACGAAGGGACATCAGCGCTGGATCAGGAAAAGGAAAATGTTGTAATAGAGTCGCTGGAAAAACTGCGGGAGAATAAACTGGTTCTTGTGGTGGCGCATAGACAGAACATGATTCAGGCGGCAGAGAGACGCTTTGAGATCCGCAGGGCATGACTTCCAAATAATGCATTCTCCTGTGTTTCAAAACAGCTCTCAAAAAAAGTTTTTCTAAAAACTGGCAAATGTCAAGAGTAAATGCGAAAAAATATAAAAAATTTTAAGCGGCCCCCAAAATAGCCGATAAATGCGCCTGAAATAGCCGATCCGCGGTCATATAGCCGAGGATTTTCCGCGGGTAGTTATTGATCCAGACGGTGACAGCTTCGATCACTTCGTCGGCGATCTCGTCAAAGTTCGTCCCCTTCGGCAGCCAGCGCCGGATCATCTTGTTGAGGTTCTCGTTGCTGCCGCGCTCGTATGAGCTGTACGGGTGGCAGTAGTAGAGCTTAGTCCGTGAGCCGTCGCCCAGAGCGCTGCGCTCCATACTGGGACAGTCGGCAAACTCGCTCCCATTGTCCACGGTGATTGTCTGGAATACCAGCGGGAACTTGTCGCCCCACTCGCGCTCCAGATTGTCGAGGGCCTGCACCACGCTGGCCGCGCTTTTGTCTGGGAGCTTGGCTGTGATTTCTTCGCGGGTGAGCCGTTCGGTGAGCACCAGAATGGCAGCCTTGCCCGGTCTGGCACTCACTACGGTGTCCATTTCCCAGTGCCCGAAGGTGGATCGCTCGTCGATTTCCTCCGGGCGCTTTTCTATGCTCTCACCCTTCGGCGGGCGTTTCTGCGCTTTCACTTTATGATATGCGCGTTTTTTATCACCCTTTTGTGGGAGGCTGCCATTCGTGAGCCGCAGAAAAACGCCCTTTTCTATGTAGCTGTATAGGGTGTTGACGCTGATCGAAGTCTTGAAGCTCATTCCGTTGGCCTCGATTTCGCCCAGAACGGCAGCAGGCGAGAGCTTGTCGTCAGCGATCCGGCGTTCTATATACTCGGCCAGCTCGTGATCCTTGCCGAGCTTTATGTCCGCGCCCTTCGCTGCGAGGTTGGCGCGGTATTTCATTTCGCCGAGGTCTGAGCTGTACCGGGTTTCTTCTGTGTAGTCACTGTTCCGGTGCTGATACTCTCCACGCTTCTTTTCGCGGTATATTGTGGAAATATGGACGCCGAGGATCTCCGCGATCTCTTTCGGTGTCTTTTTGTCCCTTAAATGGGCCTCCATGCGGAGTCGGTCGGTTTTACTTAAATGTTTGAAGCGTCTCATGCTTATGCCCTCCATAAATAAAAATAAGGGAGCAGCCGTAGCCGCTCCCGCTTTCCTGTCCCTTAATCATTTTCTTGCAGCGTGCGTTTGAGTATGATATACATTTCCCGCGCAAGCTGTTTTTCGTCGTCGTATGGAGTCAGGGCCCGGATCAATTTTATGGCGTTTAAGAATGTGATATTTTCCAGCTTAGTGTCCCCGGCCTCTAATTTCTGCACCCACCTGATATTTACGCCGATCTGCTCGGCCAACTGCTTTTGTGTCAGCCCTTTGTCTTTTCTCATTTCTTTGATATTCATAGCGTATCACCTCCAAAATGCGCCTTTATCGGCGTGTTTATATAATACGCCTTTATCGGCGTATTGTCAAGCACGTTTCGCATTTTTTCGCAAATAAAAAAGGACGGTTCCCCGTCCTCATTCATCAGCAGGCAGCAGCTCGCAAATTTGCACGTTTAGCACCTTCGAGAAGTAGAGCAGCTCGAAGTCTGGCACGACGCGCTCGCCGGTTTCGATCCGGCTTATTGCCTTTTGGTTCAGGTTCAGCCCGGCGAGCTGGAGCTGGGCCGCGAGTTCTTCCTGAGATAGTCCGGCAGCCTCCCGGCGTTCCTTTATTTTTTGGCCGGAGGCGTTGGCTCTGCCGTCGGTGTATTTGTATAGTTTCATGGCGTTGCGCCTCCTTTTTTATCCCAAAGATAGGTAGACAGCATATTGACTTTAGCATGATTCATCGTCTATAATTATCCCAAACATGACTAACGCGAAAAAACGCAAATAAAAAAGTCATGGAAATGGAGGTTTAATTTACATGAGTAAATCAGAGAAAAAAGCCGGGCCGGGCGAGGGAAAAAACGGCAAAAAGAAGTGGATCATTGTTGGCGTTGTGGCTGTTTTGGTGCTGGCCGCTGCCGTTGGAGGGAATAAGGGCAGCGATCAGACGGCGGGGACTCCGAGCTCGGAGCCGCCCACTCAGGCAAGCGCCCCGGCAGAGTCGGAGCCGTCCGCAGCAGAGCCGGAGCCGAACACGAGCGCGAAGGTGGATGCGCTGGCACGCGAGGCGAAGGACTCCGTGGCAGGGGACGTCACGGAGGAAATGAGGGACGAGGCCGTGGCGTTCATTGTAGAGCATTACCCTGATTATTACGGCGATAATGAGACAATGGAGCGGGCCATGTTCTACGGCTTCTGGCTGGAGTACGCATACGACGGAGACGAGGCGGCCCGTGGTTATTACAATCTCGGCATGGATATGGAGCAGGCCGTGAAGTATGTGTACCGCGGAGCAGAAAAGGCAGAGGACGAGGCGACGAAGGAAAACCTCACCCAGATCAAAGAGTCGCTCGAAGCAATCGGGCAGACGGTCGAATAAGGCGCATTGAGACGCAAAAAGAGGCCCGGAGGGTAAAACACCCGCCGAGCCTTTTTCGTTGCTCTGGGAGCTTGCGTGAAGCTCTCAGTGCCTTTTTATTCTGCGGTTGTCTCCGGCGCTGCTGCCGGTACTGCTTCGGCTGCGATCTGCTGCACGGCCGTGGCTGCGATCGTAGTTGCTACGCTTGCAGCTGTCGCCGCTGCGGTTGTCGCTGCGGTTTTGTCAGCCTCCGGCGTCTTGATTTCGCGGCATACCTGCTCGATCTTGGTTTCCACCCATGCGTCAAAGTCGCCGTAAATCTCGCCCAGCGCATTGACGGCAGCGTCGCCGAGGATCTCCAGTGTCTTGTCCTTGGCCTTGTTGAAGGCTTCGATCTGTTTCTCCTTGGTGAATTTGCCCTCAGCTTTCAGCGCGTCGGTGAAGGTCTGGGCCGTATAGGTGACGGCCTGCGCCACCGCGTCGGCCGCCATGTTCATGTACTTGGCCGCGGTTTCGTTGTCGAGCTCCTTCTCGATCTGGGTGGTGCGCTTTTTCAGCAGCGCCACCAGATAGGCCCCGCCCGTTGTAATGAGCAGGCAGAGGACGGGCACGCAAGCGTTCACGTTCTGCTGCATTGTTTCATTCATGGCGATCCCTCCTTAGATTAGTTTATTGACAATTTGCTGCACGGCTGCGTAGTTGTAGCCCGCTGCTTCCAGCCGCTTTCTGCGGTCGGCTCCGTTGCCCCATTTACCCGCGATCACTTCCTTGGCGATCTCGGTGTTGGACTTTTTGGCCTTCTGGCCGGAGAGCTTCGCATTGACGGCGCTCTGCACGGCGTCGTAGTCATACCCGGCCGCGGTGAGGCGGCTCTTGCGGTCGGGCCCGTTTCCCCACTTGCCAGCCAGTACCTCGTCTGCCAGCTGCGCCACGGTCTTTTTGCCGGTGCTCCCTGCGGGTTTGCTGCCGGTGTTTCCAGAGCTGGCCGCACCGCCCTTGAATTTCGGCAGGCCATAGCCGCGAATATACCGGCCATTCACCTGCATGGTGCGGCGGCCCACGGCGTCGCTCATGTTGCCCTCGATCACCTTCATGGTGGAGCCGCTCACGCTTTCCACAATGCCGACGTGATCCGGCCAGCCGGTATTGTCAC
>OFHM01002029.1_pt1 | contig 12117 bp, 16 predicted proteins | sample 1521311 | NCBI WGS metagenome assembly OFHM01 (sample SAMEA3504083, study PRJEB24116) | mouse gut metagenome | biome: mouse gut; feature: mouse-associated habitat; material: faeces | place: Denmark | collected 2011 | reverse complement strand
TGAAAGTATCCGGACGCAGGAGTACACTGCCGTCATCTGCATGGAAGAACGCTCATTGACACGCTTCCCGCTCGTGCTGCCGCCCATGAAAAAACTGTAGGCACTGCCGGAAGTCCTGTTCTGGGGCGCATCCCTCGCCCTGAACAATCCGCTGAATAATCCCATAGGAACCACTCTCCTTTCTGAAAACGGACAGCAGAAAGGCACCGCCAAAGCAATGCCCGTCTTAATCCCTGTCTTATGTTTTTATTTATTATTTTCCCTGATCTGCTTTATCAGCCTGTCAAGGCTTACCCCGTCCCGGAACCCTGCACGGTAGTAATATTCGGTTTCCCGTGTGGCTTCCGAATTTGTTACATCCTCGCACAGCTCCATCATTTCCCGCTGCTCCGCACTTAACTGCTGAAACAGCAGCTCGTGTGCCTGGCCTGCCTTTTCTGCTTCCGCGGCCTGCTCCTCCGTAGGGGGATGCTCTTTCTTAAAGTTATCATGGTGCATCCCCATCCGTTCCGAAATGATAAGCTCAAGGAAATCCTTATCGTCCATCCTTCCACCTCCTTCGCCAGACAGCATAAAGGAATGCGGGAAAAATAGCCATACAAGGAACCACCAAAGATTCCGCACACAACTCTGTAAAACATTAAAATACCAACAAACCGCGGGAATCATAGACGCTCTCCGAAGTTTCATTCCCGCAGCGGATTGCCCGGTCAAGCCCCATGATGGCGGCCACGGCACCGTCAATCTTCTCCGTGGATTTTTCCTTATCCGCCTTGATATTGCCTGCGGGGTCGGTGCGGATGAAGATGTTATCCATCATCCACCTAAGGACCGGATGCCCGCCATGGGCAATCATCTGCTCCAGCACCAGCTTCATCAGCTCCTTGGTCGGCGGGGACATATCCTTGAAGCCCTGTCCGAACGGGACCACCGTAAAGCCCATGCCCTCCAGGTTCTGCACCATCTGCACCGCGCCCCACCGGTCAAAGGCAATCTCCCGGATGTTGAACCGCTCCCCAAGCCGCTCAATGTATTTCTCAATAAAGCCGTAATGCACCACGTTCCCCTCCGTGGTCATCAGTTTTCCCTGCCGCTCCCACACATCGTAGGGGACATGGTCGCGCCGGACACGCAGCTCCAGCGTTTCCTCCGGCACCCAGAAATATGGGAGGATGCAGTATTTGTCCTCCTCATCCAGCGGCGGGAACACCAGGACGAACGCCGTGATGTCCGTGGTGGAGGACAAGTCCAGCCCTCCGTAGCACACGCGCCCCTCCAGGCCGTCCTCCGAAACCGGGAAGGCGCAGGCGTCCCATTTATCCATGGGCATCCACCGCACCGCCTGTTTCACCCACTGGTTTAAGCGGAGCTGCCGGAAACTGTTCTCCTCCCCCGGATTCTGCTTTGCCGACTCGCAGGCGGCCTCCACCTTGTCAATCCCCACCGTGATATTCAAAGAGGGGTTCGCTTTCTTCCACACCTTCGGGTCCGTCCAGTCGTCCGCCTCATCCGCGCCGTAGATCACCGGGTAAAATGTAGGGTCAATCTTCCGCCCCTCTAAGATATCCTTTGCCTTCTGGTGCGTTTCGTAGCAGATGGAATGGGTGTCCGTCCCCGCCGTGGTGATGAGGAAATACAGCGGCTGCATCCTGGCATCCCCGGAGCCCTTGGTCATGACATCGAACAGTTTCCGGTTCGGCTGCGTGTGCAGCTCGTCAAACACCACGCCGTGGATGTTGAAGCCGTGCTTGGAATACGCCTCCGCCGAAAGCACCTGGTAGAAGGAGTTGGTGGGCGTGTAGATGATCCGTTTCTGCGATGCGAGTATCTTCACCCGCTTGGAAAGGGCAGGGCACATCCGCACCATATCCGCCGCCACATCAAAAACGATAGTGGCCTGCTGCCGGTCGGCGGCGCACCCGTACACTTCCGCGCGTTCCTCCCCGTCCCCGCAGGTCAAAAGCAGCGCCACGGCCGCCGCAAGCTCCGACTTTCCCTGTTTCTTCGGAATCTCAACGTATGCCGTGTTGAACTGGCGGTAGCCATTGGGCTTCAGCGTTCCGAAAATATCCCGGATGATCTGCTCCTGCCAGTCGATCAGTTCAAAGGGCTTCCCCGCCCACGTTCCCTTAGTGTGGCAGAGGCTCTCGATGAACATCACGGCAAAATCGGCGGCATCCTTGTCATAGCGGCTGTCCTTCGCTTTGAATTTTGTCGGCTTATATTTTTTCAGTTTCCGCATTGCCATTCCGGTCACCTCCCCAAAGACGGCATCAAAAATGGCCTGCCAGCAGCAAGCCGTAATCTATCAGTACAAGACACAGAGCCTTGCGGCTCCGCTCTTGGAATGTCCAGTTTTAATTTCAGAAAAGTGCGTCAATCTTATCGTACTCGGCCTTAAGCCTCGTGTATTCCTGCGCTATGCACTGCCTCCTGAATCCGTTTTTGCAGGCTTTCCCCTCTTTCCAAAGGCGGTCAAGCTCCGCTTTCCGTTTCGTCAGTACCTCAATTCCGTTTCCTTTCTGTGCATCTCTCAAATCCCTTTCAAATCTTGTCATGCCTTTCTCCTCCGCTTTCTGTGTTTTCCCTTTCGGTAGTACACATATTCGCTCTTTCTGCGGATAATAGCAAGCGGATTTTGAACATATACTGTGCAAATATCTGCAGGAGAAATTGTGTAGTTTTCAATGGTTAGGGATGTGTTTCCCGTCCTCTATCCAGTCAACCAGGACGATGATCTCCCCTTCGGTTTCCATCCGTTCAAGCTCCGCCACATCGTCCATGTCCCAATTGACCGGGTACACCCCGCAGAATTCCACAATGCAGTCGATCTCGCCCGTCTCAATCCAGTCCCGGTTCAGGTTCCATGCGCCGCAGACCGTATCCACATGGCCGTGGCTGACATGGTTCTTATCAAGGATGCCCTCGATTTTCTTGATGGTTTCATCCTTGTAAAGGTCGGTGTCTTTCGGGACGGTGATGTAAAACATACACTTTGTTGCAGCCTCGCCCCGTTCCCTTCTTGCGTCAATCCACTCCTGGATGACCTCTGTCCTTTTTTCCATAGCTGTACGCTCCTTTGCCTTTATAATTTTCATCCCCTGCCGTAGCACCTGTGGATGGCTTCCAGAATCTGTTCCTGCTCCTTCCCGTCCACCCCGATGCTCTCCAGAGCCTCCCTGGTGCCGCAGTCCGGGCAGAGCGGCGTTCTGCCGTCCGCCCGCGAAACTGCCGGCCTCCCGTGGTAGGTCTGCCCGCACCTTGGGCAGACCGAAATCCTCGCAATATTATCTGTTTCTTTCATCGCTGTTTCCTCCTAAGTCCATATTCTCCTGCCGTGGGGCAAGCGCCTCCACCTTGCTGCGGAACATCCGGCCTGCGGATGCGCGGTAACGGCTGCCCCTGCTGTTCTGGAGCCAGAAATATTTCCCATCGAATCCCAGCACGGTGTAGTTGCCCGTGCAGCCGTTCTTCCGGTTGGTCACCATGAAGCAGGCGTCCCCGGTCTTCCACCCGCCCGGAAATTCCTCCCTGCTGTCGGCATACGCCCGTTCCAGAAATGCCTCGTCGAATCCGAAACTCTGGTAGCCCTGCCTGCAGGTCTCCATATAGAACCCGCTCGGAACCCCAAGCGGGCGGTCCTCATGCATGATGTAGACGAAAACCTTCCGCAGCCGCACCTTTCCGGTCTTAATCCCTTTAAGGGGCAGCTCCATCTCCTTTTTGTAGTAAAAGTGGGGGAAGCCCTCGTAGCGGTCAAGCGCCGCCTCATCCTCCTCCGTCACCGCCCATGCCGCCACGGGGACGCTTGCGCCCTCCTGTGGCTCGATGGTGAGGTAGGAGCCGGTCCTGCTGCCCTTGAACAGCAGACGGTAGCCCTCAATCACCGAAGTGCCGATAATCCTCGCCCCGGGGCAGCGCATCCGCATCTGCCGGATGTTTAAGTTTGAGCCGTAAGCAATGTAGTATCTTTTTTCCATCTTGAAATCCATCCTTTCCGAAGGGGGCACCCTTCTACCACCTTAAGACCGCCGGAGCGGTCCACTGCCGTTTCCGCGGCAGGCAAGGTGGCAGGAGGCTACCTCCCGCGTTCCCTTCAAGCGGCCCTTCCGTTTCGGAAGGATGCGTCCCCTGCAAGCCTCCTTGTGAGGATGTCCCTTGCGGTCTTGAATTCGTCCCCGATGAAGCCGAGCCGGAGGAGCCATGTCCGCATGGCGTATTTCGGGTTCTCGCTCTGCTGCGGCTTCGGGCTTGCCGTCTTTACTTCCTTCGCCATCTGGCTGAGTGCGAGGCAGAGCTGGATGTAGCTTTTAAGCTGCCCTGCGTGGAGGCCGCCCCTGCGCCCGTCGCCCGGTTCGTCGAACTGGAAGAGCCGGAACTCGACCGTGCCTTTGGTGAAGGTTGCGTGGTAATTGAGCATATGGTAGCGGCTGTCGTTGTAGTGCTGGTCCCTGCCGTAGCTTGCGCCGTGGCTTGTGTACCAGATGTCCGCAAGGGCCGCCATCGTGGAAGGTTTCTTTCTGTTGACCTGCTCCAAAAACCGTGGGTCAACCGTGCGGCAGTAGCGGTTCATCCTCCAGCGGTCAAGGTTTAAGGCATCCGCTATCAGGCTTTCATGGCCTGCCATGATGTTGGCGAGGTTTCTGAGGCTCTGCGGCGTGTGGCCTTTCGCCCCGATGTGGATGTGTACCCCGCAGCCCCTTCCCGCGTCGCTCTTCGCTCCAGCGTGCCGTAGCTGCCGGATAAGCTCCTGCAGGGTTTCCATGTCCCCGTAGGTAAGGATGGGCGTCACCAGCTCGCACTTTTCGCTGTCAGGCCCCGCGATGCTCACGTCCTTCTGGAATTTCCACTCCCTGCCCTGCGCGTCCCATGCGGAGTAGGTTTCGTAGCCGTTCCTGCGTGCCGTGTATTCATGCCTGCCTGTTCCGAAGAAGTCCGCTGCAATTTTCGCCGCCCTGCTCCTTGCGATGCTGTTCATCTCCACCTCAACCCCGATGGTCTGCTTTTTCATTTCCTCAACCTGCCTTGCTAACTTTGCGTTCATGCTGTTTTCCTCCGTTTTCTTTGTGTGTTTTCCCTTTCGGTAGTACACATATTCGCTCTAAAAGGGGATAATAGCAAGTCAATTCGAGGCATATATTACACAATGTTTTCCGCAGTTTTTTGTGTATTTTATGGCTTTTTCAGGCCCTCCATGGAGGCTGCCGTGATCTGTGCGCCAAGCCGGAATCCGTCCTTAAAGCCTTCGCAGATGGTCTTGCACTCAAGGTCGGAGGCATCGTCCAGAAGTTTCTCCAGCAGTGCCTTCCCCTCACTGTCCAACAGCCCTTTTAGGCGTTCAATCTCCCCGTCGATGCGCTCCGCAAGCTCTGCCATCTCCGGCGTCTTGTCGTTCCGGTTCTCCCACGGCACGATCTCACCAAAATAAAGCTGTTTCAGAATGTCCTGCTCCATCTATTCATCCTCCTTTATCCTGCGCACCACATCCTCGCCGTAAATTGCATGGAGGCTGCTGCCGTTGTCCCATGCGACCATGACGCTCGCCGTGTCATCCACACCTTCGACTGTTCCCCGCGTCCCGATGGGCGGGGCCTGCACATCGTCCATCCGTACAAGCTCCACCCGTGTGCCTGCAGGGTACTCCCTGCGGACACGCTCCACAATCTCCCTATTCGGAAAGTTCACTGCTGACCGCCTCCTTCCTTTCGCCGTTTTTGAATGCCGAGCTGCCGGAGAGGTTCTTCAGCAGGATTTTCCGCTCGCCCTTGTATTCCGCCCCGATGAATCCGAGCCGGAGCAGGAAGCACCGGAATGCGTATTTTTCATTGTCCGCAGGCTTTTCCTTCGCCGTGATGCGCTTCTGGTTCCTTGCCATGTCGCAGATGGCGGCAATGAAATGGGTGTAGGCTTTCACCGATTCGCTGTCCTGCCCCTCCGCAAACCATGGGAAGGAAACCTTCTCCCCGTCCGTTTCAATCGGGAGGCTGTCAACCGCCAGCGCCTTTTTAATCAGGCTCCCTTTGGCATCCACCAGCTTCCGCAGGTTCTCCAGCGCGGCATCCGTGAAGGAATCCCTCGGCATTGCCACCGTAAGCCCCAGATCTGCCCCCTGTGCCTCCGTTTCCGGCTCCTCCGCTTTGTTTTCCGCATCCGCGCTTTCTTCTGCCGTGCCGCCTTCCTGCGCCGTTTCTGCCGGGACTGCGACAATCCCTCTTTCCGCAAGCCGCTCCAGCAGGTTCTCTATTTCCTCACTGTCCGCCCGGTCGTCAAACTCCACCGCGCCGGTCTTGTCGATGTGGAAGTAATCCACCTGGTAAGCCGCTGTCGGCATTCCGAGGTATTTCGGCTTTACCTCTAAAATCTCCCCCATTGCCTGCACCAGCGCCTTCCGCTCTGCCCCTGTCCTGTTGAATTCAAACCTCATTTTTTTGTACCTCCTTCGTTTTTCGGTACTACATTAATCACTCTGAACGGCAGGAATAGCAAGCAGTATGTGAGAAAAAATGTCACAATAAAAAGTCCGGGAACTGTGCATAGTACACGATCCCCGAAAGCACGAAATATACGTTCGGCAGTGCGACGCCGTTGCCCCACATTTTATACTCGGCACTATCCGAATGAGGGTCTTTCAGCCACTTGATGATCTGCCTATCCGTCTTGGGCTTCGTGGAAGTCCCTGCAATCTTCCGATGGGTCTCAAAGACCTCCCTCCAGAACACTAAATCTTCCTCGGTAGGTTCCTCCGTGCCAAGCCCGCCGCACCACCAGTCCGGGAAGCCCTGCAGCCTCGCACACTCGGTGGGCGTCAGCCTGCGGACAATATACTCCGGCTCCACGATATGGTAATCCCCGCTGAACGCCTCCTGGTTGCCGAGCCACTGCTTGGAGCCCATGCTTGCCGAGAGTGTGCCGAACACCTCCTTGCCGGATGCGGTCTGCACATCGTTGATGACGGGAGGGTCCTTATAATCCGTAGCCACCAGCGTGTTCGCCAGTTCCTTTTCTGCCCGTGTGAAATGAGAATTCTTGCTCGTGCAGTAGGTCGGGTATGCAACAGCGTGTCTGTCCACGGCGTCAAGCGTAAAGGACACATCCTCATTCACGCCACTCCCCTGCGGCCCGTTCTCATCCTTCCTGCCAATCATGGAGCCCTGCACCGCCACCACGGCAATGCCGCCCTGGTTGCAGCCGGGATTCCCGCCGTTCCCGTCCAGAGTCCGGGAGGTATCCGCCTCATAAAATCCGCTGTGCGGGTTATCCGATTTCATGGCATTGCTGTCCTTGGAGCAGATACCGTATGCCTGCACCACCAGCTCATTGCAGCGGCTCTCCCCGACATCAAAGGTGTTCAGCGTGTTTGCCACCTTCCCGTCCTTCCAGGTCGGCGCATCCCCTTTGTAGTGGGCGCGGTACCCCTTGCAGAAAGGCACGAACACCGTCTGGTCATTGCTGCAGGAGAGAGTTGCGGATTTGTCATCCTGTATGATCGCCCCTTTGCCGCCTCCCTCACAGCCGGAGCGGATTTTCAGCGTCTTTGGCGTTTCCACCACGAACGGTTGGTTATTGCCGCCCATGCCGTAGGTGGAGCTGACCGTAGGCGCCGTTTCCAAAGGCCCCGTATATCTCGTATCCTGTGAATGGTTCTCATAGAGCGCCACCGCAGCCGGGACCGTCCCTGCACGGAGCGTGGGCGAGGTTTCCTCCTCATACCCAATCCCACGCGCCTTTGCGGAATGCTCCGTGCAGAAACCGGCCGATTCCAATACGCACGGGGGATGGTGCGCCTCTGCCCGCAGGGTGCAGGTCACGTCATCCGTCACGTCCATCCTCTGCCCGCCCTGGTCGTTCAGGCAGATGCCGCCTGCCGCTCCAATGCAATCCGCAGCACCTCCGGCAGTTCCTTGCCACGCACGGAAGCCCTCCGCAGAATACCCAGACACGCCTTCGGACTCAAATAATATCTTTCCGGCACTCCCGCCTGCAAAATCTGCGACAAGGTAGATGCGTTTCCTTCGTTGGGGGATTCCCCAAAACTGGGAGTCAAACACCCGCCATGCGAGGGAAAAGCCGTCTGCCACGATGCTTCCGGCATTCGCCCACCTCCCCTTTGGAGGTCCAGGTACAGAAATACTTTCGTCTTTGACGGAGCAGACCGCTTCGAGGACTGCCTTAAAGTCTTCCCCTTTATTGGATGAGAAGGCTCCGGGGACGTTCTCCCACACGATAAACCTTGGATATTTTCCATCTGTTGCACACCTCATTTCCTTTACGATTCGTATTGCCTGGTAGAACAGGCAGGACTGCCGCCCTTCAAGCCCCGCCCGCTTGCCGGCCACCGACATATCCGTGCAGGGCGAGCCGAAGGTGATGATGTCCACCGGGGCAATCTCTGCGCCATCCACCGCAGAAATATCGCCCAAGTGCTTCACGGAGGGCAGCCGCTTTGTGGTCACACGGATGGGGAACGGCTCAATCTCCGAAGCCCATAGAGGGGTGATGCCTGCAAGCAGCCCGCCCAAAGGAAAACCCCCGGAGCCGTCAAACAGGCTGCCGAGGGTCAGGCAGGCATCCGCAGACTGCGGATTTGGTGTGTCTCCGCCGCCAGTGCTGGACTCCCTACTATGGATATATATAGCGTCTGCATTCATTCCATCTCCACCTCCTTCACCAGCGCGGAGTATGGGATTTTTTCCCCACCGCGCACCACATACACATTTTCCGAATCCCCGGTATCCTCCACATACCTCCGCAGGATGACGGATGCGTACTTTTCATCCAGCTCCATCATATGGCAGATACGGTTTGTCTGCTCACATGCCATCATCGTGGAGCCGCTCCCTCCGAAAGTGTCCAGAACGATGGCGTTTTCCTGGGAGGAATTGCAGATTGGGTATCCGAGCAGGTCAAGCGGCTTCGATGTCGGGTGGTTCTTATTCCGCTTCGGCTTGTCGTAGTTCCAGATGGTGGTCTGCTTCCGGTCGGAATACCACGGGTGTTTTCCGTTCTTAAGGAAACCGTACAGCACAGGCTCATGCTGCCACTGGTAATCCGAGCGCCCAAGCACCAGCGAATTCTTTACCCATATGCACACCCCGGCAAGGTGGAACCCCGCATCCACAAAGGCTTTCCTGAAATTAAGCCCCTCCGTGTCCGCATGGAACACATAAGCTGCACCGCCGCTTTCCAGATGCTCCACCATGTTCTGGAAGGAATTGTACAGAAAAGTGTAAAACTCCCCGTTCTCCATGCTGTCGTTCTGGATGGAAAGCCCACTTCCGCTCTTGAATGCGACGTTATACGGCGGGTCCGTCACGATAAGGTTTGCCTTTTTCCCGTCCATGAGCGCCGCCACGTCCTCCGCACTGGTAGCGTCACCGCACATCAGCCTGTGCCTGCCCACCGTCCAGATATCTCCCTTTTCCACGAACGCCGCTTTCTCCAACGCTGCGGAAAGGTCGAAATCATCATCTTTCACATCTTTTTCACCGTCCCCGGAGAAAAGGTCTGCAATCTCATCCTCACCGAAGCCTGTCAAAGATACATCAAAATCCGCACCCTGCAAACTTTCAATCTCAATGCGGAGCAGCTCCTCATCCCATCCGGCATCCAGAGCCATGCGGTTGTCCGCAAGGATGTAGGCTTTCTTCTGCGCCTCTGTCAGATAGTCCACAAATACACACGGAACCTCTGTAATCCCTTCCTCCTTCGCCGCTGCGATCCTGCCATGCCCTGCGATGACATTGAAATCCCGGTCGATGATGACCGGGTTGATGAAGCCGAACTCCCGCAGGGATGAGCGGAGCTTCGCAAGCTGCTCCGGCGAGTGCGTCCGCGCATTATTCACATACGGCACTAATTTTGAGAGCGGCACAAGCTGCATCTCCGTTGTCGTCTTACCCATTTTTATCTACACTCCTTTCCTTGCACGGAGCAGCCGCTCCATCACATCATCCTGCGGCGTGTTCCCCTGGAACTCCACCGAGCAGTTCTCCTTCACGATCTGGTATATCTGCATCCAGCAGTAATTGGTCTGCTTCATGTAGGACTGGCTCATGGTGACATAAGGGGAGGCAATGGCGGCTCCTGTAGTCGGGTGCTTCGCCAGAAATCCAGTGGACGAAACAATCTCCTCGCACTGAATCCACCGGGACACGCTCATGGCGTACTGCTCCACCATCTGCACCGTGACCAGCTTTTCACATCCCCTTGCTTTCAGCCAGGCATACGTTTCGTTGTAGACTTCCTCCGCCACCAGCTCCCGCCCGCTTTTCTGCGGGGATTTCAGGAAGTCCTTCACGGGCGGCACATCCACGCCCTCCAGCTCGGCCGGCTCCATCATGACTTCCGCCGGCCGGCCTTCGGCAATCTTCTCCGTGAGTGCCTTGGGCTTGCGTCCCGCCCCCGGCCTTGCGCCGCCCCGCCCGCTGCCGTCTTTTGCCACTGTTTTCACCCCGTTTCTTTGATTTTCTTTGAAAAAATGCTGCGGAAATCAAACGCCGCAGCACCTTGAAAGCCTTTATTTTACGGAAATCTCCGAGGGGTTAATCCCCCGTTTGATTTCCGGTTTTTATGCGTGTGACCCCACGCCCGTTCCCCGGCACACAGGCTGTAGAGATTGATAGGGCCCTGGCGGGTCCACAAGGAACCCGCACACAATGACCTAACGCTTATTCCACCTGTCGCCGCGCTCCGCATGAATCCTGGCATGGCACGACTGGCACAATGACACGAGGTTTCCCTCGTCATGCGTCCCGCCCTCTGCCAGCGGCAGCTTGTGGTGTACCTCCTCAACAGGACGCAGCAAACCCTTCTTATAACACTCCTCACAGAACGGATGCCTGGCGGCGTAGCGGTCACGGATTCGTTTCCAGGCTCTGCCGTACTTCTTATTTATGTCCGCACTGCGTTCGTATTTGTTGTACTGCCTGCGGGCGGTCGCTTCATGCTCCTTGCAGTACTGCCCGTCCGTGAGGTTGGGACAGCCGGGGTAGGAACATGGGCGCTTTGGTTTCTTTGGCATCGCTGCACCTCCTTGGGGCATAAGAAAAGCCCCCACAGGATTGCTCCCATGAAGGCTGTTCTGTATTCTACTTCGCTATTGTAATGATAGCACAGGTGGGGTGTGCCATACTGTCCCAAAAGGTCTCAAAGTGTGCCAACTTAATCCGGCACGGGAAAATTCTGAAGAGCCGACCCATGAATCCGATGCACGGTGCTTTTCGATACACACATCATGTGTTCGATCTCATCCCAGGAGAAACCGTCAAGGTAACGGTAGCGGAGAAGAATCTGCTCCTCATGGCTGTCCAGCATATCGATCCGCATATTAATCTCGTCCCGAAGGCTGATTAGATACGCCACCTTTTCCGCCACATCCCTCTGGATGACGTCGATTTTCTCAAGGCATCGGACAAAAGGAGCTTCTGTCGGCTTGTTTGGATTATAGTGCTGTTCAAAATTGCTGCCTGAGACGCTGCTCGATAAATCCCTCCAGTAGTCAATCTCACGCAGGCGGCAGTTGATGAGTGCGTCCAGGTGCCGCGCCTGGTTCAGATATTCTTTTGCGGTCATGCGTCCACCTCCTTCTGCAGGGAGCGGATCAGCATCTCACCATTCACATCTGTGAGTGCCGAATACCACTGCGAACGGAAGAACCGCTCGATTTCGGCTTTTTCCGCCTGCGCCGTCCTGTTCCTCGGATTTGCTTTAAGGCTCTTCAGCGCCATGCGGTAATCCTTCACAGCCTGCAGGATGATGGCGTTCGCAAGGTTCTCATAAATCGTGATATTGCTCATATTCGCACCTCCGAAATTTTGATCCTCGGATTGGCACGGATTTTCTAAGATTGTCTCAGATTTTCAAGTCCGCTTTTACAGCGTTGATCAGCGCCGTCTGGGTATGCGCCTTTTGGGAGAGGGCTTTCATAATGCGTTCGTCAATGGTTCCCTTTGTGACGATGTGCTGCACCACCACGGTTTTGGAGGTCTGCCCTTGCCGCCAGAGCCGCGCTATGGTCTGCTGATAAAGCTCCAGGCTCCAGGTAAGGCCGAACCACACGATGGCTGAGCCGCCGCTCTGGAGATTCAGCCCATGTCCCGCCGACGCCGGGTGGATCAG
>OFHM01002025.1_pt1 | contig 12142 bp, 7 predicted proteins | sample 1521311 | NCBI WGS metagenome assembly OFHM01 (sample SAMEA3504083, study PRJEB24116) | mouse gut metagenome | biome: mouse gut; feature: mouse-associated habitat; material: faeces | place: Denmark | collected 2011 | reverse complement strand
CTTACCAAAAAGGAGCCATTTTTTACCAAAGACACAAACTTTTTTACACTACCTTGCAAAATAATCTGCGGCAGCCCTTTTGCTTTTTAGGATCCATTATTGTTCCAGATTTTTGTTGGCGGTGGACAGCATCAGCTTAATACGGTTTAGCTGGTTTACTTCACTGGCACCGGGATCGTAGTCTATGGCCACGATATTGGAGGCAGGGTAGGCCTTCCGCAGCGCCTTGATTACGCCCTTGCCCACCACATGGTTTGGCAGGCAGCCAAAGGGCTGGGTACAGACGATGTTGGGTACGTTTTCGTGAATCAGTTCCACCATCTCGCCGGTGAGGAACCATCCCTCGCCGGTCTGGTTGCCAATGGAGACGATGGGGCTGGCATATTCCACGATCTTTCGGATAGATGTGGGCGGGTCAAAATGCCTGCTTTTTGCAAAAGCCCTGGACGCAGCGCCCCGCAGCACATGCTCGATGGCCCAGATCCCCAGGGAGGAGAGCCTTGCGGCTTTTTTGCTGGTGCCCAGATGTTCCGCTTTGTAAATCTGGTTGTAGAAGCAGTACAGCATAAAGTCCAACAGGTCGGGGACCACAGCTTCCGCTCCCTCGGCTTCCAGCAGTTCCACAAGGCGGTTGTTGCCCGCTGGAGAGAATTTCACCAGGATCTCGCCTACAATACCCACTCGGGGCTTTTTGATATCCCGGAGGGGGATGGCGTCAAACTCCCGGATGATTTTTCTGCACATGCCGGGGAATTTTGCCAGATTAATGTGTTTGGCGGACACATAATCCTGGGCTGTTTTTAACCATTTCTGATGCAGGGCCTCCACACTGCCGGGAACCTCTTCATAGGGGCGCATCCGATAGACGCAGCGCATGAAGATATCGCCGATCTGGGCAGCCAGTGCCGCGCGCACCAGCAGATCCAAATTCATATGGAAGCCCGGGTTGGTCTCTATGCTGCCCAGATTCAGGGAGATCACCGGGATCTGGGCCATGCCGGCCTTTTCAAGTGCCCGGCGGATAAAGCCGATATAATTGGTGGCCCGGCAGCCTCCCCCGGTCTGGGTCATGATAACGGCTGTTTTGTTTAAGTCATACTTGCCGGAGAGCAGGGCCTCCATAATCTGCCCCACCACTAACAAGGATGGATAACAGGCGTCATTGTTTACGTATTTCAGCCCCACATCCACGGAGTGCTTGTTGTCGTTGTTCAGTACTTCGAAATGATAGCCGCAGGCGGCAAAAGCCTTCTCAAAGATGTCAAAATGGATGGGCGACATCTGGGGGCAGAGGATGGTATAATCCTTGCGCATCTCTTCGGTAAACTGCACCTTTTTGATGGCACTGGAGTGGATGGCCCGCTGCTCCGCTTTCTGTTCCCGCACACGGATGGCGGAGAGGAGAGAGCGAATCCGAATTCTGGCAGCCCCCAGGTTGTTTACTTCGTCGATTTTCAGGCAGGTGTAGATCTTGCCTGATCCGGACAGAATATCGCTCACCTGATCCGTAGTCACGGCGTCCAGGCCGCAGCCGAAGGAGTTGAGTTGGATCAGATCCAGATTCTCCACCAGTTTCACATAGCTGGCGGCGGCATACAGCCGGGAATGATACATCCACTGGTCAGAGACGATCAGAGGCCGCTCCGGGGCTGCCAGATGAGAGATGGAGTCCTCCGTCAGCACTGCCATGTCATAGGAAGTGATCAGTTCCGGTATGCCGTGATTGATCTCCGGGTCAATATGGTAGGGGCGGCCTGCCAGTACAATCCCTCTTTTTCCAGTCTGCTTTAAATATTGCAGCGTCTCTTCGCCTTTTTTCTGCATATCCAGACGGGCTGCCGCCAGTTCTTCCCAGGCTTTCGCCACGGCTTCCCGCACTTCCTGAGCAGGAAGTTCGGTGAATTCCCTGAGCAGAGCGTCGGCGATGGTCTCCTGGCTGGTAAAGGCCATGAAAGGATTGCGGAAAGTAATATTCTCCGTTTTTAACTCTTCCACATTGTTCTTGATGTTCTCCGAGTAGGAGGTCACAATGGGGCAGTTGTAGTGATTGTTGGCCTCTCCGAACTCATTTCGCTCGTAAAAGAGAGCCGGGTAGAAGATGAACTTTACCCCCTGTCTGATCAGCCAGTTTACATGACCATGCGCCAGCTTGGCCGGGTAGCACTCGGATTCGCTGGGGATGGACTCAATGCCCAGTTCATAAATCTGGCGGGTGGATACGGGGGACAGCACCACCCGGTATCCCAGGCTGGTGAAAAATACATGCCAGAAGGGATAGTTTTCGTACATGTTTAACACCCTGGGGATGCCTACAACGCCTCTGGGAGCCTCATCGGCGGGCAGGGATTCATAGTTAAACAGGCGCTTTAACTTGTACTCAAAGAGATTGGGCACATTGTGGGCGTTTTTCTGACCGCCGATTCCCCGTTCGCAGCGGTTGCCGGAGATGAACTGTCTGCCGCCGGAGAATTTGTTGATGGTCAGGCGGCAGCTGTTGGTACAGCCCTTGCATTTGGCCATGCTGGTATCAAACTGCAGATTGCAGATTTGTTCATAGGAGAGCATGGAAGTCTGGTAATCCGGGCTGTCAGAGTCAACTCCACGACATTGTGAATAACGCTCCCGGGCAATCAGAGCAGCGCCGAAGGCTCCCATGATGCCTGCGATATCCGGGCGGATGGCCTCACAGCCCGCTATCTTTTCAAAGCTGCGCAGCACGGCGTCATTGTAAAAAGTGCCGCCCTGGACCACGATCTCTCTGCCCAGTTCTGAGGCATCGGACACTTTGATTACCTTAAACAGGGCATTTTTGATTACGGAATAAGCCAGTCCTGCGGAGATATCCGCCACGCTGGCCCCCTCCTTCTGGGCCTGTTTTACCTTGGAGTTCATAAATACGGTACAGCGGGTGCCCAGGTCAATGGGATGACGGGCGAACAGGGCGGCCTGGGCAAAGTCCTGGACACTGTAATTCAAGGATTTGGCAAAAGTCTCTATGAAAGAACCGCAGCCAGAGGAGCAAGCCTCGTTGAGCTGTACGCTGTCCACAGTCTGGTTCTTGATCTTGATGCATTTCATGTCCTGGCCGCCGATGTCCAGAATACAGTCCACCGAGGGGTTGAAAAAGGCGGCGGCGTAGTAGTGGGCCACGGTTTCCACTTCTCCGTCGTCCAGCAGGAAAGCGGCTTTCATCAGGGCCTCGCCATACCCGGTGGAGCAGGAACGGACGATCTGCACATCTTCCGGCAGTTGTTCATAAATCTCTTTCAGGGAGCGGATGGCGGTCTTTAACGGACTGCCGTCATTGCCGCTGTAAAAGGAGTACAGCAGGGAACCGTCCTCCCCTACCAGGGCGATCTTGGTGGTGGTGGAGCCGGCGTCAATGCCCAGAAAAGCACTGCCATGGTAGGAGGCCAGGTCTCCGGCGCCCACCTTATGGCAGGCATGGCGGGTCTTAAAGGCATCATATTCCTCCTGATCGGCAAAGAGGGGGTCCATGCGCTCCACCTCAAACTCCATTTGGATCTCTCCGGATAGCTTTGCTACCATTTCCTCCATGGAATAACTGACATCTGCTTTGGCGTTCATGGCCGAGCCTATGGCGGCAAAGAGATGGGAGTTGTCCGTGTCCATGATGTGTTCTTCATCCAGCTTCAGCGTTCGGATAAAGGCTTTTTTCAGTTCCGACAAAAAGTGCAGGGGGCCGCCCAGAAAGGCCACATGTCCCCGGATGGGCTTACCGCAGGCCAGGCCGGAGATGGTCTGGTTGACCACGGCCTGAAAGATGGAGGCCGCCAGATCTTCCTTGGTAGCGCCCTCATTGATCAGGGGCTGTATATCGGTCTTGGCAAACACGCCGCAGCGGGCGGCGATGGTATACAGGGATTGGTACTTTTTGGCATATTCGTTCAGGCCGGCGGCGTCCGTCTGGATCAGGGAGGCCATCTGGTCGATAAAAGAGCCTGTACCACCGGCACAGATGCCGTTCATGCGCTGTTCCACGTTGCCGCCCTCAAAGTAGATGATTTTGGCGTCCTCGCCGCCCAGTTCGATGGCCACATCGGTTTTGGGAGCCAGTTCCTTCAGGGCAGTGGCTACGGCGATAACCTCCTGGGTGAAGGGGACGCCCAGGTGATTGGCCAGGGTCAGTCCTCCGGAGCCGGTAATCATGGGATACAGCAGGGCGTTGCCCAGCTTATCATAGGCCTTTTGCAGCAGGGTGGACAGCGTTTCCCGGATATTGGCATAGTGACGCTCATAATCGGAAAAGAGAATATTGTGTTCTTTATCTAACAGGGCAATCTTCACCGTGGTGGAGCCTATGTCAATACCCAAGGTGTATGCGGGGAGACGCATGGCTTCTTCTAAACGTGCGTCACAGGTTCCCTCTGGGGCATTGCAGTTCATACAGGTTTTACTCATTGATAAAAACATCCTTTCTGGATCAATTCAATGTATTGCATGTTCTTATTAAATCTATGAATGGATGCCTAATTTTAAGCATTCCCCGACATTATACGACAGAAAAAGTAAAAATGCAACGGATTACGAGCCGGATAACCTGTAAATTTTATGTTAATTTTTTGTAAAGACGTATTGTTTTTGGCATTTTTCAGTATGACACGCACCTAAAAATTACCTCATACGGGAATAATATGTAAAATGATTATTAAATCGCTTTTAATCAGTTTACTTTTTCCATATCGGATGCTACAATGAGTTAAATATTCTGCAAGCAGTCCGCCTGGTGCGGAATCTGTGATGAAATGCGCGAAAACGCGGCATAATTTATAACATGCGGGCATAGGCCCCGGAGGTTCCCATGAGCAAATTTGAGAAAAAATTTGGTAAATACGCGATAAAAAATATATCCTTGATGCTGATCATGTGCTATGTGGTGGGATATATCATACAGTTGATGGGCGGCGGCTTTCTGGATTTTCTCACCCTGAATCCCTACAGGATCCTGCACGGCGAGATCTGGAGGATTGTGACCTGGATCATTGTGCCGCCTTCTTCCTTTAATTTATTCACGGTGATTATGCTGTTCTTTTATTACTCCGTGGGAACCACCCTGGAGCGTACCTGGGGGGCTTATCGGTACAATGTGTACCTGTTTTCAGGCATGTTTTTTACGGTACTGGGAAGCTTTGCAGCCCTGGGTCTCTGCTATATATTTCAGGGGGAAGCCATGGCGATTCCCGGCAATGCGGCGGTAGTCTGTGAATTCTACAGCACATTGTTCAGTACCTATTATATTAACATGTCCATACTGCTGGCTTTTGCCGCCACCTTCCCGGATGTGCAGGTGATGCTGATGTTCGTGATCCCCGTGAAGATGAAGTGGCTGGGAATTATCTACGGAGCCATGCTGGTGCTTGATTTGTTCCAGAATGTGGGAAGTCCTCTGGCGGGTATCTTCTACAGGACGGCGATTGTGGCTTCCCTGTTGAATTTCGTGATTTTCTGGCTCACCAGCAGAAGCCATATCAATATGTCGCCCAGGGAAATCAAAAGGCGGCAGGAATTCCGGCACGAAGTGAAAAAGAATATGAAGATGAGCGGCCACAAATGCGCCATCTGCGGGCGTACCGATGCGGACGATCCCACGCTGGAATTCCGATTCTGCTCCAAATGCGAGGGCAGCTATGAGTACTGCCAGCATCATATTTTTACCCATGAACATGTGAAACGGCAGTAAATGTCAAGAGAATTGTAACCATGCTGCGGAAATTTTGTCTAATATAGTACAGGGAAGCCAGTGCCTGCTTCAGGTGGGCCGGGAGGGAGTTCCCACAGCCCGCCGGAAGCGGGCGGATCGGAGACGGGATGAACCAGGAAGCTTTGTTTGCCCAGACCCTGGAGCAGGTGAAAAACCAGGCTGCGGACCAGGGAGGCTGGATCGGCGAGGAGGAGGTACGGGAGGCGTTTGCGCCGCTGGGCCTCTCCGGGGAACAGCTGCAGATGGTCTATGACTATCTGGTAAAGCACAGGATCGGCATAGGCGGGCCGGTGGATCCGGATTCTTACCTCACCCGGGAGGAAAAAACGTATCTGCAAAATTATCTGGACGAGTTGGCGGGCCAGCCCGGGGTCGGCGAGGGAGAAAGGGAGGCAGTCACGCTTTCCGCCATGGCAGGGGACCCGGATGCCCAGAGCCGGTTGGCAACCCTTTATCTGCCGGAGGTGGTGGAGGTGGCCAGGCTGTACACCGGCCAGGGAGTACCCCTGGAGGATTTGATCGGGGAGGGCAATCTGGCGCTGGCCATGGGAGTGTCCATGCTGGGGGCATTGGAGCATGCCGGCGAAGCCCAGGGAATGCTGGGCAGAATGATGATGGACGCCATGGAGGATCTGATACAGGAGCAGCAGACTGCGGAAAAAGCGGACCGGAAGATGGCGGAGCGGATCAACAGGGTGCTGGAGGCGGCCCGCTCCCTGTCCGAGGAACTGCGCCGTAAGGTGACGGTGGAGGAATTGGCCAGAGAGACAAAGCTGTCCGAAAAAGTCATTCGGGATGCCGTACGTCTTTCCGGTCATCAGATCGAATATCTGGAGGAAGCCTGATGTTATCACAGAAGCAGAATTACGAGGATTATAAATATGTGATGGGAGATACGGGCAATCTGTATCTGGGCGCCAGATACACCTACGGGGAACTGCTGGGAAACGAGGAGGTGCCGTTTAAAATCCGGGCCATCGTAGAACGCTATATCCTGCCCCAGGCGGACCCTGAAACCACTTTGGAGAGCGAATTCTACCATATGGACGCGGACAGCTTTGCCTACCGTACCTATCGGCAGCTGAAAGCCAGGGTAAAGTGCGTCAGACTGGTGGAGAAAAAGGGCTTTTTTTCCGGGGGAAAGAAAAAAAGAGTATATGAGACCCGGGTAATGGATCTGGAAGAATTTGCGGCCATATCCCCGGCCCTGAAGCAGGCTCAGGGGATAGTGGTGCAGGAGATCATAATCAATAAACTGGCCATGATGGTTTTTTCGGTCTGATACAGGGACTTTGCAGAGGGGCAGTTGTAAAAATTTTCTACAGGAGGGTATGAGAATGCGAATTGAAGAGGTGAAAGGCTACGAGGTGATAGAGAAGCGGGAAATCAGGGACTTAAATTCCATGAGTTATCTGCTGCGGCACAAAAAAACCGGGGCCAGGGTGGCACTGCTGGAGAACGATGACAATAATAAGGTGTTCTATATCGGCTTCCGCACGCCGCCGGAGGATTCCACAGGCGTGGCCCATATCCTGGAGCACTCCGTGCTGTGCGGTTCCCGGGAGTTCCCTGTGAAGGACCCTTTTGTGGAACTGGTGAAAGGTTCCCTGAACACTTTTCTGAATGCCATGACCTATCCGGACAAGACCATCTACCCTGTAGCCAGCTGCAATGACAAGGATTTCCAGAACCTGATGCATGTATATCTGGATGCGGTATTCTATCCCAGAATTTACGACACGGACAAGATTTTCCGCCAGGAAGGCTGGCATTATGAACTGGACGGCCCGGAGGGAGAGCTGACCATTAACGGCGTGGTGTACAATGAGATGAAGGGAGCGTTTTCCTCCCCGGAAGATGTGCTGTTTCGAGAGAAAATGAAATCCCTGTACCCGGACACCACCTATGGCAGGATTTCCGGGGGGGACCCGGCGGTGATCCCGGAACTTTCCTACGAAGAATTCCTGGAGTTCCACCGGCAGTATTACCATCCGTCCAATTCTTATATTTATCTGTACGGTGATATGGATATGGCGGAGAAACTTATGTTTCTGGATGAAAAGTATCTGTCCGCTTTTGAGAAGCTGGAGATTGACAGCCGCATTCGGGAGCAGGAGCCATTTCCCGCGCTGCGCAGAGTGGTACGGGAGTATCCCGTCAGCGATGAGGCCAGAGAGGAGGAGTGTGGCTATCTGAGTTACAACATGACCGCCGGGGACTGCCTGGACAGGGAGTTGTATGTGGCTTTCCAGATTCTGGACTATGCGCTTTGCAGCGCGCCGGGAGCGCCCCTGAAGCAGGTCCTGCTGGACCATTCCATGGGGAAGGATGTGTACAGTGAGTATGACAACGGCATACAGCAGCCTTTCTTTTCCATCATGGCCAGCGACACGGATGTGTCAAACGAGCAGGAGTTTGTGGAATTGGTGAACAGGGAAATGGGGCGGATTGTCAAAGAGGGCTTTGACCGGAAAGCCCTGCTGGCGGGTATCAATCATTTTGAGTTCCGATATCGGGAGGCGGATTTCGGCAGCTACCCCAAGGGACTGATGTACGGACTGCAGATGCTGGATAGCTGGCTATATGCCGATGACAAACCCTTTATTCATGTGGAAGCCAACGATATCTATGCCGGTCTGCGGGAAAAGGCCGGGGAGGGCTACTTTGAGGGGCTGGTACAGACCTATCTCATTGATAATCCCCACAAATCCGTGGTGGTGTTAAAGCCCAAAAAAGGCATGGCTCAGGAACAGGAGGAAGCGCTCAGGGCGAAACTGGCAAAGCGCAAGGCCGGCATGAGCCCGGAACAGCTTGCGGAGATCGTGGACGGGCAGCAGGCTTTGAAGGCTTATCAGGAGCAGGAGGACAAACAGGAGGATCTGGCCAGGATTCCCATGTTGGCCAGAGAGGACATCGGCAGAGAGGCCAGGAAGCTGGTGAATGAGGAGACCCGCGCCGGAGATATCCCGGCGCTGCGCCACAATCTGTTCACCAACGGCATCGCTTATATCCGTATGATATTTTCTCTGGACAGGGTGCCGGAGCGCCTGTATCCCTATGTGGGTGTGCTGAACGCCTGTCTGGGGCTGCTGAATACGGAACATTACAGCTACGCTCAGTTGTCCAATGAAATTGATCTGAACACCGGCGGCATCGGTTCCGGCAACAATCTATACAGCAATGTGGAGAACATAGATATGTTCAGGGCCACCCTGGAACTGAAGGCAAAGGTGCTGTACGACAATATTCCCAAAGCCATGGAACTTTTGCGGGAGATTGCCATGACTTCCGATTTCAGAGACGAAAAGCGTCTGCTGGAAATTGTGTCCGAAGGGCAGTCCCAGATGCAGTCCCAGATGGCGTCCAGGGGAGACCGCACGGCGTTAAACCGGGCTCTGGCCTATGGCAGTGTGTCCGGCGCCGTCAGGGAGACTCTAACCGGTATTCCCTTTTTCCGTCTGCTGACCCGGATCCAGTCCCATTTTGAGGAGGAAAAGGAAGCGCTGATGCAGGCGCTGGAGGAATTGGCAGCCATCATTTTCCGCCGGGAGAATCTGCTGTTGGATTATGTGGGCACCCAGGAAGGATGGGAGAAGCTGGAAGAGGAGACATCCCGGTTTGCGGGGAAGCTGTATGAAGGTTCGGCGGACACCGGCAGCTATCGTCCCGTTCCCCAGAGGAAGCAGGAAGGTTTCATGACTGCCGGGCAGGTATTGTATGTGTGCCGGGCGGGCAATTTCAAAAAGAAGGGGCTGCCTTACAAGGGAACGCTGCGCTTCCTGCAGATGATGATGCGGTATGATTACCTGTGGGTCAACATCCGGGTTAAGGGAGGGGCTTATGGCTGTAGCTGCAGCTTTGGTAGATCCGGGGAGAGCGGCTTTTCTTCCTACCGGGATCCCAATCTGAAGAACACGGTGGATATTTATGAAAAGGCGGCGGAGACGGTGGAGAAATTTACTGCCGACGAGCGCGTCATGACCCAGTATATCATCGGGGCTGTCAGCGAGATGGATACCCCCATGAATCCGGCCGCCTATGGACTGTTCTCTCTGAGCGCATATCTCTGCGGCATCAGCCAGGAGATGCTGGATCAGGAGAGGGCCCAGCTTCTGGGGGCTACCCAGGAGGACATCCGGGAACTGGCCGCCTATATCCGGGCATTCATGCAGGACGACTTTTTGTGCGTGGTGGGCAATGCCCAGAAAATAAAGGAAGAGAAGGAGATGTTCCTGACAGCGGAGAATCTTTTCTGAGCCGCTACAGGGTTGAGAGGGGGGAATTAAATGAAAAAGGCAAAGCGGATAGGGGGCCTGTTTGCTCTGGCATTGGCCCTGGTGCTGACAGCCTGCGGCGGCGTTGGCAGCGGAGCCGCCGACAGTGCGTCGCCCCGGGTTGAGCAGTGGAATGCCGGCTCTAATACGGATAGTATGTTCCAGGAGTCTGTGGGGGATTTCCTGGGCATGGACCCGGGATATACCAACATGGAAGAGGGTAAGAACTATGACGCCGGTGAAGGCTCTTCCCAGGAGCAGCATAACGCCGGGCAGGACAGCAGCCGCAAGCTGATCCGAACGGTGAACCTGTCTGTGGAGACCCGGGAGTTCGACGCGGTTATGGGCACCCTGGAGCAGCGGGTAACGGATCTGGGGGGCTATATTGAGCGCATGGAAACTTACAATGGCAGCGTTTACAGCAGCTACCGCTCCAACCGCAGTGCCAGTATGACCGCCCGGATTCCGGCGGCCCAGCTAAACGGATTTTTGAATGAAGTGTCCGAGATCAGCAATGTGACCAGGCGCTCAGAGAATGTGCAGGATGTGACGCTGGAATATGTGGACATGGCCAGCCATAAGAAGACTCTGCAGGCGGAACATGACCGATTGCTGGAGCTGATGGAACAGGCGGAGAGCATAGAAGACATTATCACCATTGAGGAGCGCCTGTCCAATGTGCGGTACCAGATCGAGAGTATGGAGGCCCAGCTGCGGACATATGACAATAAGGTGGACTACAGCACCGTGTATTTGGATGTGAGCGAGGTACAGGAACTGACGCCGGTGCATGAGGAGACATTGTGGGAGAGGATCAGCGGCGGCTTCCTGGAGGATCTGAAAGGCATCGGCGACGGAGCACTGGAGATTCTGGTCTGGCTGCTGGTACATATTCCTACCCTGGTGCTGTGGGCCCTGGCGGTCACTCTGTTTGTCTTATGGGTCAGATGGTATATGAAACGCAGCCGGGAAAAGGCTGAAAAGAAGAGAGCGCAGACGGCGGGGAATACCCTCCCGGGAAACGGAGATACGAATGGAGAAAAATGAGAAGTCCACAGGCGAAAACCCGGCGTATAAGTCAGGCTTTGTGACATTGATCGGCCGCCCCAATGTGGGGAAATCCACATTGATGAATCGGCTCATCGGCCAGAAGATTGCCATAACCAGCGATAAGCCTCAGACCACCCGCAATCGGATTCAGACAGTATATACCTCGGAGGAGGGACAGATTGTGTTTGTGGACACCCCCGGCATTCACAAGGCTAAGAATAAGCTGGGGGATTATATGGTAAATGTGGCGGAGCGCACCCTGTCCGAGGTGGACGTGATCCTTTGGCTGGTGGAACCCAGCAATTTTATCGGGGCGGGGGAACGTCACATTATGGAACAACTGCAAAAGACGCGGACTCCCGTGATTTTGGTGATCAACAAGGCGGATACCGTGAAAAGGGAAGAAATACTGCCTTATATAGACAATTATCGGAAGCAGATGGACTTTCAGGAGATTGTGCCGGTGTCGGCCCTGAAGGGGGACAACACGGACACATTGGTATCCTGCATCATGAAATATCTTCCCTACGGTCCGGCGTTTTATGACGAGGATACCGTCACCGACCAGCCCATGCGGCAGATTGTGGCGGAACTGATCCGGGAAAAGGCCCTGCGCCTTCTGGAGGAGGAAGTGCCCCACGGCATTGCCGTCACCATAGAGCGGATGAAATACAGGAAAGGCATTGTGGATATCGACGCCAATATCGTCTGTGAAAAGGATTCCCACAAGGGAATTATCATTGGAAAACAGGGCAGTATGCTGAAAAAAATCGGAACGGGAGCCCGCAGGGATATTGAGAATATGCTGGAAATGCGGGTAAATCTCCAGCTTTGGGTGAAGGTGAAAAAAGACTGGCGGGACAGTGATTTCCTTCTTAAAAATTTTGGCTATAATCAGAAGGACGGCGAATAGAAAAACGAAAAAAGTAAACCCTAGTATTAATACATTTGTAAATGCTACATTTTATAAATGCTACATTTTAATACCAGGGGGCATAAGATGAAAGTGATAAATTACTGGGAGCATTTTTTAACGACTGGAAGTGTAAGCGATTATCTGAATTACCTGGGTGAGCACCGGCAAAACGAGCCGGCT
>OFHM01002024.1_pt1 | contig 12144 bp, 8 predicted proteins | sample 1521311 | NCBI WGS metagenome assembly OFHM01 (sample SAMEA3504083, study PRJEB24116) | mouse gut metagenome | biome: mouse gut; feature: mouse-associated habitat; material: faeces | place: Denmark | collected 2011 | reverse complement strand
ACTGTACCCGCATAACGAGGAGGCGTACCAGAAGGCCATGTGCATGATGCAGGAGCACAGGAGTGTCGCCGTGGTCCACCCCACCAGCACGGGGAAGTCCTTCATTGCCTTCAAGCTGGCGGAGGAGCACCCTGGTATGCCCGTGAAGTACGTGACGGAGGACGGGCTGAGGATGGGCGTGTGGGCTCGGAACAAGGCTGCTAGGAGGGGCTCGCTCCAACTGGGGCAGACAGAAGCGTGGAGACCATCGGCATGTGCTGGGTTAGCCGTTACGACAACAGGTGGGATGAGAAGCTCAGGCTCATGGAGCAGTACCACAGGGAGCGCGGGAAGCTGGAGGTGCCGAAGGGATACACGGTGAAGGGCGTGAGGCTTGGGAGGTGGGTGGCTAGGTCGAGCCCGGGGAGCAGCCACTACTGGCTGGAGGAAGGGCAGTCGGCGGATGCGATACAGATGTGGATAGCGGAGCTGTAGAATGAGATGGATGGCCTGGAAGAGTCTGGCTTTGTGAAACATGGTGCAGTAGGCCTTACGTGGTTTTGACGGCTTTCTGGAAAAGTGTGAAGGGGTGCCTAGGCAGATTTCTGAAAACGAGGTGCATGGAATCATATCGGGTGAACATCACGAACCTGGCCAGGGACGGCGGGCTTTTCTTGGTGACGGGGACTGTGAAGGAAAGGAAACTCCAGAAATTTACTAACGCCATTGTGCCATAATTACAGAAGAACGTGATGCTGGCAGTCGGAGCGGATAATGAGCTTATAAATGACAAAAGATAAACGCTTTTAAGAGAATATATATTTATGACCACATACCAACTTATACCTAACTAAAAGTGTTACAGTTTAGTTTTACCGGAGATAATGATATGAGCGAAGATATTCAGCACGTTTTTCTCGTTGGAGCCAAGTCATTGGGGACATATGGCGGATATGAAACATTTGTAAATAAACTAACTGAATATCATCAGTATGATACAAGGTTTAAGTATCATGTGGCATGTAAGGCAAACGGTGACGGCTATATGGACGAAAATGAAATTGAAGGAGTAAGCAGTTTGATTAAGGATAACGGCGATATAGTTGAGTTTACTTATCATAATGCCCGCTGCTTCAAAATAAAAATTCCCGAAAAACTGGGGGCTGCTCAGGCAATCTATTATGATATAAAAGCACTAGATGAATGTTGCAAATATATTGAAGAAAAAAAGATAAAGCATCCAATCGTTTATATTATGGCATGCCGTATCGGGCCATTTATGAAACACTTTTATAAAAAAATCCATATGTTGGGTGGAAAGGTTTACTTGAATCCTGATGGACATGAGTGGATGAGAGCCAAGTGGAATGCTCCAATCCGGAAATATTGGAAAGTATCAGAGCAAATTATGGTTAAATGGTCGGATTTAGATATTTGTGATTCTGTGACAATTGAGAAGTACATACATGAACAGTATGATGGTAAAGGAATTGAAGGAAAAAATCCTAAGACCACATTTATTGCATATGGTGCTGAAACCAGGAAGAGTAGCCTTATGGATACCGATGCAAAGCTGCTAGAGTGGTATGAGAGTAAAGGGCTAAAACCTTATGAATATTATCTTGTTGTTGGTCGTTTCGTGCCAGAAAATAATTATGAAACAATGATTCGAGAGTTTATGAAGAGCAAGAGTAAGAAAAACTTTGCAATTATTACAAACACAAATGATAGGTTCTTGAATGAACTGCAAAGTAAAGTGCATTTTAAAGCAGACTCTCGTATTAAAATTGCTGGTGCTGTATATGATCAAGAATTGCTAATGAAAATTCGTGAAAATGCATACGGATATTTCCATGGCCATGAAGTCGGTGGAACCAATCCGAGCTTGTTGGAGGCACTGGGAAGTACTGAATTAAATCTTTTGCTTGATGTGAGTTTTAATCGTGAAGTAGCTGAAGATGTAGCTTTATATTGGGATAAAACGGATGGAAATTTGGCTGGTTTGATAGATGAGGTTGATAGAATGAATTTAGAGAAAAGGACTGAATATGGGAAAAAAGCCAAACAGAGAATTAAGGATGCGTACAGCTGGCAGTACATTTGCAATCGATATGCAGAAGAATTTTTAAATCAGTAACGAGACTGTTTTAAATCAATTTGAGTAGCTTTTGGAAAATTAATGAGTTATAGTAAACGACGTTATTTCTCGTACTTGACTGATTTATGCTTGTGAGCGCATTCATTTGCCGTAGATATTTGTAGCAAAATGATTTATCAAGAAGGTTTAAGTGAAATGGACGAACTAATAAGTGTAATAGTACCAGTTTATAATGTAGAAAAATATTTGGAAGCCTGTATAAATAGCATTTTATGCCAAACGTATAAAAATATAGAAATCATTCTGGTGGATGATGGTGCTACAGATAGGTCTGGTAAAATATGTGATTTGTATTTGAAGAAAGATAGCAGAATAAAGGTCATTCATAAGGAGAATGGTGGCCTATCGGATGCTAGAAATTATGGTATGAAGGCGGCGACTGGTGAGTGCTTGGTATTTGTTGATAGCGATGACATAGTGTCAGCAGATTATGTCTTGCATCTGTATCAGCTATGTAAAGTTAATAAAACCGAAATAGCAGTGTGTCAATTTTGCCATTGTACGAATCAAAGCAATGCGAAGTTTACATTGTGTCAGACTCAGAAGGTTTATTCTTCTAAAGCCGCGATTATTAATATGTTATATCAAAAGGACATACTTGTTTCTGTTTGGTCAAAGATTTTTCGGCGTAAAATCTTTGATCAAACAGAATTTCCTGTTGGGTTGCTTTTTGAAGATAGTGCTGTAATGTATAGGCTATTTGAAAAGGCAAAGAGTATTGTTGTTTCTGATGCAAAGCTATATGGCTATGTGCATAGAAATGATAGTATAACAACCAAAAAATTCTCTAAAAAAAATTTGGATATTCTTATAATATCTAAAACAATATTTAATTATTACTGTGGTAAAGATAAAGATTTAGAAGATGCCGCCAGATCCTATTTGGTAGTGGCAGCACTTAGAAGCTACCTTAATTGCCCAAATGAGATTGATTTTAAAACAGATATTGAAGAAGCTAAACAGATTATTGATACTAATGGCAGGCAAGTATTAAGAGATAATAACATTAGACGTAAACTTAGGCTTTCATTAATATTATATTTTTTCGCTAGACCTGCTATTAAAATTATTTATAAACATGTGAATAGGTGGAAATAGATGATAGATTTATCAGTAATTGTACCAGTTTATAATGTTGAAAAGTATTTGAATCGATGCTTGGAATCAATACTTCAGGTGAACAATAGTAGAATCGAAATTATACTGGTTGATGATGGATCAAAAGATTTCTCAGGTAATATATGTGATTTTTTTGGAAGCAAATATTCCTTTGTAAAGGTGGTACACAAAACTAATGAAGGATTAGGGTTTGCACGCAATATAGGGATTGAAGAAGCAACAGGGAAATATTTGATGTTCGTTGATTCGGATGATTTCATTAAATCATCGTTAGTGGAATTATTGTTAGATAAAGTGATAAGTGCAAATTTAGATGTTTGTTGCTTTGGAAGGAGCTTTTTTAGAAATGGAATTCTCTCTATGGGAAATGAAATTTTTCCCAATGAAACGGTAAATTCAATGCTTCTAGCTGAAAGATGTCTAGGTGAACCACTAAAGAATGATAAATTCCAAGTAGGGCCAGCATGGAAAGCAATATATAAGAAGCAATTTTTATTTGAAAACAATTTGAGATTTGAGTCAGAAAGAGACATTTTAAGTGAAGATTATGTGTTTTCAACGCAATTGTTTGCTGCTAAACCTCGTGTTGGTTTTTTTGATAGAGACATATATGTGTATTGTGATAATCAAGGATCATTAACCAATAGTTACAATCCTGATAGAACTGTTAGGGCAATTAAACTCTATAGGCGGATGCTTGATATTATAGAAAATGCCGGTTTTAATAAAAGTGCTGAGTTTAGAGCATATAATAATTTTTTGATTAATTTATTAGTGGTATTTAAGCACATCAGTTTGAATGATGGATTGAAAGCAATTGGCAAGATTAGGGAGATTAAAAGCGTAATAAATGATAGCGAAATTATTGAAATAGTAAAAAGCCAAAAAAACACAGATACTCTTCAGTTAAAGTTCTTGAGAGAATTAATACTGGCAAAGAAAAGTAAGTGCATTTATTTTGCCGTAAAACTTAGATATAAGAGGTAAAAAAGTGTGAAGATATGTATTGTGGCTCCATTTGATTATCCTATTCCCGCAATTAAGGGTGGTGCTTTAGAACAGATTGTTGAGTCGATTTGTAGAATCAATGAAGTTGAAGAGAAGCTTGATATTACAGTTTTGGCAACATATGAAGAGAGCTTAAAAGAAATAGATTTTCACTGTACTAAGTTTCATTATTTTAAAAAGTCAGTAATGGATAAGGCTTCATTTTTTGCATTTCGAGTTATAAAAAAGCTATTTAAAATATATATTCCCTCCTACCCAAGAATGATAAAGGTAAGACGATGGTTGGAAAAATATGAAAACCAGTATGATTTTATAGTTTACGAAGATGGTCCGACTTATATGCTGGCATATTTATTTAAGAATATTGACAGAAGAAAAGTTATTAGTCATCTTCATTGGGTGGGAGATCCTGATAATAAATCAAATAGGTATTTTGCACATTTGATTCCAGTTAGTAAATATGTGGGCGATGTATGGTTAAAAGGATGTTCGGTGCCTAAAATTGAAACGCATTTTGTAAGAAATGGGGTGGATTTGGATAAATTTAAAAAGCAGCTTAATAATCACGAAAAAATAAGTTTAAAAAGTGAATTGCGAATTAGAGATGATGATTTTGTAATCTTATTTATTGGACGTATCACTTGGGAAAAAGGCATTGCGGAACTTATACATGCAATTGAATTAATAGATGACAAAAGAATGGTTCTGCTTTTAGTAGGGGCACCCCAATTTGCGGTTTCGGCTCAGTCTAAATATCAGATAGAGATAGATCGTTTAATTAAAAAGGCATCACATAAAATAATTTGTACAGGGTACGTTAAAAATGATGAAATATATAAGTATCAAAATATTGCAGATATTGCAGTTATACCAACGATTATTGAGGAGGCTGCGCCTTTGGTTTGTGTTGAGAACATGGCTGCAGGATTACCATTGATAATTACTGATTCCGGTGGAATGCCTGAGTATACAAATCCTAGATGCTCGATTGTAGTAAAGAAAGGAGATGGATTGGAAAAAAGATTAGCTGAGAGTATAAGAGCATTAATGAAAGACGCTGATAGAAGAATAGAAATGGGTACTATTGCTAAACAGATAGCTGAAGAATATACAATAAAAAGAATGTATGAAGAATTTGTATCTTGTTTGGATTCCATAAAAAATGAAAGGCTGAATTAAGTTGAATATACGCATCACAAGAAAAGAAATGGTATTTCTTATTTTTGCAATTATCTGTGGGATATCCAAGTTGGAACCTTATAGGGTTAGTGAGTATTTTTCAAATACAATAGCATTGATATGGATTCTTTTATCATTCAATACCGGACGGCATCTTGGAAATAGCAATAATGCAATTTTTCATATAAAACTTGCGATTTTGCCGCTGGTTTTTATGATTGTGTACACGTTATTTAATTGGGCGTTTTTTCCGCCTATTGGGGCTGCTAATACGTTGGGGTATTATACTAGAATGCTTTCGACCAATTTTTTTCTAGTAGTATCCTTTATATTTATATGTAGAGCTTATATAGTTTTTGGAAAAAGAACATTGGAACTTGTATGGATGTCTATGATATTGTCTTATTCCTTTATACATATTCCAAATGCAATCATTCATTGTGGTTTAGTGAATGTTATAAAAAATATGATTATATCAAATGATGCGAATGGGGTAAATCAATATCTGGAAATTCATGACTTAATATTTGCATTAGGTTTTTTCCTTATATTTTTTATTGTATGTGGCAGGGAATTTAATGTAAGGCATTTATTGGGAAAAGAAATAATTACAATAGCATATATATGGATTGGGTATAAGCGAATTGAACTTGTAGCAATCGTGCTTGTAATTTCTTTCTATTTTTTGTTTGATAAATATGTTCCCAAAAGAAAGAGACAGTATGTGATAATTGGAGTTGTATGCATAATTGTAAGTGTTGCATTTATAGTGATGATTTATTCTGGAACACTTTCTGCAATGGCACTTAGATTTGGTATCAATTTCAATTATAGGATTGATACTTGGTCATATTGGGCTTCCAGATCGAGCTTATCATTGACCTATAGAGGGCTTGGAATGAATTATGTAGATAAGGAAACAAATTATCTGACAATCAGACAAGGGTTTCTTATAAGTGGCTATATTGTCTTAGAAGGCATGCATAGTGATTTGTTTAAAAAATATGTCGAACTAGGATTTATTCCATTTATTGCATGGCTTTACTATATTATAACTTATAAAACTAGAAAAATGTATTTTAAACAAGGTTTCTATGTGGCAGAAATATATTTGCTATGCACATTATTTGTTATTGTCTTGTATTTAACAGATAATGTATTCAATTATTTTTTGTGCAATATTTCGTATTTATTGATACCTATGGTTGCTTATGAGTGCTCAGAAGGTATGAACATAGCCCCAAAATTAAAAATTGATAATTAATAGTTTGCAGGGAGATCTAGCATGAAAAGCGCTATTGTATGCACATCACCAATTCATATCCTAAGAACTTTAGAAATTATATATTACGAGGAATATTTTCAGGGAGATATAGAAGTTATTGTATCTTCGTTGTGTCCTAATTATGAATTTATAGTTCGGAATATGAGCCATATTTATAAAATCAGTGCAGTATATGCAGTGAATATGGAACAGCTTCAGAATAAGGGACTTGTAAAATTAATGTTCGGAAAATGTTCATTTTCTGAGATATTAAAAAGGAACAAATATACAAAGCTTACATCAACCGTGGCAACAACAACGACGGAAACGACAACAAGGAAAATATCCGTAAGATCGTCTCTCTCCGCCTGGAAAAAGCTAAATTATTAGGTTTCGACTGCTATGCCAACTTCGTTCTGGACGAAACGATGGCAAAGAACGCCGACAACGTAATGAGCCTTCTGAACAACCTTTGGAGCTATGCACTGCCAAAAGCAAAGGCAGAAGCTACCGAACTTCAAAAATTAATGGATAAGGAAGGGAAAGGAGAAAAACTGGAAGCATGGGATTGGTGGTATTATACCGAAAAACTACGGAAAGAAAAATACAACCTGTCCGAAGAAGATACAAAACCTTACTTCAAGCTGGAGAATGTGCGCAATGGTGCTTTCACTGTAGCCAACAAGCTATATGGTATCACTCTTACCAAGCTCGAAGGTGTCCCTACTTACCATCCTGATGTGGAAGTCTTTGAAGTGAAAGATGCAGACGGTTCGCAACTCGGTATCTTCTACGTCGACTATTTCCCACGCTCTGGAAAAAGCGGTGGCGCATGGATGAGCAACTACCGCGAACAACAAGGAGATACCCGTCCGTTAGTATGCAACGTTTGCAGCTTTACCAAACCGGTAGGCGATACTCCCTCTCTATTAACAATGGATGAAGTAGAAACTTTGTTCCACGAATTTGGCCACGCTCTGCACGGACTGCTGACAAAATGTGAATACAAAGGAACATCAGGCACTAATGTAGTGCGCGATTTTGTAGAGCTTCCTTCTCAAATCAATGAACACTGGGCTACTGAACCGGAAGTACTGAAAATGTATGCCAAACATTATCAGACAGGAGAAGTGATACCCAATGAAATCATCGAAAAGATACTGCAACAGAAGACTTTCAATCAGGGCTTCATGACCACCGAATTGCTGGCTGCCGCCATTCTCGACATGAACTTGCACATGACGAAAGATGTAAAAAATCTGGATATGCTTGTATTCGAAAAAGAAGCAATGGACAAGCTTAACCTGATTCCCGAAATAGCACCGCGTTATCGCGTGACTTACTTCAATCATATCATTGGTGGTTACGCAGCCGGATACTACAGCTACTTATGGGCCAACGTACTGGATAATGATGCCTTCGAAGCCTTTAAAGAACATGGAATCTTTGACAAAAACACCGCCGACCTCTTCCGCCACAACGTATTGGAAAAGGGCGACAGCGAAGACCCGATGGTACTTTACCGGAATTTCCGCGGAGCAGAACCAAGCTTGGAACCGCTACTGAAAAACAGAGGAATGAAATAATTCTGCAAAAAAGCCCTTAAACATCAAATATTTGAGGGCTTCTTACATAGAAATGTGAAAAAAAAACTATATTTGCAGCCTTGTATGCGGCAAAAAGCACTTGTGTACGACAGAATTTAACTGAAAATTAAATTAAAAAAGTAATCATCATAAATTAAAAGTAAAATGCAAAACAAAGGATTTGTAAAGGTTTTTGCGGTATTACTCACGCTGGTATGCGTGTTCTACCTCTCCTTCTCCTTCGTAACACGCCATTATACCAACAAGGCGAAAGAAATTGCGAACGGCGACCCGAAAGTGGAACAAGACTACCTCGACTCTCTCTCTAACGAGAAAGTAATGCTGTGGAACTGGACACTGAAACAATGTCGTGAGATGGAGATTAGTTTAGGTTTGGACCTGAAGGGTGGTATGAACGTTATCCTCGAAGTTTCCGTACCTGATGTTATCAAAGCATTGGCAGACAACAAGCCTGACGAAGCTTTCAACAACGCATTGGCGACAGCTGCAAAACAAGCAGTCAACAGTCAGGATGATGTTATCACCCTGTTCATCAGAGAATACCACAAAATTGCTCCGGACGCAAAACTTTCCGAACTTTTCGCAACACAACAGTTGAAAGATAAAGTTAACCAGAAATCATCAGATGCAGAAGTTGAAAAAGTGTTGAGAGCAGAAGTAAAAGCTGCTGTTGAAAACTCATTCAACGTTCTTCGTACCCGTATCGACCGTTTTGGTGTCGTTCAGCCGAACATCCAAAGTCTGGAAGACAAAATGGGGCGCATCATGGTAGAATTGCCGGGTATTAAAGAACCGGAACGTGTGAGAAAACTTCTCCAAGGTTCTGCCAATCTGGAATTCTGGGAAACTTATACAGCTAGAGAAGTTCTTCCTGCCATGCAATCTGCAGACGCTAAATTGCGTGGTATTTTGGCAGAAGAAACAACAGCTAATACAGATACTATTGAAGCAGCCCTTACCGAAGCTACTCCGGTTGAGGAAAAAACTGTAAGTGCTGCCGACAGCCTTGCAGCTGCACTGAAAGGTGAAGTAACTGCCGAAGATAAGTCTGCCGCAAATATGGAAGAAATCAAAAAGCAATATCCTTTGCTGTCCATACTTCAGTTGAATTCTAGCGGACAGGGTCCTGTTATTGGTTATGCTAACTACAAAGATACTGCTGACATCAACAAATATCTGGCTATGCCGGAAATCAAAGCAGAACTTCCCAAAGACCTTCGTTTGAAATGGGGTGTTTCTCCTTCCGAATTCGACAAGAAAGGTCAAACTTTCGAATTATATGCTATTAAATCTACTGAGCGTAATGGTAAAGCTCCGTTGGAAGGTGACGTAGTAACTGACGCAAAAGACGAATTCGACCAATACAGCAAACCGGCTGTAAGCATGACAATGAACTCTGACGGTGCACGCCGCTGGGCTCAGTTGACCAAGCAGAACATTGGCCGTTCCATTGCTATCGTTCTTGACAACTATGTATATTCTGCACCGAACGTAAACTCTGAAATCACAGGCGGACGTTCACAGATTACAGGTCACTTCACACCGGAACAAGCTAAGGACTTAGCTAACGTATTGAAATCAGGTAAGATGCCGGCTCCGGCTCACATCGTACAGGAAGATATCGTTGGTCCGTCACTAGGTCAAGAATCAATCAATGCGGGTATTTTCTCATTCGTTGTAGCCCTCATTCTGTTGATGATTTACATGTGCTCTATGTACGGCTTCATCCCAGGTATGGTTGCCAACTGCGCGTTAATCCTCAACTTCTTCTTCACGTTAGGTATTCTTTCATCCTTCCAGGCTGCGTTGACAATGTCCGGTATAGCCGGTATGGTATTGTCACTCGGTATGGCTGTGGATGCGAACGTACTTATCTATGAACGTACCAAAGAAGAGCTTCGTGCAGGTAAGGGTGTGAAGAAAGCACTTGCCGACGGTTATTCAAATGCATTCTCGGCTATCTTCGACTCTAACTTAACATCTATCATCACAGGTATCATTCTGTTTAACTTCGGTACCGGTCCGATTCGTGGTTTTGCTACGACATTGATTATCGGTATCTTGGTATCCTTCTTTACTGCTGTGTTCATTACTCGTATTGTTTATGAACACTTCATGAACAAAGACAAATGGTTGAACCTGACATTCACAACCAAGATTTCAAAGAATCTGATGGCCAATACACATTACGATTTTATGGGCACAAACAAAAAGTCCCTTATTATCGTCAGTGCAATCATCGTGCTTTGTATCGTTTCATTTGCTGTCCGTGGTTTGAGTCAGAGTATCGACTTCACCGGTGGACGTAACTTTAAGGTACAATTTGAGAATCCTGTAGAACCAGAACAAGTTCGTGAATTGATCTCTAGCAAATTTGGCGACGCTAACGTCAGCGTTATTGCTATCGGTACAGACAAAAAGACCGTACGTATCAGTACAAACTACCGTATCGAAGATGAAGGCAACAATGTAGATTCTGAAATCGAATCATATCTATATGAAACCTTGAAGCCGGTATTGACTCAGAACATCACATTGGAAACTTTCATCGACCGTGACAATCACACAGGTGGTAGTATTGTAAGCTCACAGAAAGTAGGTCCGAGTATCGCAGATGACATCAAGACAGGCGCTATCTACTCTGTAGTATTGGCACTGCTCGCCATCGGTTTGTATATCTTGCTCCGTTTCCGCAACATTGCTTACAGTATCGGTTCTATCGTAGCTTTGAGTTGCGACACCATTATGATTATCGGTGCCTATTCACTGTTCTGGGGTATCCTGCCATTCTCTCTGGAAATCGACCAGACATTTATTGGTGCTATCCTGACAGCTATCGGTTACTCTATTAATGACAAGGTGGTAATCTTCGACCGTGTACGTGAGTTCTTCGGTTTATATCCGAAACGTGACAAACGTGTGTTGTTCAATGACTCTCTGAACACAACGCTGGCTCGTACCATCAATACATCATTAAGTACATTGATCGTATTGCTGTGTATTTTCATCCTTGGTGGTGATTCAATCCGCAGCTTTGCATTCGCAATGATCCTGGGTGTTGTTATCGGTACATTATCTTCACTGTTTATTGCATCTCCGATTGCATACAACATGATGAAGAACAAAAAAGTCGTAGCAGCAACTACGGAAGAATAATAAATTCCAGAAATAGAAAAAGCCTCTTCCGAACATTCGGTAGAGGCTTTTTCTATTGATTATTAAAACAAATAGAAGCTATAAGACGTTCATCTTAAAAGAAGCCATTGTAAAACTTAAAACTTGATACAGTATGAAAGCCTACAACACAACTTCTTCCCATAGATTCTTCTTTGTAGTAGCCCCGAGGGGAATCGAACCCCTATCTAAAGTTTAGGAAACTTCTATTCTATCCGTTGAACTACAAGGCCCCTTTATGGGTACAAAGGTACTTCTTTTTGTTAAAATGGCAATATGAAAGATTGAAAAATGTCTTAAGTGGGAAGAAAATAATCCTTTCTTTGTTGTTTTGTTGTTTTTTGTCTGTTTTTTATAATCTAATAATGTTGTTATTCTGCTATAAACTTTCATGTTGTTCATAAAACATGGATAAAAATAATAAATTGTAAAAATGAATCGTTTTTGATGCTGTCATAATGATAGGGATTTATGCTTTTAAACAGGTAATTATCTCTGCTTTTTCTTAGCTTGGAAACAAATAAACCTTTAATTTTGTACATTTTGATATTCAAACGTAGTTTGATAGCGGAATATTTTGTCCTTTGACAGAACTTTCCGAACTTTGCAAACAGTGAAATTTTGTAACCCTAAATAATAAGTTATGGCAGATGAAA
>OFHM01002019.1_pt1 | contig 12173 bp, 7 predicted proteins | sample 1521311 | NCBI WGS metagenome assembly OFHM01 (sample SAMEA3504083, study PRJEB24116) | mouse gut metagenome | biome: mouse gut; feature: mouse-associated habitat; material: faeces | place: Denmark | collected 2011 | reverse complement strand
GTGGAACTCGATGACCCCCCGGAAGAGATTGGTAATATAGTCCAGGCCGGTGGGCCGCCCGCTTTGGCGGACCAGCTTTACCCGGTCGTAAGGCATCTTCCCCATGCCCTCATCCTCCCCTTTTGTGCAGCTTTAGCAGCTCTGCCAGCAGCTTCCTCTGGCCGGAGCGGGGGGCGATGGCGTCCACAAAGCCATGCTCCAGCAAAAACTCCGACCTCTGGAATCCTTTGGGCAATTTCTGGCCAATCGTCTGCTCAATCACCCGCGGCCCTGCGAATCCAATCAACGCCTTTGGTTCTGCCAGAATCACATCCCCCAGCATGGCAAAACTGGCGGTTACGCCTCCGGTGGTGGGGTCTGTCAGTACGGAAATATAGAAAAGCCCTGCCTCGGAATGGCGTTTCAGGGCCCCGGAAGTTTTTGCCATCTGCATGAGCGATACCATACCTTCCTGCATTCTGGCGCCGCCGGAACAGGTAAAAATAATCACCGGAAGCCTTTCCCGGGTGGCACGTTCCACAGCTCTGGTGATTTTTTCTCCTGTGACAGATCCCATGCTGCCCATGAGAAACCTTCCGTCACAGACACAGACCACTGCCCGTTCCCCGTGAATAGTACCCACGCCGCAGGTAACTGCCTCGTCAATTTTCAGTTTTTCCCGCAGGGACAGAATTTTGCTCTGATAATCCGGATAATTCAGAGGATCTCTGTTTTCCAGCTCTTCGTCCCATTTTTCATAAGTACCTTTATCCACAACCATTCTCAGACGCTTTTTTGTGGTAATTCGAAAATACTTTCCGCATTTATAGCATACATAATGATTCTGTCTCACATCTTCTTTATAGAGAAGTTCTCCGCAGCCATCACATTTAATCCAGAGACCTTCCGGTACTGACGGTTCTTTTCCGGACATTGGAACAGATCCGGTCTTTTTAAATTTCAGCATTTATTTTCCTGCCTTCCTTCCAAAATTATTGCCACAGTTATCTATTCCTGATTTATTTTTTCAAAATATTCCTGTATAAAACCGGTGTTTACTTTTCCCGAAAGAAAAGCCGGATGATTTAGAATATCATACTGAAAATCCAGGTTGGTGGTAATTCCATCACCACCACTTCTCCCAGCGCACTGCGCATTTTCCGAATCGCATCCTCTCTGTCCTCTCCGTGTACGATTACCTTGGCCACCATGGAATCGTAAAAGGAAGGAATGGTGTATCCATTGTAAAGGGCTGATTCAATCCGCACACCGTTTCCTCCGGGAAAATGCAGGTCTTTTACGGTTCCCGGACAGGGCATAAAATTCTTTTCCGGATTTTCCGCATTGATACGGCATTCAATGGCATGACCCTTAAGCCGGATATCCTCCTGATAACGATGGTAATGGTCAACGGCATCAAGAGATGGCTCTATAAAGCTGGTATGTTCCATCTGTTCCATTGCCCAGCAGTCACTATTATCATTGTTTCCTTCAACCTGATGTGCTGCGGTTGCAGCCCCCAAAAGAAAGTCTGGTGAAAATTTGTCCATAGAAAATCCTCCTTGCAATTCATAATCTCCAAATACGATGTTTATTGGATTTGTTTTTTTTATTATAATAGAAAAGAAAGATATCAAGAGGTGAAAAATTCGTGTTTATGTCAAAAAATTAATTTAATTTATTTATTTTATTAATCTAAAGCACTGAAAGATGAGAGTACAAATGTGCATTTAGGATAATGAAGGAGAAAATGAATGGATAAAGCAGTCTACATATTAAAAAATGTATACCATCTGTATCATCTGGCAGGAAGGATTTTAAGCAGAGAAGGAAAATTTCTTGCAGTTCCTTTTGACGGTTTCTTGGATGAGGATCCGGTATTTAACAGTCCAAAGCTTTTACAAATGTTGATGGAATATGGGAGGGAACAGAAGACATACAAGGGGTGGAATGACGACGGGTATTGGTATTATGTGTTTCATGATTTGGGAGATTATGTTATTTGGGGACCTGTGAACACTGAGGAGTATTCTGAGAATGATAATTTATTGTATTGTAAACAGCATGGAGCGAAGGCAGGATGTGTATGTGATATTCCCTTGATGAAAATCGGGAAACTGGAAGAAATAATAATGTTTGTACATGGACTTTTGTCAGATGAGTATGAAAATATTGTCAAAATTGATGATGGGATAGATGCGGGACGATTTCAAGAAAGTTTACATGCTGGGCGTGTGGAATATGAATTGGAAAATGAGGAGTGCGACAAAAAACATTTTCCATTTGCCAGAGAAGATCAGATGTGGAAATGGATTATAGGAGGAGGGCAGGGGAGGTTTTCGTTTGGAACAGGTAAATCTTTTGAGGATTTGGTGGATAATGCAGGTGTTATGGCCCAGTCACAGAAAAAGAATCTGGAATACGGCATAGTAAGTGGAATCACTTTACTTACCAGATATGCTATTGCAGCGGGGGTAGAAGAAAGTGCTGCATATATATTAAGTGATGTACTTTTACAAAGACTTGCCAAAGCAACGAATGTGATGGAGATGCGGAAAGTAATGGAATACGCGCTTGTGGAGTTTGGACGGCTAGGGAAAGGAGCAAAATCAGAGACTTATTCGATTTATGTGGAGCAGAGCAGGGAATACGTCGCGAAGAATATTTTTAAGAAATTGTCATTACAGGAAATTGCAAAAGAGATTGGTGTGCATCCGGCGTACCTTTCAGGGATTTTCAAAAAACAAACAGGAATGACCTTGACGGATTATATTATGCAGGAAAAAATACAGATTTCCTGTAATCTGCTGAAATATTCTAACCGGTCAATTGCCATTATTGCAGAATATATGAATCTTTCTCCTCAAAGTTATTTTACCAGAGTATTTAAGAAGGTAACAGGAGAGACACCGGCACGGTACCGAAGAACTCATGTGGATAAAAATTTTTTGGAAGATTAAAATCAGATAAAGCATATTAAAATCAGACAATACAGGAAGGATAAATGAGGGTAAAATTTTCATAAAAGTAAAGATGGAATAGCAATATCGATATAATGAAAGAGAGGATGGGATGGAGATTATGGAAAGAGATCTTAAGAAAATTATTTCTGAAATGACATTGGAGGAGAAAGCCGGGATGTGTTCCGGCGAGGATTTCTGGCGTTTGAAGAAAGTGGAGAGACTTGGTATTCCGGAGGTTATGGTATCAGATGGACCTCACGGATTAAGAAAGCAGCCCGGCGAGGCAGATCATCTTGGGATTGGCGAGAGTATTGTGGCGGTTTGTTTTCCGGCAGCCTGTGCCACGGCTTCCAGCTTTGATACGGAATTGATGAACGAAATGGGAAAGACCCTTGGGGAAGAATGTCAGGCAGAAAATTTAAGTGTATTGTTGGGACCGGCTGTAAACATTAAGAGAAGCCCTCTCTGTGGACGGAATTTTGAATATTTATCCGAGGATCCATATCTTGCAGGAAAAATGGCTGCTTCCTATATCAGAGGTGTACAGAGCTGGGACGTGGGAACGAGCATGAAACACTATGCCGCAAATAATCAAGAGTATAACCGTATGAGTTGTTCTTCTAATTTGTCGGAACGTACTTTCCGGGAAATCTATTTACCTGCATTTGAGACAGCGGTAAAGGAAGCGCAGCCTAAGACGATTATGTGCAGTTACAATAAGATTAACGGAGAATACGCCTCTGAAAACAAACATCTTTTGACAGAGATTTTACGGGACGAGTGGGGATTTGAAGGCTATGTTATGACAGACTGGGGCGCGGTGGCAGACCGTGTGACAGGGATTGTTGCAGGACTTGATCTGGAGATGCCGGGCAGCCATGGGGTAAATGATGCCAAGATCATTGCGGCAGTAAAAGATGGAAGTCTGGATGAGGCGCTGCTTGATAAGGCAGTAGAGCGTATTTTAAAGGTATTGTTTTCTTATGCGGATAACCGCCATCCGGAAGCTGTGTTTGACAGGGATGCAGATCATGAAAAAGCGGTAAAAATAGAGACAGAGTGTGCAGTTCTTTTGGAGAATAATGGAATACTTCCGTTGAAGGAAGGAAGAAAAGTAGTATACATTGGCGAATATGCTGAAAAACCCCGTTATCAGGGAGGCGGTTCCAGTCATATTAATTCCAGTAAAGTAACTTCCGCATTGGAGAGTGCAAAGGAAAAAGGCAGACCAGTATCTTATGTGAAAGGATTCCCTTTTGATAAGGATGAAGAAAACGCGGGAGAACTGGCGGCGGCTGTGCAGGCGGCAAAGGATGCTGAAGTGGCAGTTATTTTCGCAGGACTGCCTGATCTGATTGAATCGGAAGGCTATGACAGAAAGGATATGAAACTTCCTGCATGCCAGAATAAACTGATTGAGGAAGTTATCAAAGTACAGCCTAACACGGTTGTTGTGCTGCACAATGGAAGTCCGGTTGAAGTACCTTGGGCAGATAAGACAGCAGCTATTCTGGAAATGTATCTTGGCGGTCAGGGCGTGGGAGAAGCAACAGATAAACTTCTTTATGGAGAAGTAAATCCTTCGGGACGTCTGGCAGAGACATTCCCACTCCGTCTGGAGGATAATCCAAGTTACCTGAATTTCCCCGGTGACGGAGTAAATGTGGATTATGCGGAGGGAATCTATGTAGGCTACCGTTATTATGATGCCAGAAAAATGCCAGTGCGCTGGGCATTCGGACATGGACTTTCTTATACGGAATATGAGTATAGTAATCTGAATATGCCTGCAGAAAGTCTGGATGATAAGGGTTGCGTAAAAGTAACTGTAGATGTTAAAAACACAGGAAGTATGGTCGGTAAGGAAGTAGTACAGCTTTATGTCAGCGATAAAAACGGCACAGCAGGGCGTCCTGTGAAGGAACTAAAGGGCTTTGCTAAGGTAGAGTTGCAGCCGGGTGAGACAAAGACTGTAGAATTTGCACTTACTGCAAGGGATTTATCTTTCTACCATGAAGGGCTTGGCGATTGGTATGCACCTTCAGGAACTTACGAGGTGTTGATAGGACATGCAAGTGACGAGATTGCTTTGAGAGGGGAACTTTCCTTCAAGACCGAAAAGCAGCTTCCGCTGTACGTCAGTGGAGCGACAACGATCGGAGAGCTTATGGCGCATCCTGTGACCGCGCCGATCATCGGAGGTTTGATGCAGAATATGCAGGGAGCGATGGGAGCCATGCAGTCAGATCCAACAGAAAATGTTGAGGATACCCTTGGTACGGGTGCAGAAATGATGAAGGCAATGATGCATGGAATGCCCCTAAAATCTCTGGCAAGCTTTGCTGGTGCAGAGATGGCAGCACAGATTGAGTTGATGATTCAGGGCATGAATCAGGCGTTAGGTAATAAATAGCGTTGTTTGTGATATTTATTATCAAGAGGTATTTGTTTTTTGAATATGGTTATGTTTGATAATGAGGCTGTCACCCTTGCGGGTTTTCACATTGTGTGGCAGTCTCTTTCATTCTGTCTTAAAATTCATTAATTTAAAAACATATTATGGAAAAAGTAAACACATAAGTAAAGGTTAAGCGGTAAAATACAATTAAATAAACAGGGACAGGAGGAGCAAGTACATGAGAAAGATAACGGAATTAAAAGATAACTGGTTTTTTGTAAAAAATGCTGGGGATGTTCAGGAAGCGGCAGCCGCAGAGGGGACAGGTGTTTTACTGCCGCATACATGGAATGCTTTAGACGGGCAGGACGGAGGAAATGATTATCACAGGGGAACCTGCTGGTACCGCCGCCTTCTGGAAAAACCGGAGTTAGAAGCAGGGGAGAAGGCTTATCTGGAATTTGACGGTGCTGCCATGACAGCGGACGTATACTTAAACGGAGAAAAACTGGCTCATCACAAAGGAGGATATTCACGGTTCCGTGTAGATATTACAGAGAAACTTACAACGGCGGAAAATGAATTGGTGGTCGCTGTCGATAATTCGGACAATGGAACTGTGTATCCGCAAAAAGCCGATTTTACTTTTTATGGAGGGCTGTACCGCATGGTACGTCTCGTCGTAGTGCCTGAGGGTCATTTTGCTATGGAGTATCATGGGGGAGATGGGATTAAAGTAACTCCTGTGGTCACTCTGGCTGGGGAAGGGAAAGAAGCGGCAAGCGCAACGGTAACTGTAGAAGTGTATACAGAGGGTGGTGCTGATGTGGTCACTGTAACGGTTGCGGAGGAGACAAAACAGGCTTTGGTTACAGAAGGATATGCAAAAGTGGAATTTGAACTGTCCAAGGTACATTTGTGGGATGGTGTGGATGACCCTTACCTCTATACAGCTAAAGCAGAACTGGAAAGTGGAGATGCAGTCACTGTAAGATTCGGCTGGCTGCCGCCATTTCTCTATTGACCCGCAGAAGGGCTTTTTCTTGAATGGCCGTTTCTATCCACTGCGGGGCGTAAGCCGTCATCAGGACTGCAAAGGAACGGGGAATGCCCTGAGCCGTGAGCATCACGTGCGCGACATGGAGATAATCAGGGAGATGGGGGCAAATACCATCCGCCTTGCTCATTATCAGCATGCGCAGGAATTCTATGATTTGTGCGATGAAAACGGAATCATCGTCTGGGCGGAGATCCCTTATATTACTATGCATATGTCTGGAGGAAGAGAAAATACATTAAGCCAGATGCGGGAACTGGTTATCCAGAATTATAACCATCCGTCGATTGTCTGCTGGGGACTTTCCAATGAGATCACAGCAGCAAGCGCAGTAAATGAAGAATTGATGGAGAACCATCGGGAGCTGAACCGGTTATGCCATGAGCTGGATCAGACAAGGAAAACTGTAATGGCAAATGTATTTATGTTAGAAAAGGAAAGCCCATTGCTGGAGATACCGGATATCAATAGTTATAATCTTTATTTTGGCTGGTATGTGGGAGAGATGGTTCAAACGGATGAATTCTTTGATGAGTATCACAGTGCTTACCCGGATCGCTGCATTGGATTTTCAGAATACGGGGCGGACGCAAATCCTGCATATCATTCTTCCCAGCCTGACAGGGGGGATTATACAGAAGAATATCAGTGCCTGTATCATGAGCACATGCTGCGTATGATTGAAGAGCGTCCATGGCTCTGGGCGACTCATGTGTGGAATATGTTTGATTTTGCCGCTGACGGAAGAGACGAGGGCGGCAAACATGGGGAAAACCAAAAAGGATTGGTAACGATTGACCGCGAGCTCAGAAAAGATGCATTTTATCTGTATAAAGCGTATTGGAGCAAAGATGCTTTTGTCCATCTGTGCGGGCGGCGGTATGTAGACCGGGCGGAGGAAGTGACAAAGATTAAGGTGTATTCTAATCAGCCTTTAGTGGCATTGTATGTAGACGGAAAACTTGTGGAAGAGCAGAATGGCAGCAGAGTATTCTGTTTTGAAGTTCCAATATCGGGTGTTCATACGGTTACTGCTCAGGCAGGAGAATACAGGGACGAAATTACTATAAAGAAGGTCGCTGAAGTCAATAAAGATTATCTGTTTGTGAAAGAAGGCGATATTGTCAACTGGTTTGACAAGGAAGACCTTCGTAAGGACTGTTATTCAATTGGGGATACACTTGGCGAGATTGCCAAAAGTCCGGAGGCAAATGCAATTGTGCAGAGACTGACAGCTAAAGCGTCAGCAAGCCGGGGAGATGTGGCAGAGAGTGTGAAGGATAATCCGGCGCTGCAGCGCATGATGCAGAGAATGACCCTGCAGAGTATGCTGAAACAAGCAGGAGATGTGATAAAGCCGGAAGATATAAAGGCACTGAATGATGCTTTGCAGAAGATTAAGAAAGTTACCGATTGATGAAAAGACCGGAAAGATGATTATGGAATTAGGAGGATATCGTAATGCCGATGAGAGCAGTACAGCAGATTATGCTTGGGACAGTGACTGCAAAAGAAAATCAGGCTGTGCAGACACTATCTGCTATCAAAAAAGCAGGATATGATGGGATTGAGTTAAATGGATTTATGATCCGTCCCACTTCTTTTATGGTGCGCATGATGACGAAGATGGCAGGGATGCCGGTAGGAAAAGGCGGGAATCTGGACTGGGCAGGTCTGGTAAAGGCGGCAGGATTGTCGGTGGTAAGTGTACATGAGGATTTGGGAACCATTCAGAGGGAGCCGCAAACTGTCATTGAAGAAGCGAAGAAATTCGGGACAAAATATGTGGTCATAACAGGGATGTACCGTTTTGATTACTCAGATGAAACGGCAGTCCGGAAACTGGCGGAGGATTTAAACGAAGCAGGAAAAGGACTAAAAGAGGGCGGCGTAGAACTTTTATACCATAACCATAACTGTGAATTTCGCAAGGTATCAAAAGAAAAGACGGCATACAGGATGTTGATGGAAGAGACGGATCCGGCGTATGTGAATTTTGAGTTTGATTCTTATTGGCCTACGGAAGCGGGAGTGGATGCGTTACAGTTGATGCGGCAGTTGGGAGATAGACTGAAGCTTTACCATATCAATGACAGGGGAAGCAGAGTAACAGGAGCGTCGATGACACCTATCTTGAAATCAGACAGCATGGAGCTGGGGTATGGGAATATGAATCTGGAAGCCCTTGTAGAGCAGGCGAAAGCGGCGGGAGTGGATGCGGTGATACTGGAGAGCCATAAGAACTGGGTGGATAAATCACCAGTAAAATCCATACAGCTTTCAGCGAAATTTATGAAAAAGTATGTATAATTTCGTCCGACTACCATGAGTATAGTCTATCACCTAGAAAGGATGAGTCAAAATGCAGGATTTGAAAAATTATTTTATTACCATAGACAGGGAATATAAAGAGGGAGATGTGGCAGTTTTACGCCAGAAATTTTCCGGAGAAAATGTTGTCAGTGCCGTACTTTATTCTACGGCACTGGGGGTATATGAAGCGGAACTGAATGGGAAGAAAGCAGGAGAGCAGATGTTTGCACCCGGTTATACTTACTATCCGCGCCGGGTTCTTTATCAAGAGCATGATGTGACGGAATTTCTGAATACTGGAGGTGAGGGCAGTAAGGAAAATGAGCTGGTCTTTTATCTGGGACAGGGTTGGTACTGCGGAAGGTTTCTCTGTGAGAACCAGACGCAGATATACGGAGAAAAGCCGGCAGTTTCATGGATACTGCAACTTAAATTTGCCGATGGAAGCGAGAAAGAGATTCATTCTGGAATAGATGTGGACGAACTGGAATCTCCCTATGAATATGCCGGAGAATATGACGGAGAAATATACTTTGCAGATGGGCGAAATAATGTAATCGGAAATCCTGTTGCCTATACGGGAACAACAGATTTTGCATTGGAAAAAACCCTGACAGAAGTGCGTATACAGGAAGAGATGCCAGTTAAAAATGTGACAGTATCAGAAGGAAAGACTATTCTGGATTTCGGACAGAATTTTGCGGGAATTGTCGAGATTCACCCAGAGTTTTTTGAGGGTGAGACGTTAACAATCCGACATGGAGAAATCCTGAACCCGGACGACAGCCTGTATACTGCCAATCTTCGGAAGGCAAAGGCGACTGTCATTTATCATGCAGGGGCAGAAAAAAAGACTTATCGTCCAAGGTTTACCTATATGGGATTCCGTTACGTGGAACTTTCAGGGGCGGAGTATAAGCCGGGGATGGTAAAGGCGTATGCCCTTTATACGGATATGCGGCGGACAGGGTTCTTTGAATGCGGACATGAGAAGGTGCAGAAATTATTCGAGAATCAGGTATGGGGGCAGAAATCCAATTATGTGGAAGTTCCCACCGATTGTCCCCAGAGAGATGAACGCATGGGATATACAGGGGATGGACAGGTGTTTGCTTTAACAGGTGCATATAATTTTGACACGAATGATTTCTGGAAAAATTTCCTGCGTGACCTTGAACTAGGGCAGCTTGATAACTCGGAGGGGTATGTCTGTGCCACTGTGCCCCAAACCGGACCGGCAGGAATTGGATTTGTGAATATGCTGGGATGGGGAAATGCAGTAACGATTCTTCCGGAGCTGATGTACTGGCAGTTTGGAGATGAAAAGGCGCTTCCACAGCAGTATGAAAGTATGAAGAAATTTGTGGAGGCGGAAATCCGGAAGATGGAGGGCAGGAATCTGTGGCTTGGGGTATCCTTAGGTGACTGGCTGGCGCTTGGAAAGGATATGGCATGGCAGGCACAGCATAATAATCCCATTTCCAATTCCTTTATCGTACATGACCTAAAGGTGGTAAGCGAAACAGCAAAGGCGCTTGGTTATGTGGAGGATGCGGCACGTTATCAGGCACAGTATCAGGCAACCAGAGATGCTTACCTTCAAATGTTTGTAAAAGAGGATGGGGATGTAGCGGATGATTATCAGTCTGCGTATATCATGGCGTTGAAGTTTGTCATTCCGGAAGGGGAACTGCGTCAGAAGGTTATGAAGAAGTTTGTGGAAAATGTCCGGCGGGAAGGATTGACGACAGGATTTTTTGCTACGGAGCATCTGCTTCCTATGCTGGTGGAGGCTGGAGAGACGAAGCTTGCTTATGATGTTCTGCTTCAGGAAGGATGTCCGGGGTGGATGTATCAGATTGACAGGGGGGCTACAACTACATGGGAGCGGTGGGATGCTATCCGTGAAGATGGCACAGTAAATGAAGATAAAATAACGGATGATAATATGGTCTCCTTTAACCATTATGCGTTTGGCAGTGTAGGAGAATTTTACTATCAATATATTTTAGGGATAAAGCCTCTGGAGCCGGGTTTCCGTAAAGTAAAAATACAGCCTTATCCGGATGAACGTCTTGGAAGGGCAGCAGGGTCTTATCTTTCCAGAGCAGGGGAAATCAAGTCTGCATGGAAATATGAGGGTGAGAAAGTAATGATTACGGTAACGGTGCCGGTGGAAGCGGAAGTTTATCTTCCGGACGGCAGGGTGAAAAAAGTTAGTGCAGGAGAATACTCATACGAAGTCAACAAGGCGTAGAGGTCATATCAGGTAGTCGTTTTGTAGTGGCCATTTCATAATGATGTAAAGGAGTTCATAAGAAATGAAAATACAAGCATTTAATCCGTTTTTGCCGAGTTATGAGTATATACCGGATGCGGAGCCTTATGTATTCGGAAGCAGGGTGTATGTCTACGGAAGTCATGACCGGTTTGACGGGGAAGATTTTTGCATGAATGATTATGTGTGCTGGTCAGCGCCGATTGATGATCTGGGGGCATGGAAAAAAGAAAGAGTTATTTACCGTTCCGTGCAGGACCCGCTAAACGAAGACGGTACACAGCATCTATTTGCACCGGATGTGCAGGTAGGTGAAGACGGCAGGTATTATTTGTTTTACTGTCTGCATCGTTCGTCCACTGTCTCTGTGGCGGTCTGTGACGAGCCGGCAGGGGAATATCAATTTTATGGACATATCCGTTATGCGGACGGAATTTTATATGGACAAAAACAGGGAGATGTATTTAATTTCGATCCGGGAGTACTAAAAGATGATGACGGAAGAATCTATCTGTATACGGGGTTGTCCTATCTGAAAGACGCACCCATGAGGAAATATCTTGCAGGGATGTTTCAGATAGACGGTTCATATTGTGTCGAACTGGATAAGGATATGCTGACACTAAAGAGCGAGCCTGTGCTGGCAGTTCCCGGGGAGGTTTTGGCGGAAGGAACGGATTTTGAGGGGCATGGATTTTTTGAGGCAAGCAGCCCGCGGAAGATTAATGGGCGGTATTATATGATTTATTCCTCAGTTAAAAGCCATGATTTGTGTTATGCAGTCAGCGAATCTCCTGTGAAGGGGTTCCGATATGGGGGTATTATTGTCAGTATTGGAGATATCGGCATTGTAGAAGAGGAGCAGGCTGTGAATTACCTGAGTAATACCCATGGCGGATTGGTGGAAATAGAGGGACAGTGGTATGTATTTTATCACCGGCATACTAACCGCCACCGTAATTCCCGACAGATGTGCGCAGAGCAGATAAAGATTGCAGAAGATGGAAGGATTACACAAACAGAAGTTACAAGCTGCGGCTTAAATGGAGGACCGTTGCAGGGAACAGGAAGATATGAAGCCCGAATTGCCTGCAATTTATCAAGTGCCGGAGGAACTTTCATGTACCAGAAAGAAAAAACGGCAGGAGAAGAGAGGCATCCTTATTTTACGCAGGATGGAGAAGA
>OFHM01002018.1_pt1 | contig 12174 bp, 9 predicted proteins | sample 1521311 | NCBI WGS metagenome assembly OFHM01 (sample SAMEA3504083, study PRJEB24116) | mouse gut metagenome | biome: mouse gut; feature: mouse-associated habitat; material: faeces | place: Denmark | collected 2011 | reverse complement strand
GGGGCCGCGCCGGAGGAGGAGACCCCCTTCCAGCTGAGCTTGGAGAAGTATGCCCGCCTCCAGACCCTGCTGGAGGAGCACGGCCTTTCCGCCGACGTCCTGTCCCTCTTCGACTTCATCCAGCACGCCATTGAGGGGCGGGAGTACGCAAAGTTTGTCTTTACGCACGCGCTGTCCGATGCCCTGGAGCTTCTTGCGGCATTGGGGACTTCCTGCGGTTTGGACCGGGAAGCGATGTCGCATGTAAACATCCAGCGGGTGATGGAATGTTGTTCCCGGGCGGAAGAGCTGGGGCGCGTGCTCCGGGATTCCGAAGCGGAGGGCCGGGCCATGGAAGCCGCCGCCGCAGGCATCACCCTGCCGCCCCTGTTGTGGGAGGAGAGCCAGGTATACAGCTTTTTCCTGCCAAATGGGATGCCCAACTTCATCACGCAGAACCGCTGCACTGCGGAGACCGTGGCGCTGCCTTCTGACGGGCCTCTGACGGGGAAATTGCTGTTGATTCGGGGCGCGGACCCTGGCTATGACTGGATTTTCTCCCACAACATCGCCGGCTTTATCACGGCTTATGGCGGAGCCAATTCCCATATGGCGATCCGGGCGGCAGAGTTTGACATCCCGGCGGTGATCGGGGTGGGAGAAAAGCAGTTTGCCCGCTACTCCGCGGCCAAGCGGCTGGCGGTGGACTGTAAGAACAAGACGGTGGTGATTCTATGAAGCGGATCTACCTGACCCAGCGAGTGGAGCGGATTGAGCCTGTGGGGGAGCGGCGGGACGCCCTGTCTCAGGAATGGGCCGCGCTGGCAGAGGCCTGCGGCTTCCTGCCCATCCCCCTGCCGAATCACCTGCCCACGGTTCGCCTCCTGCTGAAAACCCTGCCGCCGGACGGCATCCTCCTCACCGGCGGCAACGACTTGGCCGCCTATGGCGGAGACGCCCCGGAGCGGGACCAGGTGGAGCGTTATTTGATTGAGCGGTCCCTGGAGGACTGCATCCCCCTGCTGGGAGTCTGCCGGGGCGCGCAGATGCTGATGGACTATTGCGGCACGCTGCTTCAGCGGGTGGAGGGACATGTCCGGGTGGAGCATTCGCTCTCCAACGGCGACACGGTAAACAGCTTCCACAGCTGGGGAGCCCGGGAATGCCGCCCGCCGCTGCTGGGCCTGGCCTGGAGCGCCGACGGAGTTCTGGAGGCGATTCGCCATGGAGACTGTCCCTGGGTATGGGGCGTCATGTATCATCCGGAGCGGTACAGGCCGTTCCGGGCGCGGGACGTCAAATTTATAAAGGAGGCGCTTTTGCTTTGAAGACGATTATCCTGGCCGCCGGACGGGGCAGCCGCCTGGGCGAACGCACCAAGGACCGGCCCAAGTGCATGTGTACCCTCCTGGGCCGGACGTTGCTGGACCGGTGCCTGTGGAGCCTGGCGGAAGCCGGGGTGGAAGCCGCAGACACCGGCATCGTCACAGGGTATCGGAGCGAGATGTTTACCGTTCCCAATGTGACCTATTTCCACAACCCGGATTGGGAGAAAACCAATATGTTCTGGTCCCTTACCATGGCCCGGGAATGGTTAAAGGCGGAGCCCTGCATTGTCTGCTACTCTGACGTTGTGTTTGCCCCTGAGGCCCTGCGCAGTCTGGCGGAGTGCGCTGCTCCGCTGGCGATTACCTACTACACCGGCTATTGGGACCTCTGGTCCCGGCGGATGGAGGATCCTCTGTCGGACCTGGAGACCTTCAAACTCGGCCCGGAGGGCAGTCTTTTGGAGATTGGGAAGCGGCCGCAGAACCGGGAGGAGATTCAGGGACAGTTCATGGGTTTAATCCGATTCACACCGGAGAGCTGGGCCTGGGTGGAGGAGACCATCCAACAGCCCATGGCGAAGACCGTGGAAAAGCTGGACATGACAACGCTGCTCCAGGAGCTGCTCCAGCGGGGCCATGCAATCCAGGCCCTCCCCACCAGCGGACTGTGGCTGGAGTGCGATTCTGAGCAAGACATTGAGGTCTATGAACGAGACTTTGCTGGAGAGCTGAGGAAAAAAGGATGGTAATCTGCGATCTCCACACGCACTCCACCGCCTCTGATGGGCAGTATACGCCGTCGGAGCTGGTATCTCTGGCAAAGGAACGCGGCATCGAGCTTTTAGCCCTGACGGATCACGACACCACGGACGGCCTGGAGGAGGCAGTCCGCGCGGGGGAGGCCCTGGGCCTCCGGGTCCTTCCGGGCATCGAGCTGGGGGCCGCAGAGTACAGCGGGCTCCACATTTTAGGCTACGGGTTCAACTCCATGGGGCTGGAGCCCCTGTGCCAAAAGCTGAAGGACAGCCGTAACAACCGAAAATACCATATCTTGGATTTTCTGCGGGAGAAGGGCTGTCCCCTGACGCTGGAGGAGGTGGAGGCGATTGCCGGAGGGACCGTTATCGCCCGTCCCCACTTCGCCCAGGCCATGGTCCGCCGGGGATACGCAGAGACAAACCGCGAGGCATTTGACCGGTATTTGGACACGGCCGAGTTCCGGCAGCGAGTGAAGCGATTTAAGGCGGACGCCCGGACCTGCATAAAAACCATCAAGGCCGCAGGCGGCCGCGTTTCCCTGGCCCACCCTTACCAGACGGGTCTGGAGGGACAGGAGCTGGAGGAGCTGGTGCGGGCGCTGGCAGATTGCGGCTTGGATGCCATTGAATGCTATTACCCCAAGCACACCCCGGAACAGCAGGCTTTTTATTTGCATCTGACAGAGAAGTACTGTCTCCATGCTACTGGGGGCAGCGATTTTCACGGTGAGCGGGTAAAGCCGGAAATCCGCCTTGCCGCGCAACGGCTGGATGTGGAGTGGCTGCTGGCGCGGCAGCCCAGCGTAGGCTGAAAGCGGCACGGCAAATTTGTGACGCAGCAAACGGCTCAGGGATAGGTCATCCAATCCCTGAGCCGTTTGCGTTTGAATGCTTAAAACCACATGGCCGCTTCATCTCTGAAACGTGGCTCCGGCCCATCTTGATATGGGTCGTAGCGATGTATATTACAGCCGAACTCCTGTAAAAAGCAGATTTTATCATCCGCAGTCCATGTTACAAGGCTTATGCCATCAAAGGTACCCGCGCTGCCATCGTCCATAGTATTCTGAAAGTACCATTCAACGATGGTCTGATCCTCCTTATGGAAATACTGCTTGATATCCCATTGAAGCACAGTCCCGCGTGTATTCCATTCCTCAAACCAGTGCTTTATTTTGGCAGCGCCCTGATACTGCGGCCCCCAGCTTTCGATGTAAAGAGCATCAGCAGAAAATAGGTCCTTTATGCCAAGGTCTTTCTTTTGCCGCCACATATCAAACCACAACCGGATACGTTCTTCCCGATGATTCATAGTGTACCTCCTGCACTCGCTGCCAGAGCAGCGTATCTTTTTAAACAGTCCATTTTAGTCCGCCGTGCCTGTACGAACGTCTGCCATATCAAAGAGCTGCCCCGGGGATATGTTCAGCAGCACACGCAGATAATACTGTCCTCCGTTTTTCTCCGTCAGCATTGCCCCGCGGTACTTTTCCGCCACCGCCTTGATGTTGGAAAGTCCGGTGCCCGCCGGGGGCAGGGGTTCGCCGGAGCAGGTATTTTCAAAGGTCAGCATGTAAAAGTCTCCCTGCTGCTTCCCGCTGATGCGGATCGCCTTGGCTCCAGTGCCCGCGCGGCAGGCGTTGATGGCGTTGTCCAGGGCGTTGGCAAAGAGTACGCACAGGTCAAAGCTGTCAATCCCACAGGGCTGGGGGAGAACCAGAGACACCTCCGCCGCGATCTCCTTCGCCAGTCCCAGCTTTTCTCCCAGCAGGATGTCCACCACCGGGTTGCCGGTCTGGTAGGGAAAGGACAGAGCTTCCGAAACGGTCTCCAGTTTTTTCAGGTACTCTCTGCTTTCCCTCAGCTTTCCGCCTTTAAGCAGGCCGTCTAATACAGACAAGTGGTTCTTGACATCGTGACGGAAGGATTTTGTCTGCGCATAGCGTGCCTGGGCCTCGGCAATATAGATTTTCTGCGTTTGGGCTGCCTGGGTCAGAGATTGCAGTTCCGCCTGGGCCTGGAAGCCCTGGCAAAGATGACGGTATGCGTACAAGGTACACAGCAGCGCCGCCAAACCCATCACTTGCAGGAGCAGCAGCGTACTGTGCTTTCCGACTTCCACCAGAGAGACGATGGGGTCAAAAAAGCTGTAGGCGGTCTCGAGAATATACAATTCCGACGCAAAGAAAAACAGTCCGGGAAACAGAAGAAGTCCGATATAGGGCGCGTCCTCCGACCAGGCCAGAAACTTCCGTACAGCATAATAGCAGCCGGTGCACAGCGCAAAGAAAAGAACCTGCGCCGCCAAAAGCAGCGGATACAACAGAGGACTTCCGATAAAGCGGGGAAAGAGCGCCGCTTCCACAGAGTTGATCATGCCAAAGGAGAGCTGGGAGACATAGAAGGCCAGCACGGCAGCCAGCCAGGACACGGACGGTTGATTCCCCATCCAAAAACGGCTGACAGCATACAGTTCCAACACGCCTGCGGCAATGGAGAGTGTTCCGCTGGGGAAAAGCCTGACCGAGACAAGCTGGAGCGCGACCAGGAGGAGGATGTAAACGGCAAAGTGCAGCGGCTTCAGCTTTTTCCCGGTGAGGCGCTTGACGAAGAGAATGTGCATCACACCTTGCCCCAGGAGGCATATCCCATCCAGAAACAGCGCGAAATAGTCCATGTCAGATTTCCCTCTCTTTCATATACCGCAAAAGGGCCTGGGTCAGCTCCCGCTCCCGCAGCCGGGAGACGGGAATGCACTCCCCCTGGGGCAGCAGGACCTGCCCGTCCCGGCATCCGCGTACGTAGTCCAGGTTGACCAGGTAGCTCCGGTGGCACTTGAAAAAACGTCCGTCCACCCGCCGTTCCAGATTCTCCAGCTTGCCGTAGTAATCGCTCACGGTCCCGTCATGCTTGTGAAGATAGATTTTCCGGCTCAGCACCTCACAGTATACAATATCCGAGAGGAGAACGACCTCGCAGCCGGTTCCCCGCTGGATTACAATGTCCTCAGCCATCCTCCGTTCCAGGGCCCGGATAACCCGGTCCATGGTCTGGCAAAAGCAAGGGCTGTCCAGGGGCTTAAGCAGATAGTCAAACGCCTCCACCTGGAAAGAGTCGAATACACACTCTTTCAAAACCGTCACAAAAATCAGCAGGGTATGGTCACCCCGCTGCCGCAGCAGCCTGGCCGTCTCCATTCCATCCGGTGGTTCCATCTGGATGTCCAGGAAGACCACGTCAAAGCTGCCGCCGTCCAGCAGGGTGCGGCCAGTGGAAAAGCTGCTGACGGAGTAGTCAGTCATGGCTTGTTCGCTCATATAGGCCGCGAGACGGTCGGTCAGCTCTCGGACCATCAGCGGCTCGTCGTCGCAGATTGCAAATGTGATCATGTTTACCACCACACGTTTTTATCCGTCTATCAGGTTAACAAAAGCAGGGCAGAGGCACAACCCCCATGTAATGGAATGCCGCAGGTATGTTATGAAATGTGCGCACCCCGTTCAAAAGGCCGACTGAGTCTGTGCGGTCAAAAGAAAGAGGCAGGGGATTTCCAGGAAATCCCCCGTTTTTAAAAATAGGAAGAAAGTCAAGACTTTGAAAGAGTGCCGCCGCTTACTCCGTCCGGCTTTGACGTTTCGAAGAAGGGAAGCGCAGCGTCGTCCCGCCGCATGAACAGCAGGCCGAAGGACTCAGGTCCGCAGTTGCTGGCAATGGCGGAAGAGGCTTTTTGCAGATAGACCCGCTCGAATGGGCAATACTGCCGCACCAGGCTCTGGATATACTGGAGCTTCTTTTCATCCATCCCGGAATATGTGATGAACAAAATGCGCCGATCAATGTTCCCAGTGTTCTGGAGGGTTTTTCTGACGTACTTTTTCGCCACATGGGAAAAGCTGCCCATCTCCATGTATCCTACTTCCATCCGGCTCTTTCTCAGCACAAGCACCGGATGCAGCAGCAGCGCGTCGCAGAGAATCTGAATTCGTTTTGGGATTCGCCCGGACTGGCACATCATATGGGTGCTGTTAATGATGAAGGCAGAGGAGATAAAGCCTTCAAGGCGTTTCACAGCTTCCACGATTTCTTCCTTCGCGGCATGATGTTCCGCCATATGAGCCGCACACAGTACCGCCAGCCCCAGGCTGCTGGAAAGGTGCCCGGAGTCAAGCACCGTGACGTTTTCAAAGGACTTCGCTGCCTCAAGGGCGTTTTGATATCCCTCGCTGACATGCTTTGCCATGGAGATATGAATGACATATTGCGCGTCGGTGAGCTTCTCCGCGAAAAACCGCTCGTAGTCCTCTGCTGCGGGAGGCTGGGAGGACCCCTTTCGTCCTCCGGCAATGTGCATCAGCAGCTCATCCGGTTGAATTTCCTGCCCATCCAGGAAGCGGCCCTCATCCGTATGGATGTAGTAGGGACAAACGGAAATGCCGAATTCTTTGACAAGGGATTCCGGAAGGTCGCACACGCTGTCCGTGGTAACAAGGATGGAGCGGCGCTGGGCCTGCTCAAAGATCAGGATGTCCTTTTCCACCTCCGACTGCCGGGCCTCCTCGTTCAGATGAACCAGCCCCTTGGGAAGAATGCTTAGCACGGCGGCCTCCAGCAGCGCTCCGCTGACTGGTTTGGCAAGATACCCGCTGAAGCCCTCCTTACGATAGAGAAGCTGGTTATCGCTGCCTGCATTTGCCGTCAAGGCCACCACAGGCACGTCCTGGCACAAGCCCGCCGGCTGAACCCGCAGGGCATGGAGACATTCGATTCCGTCCATCTCCGGCATCAGATGGTCCATGAGAATGCAGTCATAATGATGGGTCAGCGTCAAACGCAGACACTCGGCGCCGCTGGAGGCCGTGTCGATTTGAATCTTGGTCTCCGCCAGCAGCTTGGTGACGACCATCAGGTTCATGTCGTTGTCGTCCACCACGAGGATGTGGGCGTCCGGCGCCTCAAAGCTCTGCTGGTAGGGTTCGCCGTCGTGTGCCCTGGACCGGGAGGCCAGCGTGAAGGTTCCAAGCTCCTCATCGCTCAGAATGTCCTGGTCCAGCCGGACGATAAAGGTTGACCCCCTGGTATAAACGCTGTTGACGCTGATTTCTCCGCCCATCAGCGACACCAGCTGCTGGACAATGCTCAGCCCCAGACCGGTTCCTTCAATGTAGCGGTTCCGCTCTTCGTCCACCCGCCGAAATGCGTTGAAAATGTAAGGAATGTTTTCCTTCTTCACACCCTGGCCGGTATCCTCCACGGAATACCAGACCCGCACCCGGTTGATTGACAGACGCTCGCACCGGACGGAGAGGGTGACCAAACCCTCGCTGGTGTACTTTACAGCGTTGTTCAGCAGATTGATTAAGACCTGCTTAATGCGAACCTCGTCTCCGCAGAGCATACTCGGGATGGAGGGGTCCACATGGAGTTTGAATTCCAACCCCTTTTCCTTGGCCTTAATCCAGATCATATTGACGATTTCCGAAAATAGAGAGCCGGTCTCATAGGAGACGTTAACAATCTCCATCTTCCCGGATTTGATCTTGGAGATGTCCAGAATGTCGTTAATCAGCGAGAGCAGCAGTTTGCTGGCCCCCTGAATATTTCTTGCGTTCTCTGCCACTTCCTCCGGGATGTTCTCCCGCAAAATAATTTCATTCAGTCCGATGATCGTATTGATGGGCGTTCGGATTTCGTGGCTCATGCTGGAGAAGAAGTGATTCTCCGCCCTGTTCAGTTCCTCAATTTCCTTTTTCTGACGCTGAGAGAGGGCGTTTTCCTCTTCGTACATTTTGTTCAAAAACATGAGCAGTACACTGGTGAGCAGTCCCACCATAATCATGGAAAACGCGGAATCAAACAGGGCGGTATGCTGGCTGTTTGGTGCGGCAAGGGCGGGAAAGTAAAAGGCCGCGCTGTAGCAAAGCATGGTTTCTACGGTACACAGCCCGAAGAATACGATCCTGCGCCTTCCCTGCAGCGTGATGCAGACGTAAATAAAACAGAGGACAAACCACTCCGGCACACCGCTGTAAAAACCGCCGGCGGAGAAAAAGGTAATCGGAAACAAGACAAGCAGCAGCATGGCGATGAGCGTGGCGCCTGTGTGGATGCGCTTTGTCTGAATACTGATCTTGGTTATCACTGCCATGGCAGCGAGACTGACCACTAATATCAGCATGTTCCAAATACTCCGCCCCATGGGCAGGGTAAAGATAATGGCGATCATGCAGACGGCAGTCACGATGCGGAACATGCGTTCCCGCAGACTGATTCTGTGATCGGAGATGATAGCAAACCATTTTTTAATCACGCAGTTCCTCACCCCTTAGACTATGGTTTGTTCAGGCGAAAGACCCAAGGCGCGTATTTCAGCGATACGCGCGCAGAGTTCTTCATAGGCTTGCAGCAGCGCGGCATGATGCGCCTGGATAAAGTCCGCGTCCCCCCGTTTCCCTGCCAGCTCCAGCTCCTTGGCTTGAGCGGAGAGCGCTTCTGCGCCAATGGTCAGGGAGGTGCTTTTCAGCGCGTGGACTTTGACGGCGTAGTCCGTCCAATTTGCGCTTTCATACAAAGAAGCAATTTCCGCCTGCTTTCCGGCACGCTGGCCGCAGAACATCCGCAGCATTTCCCGGTAAAAATCCTCGTCTCCGGCGCAGTAGTCCAGTCCCATTTCTGCGTTGATGCCGGCTTTGGTAAGCTGACCGCAGAGAAGCGCGCCGGCACCGTCCTGCGGCAGGGGGGCCTCCTCCAAGGGCTCTGAGGCTTCCATAGCGGTGGGCGGCTCCGGAAACTTCTTTGCCGGAGGGGGCGCCGCGTCGGGGGTGGGTGCATTCTTGCCGACGGGTCTCAAGCTGTATCGGATGCAGCTCTTGGGCAGCACCTTGCGAAGCACCCGCTCCAGAACCGTGCGCTCAATGGGTTTGGGGACAAATTCGGTGAAGCCCTCGCTTCGAAACATCTCCCGCGCACCGCTGACGGTATTGGCGGTCAGTGCGATGATGGGCAGGTCCTGATACATGCCATCGTTGAGCTTGCGGATTCTTTTCAGGGTTTCCACACCGTCAAAGCCCGGCATCATGTGATCCAGGAAGATGATGTCATAGGAGGTACTGTCGCACAGAGCTATGGCCTCTCTTCCGCTCAGACAGGTGTCCACCTCAATCCCATAGCTGCCAAGAACGCCCTTAGCCACCACAAGATTCATTTCCTCGTCGTCCACGGCCAGAGCCCGGATACCCACGCAGACGAAGGGTTTCCGCCCTGCGGCCTGGTCCTCTGCAAAGCCCCGCTCTCCTGTTTCCCCGTTCAGCAGATTTGCCACGGAAAGCGCAGAGAAGGGTTTATGTATGATCAGCAGCCGGCTTTCGAGGCTGAGATTGTATTCCCGCTCCGCAATCACAACGACCCGGATGGTGTTTGCCAGATCCTCATAATAGGTCGGGTTTTCCAGATATTCCGACTGGGTGATGAATACATGGGTCAGCTCGTGGCTGCGCTGCACTTTGAGCAGACCATCAAAGTTATGCACCTGGTAACCTTTTACGCCAAGCCCATGCACCAGGCTTAGAATCAGGCCATCATAATACTCCCGAACCTCGTCGCAGCTGTATTTTTCCGGCTTGAAATAACACGCGATGCAAAGCTGGTCGGGATGGTTGAGGGTAATGCACGGCCGCTCATCCGCCACGCCCTGCGGAAGGACGATGTGGGCGGAAAGGCCCTGCTGCGCATTGCTGCTGAAATGAATGAAACCGCCCATAGCGGTCAAAAGCCCCTGGGCGATGGGAAGTCCAAGCCCGAGCCCGCCCGCAAGGCGGCTGCTTCCGGAATCCGCCTGGTAAAAGACGTGATACATCTGCGTCAGCTGGGAATCCGTCATGCCGATGCCGGTATCGCAGATATCCACCACCAGATTGATGCCGTAGCTTTCCCAGCGATGCTGGATGCGGACGTTAATGCCGCCCTCTTCCGTGAATTTAAAAGAGTTCTCTACCAGAATCTTGAGCACGTGAGAAATTTTTTCCGCGTCCCCAACAAGGACCGCCGGAATCTTTGGGTCGATGTCGAACACCAGCTCCAGATGCTGGCGGTTGCTTTGCAGGGCGGTCATAGTGATCACATCGTTCAAAACGGAGGTGATCATATATTCCTTTTTAGCTGGGGTCAGGGTGCCTTCCACGATCTCCGTATAGTCCAGCATGTTGTTGATTTGGCTGGAGAGACGTTTCCCCGCCAGTTTGATAGATGTCATATCAGACCGAATATCCGGGGGAAGCTCCTTTCCCAGCGCCACCTCACTGATTCCGATTACCATGTTGATAGGCGTGCGGAGCTCATGGGAAACATTGGACAAAAAAAGAGCATTTTGCTTTCCGGCTGTCTCCAGCTCGGAAAATACCCGCTCGTACCGCGTACGCTGCGCATTTCGCCGGTTGATCCAGTATCTGGCCAGCGCCGAGGCACAGAAAATAATAACGGCGCCGAGCAGAAGGCGGAAGACCTCGTCCCAGTCCATCCGGCGGGAAATGGTCTGAAGGATCAGGCCGTGGTACAGCAGCACCAGGATATACAGACCCTCAATGGCGTGCGTGATCCACTTTTTGTTCATCATGAATAACGCCAGAATTAGGACGCAGGCCACGGCTGGGATGTCAAAAAGGCTGGAGTCATGGATGCTGAAGAAAAAGAATTCAACCAGCATCAGCCCGGTGCACAGGTTTTCGTAGAGCGTGTCCGACCCGATCTTGGCAATGTGCAGAAACCACACGCTGAAACAGCCCGCCGTCAGCAGCGGAAGCATCCAGAGTTCCCAGGACAGAATCAAAGCGACCAAGCCCAGCATTCCGCTGAATACCGTGGTGGTGACGGCCAGCAGCAGATGCCTGCTTGTCTGTTCCTCCGCTCTCATGCCTTTTCAAATTCCTGGCTGACCCGCTTAAGGAGCTCCTGGGGGCGGTAGGGCTTTTTCAAATAATTCGCCGCGCCCAGCTTAATCGCGTTTTGGACATCCTCCTCCAGGCCAGACGCCGTTAAAAAGATCACGGGAATATCCGCAGCGAATTTCTTCATGCGCTCAAAGGTTTCAAGGCCGTTCATCCCCGGCATATCAATATCCAGAAGCACCAGATCGGATTTATCATTTTGCAGTTTAGCCAACGCTTCGATCCCTGAATCCGCCAAGACCACGTCATAGTCCTTACCAAGGATGATTCTGGTTCTTGCCAGATTCATGTTGTCGTCATCGACTACTAAAATACGTTTTTTCATATGTCAGCCTCCCTGTTTTGCTGCTGGGCGGTCTTACGGCCCTGCGAGACCCATTCTAAAGGAAAGCAGCGAGAAAATCAAGCCTGTATTTTAGTGCGGAAAGCGTTTGGCGGCGATTCTGCGCACTGCGGCAGGATACCGCTTTTGGGACCTGAGCGCGCTGCGTTTCGCTTGCACCGCTGCGCTCATTGGAGCAGCGGCTTGAAAATCATCTCCAGGTCCTCCTCACTGGTGGGCAGCACCTCCAGCGTCCGCTGCCCGATGGCCTCCAGCATGGTCTGCTCCTTTTGGCGGAGCCGCCGGTAGACAATCCCCTGCGAGTTTTGGAGTATTGTCCTGATTATACCATCTCCCCCATTTTAATCAATCCGCTTCCTGAGAAGCGCATCCAGTTGCACACCTTGACAACCCCATTGGCAAGGACTACTATAAATGCAGAAAAGCGCCGGTGGGCGCTGTGAACGGGAGGCGGCTTTATGAAATATGTCAGGCGGACTGCCTATGCGCTGCTGCTGGCGGCGATGGCGAATTACATCCCCCTTTTTGTACTGATTTGTTTCATAAGTGAGAAAGAAGTTTCATTTACCTTTGGGTACTGGATGACGCTGCTGGCAGCGTTTCTCTCTATCAACATCTGTCCTTTGCCGAAAACCGCTCCTACCAAGCGCATCCAGCGGCTGGCGGAAGGCTGTGAGCTTTTGTGGCTGTTCGCGGCAGTTTGCTGTTTGACCTTGGGCATTCAGGTGGGCTTCCTTTGGCCTTCTGTTGCAGGAGGCCGGGACGGCGCAGTGTTTGCGGTGATTCTGGAGTTACTTCTGGCGGTTCTCTCCCTGTGCATCCTCTTC
>OFHM01002016.1_pt1 | contig 12178 bp, 12 predicted proteins | sample 1521311 | NCBI WGS metagenome assembly OFHM01 (sample SAMEA3504083, study PRJEB24116) | mouse gut metagenome | biome: mouse gut; feature: mouse-associated habitat; material: faeces | place: Denmark | collected 2011 | reverse complement strand
ATCTGCCTTGTTTTATTGCGTATTTCTACGCAGATTGTCAAGGAACAAAGCGCACAAAGTAGGCGTGCTGCACATCGCCGGGATTGACCACAATCGTCTGACTCCTGGTTTCCGGATCAATGGTGTACCCAGGAATTGTGGCCTGCTCCGTGATGACCACCGTGCCCACGATTCCCTTGATGGTGATGGTCCCGTCCGGCTGAGTGTAGTAGATTCCGTTGCTGGAGATTTGTCCGTTTTCATTATCTACCACGCCGCCGGGGGCGTAGGTCACTTTGAACTGGACTCCGGCCAGGGGCGTCTTTCGGTCCAGGCTGCTGTACTTGTGGATGACAAGGGACCCCAGGGGCTGGTTGAACAGCTCGATATTGTAGGTACCGGGGCCCTTGACCTCAATGGTTTTCGGCGTATCGTCCAGCAGGAATCCGGGTTTGCTTTTTACTTCCTGCACGATATAGCCGCCCGGCTCCACAGGGATTCTGATGAACCCCGCCTCGTCCGTTCGGAACTCGCCGTTGGACTCTCCGACGACGGTGCCGTCCGTCCGGGTGACGCGGATCACCACGTCACTCAGCGGCTCCTTGGTGGTGGAGGACATTTTTTTGATGACCAGATTTCCGACAGGCTGGTTATAGAAGTAGACGCTCTGGTGGTCGTCCGGATTGACCACGATAGTCTGGCTCTTGCGGTTTTCGTCGATCAAATAGCCCGGAATGCTAGAAACTTCTGTAAATACCAGTGTGCCGGTCACCCCGGAAATGTTGATCTGGCCCTCGGAATCCGTATAATAAATTCCGTTGGAGGACAGCTTGCCGCCGATGTTGTCAACCACTTTGCCGTCAGAAAAAGTGATTTTGAAGCCTACGCCCTCCAGCGGCGTCCGGCGGTCCAAGCTGCTAAATTTATAGAGCGTGACGGAGCCCTTGGGCTGGTTGCGGAACTCCAGGGTGACGGTCTGGCCCGCCTTGATAGTGGCGGTCTGGGGCACATCGTCCAGGATGTAGTTCTCCCTGGCCCTGGTCTCGCGCGCGACCAGTGTGGTGCCGGGGGCGATATTGGAGATCAGAATGGTCCCGGCGCTGTCCGTCACAAATTTTCCGTTGGCGTCTCCAATCATGGTCCCGTGGCTGTCGGTGATAAAAAATTCGCAGTCACTCAGCGGCTCATGGGTGCTGGCGTCAATTTTCTTGATCAGGAGGGAGCCCTTGGGACTGTTTCCGAAGTAGAGCTGCACCACGTCCTGCTCTTTGCCGGAGATATAGGCCGTCTGGGGTGCGGTGTCCATCACGTGATCCCCGTCGCTGGCCAGCTCCTCCACGAGGTAAGCGCCTGCCTTCAGCTGGTTGATGGTGAAGCTGCCTCCGGGGCCGGTCTTGTAGGTTCCGATGACGGTACCGCCCGTACCGCTGGTGCCGGACATGTACCGAACCTGGAAAATACAGCCCTCAACTGGCGCCCCAGTGATAGAATCATATTTCCAGACCACGAGTGCCGATAGAGGCGTATTTTGGAAACGGACAGTCTTGCTCTCGTTGCCGTGAATAATGACCGTCTGCGTGATGGGTTCCTTGAGCTGGAATCCATCGGCTGGTTCCAGCTCCGTGATGGTAAATTCGCCGGGGTACAGCCGTTTTCCCAGCTCGTGGACCCGGATCTCACCTCTGGCGTCCGTGAATACCTCGCCGTAGTCGACGGTGGCGGGAGCTTCCGACGCTTCGCCGTTGCTGGTGTAGGTGATATGGAATTTGGCGTGTTCAATCGGTTCCCCGGTGATACTATTTTCCTTGAAAATCGTCAATTCCGGGGCCTTGCGGTTGCGGAAAACGAGGGTTTTCTCATCGCCGGGGCTGAGGGTAATAGTCTGGGTCCGGTCCGCATCCTTGTCCGGGAGGTAGTAGGGCGCGGGCACGGACTTTTCCGTGACCTCGTAGGTGCCGGGTTCCACCCGCAGGGAAACGGTCCCGTCCGGGCCAGTGGTCCAGTCATCCTGATAAGTGCTGTCCAGGGCCTTGACGGTCAGGACCGTTTTCGGGATCGGGGCCTGGGTGTCCGCGTCAATTTTTTTGAGCGTGAGCAGAGGCTTCTTCTGGTTTTCAAAGCGGACCTCTTTTTCGTCGCCGGGATTGAGGCTGATGGTCTGCGTCGGCTCGTCGCTGATGTAGTACGGCTCCGGCACGGACCGTTCCGTGATTTTGTAGGAGCCGGGGGCCACCCGCAGCTCTACAGTCCCATCCGGGCCAGTAGTGACATCGTGGCGGTAATCACCGTCAATGGCCTCGATCAGGAAGTTTGTCTCAGGGATATAGACAGCGGGGTTTGTGCCCTTCTCCACTTTTGCGATTTTGAGAAGGGGCTGCTTCATGTTGTCAAAGATCAGCTGCTTGTCATCGCCAGCCTCCAGCCAGATGGTCTGCCTCGGCTCATCTCCAACGACCCAGGGGTCCGGCACGGATTCCTCCGTGACTTCATAGCTGTCCGAGGGGATGGCAGTAAGAACCGCCTTGCCGTCGGGCCCGGTGGTCACGTCGGTGTGATACCCATAATGGATACCACGGATTTCAAAGTGGGTGTTGGGGATCACGTCCCCGGTCTGGGAGTCCCGTTTCAGAATCGTGAGGTTCGGGAGCTTTTTGTCCGCTGCCGAGACTGAAACGGTCCCGCCTCCATTGATCGCTGCTTGATCCACATGCGCGATGACCGGCTCCGTCAGCTTGGCGAAAGGCGCTGGAGCGGACACCTCAACAAAGGCATACATTCCTTCGGTCACGTCCGTCACTGTGATGGACCCGTCCTCCGAGGTGGCCTCCGTACCGATGATCTGGCCGTCCTTGACGATGTTGAATACAGCGCCGGGAAGAGGATTATTGGAATCATCCAATTTGATGAGTCTGACCTTGACCTTGCTGTCGTTCTCAAAAACGAGGGAAACGTCACTTTTCCCGTCCCATACAAAGGTCTGCTTGCATTTATTGACATCCGGGCTCTTGGTGAAGCCCTCCGGCGGAGTTACTTCCTCGGCCTCATAGCTCCCAATGGGCATGGTATCCCAGGGCACATCGGTGAGGTATCCGCCCTCTCGGGTCATAAAAGTGCCGGAGAAGTTGTTGTCTATGCCGGTAATTTTAATAATTGCTCCGGCAAGGCCCTTTGTCGGGTTGTCGGCGTCTACCTTGCGGATGCTGCCCTCGGCAGGAGTACCCGGTGTTTCGGGTGTCCCAGGTTCGCGAGTATCACTGAAAGTAACAGTAACTGTATTGCTTCCGTTGCTAGGTAACGTCACATATTGCGGCCCAGGATTGTCAATCTTATAGCCGCCCGGAGGGGGAGCGGCTTCCGTTATAGCATAGGTATTTGCAGATAATTTCGTAATTTCGCAGGTACCGTCAGGCCCTGTTACGACGTCCTTAGAAAAAGAGCCATTCTGGCTCTCAATGTGGAATTTTGCCCCGGCAAGACCCTTTGTGGGATTGCTGGAATCCACCTTTTTGACGATCAAAGAGTAATCTTCATGGGGCTTGTTTTCAATAGAATGATCGCCTAGGATAATCTTCTGCACTCCAGAGGCAGGATGTGAGGTGCTACCGGAGCCGGTGAAACTGTACTCATAGGCTTGGCACTTGCCCCAGACGCCGCGCCCTCCCAACTCCAGAACATACTGGGCAATATCTCGGAAGGTGTTGGTACTGTCCATACGCTTATCATCAATGCTGGTGTAATGAGTCCCTTCGATGGAATTGTACACCGCCATCAGCTCCTCAGCGCAGGCCACGGTGGGATCATTAAGCAGTCCCTGTTTATATCGCCAGATAACCGCCTGTACCCAAGCGTTCATCCGCCAACAATAGGCTTCACTCCAGATGTTGTTCTCTCCCATGGCAATAGCTTCATCTGTGAAGTTATTATTGGCATGGGAGTAGAAATAGGCCATCATGGTAATGACAGTGGGGTCAGAAATTTCCTGCTTATGACCCCATGTTTGTCCTTTAAGCGATTGACCCATACCGCCGCCCTTGGTGCCACAGAAGCCAACGGTCGTGGCGGTACCATTCTGGAAATACATTTGGTGAAGCTGCGCCCGGCCCAGCGCAGCAGACTCATAGCTAACGCCAGTGTAGCCGAAGTCGTTCAGTTTGATAGTCTCTGCCGCCGCAAAGGCCGTTGTGGGGATTAAACCAAAAACACAAATCAGCGCCATCAGCAAGGACATCAGACGCATTTGCACGGGATGATTTATTCTTTTCATAGGAGAATGTCCTTTCATTCGTTTTAAAAAAGGAAGCTCCTCAGCCATCGCTGAAGAGCTTCCTCAAAAGTTAAGGAGTTATCATGTGTAGGCGTTTATCCAGTTAGGGGAACCCACTACCATGTAGCAGTAAACCCGACTGCCGGAGTTTGTAATACCTGTACCAATATATGTTGCATTGTCTTTGAGCATCGTTTGCAGATGTCCGGGAGAATTGACCCACTCGTAAACTGCTACCTGCGCCGCATTAGAAAAATCGCTGGTACTCATAGTGACCAAATTATACATCGCACCATAAGGCCAATCGTACTTTGGAAGAATCAGCGCTTCGTAAGGTTGATGTTCTGAAAAACATTGCGCAGAACAGTCTTGGGCAGCATTCATCAACGCCTCGTTAATGGACAGCTCCGTCAGTCCGTTCTCTTTCCGCACCTGATTGATTAACTGGACCATCTCCAGCCGCATTTCCATGTTAGCATTCAAGTCAATCTCTGCGGGATCAGAGGTATCCGCCTTTACCGTGAAATTCAGAGTTGCGGACTGTCCTGTACTGCCGCTAACGGTGACAGCGGCGGAGCCAGTGCCTTGGGCCACGGCGACCCAGTATCCGGCGACCTGCTCCAACGAAATAACAGCCGGATTGCTGGAAACCGCGGTAACGCTCGTCCCGCTGGGGTTAACCAGAAGAGAAGCCCTGTCTCCCACCGTCAGCTCCGTTCCTTTCACGCTGCTGACTCGGAACGCCTCTGCCGGGAGGGTGGCAGGCTCGGAAACAGCTTTCGCCGGGGCCTCCCCCGTATAGGACGCACCGCTGTCCACCTGAACGCCATTCTGGTAGTAGACGTTGAAGCCCACCGCCTTACCGATGTCCCGGAGCTTGACATAGTTGTTTCCTGCGATATTGTAGGCTGTCATCTGCACCTGCTGTCCATCCACATAGATGGGGGACCAGGCCGGTTCCGCTGTCACGCCTGCGGCCACCGCCCCGCCCGTCAGCACAGCGCCCAAGGCCAGACCGGCGAGCATCATACTCATATCCCTTTTGAATCGGCTCATAAAACCCTCCTTTTCCGCAGCGCCATTGCGCTCACTTTTTCATTGTATTTCCTGGGATATTTTGAGCATAATACATGATTTGCAGTCTGTCAAAGATTTATTTTATTTCCCTACGCCAGAAAAACGTCTTTTCAACATTCCCTCCTTCCTAAACGCTGATTTTTTTGATTTCAAGCGGTTTTCTCTACCGCCTGAACACAAATTCTTTTTTCCGGCTGATCGGCGAGACAGGTGGTCAGCGTAATGCGGTTGTCGCTGGTGGCCTGCAAATAGCTCCAGTCGGAATTGGAGATGGTTTTGACGGAAACCACCGAGTAAGTCCGGGTGCCGTGGACCGTGGTATAGGTGATGGTATCCCCATATTCCAGATCTTTGATGGAGCCAATTGTATACTTGGTGCCCCGGTTATGCCCGCAGACGCCTACGTTGCCGTCCCATGCCGAGGTGGTGCTATAATGCCCCAGCCCCTTTTTCATACTCTCGTTGGTTTCGCCTTCCCATACTTTCATATTGATATCCAGGGAAGGAATTTTTACCGTTCCAATGCTGCCGTCCTTACGCTTCATGCCTTCAATACTGGTATAGACCGGCTTCTGAGACACATTTTGCGAAGCCCCTGGCTGGCTGACCGAGGTAGGAGGCAGAAAACCCTCCGTGCCTCCAGCAGGGGCCCCAGCTTCCGTCAGAACGGTAATGGGGCCTCCGCCGCTGACGCCGAAGCCGCCCCCGCCGGTCCCATCGCTGGTGGCCACGGCCGCTTGAAGCCCGGGCAGGGTTGTCCGCTCCATTACGCCCGTCTGAGTGGTGCTGAATAGGCCGTACTCCAGCTCGGGAATTTGGTAGTCCACCACGTTCCTGCCGCCGTAGTTGTACTGAGAGCCGTACACATCCTCATAGGACCCGCTCTTGTAGAAGTCCTGGGGGGCGGCGGTGCTGAAATTGTAGTCCATTGCCTGGGCGGGCAGGGCCAGCAGCGACGCCGACAAAGCCAGGCCCGCAATCCATCTGTTCCATTTCATTCGTGTTCCTCCTCATGCTCATGATTTTCCAGGTCATCATCCTGGTATGCCCGGACTTCTCGCCGGGACCGCACCAGCAATACCGCCAGCACGATCAGAGCCAGAATGCCAAGGCCCCCCAGCACATAGGGCAAAACCGAGTATAGTCCTCCGGCGGCCTTGACAATCCCGGATTCCCCAGGCTCCAGCCTGCCGCCCTCCGTACCCAGATACTTCACCTGATACGTGACGCTCTCCACACCGTTCTGGGAGATTTGACCCACATAGTCGGCGGTGGTGACGTAGCCCGTGGCGGCTTTGTAGTAGGACTTGCCCGAGTAGGTAGCCACGGCCTGATAGGACGACGGAGACAGGGCGTCCCCCACCAGGTCGGTTCCCGTCACCTGCCAGTCCACGTTGGACAGCTTCAGTGTCACGCCATTTTTCGTGGTTGTGGCAGGGACATAGGACATATCGTTCCGGTCCACCGGGCCAATGGTCTTGGTGGTGGTCACGGTACTGCTCCGGGTCTCGTAGCCGGACGCCTCCGTACGGATGCTGGTATGGTCCAGGGCCAGGGTTCCCTTGTACACACCGTCGTCATAGTCAATGGACGGCTTCAGCTGCTCCAGAATCTTGGAGAGATCATTGGTTCCGGTGTCCACGGTCATGGTCTCCCGGTGATAGCTGGCGTCCGAGATCAGATTCTCCTCTTTGACGATCTCCGCGAAGGTGTATAGGTAGCCCTCCTGTTCAAAGGGCTCCTCCACCAGAGTCTGCGGGTCCGTTTCCGGGGGGAGAACGTAGGTCTTGATGAGCTGCTGGCTGCCGTTGAGATTCTGGACCACCGTGTTCGTGGGCACCTCCAGAGCGGCGGCGCTGGTAGTCAGCGTAAGCGCCAGCAGCAAGCACATGAAGAATTTCTTCATTGGGGTCTGGGCCTCCTTTTCCATAAAAATACCATACCCGCAAAAACGAGCATGGCCGCGAGGGTGATGCCGGGGCTGTGCTTCATGATTTTTGTTCCTCCTTTACCGTATATTCTACCGCGTGCTCCGGGTGGTCCCGGAGCAACGACAATAGTCTCAGGGAATGTTCCAGCGCCCGCATAGTGTCTCGGGACTGGCGCTTCTGAAAGGCGTACAGCAGAAGAGTTTCCCCGCTGGGAAGCATTGTGAAGATAATCCGAACGACGATACGGTTCTTTTCCCGCAGCTCGTAGAACTCCCGGTACTTCTCAATAGAGAAGTGCTTGTAATGGGGCTCTTTCAATTCGGTGGGCGGCGTGCGGGACAGCCGGAAAATCTGGCAGACCAGCTTCCCCCGGAGCTTGGGGTGCAGGTCCTCAATAAACGCCTCAACCTGGGAAACTTCGCCGGGCGGCTGATAAACCTTGATGTTGTCCATGGGATGTTCCTCCTTCTATGTGTTCTGCTCCAGCAGCTTCAAATGAGCCAGGAAGCCCTCCGCAAACAGCTCCGCCGCGTCCGGGTTCCCGCTGATCCACCAGACCGGGTCCGGCAGCGTGCGATAAATGGCGTCGTATTGCAGGCAGACCAGCAGGAACTTTCTTCTGCCTTCGGCATTCTCCGAGGAATCTGACAGGCCGGAAATCAGCTCCCGGACATCCTCATAGCTTTCAAAGTAATCGCAGAGGTCGTCAAAGAATTGTCCCGCAAAAATTCGGCTGCATAATGTAAAGGCATCCCGGTCCGGCTTCCCGGTTTCGTCCGTCAGTCCCATCCGCCGCAGCCGGTCTCTGGCTGAATCGTCAAAGGGGCTTTGCGCCCTTCGGCCTTCATACATGGGCGGTCACCTCCTCCAGGGCATAAAAATAGCCCGGCGCCGCAGATGCGGCACCAAGCTCCAAAAATCGTGCTGTTCAGTTTTGATTGTCCTCCGGCTTCTCCGGCTCCGGGGCGGCGATGGCCTCAATGAGCTCCGTGACCACTCCGTTGAGCTGGGCGGCGTTCTGAGTGCTGACCACCGGCTTGCCCGTCCGCCTCTCAATAGCCTTCCGGGTATCCCCGGCAATCTCTCCGCCGGAACGGGCGGCCTCCAGATTCTCCGCGAAGCCCTCCGGCTGCTCCTTCTTGGAAATCTCCGTCGTGGCGGCCTCTGACAGCATGGTCAGGACCAGCTCCAGGTCTGTCATGTTGTCCCGGAGATTCTCTTTTTTCAGGCCCTTGAGGTTCTTGTACTGCCGGGTGGACATCCCGGACCAGGCCCGGGTGATTTCATCGGTGAGGATGGCGAACTCTCGGCCCCGCTCCACACCTCGGGCCTGCCACTCGGCGGTAAGGTCGTTGCGGATGCGGATGGACAAAAGACGCTGATGAATCCACTCCTCTGAGTAGCCCTTTCGCAGATAGGTCTGCATGGCCCGGTCAATGGCCTGTTCCGGGTCTATGGTTTCCTCAATGCGCTCCCGGCCCACTTGGGCCAGCCAGAGCTTGAAGGGCTCGGCCTTGGGGGAGGGGATAGACTGGATGATGCGCAAAAGTCCTTCCACCGTAGCCGCCTGGATTTTTCGTTTTTTCCCATCCGCCGCAATCATTTCAACCGGGGTACAAATTGTACCCCACTTGGAACCAAGCTCCGGGTCACGGCTTCGCATTTTCTTGATGTACTGTTTCGGGTCTACACTGTCTGTCAACACCTGCACAACATCGGCAACGGAAAAATACCATTCTTCCGTCTCAGCGTCCCAGGCGGTGCGAATTTTCTGATTTTCAAAAAGCTGAATTTTGTCCTGCTCACTCATACGCCCACCTCATTTCTCTTGCTTTCGTCCATTATACGCCGATTCCTGCGTTCCTGCAAGAACTCCAGGAACAGTGCCTCGATATCCTGGTCGCTGCCCAGGTCATCCAGATACGGAGCAAAAGCCTTACGGTTAAACGTGATTTTCTTGGGTGGAGCCGTCATGCGCTCTATAGCTTTGTCCCGGGCTTCTCGCCAGGCTGCGTAAAGGGACTGCCGGTCAGCACGCGGAGGGGGACATTTGCGAACAATGTGCTGCATCATAGCCTTGGTGATTTGAAAGCCTTCGATGCTGCACATCTCTATAAACGCTTCCTGGGCTTCCGGGTCATAGTCTGCCATGAGGCTGGCGCAAGCCAAGTTCAGACGTTTGGGAGCGGTTTCCAGCATATCCAGCAGGGGAGGGATTAACTGCGTCAGTTTGACAGCCTTGCGAATCTCATATTCTGTGACGCCAAAGAACTCTGCCACCAGTTTACGGGCGTTGTACCTTTGGCGATTTTCGACAAAGGTTTTTGACTCACTTTCTTCTATCGACCTTTGGAGATTCTCACCAAAGGTTTCCTTTTCGAAAGCATTGCGCTGTCCATTCCGGTTCTTGGCATCCAGCAAGGCCCTGTACGCTTTGCCGCGTTCAACGATCGAGAGATTTTGCCTCTGAATCAGGTTCGTAGAAGTCGCGATCACAATAGCCCGCGCATCGTCCGCTTCCACGATCTCGGCGGGAATGACATCCCATCCGGCCAGCCTTGCCGCATTTGCCCGGTTGTGTCCTGCCAGGATTTCATAGCTGTCCTCCGTGGCCATAGGGCGGACGATAATCCGCACCAACAATCCCTCCTCATTCAGCTGCTCCGCAAAGGCCCTGAGCTGCTCAGGCAAATAAGGCCGGAAACCGATATCCGCCGTAAAGAAGGGAACCAGCTTGTCCAGCGGCAAAGTACGGATTTGAACCTCTCCGGGAGGTGGAGCCTCCCGGAAAAGTTTTTCATACGCCTGATTACTGGTGTGCAGCTCGGACGCCTGCTGGCTGGCCGTCATCCGCCTCTTCAGCAGATCATTCATAGCCGCTTTAGCCAAGCTCCAGCACCTCCTCCGCAAGACTCCGGTAGCTGAGGGCAGCGGCGTTCCTCGGGGAGTAGTCGAAAATACTTTGACCAGCGGCAGGACACTCCGCCACTTTGATGGAGTATTCGATGGGCTGCTCGAAAACGTGAAACGCCTCGCCGTAGATATCGCCTACGCTTTCCCGGACGCTCCGGCAGAGCTGAGGCCGAGACTGGTACATGGTCAGCAGGATGCCAGCGATTTTGAGGGTCGGATTGAACTTCATCTGTACGGACCGTACCAGCTCCAACACCTCGGGGATGCCCTCGCTGGCCAGGAAATGGGCCTGGACCGGAATGATGCAGTAGTCTGATGCCGCCAGAGCATTGACGGTCAGGAGTTCGTGTTTCAGGCCGCAGTCAATGATGATGTAGTCATAGTCGGCTTTGAGCGGAACAAGAAGACTATCCATCATTTTCTCGCACGAACGCCCTGCGTCACCCACGGCGTTGTACTGTGAAAGCTGCATCACCTGAAGCCGGGCGGCGGCATCTGCGAGGCGGCGGTTGGCGGGAATCAGGTCCGGTCCGGTTTCAGTGTGAAGGACCGCACGCTTCAGATGCAGTTCCAAATCTTCCGGGTAGTCAATGGCGGCCAGCAGCAAATTCGCCAGGGTGCACTTCTGTTCCGCCGGGGTGAAGCCCAGAGCGGCAGTCAGATTCCCTTGGGGATCGTTATCGACCAGCAGGACTCGCTTGCCAGAAGCGGACAGCGCCGCCCCCAGGTTCAACGCCGTGGTGGTCTTACCGACACCTCCCTTTTGGTTGGTAATCGAAAAAACTGTATGTAAATCTCTCATGGTTTGCCTCCAAATATCTACAAATAATTTACAGTAACAGTTGCAAGGATAATAATATTTCCAAATGAAGCGAAGCTATATGCTGTACCGCACAATGCATTCTTTTGCGTAAACAATTGTGTTTGCTTGCGCTCTTTTGGGTCCCTTGCGAAATCCGTTGCAAATAGGGTAGTACACAGATTCTTGTAATAACTGCACCGCAATAGTTAGATCGCTTATATAGCGGAATCCTTCACACGCATGAGGCCACTGGTTCGAGTCCAGTAGTCTCCACCACGAGGACCCTGAAACTGCAATGGTTTCGGGGTTTTTTCTTATTTTCACAACTATTCTTTTATTAGCAATTTGCTAGGAACTGTTCATATAAGAGGGATTGTGATATAATCAAAAAATGGAAATAAAGAAAGAACAATGCGAGCAAATCAAAGAGTGCTTTCCCAAGCAGCGGAAACCAGCCAAAATCAGCAACCTGGACGTATTGAATGCGGCGCTATACGTAGTGGAAAATGGGTGCAAATGGAGGAGCCTGCCCAAAGAATACGGAGATTGGCACGTGATCTATGTCCGGATAAACCGCTGGGCGAAAAAGGGCGTTTTGGAACGGGTATTTCTCCGGTTGCAGCAATTGGAGATCATTCAAATCCGAGTAAATGTGATAAGTTTAGACTCCAGCTGTATTAAGGTTCATCCAGATGGAATGGGCGCCTTGAAAAAAACGGGACGCAATCCATCGGAAGAACACGGGGTGGATGGAACACCAAACTTCATATGGTCGCCGCATCTGATCGGGATGGGGTAATCTTTTCGTTGTCTGCGGGAAACTGTGGCGACGGTCCAGAAGGTCGTGCTCTTTTGCGGCAGCTCGGTCCAACAAACCATCCGGTTTATCTTCTGATGGACCGGGCCTATGAAGGGGATGAAACCAGGGCTCTGGCCGTGAAACTTGGCTACACACCTGTTGTTCCGCCCAAAAGCAATCGCAAAGATCCTTGGGACTACGATAAGGAATTGTACAAACAGCGTAATCAGGTTGAGAGACTTTTTCGCCGCATCAAGCGTTTTCGCCGTATTTTTACCCGCTATGACAAGCTTGATGTTATCTTTTTGACTTTTGTCTATTTTGCACTTATTGTTGATGCCCTTATGTGAACACTACCTAGGACGTGCCATTCAAAATGTGGTAAATAATGCGTTGGACTATTCCCCGCAAGA
>OFHM01002009.1_pt1 | contig 12207 bp, 10 predicted proteins | sample 1521311 | NCBI WGS metagenome assembly OFHM01 (sample SAMEA3504083, study PRJEB24116) | mouse gut metagenome | biome: mouse gut; feature: mouse-associated habitat; material: faeces | place: Denmark | collected 2011 | reverse complement strand
AAGCTGGGTGCAGAAGGCGTAAACCGAATCTGGCGGGATGTGAAGCTGAGAGGGGCTGGAATGAAGAGGGCAAAGACCCTGGTATCAGCCGCAGAGCACAGCATTGGGAGCAAGGAAGCGTCGGAAGCAGCGAGAATCGAATTAAAAAATCTGCTGAATGACATGGATGTATATACGGCAAGGCTGGAGGAACTGATCCGTAGTATAGAAGAAAAGCTAAAGGAGATCCCATATATTGATAAGCTGATGGCGATCCAAGGGATCGGTCTGGTTACAGTCAGTGGATTTATTGCAGAAGTTGGGGACATTGGACGTTTTGATAACCCCAAACAACTGCAGAAACTGGCGGGATATGCAATCGTGGCGAATGAATCCGGCAAGCATAACGGAGAAAGCCGGATCAGCTACCGCGGGCGGAAACGTCTGAGATATGTGCTGTATGAGGCAGCGATATCGCTAATAGGAAAGAATGCAGAGTTTCGGGAAATCCATGAGTATTACCGGAGCCGAAAGGAAAATCCTCTGAAAAAGATGCAGTCAGTGGTTGCGATAGCCTGCAAGGTTATCAGGGTATTCTACGCGATCCTTACAAAAGGTGTAGATTATGATGCGAAGAAACTGATGGGAGATATAAGAAGGCCGCAGATACAGGCAGGATAACAACCAGAGGGAAAAGAAGGAATGTGCCTGCTACAGTTGAATTGAGCCTTTAGGAAACAATTCTGAGAGTTGAATTCAGCTGTGGCAGGAAAGCTGAAAGGTATGAGGAACAGGCCGGGAAAACGTCCACCGCGAGGTGCTGGCTTGTGGAGCATACAGAACAGGTCAGTAAGACTTAAGACAAAGAATGAGCCGGTAGTTGGCAGGAATATCATCCATAGGGCATGACCCTGTAAAGGAGCTAAGCTGACACCCTGGTTATGGACAGGCGGGACGAAGGAAGTTAGGACCCCGAAGAGATGAGGGTGATCCTGGTAGACACGGGAGGTTCGCTGCCGTAGAAGGAGGGGCATACACAAGGCCATGTAGAGCGGAAAGAGAAGACGTTCTACTTCGTATACCCAAACACCTCTATTTTCGTACCAGATACAGAGAAATGTCCATCATCCTGGCTCATTCATCTGAGATATGTAACTAAAAAATCCTTGAAAAATAAGGAAAAAAGACTTTACTAAATAGGGAGAGATGATTTGGATATAATAAAAAGATATAAAAGAATTATTGCGGTAATGGGGATTGTATTTTTAGTTGTAATTATCGAAGTAGTCGCAAATTACCCTGCCATAAAAGCGGGGTATGACAATTTGGATATCAGTAAAAATATCAATGTGCTGAAGAAAGATGGTAAAGAGAAATATCAGATCGTTTTCAAATCAGAGGAAAATTTGTATGTCAGGGAAATAAGGCTGCAAGGGGAATTTTCAAAGGAACATATCTATACAATCAGCACAAAAGAGATTAATGAGTTTGGGAAAATAGAAAAAGAAAAGTATTCAGACACGGTTAATTCTTTTTTTTCGGATTTCCATACTAATCTGGGAAAGAAAGTTAAATCTATAAAAATCACTATGGAAAAATCAGAAGGAGAGGAACTTACAGGGGTCTTTTTGTCTAATCGTTTTGAAATTAATAAATACCGGATGATTTTTGCTTTTATATCCTTGCTTTTGTTATATTGTGCCTTTTTTGAGAGAGTATTTATTAAAAAGGCAGAATGGTACTTTGTGGGGGTTTCTCTTATGTTTGGCTTACTGATTATTTCATTGGCACAGACTACATGTGTTTCATGGGACGAACAGATTCATTTTCAAAGAGTATACGAACTTTCCGGTGGAAAGAATACAAGATGGTCTGAAGCGGCAAAATTAATTGTAGATAGAACAAATTTAAAATGCAACACAAAAGCAGAGTTTGCACAGCTTCGGTCATATATGGATGAAAAAGGAGAAGAGTATATTCTGGAGAAACGGAGAGAAGTACCATCATTTTCCTATCAAGAAGTAGCTTATTTGCCAATGGCTTTGTTTTTCAGTCTTGGAAAGGGTCTGGGTTTATCCTTTTCGAGTTTATTTTCGTTTGGAAAATTAGGAAATTTATTTACATACATTTTTGTAATGTTTTGGGCTATACGTCTTGCTAAAAGCAGGAAGATGTTTGTGGCGTTTATTGCTATGATGCCTACAACGCTTTTACAGGCATCTTCTTATACATATGATGGAGTTGTTTTCTCATTTTTGACATTGGGGTGTGTTTTATGGTGCCGGGAAAAGTTTTTTGAAAGTGAAAAATATCATACGCTTTCAGTAATTGGGGCGATTATCTTTTTTGCGGCAGGTTGCAAAGGCAATTTATATTCCTCTTGTTTTGCTGTTGTTACTGTTGCCGCAGCCTGGAACGAGAAGCCGAAAGGAAAAGATATTATTCAGGGCAGGTATTGTAATAGTTTTCACTTTGGTGATGATGACATTTGTTTTACCGACTGTTTCAAATACGATGGCGAGGAATTTATCCTATGGCGGTGACGCAAGAGGAGGGGATACAAGCGTAGTAAGGCAGATAATGTCTATGGTAAAAAATCCCTGGGCAAGCATTAAGTTAATGATAGGCAATGTGTTAGCATTAGATAATTTTAGGAATTTAGGGAGCATGGAATCTGCAAATTTCTTTTTTGGGAATTTAATGTTCTTAAACTTTTCTTCCTGGGGTACTTTGGGAGACAAGTGGTGCCTATTACTGTTGCCAATTTTGACAATATTGATTCTATGTCAAGAGACAGGCAGCAGCCAAATTCTGAAATGCAGGTTAAGAGAAAAAATATGGATGTGGGGGATTTTACTTGTGACGGTATTCCTTATTTGGGGCGCTATGTATCTAAGCTTTACCCCGGTAGGGGCTACTGTTATTGCAGGAGTACAGGCAAGATACTATTTGCCATTGCTTTATTTTGGTGTATTACTATTAACAAATACGAAAATTCAAATCCAGATTAGCCAGCTTTGTTTAAGCAGACTTACCTATAGTTCAATTTGTATTCTCCAAATTGTAGCAATATGGCAACTTGCTTTTAAGGCTAGAATAATGTAAAATTAATACGATATGCTTAGAGTTTGTTTGTTATGGTTATGTGGACAGGCAGAATTTCTGCTTTGAAATTGAGAAAGGGCGCTGGCTGGGATTATGGAAAAGAATAAGAGGATGCGGATATCCGTTGCAATTTGTACTTATAACGGAGAGAAGTATATTAGGGAGCAGCTTGAAAGTATTTTAAATCAGGAATATTCAGTAGATGAAATTGTTGTGGGTGATGATGGTTCAAGCGATAGGACAATAGAAGTTGCAGAAAAAATCTTAAAAACAAGTGATGTTTCATATCGAATTTTGAGAAGTACTACAAATATAGGATACCGGAAGAATTTCGAGCGGACAATTGCAGCAACTAAAGGGGAAATTATATTTTTAAGTGATCAGGACGATGTCTGGAAAAGAAATAAAGTGAAGGTTGTGGCGGAGTGCTTCCAGAAAAACCCAAGGTATTTGATGGCCTTTTCGGATGCGGATGTGGTAGATATTAAGCTGAACAAACAAAAGCGCAGCTTATGGGAAGCATGTTTTTTTAAACGCGATAAGAAAAAGATACCTGAATGGGATTTATTATTTTTGAAGGGCTGGTATGTTACAGGAGCGGCTGCTGCTATTAGAAGGCAGCTATTTGAACAGGTAAGGCCATTTTCTGAGATTTGTGTGCATGACGCATGGTTAGCTATGGCGGCGGGGCTGCAAGATAGACTTTTAGCAATTCCGGATAAATTATGGATGTACCGTCAGCACGGAGCAAATCAAATCGGAGTGGCTTATTCTTTTAGAAATAAATTGAGAAAGAAAAAGGAAATTCTGGTGAATCTGTTTCAAAATCAGATGATAGAACATCGGAATAAAAAACTTATTTATATAGAAATGAAAGAACGGTTTGACTTTTTTATATGTGATAAGCCAGGATTTGAGAAACAAATGGACAAGTGTATTGAATTTCACAGTGAATTGGCAGGAATGAAAAGTATGCCGTGGAGCCGGAGGATGAGAACTATTTTAAAGCACGTAAAGAATGGAAATTATACCCGATTTACAACAACAAAAGGATGGCTCGCAGGGGATTTCTTATTTGCCCTTTTGTACAAGCGAGAGAAGTTAAAAGTAAAAAGCAGGATTGGTAGGTGATATAGGGAATGTTGTTTAATTCTATTGACTTTTTAGTGTTTTTTCCGGTAGTAACAGGAATATTCTTTGTTATACCGAAAAAAATGAGATGTGTTTGGCTTTTGATTTCTAGTTATTATTTTTATATGAGTTGGAATCCTAAATATGCAGTTTTGATTATTGCTTCCACAATTATTACTTTTATAAGTGGGATATTTATAGAAAAAGCAAATACAAAGGCCGGAAAGCAGTTTGTAGTGACAGCTTCTTTGGTTAGCAATCTGGCAATTTTAGCAGTATTCAAGTACGCAAATTTTGCATTACAGACATGGAGTGCGATTGCAAACCATTTAGGGATTGAAGTCATTGATAGAAATTTAGATTTGCTTCTTCCGGTTGGGATTTCTTTTTATACGTTTCAGGCGCTTAGCTATACGATTGATGTCTATAGAGAGAATGTCAAGGCAGAGAAAAATATTTTGAGATATGCTTTATTTGTATCATTTTTTCCACAACTTGTAGCTGGTCCGATTGAGAGAACAGGCAATCTCCTGAGGCAGATTCAAAAAATTAAAGAAATAAAATTGTGGAATTTTGAACGCATTCGGGATGGGCTGCTTTTGATGTTTTGGGGATTGTTTCAAAAGTTAGTAATTGCTGACAGGGCTTCTCTTCTTGTTAAGGAAGTGTATAATAATTATCAGAATTATGGGTTTCTGGAATTGCTGATCGCTTCTATTCTATTTGCATTTCAAATATATTGTGATTTTGGCGGCTACAGCAATATTGCTCGCGGAGCGGCACAGGTGATGGGATTTTCTTTAATGAAAAATTTCCGACAGCCTTATTTAGCTACAAGTATAAAAGATTTCTGGAGGAGATGGCATATTTCATTGACATCCTGGTTCACAGACTATTTATACATACCACTGGGCGGAAATCGGAAAGGGGCGCTCTGTAAATATTTTAATATTCTGATTGTTTTTACGGTTAGTGGTTTATGGCATGGCGCAAGCTGGCATTTTGTTGCATGGGGATTTGTTCATGCTGTTTATCAGATTCTGGAAGACTTGAGTATTAAAATCAAAGAAAAAGCCGGAAAAAGCGGTTGTCACGAGCTTTCCTTTAGTCAAAGGCTGGGGAAGCGTATAACAACCTTTTTATTAGTAGATATTGCATGGATATTTTTTGCGGCAGATAACTTGCATCATGTTTATTATATTTTTCAACAGATGTTTTCTACATTTCAGACGACAAGTATATATGGAATTGGCCTGGATAGAGGAAACTGGTTTGTGCTTTGCGCTGGGATAATAGTTCTCATGATAGTTGATGCCATTCATGAGAAAGGACGGGAAATTTTCTCACTGGTCAATCAACAGGCGATTTGGTTTAGATGGACATTATATCTAGGTTTAATTTGGTGCATTATTATGTTTGGGATATATGGCGTTGACTATGATGCCGGTCAATTTATTTATTTTCAATTTTAGGAAGGATTTATTAATGAAGAAAAGAGTGAAGTATGTCATTGCCAGTCTGGTATTTTGCGTTTTACTTGTGTTCTGTGGGAAGTTTTTTCGATATATTTTGGTAGATGATACCTCTTCCTATACAAGGATTACCTTTCATGAAATGTATGAGCAGGATAACATAGATGTATTGTTTGTGGGATCTTCACATTGTTACAGGGCTTTCGTTCCGGAGATTTTAGATGATGAGTTAGGGATGAATACATATAATGCTGGGACGTCTGCCCAAAACTTGGACGGTTCGTATATGGTGATTCGGGAGGCGGCAAAGTATAATGATATTAAACACATTTATTTGGATATCTATTATAATCTCGCATTTGAAATCTATAAAGATCGAACAGAAATGACACAAACATATATTATATCAGATTATTTAAGACCATCATTGGATAAAATAGGATATTTGTTGAATGCATCGACAAAGGAGTACTATTTTAACAGTTTTATTTTAGCCCGGAGAAACTGGTCGAAATTTTTTGATGCGGATTATATACAGAATCTGCTCATGAAAAAGCAAACGGATGCTTATAAAAATTATGAGTATACATATGTTACAGGGGATACCGAGTGGTATGCTGGAAAAGGGTATGTAGCTAACAAGGAAAGAGTAGAAAACTGGAATTATTTTTCTGATAATTCTGGGAATAATGTGGATTTTAATACGGTTTCTAAGGATTGGTTGGATAGCCTTAGTGATATTATTGCATTTTGTGATAAAAAAGATATTTCACTAACGTTAGTATCTGTTCCAATGTCTAATTTTTTGCTTGCTGATTTGGAAAATTATGATGACTATGTAAATCTGGTTAAGAAGAGTATTGCAGGTACAGGTGTGGAGTATTATGATTTTAATTTGTGTAAGGAAGAATATTTCCCTAATATTTCTTCATTATTTAAAGACAAGGATCATCTGAACAATTTAGGAGCAGAAAAGTTTAGCCGCTTGTTAGCAAGCTTTGTTAAGGGACAGGTTTCAGAAAGTACGCTTTTTTATAATTCATTCAATGAAAAAATTCAAATTTTAGAACCAACAGTATTTGGAATTAGTTATTGTGATAATAAAAAGGAAAACGGCGAGATTCAAAGAGATTGTAAAATTGTTTCAACATGCAATAGCAGCCTGGAGTATGAAATAATTTTAATACCAGATGGAAGAAAAGAGTATAAAATCCAGGATTTTTCGGATAATAGATTTTTTACGGTTCCTCCGGGTGAGCATGGAATATGCGTGATTTCTTATCGCTTAAATAGTGAACCAGAACAAGTGGAAACGGTGGAGATTTCCTATTAAAGCATTCAGGTAAAAAAGAATTTGGCAACAGGAGCCACAGTGTTGATGGCGGTCGTTGACGTGGTGAAATATTTGCTATATAATGTAAAACAGTTTTAGAAATATGAAAGATATAAAAGGTTTGTTTATGCGGGATTGGTGTATCATGAGATTGTAATGATTGCAAGATATTAAATCAGGATTATAAATAATATTAATTTTGGAGGTCAAATGAAAGAGTATTTATTAAAAAGGATTGAAAACAAAGAAATTAGAGTAGGAGTTGTTGGGCTTGGGTATGTAGGGCTTCCATTGGCTGTAGAAAAAGCAAAGGCAGGATTTAAGACGATAGGGTTTGATGTACAGGATATAAAAGTGCATATGGTAAATGAAGGGCATAACTATATCGGTGATGTCGTAGATAATGATTTAAAAAGGCTGGTAGAGGAAAAAATGATCGTTGCTACGACAGATTTCAGTTTTGTAAAGGATGTGGATTTTATTGCAATTTGTGTGCCGACGCCACTGGACGAGCATCAACAGCCAGATATAAGCTATGTAAAGGCATCTGCCGAAGCAATTTCAAAGTATTTGAAGAAAAATACGATGGTGGTTTTAGAGTCTACGACTTATCCCGGCACAACGGAAGAGTTAATCAGGCCAATTTTGGAGGAAGGCTCTGGGTTGACATGCGAGAAAGATTTTTATCTTGGATTTTCACCGGAGCGAGTCGATCCGGGAAATTTGATTTATAAGACGAAGAATACGCCGAAAGTAGTGGGAGCAATTGGAAAAGATGCGACAGAGGTTATTGCAGCAATGTACCGTGCAGTCTTGGAAGGAGAAGTATGCGAGGTATCTTCCCCAGCGATTGCCGAAATGGAGAAGATTCTTGAGAATACTTACCGCAATATTAATATTGGCCTGGTTAATGAATTGACGATGCTCTGCAAAGAGATGGGTATCAGCATATGGGAGGTGATTGATGCCGCGAAGACAAAACCATATGGATTCCAGGCATTTTATCCAGGTCCAGGACTGGGAGGACATTGTATTCCTTTGGATCCCTATTACCTTTCCTGGAAAGCCCGTGAATATGGTTTCCATACGTCGATGATAGAGAGTTCTATGATGATTAATGACCGTATGCCGAAGTATTGTGTAGAACGTGCGGGGAAAATATTAAACAGATTTCAAAAGGCGCTAAACGGAGCAAAAGTGCTTATATTGGGCATAGCATATAAACAGGATATTGATGATTATAGAGAAAGCCCGGCTCTTCGCGTGATTGAAGAGCTTCAGAAAGTGGGTGCGGAGGTCTGTTATTATGATCCCTGGATAAAAGAATACCGCTATAAAGGCAGACTTTATAAAAGTCAGCCGGAACTAACGAGAGAGCTTATAGAAAGTTCGGATTTGGTTATGATAACAGCAGCGCATACGAATGTAAATTATGAATTAGTGCAAAAATATGCAAAAGCAGTTTTTGATACTAAAAATGTGATGAAAGATATAAAAGATAGAGCAAATATCGAAATATTATAGGATAATATTGGGAAGTATAACGCAGAATATACGTTGGGAGAAGGAATCATGATAAAAGTTAGTGTAATAATTCCTGTTTATAATGTGGAGAAATATTTAAAGAGATGTTTGGATAGTGTCTTGAATCAATCTTTTCCCAAAGAACAATATGAGATTATTTGCGTAAATGATAACAGCTCAGATAGATCAGGAGATATTTTGGAAAAATATGCCCAAAAATACCCGGATAGATTGAGGATTTTAGATAATAAAGAGAATCGGGGACAGGGAATATCAAGAGACCGTGCACTTTTGGAGGCAAAGGGAGAATATATTTTATATATTGATAGCGACGACTATCTTAAAAAGGATTATATAAGTGTTTATTATAAAGCGGTTTCAGATATAAAGCCGGATATCGTTATAGGCGGCTATATAAAAGCAATAGGAAATAACTTCAAAAGGCATAATGAGTTCCAGGGAATTTGGGCGTTAGTTTCATACGCTGTGTCGTGGGCAAAGATGTACCGAAAAGAATTCCTCATAAAAAATGATTTGAAATTTTTGCATCGGTGTGGTGAAGATGTTTATTTTAACTTGAGGGCTTTTTTATGTAAACCTAAAATTAAATTGATAGAATATGAAGGATATTATTATTGTTTTAATCCGGCGTCAACGATGGGAACCATGAATGCTGATAGAAATATGGAGGTTATCATGGATGGAATTTTTGGGGAGATTTTAAACGAAAAACCCCTTGCCACGATGACACGGCAGGAAAGGCAGGTTATGGAGTATGCATATGTCACACAAATCGTAAACAGCATGATACTCTACAATAGAGGGTGTGGCATAGACAAAATGGGAAGAAAGTACCAGGCGTGTCTTGAAAGTTTAAAGTGTAAATTTCCAGACTACAAGAAAAATCCGTATTTTGGTTTTAGGGTGCCAAAAGGTGAAAGCCGGAAGATACGGCTTGCGGTGGGAGGAGTTATGTTTTTGCACAAAATACATTTAGATAAAATATTTTTCACTCTATTGGCAATGAGGTTTCCAAAGAGGGAGTAGAAAAGTGTTGTTTGGCACGATTATGTGTGGCAGGGAGGAAACGCATGAGTTCAAAAGTGAATATTGTGATGTCGACTTACAATGGAGAAAAATATATTAGAGAGCAGTTGGATAGCCTGGTTGAGCAAGAGTATAAGAATTTTGAAATTTTTGTCAGAGATGACGGTTCCAAAGACGGAACAATCGGGATATTAAGAAAGTATGAGGAAAAATATGGAATACATGTGATAGAAGGGAAAAATTTAGGGTTTGCTGCTAGTTTTTTTGAGGTTTTGGCATTGTCTGAGGATGGAGATTACTGGTCATTTTGTGATCAGGATGATATTTGGTTTCCAGATAAACTTTTATCTGCAGTGAGATGGCTTGATGCCCAAAAACAAGATGTACCGTTGCTCTATCATAGTGCAAGCGAGATGATAAATGAAGAAGGAGATAGTTTAGGGATTCAAGATTCGCCGAAGGGAAGCCTGAATTTTCGCAGAGCAATGACAGGGACTTTTGGAGTAGGCTTTTCTATGGTAATCAATAGATTACTGCGTGAAGAAATGTTAAAATGTAATCCATATAAAGTACATTCACATGATTGGCTGGCAGGGGCAATTGCGCTTGGATTCGGCCGAGTGCACATCAATCACAAAATATGTGCTAAATATCGCAGGCTTGATTCCAGTGTTTCCAGGGCATCCTTTATAAAAAGAGTAAAGTGGTTTTTAACAATGATTCACAATAACGGGGATGTAAGTGATCGTAACCGTGAATATATCAGAGTTTATAAAGAAAAGTTAAGTCCACAGAAACAACAGATTGCAGAACTCTTTGAAGGTGAACATTATTCAATCAGAATTAGATTGAAAAAGGCGTTTTGGCGGGGACGATGGCGTCCAAGTATAAGCAGCGAATTAGCAATGCGTTTTTTGATGTTATCAGGGAGGGTGTGAGCTAATGAAAAAGATATTGTACTATACAATATGGGATATGACAAATCCCGCAAATGGGATTGTTAAAAAAATATGGAATCAAATACATGCTTTAGAGAAATATGGATTTTGTGTAGATGCTGTCTATCGGAAAAATGACGCGGATTTGGTAATATGGAAAAATGGGAAAGAAGAGTTCATAGAGCGTCAAATGAAGAATTTGTATAGATTAAGAGCTAACCGTAGTCTGCGCATTTATTTAAAGAGGCATAAGTACGATGGCATTTATATCCGATATGTGTATAGTGAACCGGAATTTTATAAGCTTTTGAAAGCTTTAAAAAAAGATGGGACGAAAATTCAAGTTGAAATACCGACTTTTCCATATGATGAAGAGCTAAAAGATACTGCATATGATAGAATGATGTTATTACTGGATAGGATGTTCCGCAATAAAATGAAGAAGTATGTGGATCGGATCGCAGTCATATCACAGAATAAGGATAAAGAGGTGTTTGGCGTGCCTGCCATAGAATTAAAAAATGGCGTTGATTTTTCACAAATTGGTCTGGCAGTGAGAAATGATAAATTGCGGGATTATATTAATATTATAGCGGTGGCTGGCTTTTCAAAATGGCATGCATTTGACAGGATGATTTGTGGGATGGGTGAATATTATCGTTCAGGAAAAACGCGAAATATTTGTCTACATTTGGTAGGGGATGGAAGAGAAAGTGTTGTTTATAAGAGCCTGGTTGAAAAGTATGGTTTGGGTGACAGAGTTAGATTTTATGGCTTTAAAAGTGGTGAGGAATTGGAAGAGCTTTATGAAACAGCAGACATTGCTTTATCGTCTCTTGGGATGCATCGTGTTGGGCTAAAAGTAGGACAGACTTTGAAGAGCAAAGAATATGGGGCAAAAGGCTTGCCAATTATTTCAGAGTATAGAGTAGAGGAGTATCCAGAGGGTGAGAAATATCAGTTGGTAGTTCCTATGGATGAAAGCCCAGTTAATATAGAGTCTGTTATTCGTATGTATGATGCAATTATGGAAGGAAATGTACAGCAGGAAAGAAAGAAAATTCGTGATGCGGTGAAGAAAGAGGCAGATATGCAGGTAGTCATGAAACCGATAGCAGATTTTTACTAGAAGACTTGGTGAGGTGAGGGGATGAAGATTGTTACAATAGTTGGTGCGAGGCCACAGTTTATTAAAGCGGCGGCAGTTTCCCGTGTGTTAAGAAGAGAGCATCAGGAAATCCTGGTGCATACGGGGCAGCATTATGACAAAAACATGTCGGATATATTTTTTGAAGAATTGCATATTTCACGCCCAGATATCAATTTGGGGGTAGGGTCTGGGACACATGCGAAGCAGACTGCTGAGATGATGGTGGGAATTGAAGATATTCTGCTGAAGGAGGAGCCAGACTATTTGATGGTTTATGGAGACACAAATTCTACGCTTGCCGGGGCTCTGGCGGCATCGAAGCTGAATATTCCAATTATCCATGTTGAAGCGGGGCTGCGTTCCTATAACCGTAGAATGCCGGAGGAGCAGAATCGTATCCTGACGGATCACGTTTCCACATTTTTGCTGTGCCCTACAGATTCTGCAGTTAAGAATCTGAAAGAAGAAGGAATTGAAAAAGGCGTGTATAATATTGGAGATGTCATGTGTGACGCAGTATTGTATTAT
>OFHM01002005.1_pt1 | contig 12225 bp, 9 predicted proteins | sample 1521311 | NCBI WGS metagenome assembly OFHM01 (sample SAMEA3504083, study PRJEB24116) | mouse gut metagenome | biome: mouse gut; feature: mouse-associated habitat; material: faeces | place: Denmark | collected 2011 | reverse complement strand
AGACTTGTATACCGGTATCTTTAACGAGCCGTCATTGGTAATCTCAGACCATACAATCTTTTTATCCAGATACCATCCGGTAAAAAGGGAGATACACAGTCCGCCAAATGGTAACATGATTTTAGCTGTTACAAAGTCGAAGAGATCGAACATTCCCAGTCCGAAAACGGTGAATCCTTTCATGACTCCCAATGATAATGAACAGAATATTCCGAGGAATACACAACCACCGGTGACTAACCTTGCTGCTTTTCCACGGGAAAGATTAAACTCCTCGTGAAGATAAGCGGTTACTACTTCATGTAAAGAAATGGTAGAAGTTAAAGCAGCCATCGCCAACAATGCGTAGAACATTACAGAGAATATGTATGCTAGTATGGGAACTCCGCTAAATGCCTGTTGGAATACATTAGGCAGCGTGATAAAGATCAGACTTGGACCAGAATCCGGTTGTATGCCAACCGAAAAGGCTGCCGGGAAGATGATAAATCCGGCTAGTATTGCCACAAAAGTATCAATGATTCCTACGCTGAAAGCAGTTTTAGTCAGGTTGGTTTCTTTACTGAAATAAGAGGCGTAGGTACAAAGGCATCCCATACCCAGGCTCAAAGAGAAGAAAGCCTGCCCCATAGCACTCAAAAACACATTTCCGTCCACTTTACTAAAGTCGGGTTTGAGTAGGAATTCAATACCTGCACCGGCTCCCGGCAGAGTGACTGAACAAACTACCAGTATGAGGATAATGATAAACAAGGTAGGCATCATGATCTTTGAAGACTTTTCAATTCCCTTTTCTACTCCTTTTACGATGATGAAATGAGTAATCAATAAAAATGCTACCAACCATACGACCGGTCTCCACGGGCTACTGGAAAATTGTTGGAAAGAAGAGATAAACTCTCCGGAGTTTTTTCCGGCAAAGCCATTGGTGGCAGCCTCAAGAATGTATTCAAGTGTCCATCCTGCTACTACTGCATAATAACTAAGTATCAGGAATCCCGCTAATACTCCCATGCGTCCTACCCAACGCCAATGCGTTTCCGGAGCTAATGTTTGATATGCTCTTGCAGTATTGGCTCTCGACCGGCGTCCTATCAGGAACTCGGCAATCATAATAGGCAATCCCAAGAGAAAGATACAACCTAAATAGATCAATATAAAAGCAGCACCTCCATGATTCCCTGTTTCGTATGGAAACCTCCATATATTACCCAACCCAACTGCAGAGCCGGCAGAAGCGAGTATGACCCCTAATTTGCTGCCGAAGTTCGCTCTATCAATTTTTGCCATAAATCTTGTTTTATCTTACAAATCGTTATAAATATGCGATTTAAAGTGCAAATATAGAAAATGATACTTATATTTGCACGAAAATTGTAATATTATTTAGATATGCTATCTTATATTAAGAAATATCCTATTTCGCTTTTTATCATTTTGACAGTGATTTACCTGTCGTTCTTTAAACCGCCTAAGACGGATTTGAATGAAATTCCCAATTTAGACAAACTGGTTCATGTTTGTATGTATTTCGGTATGTCGGGGATGTTGTGGCTGGAGTTTTTGCGGGCACATCGCAGGGATCATGCTCCCATGTGGCATGCGTGGGTAGGGGCGTTCCTCTGTCCAGTGGTTTTCAGTGGTTGTGTGGAGTTGCTACAGGAATACTGTACTACTTACCGGGGTGGTGACTGGTTAGATTTTGCTGCCAATACAACAGGGGCGATTTTGGCTAGTTTAGTGGCCTATTATGTTGTACGACCCAAAATGAAAATACATAAGCAGTAAAAGCAACCTATGAACAACAAAGGTGAACGATAAACGGTGAATAATGGTTGACTATATCATATCCATTATTCACCGTTTATCATTTGAAATTTACCATTCCGGCTTTATAGATATTCTACCGTTGAACTAAGTTTGATTCCATTGGAACCTTTAATAAGAATGGTATATCCGTTGGGTTTATCTTCTTGCAAATCCTTTATAACTTCCTGCACATTGGCATAAGTTTTAAAAGTATGTTCACTTGCGGCAAACTGTTCTCCCACGAGCCATACTTGCTCAAAATCACTTTCTTTGATATAGTCAACAATTTTCTGGTGTTCGGCCGGGCTGTCAGCACCCAGTTCGCGCATATCTCCTAATATGAGCATCTTGTGAGGAACTGTCATATTCCGGAAGTTTTGCAAGGCAGCCATCATGCTGGTTGGGTTTGCGTTATATGCGTCAATGATAAGCGTGTTATCTTCTGTCTTTTTAAGTTGGGAACGGTTGTTCTGTGGCGTATACTCTGCCAGAGCTTTATCAATCTTCTTTGCTTCCACTCCGAAGAAACGTCCGATAGTGATTGCAGCCAGGGCATTCGGGAAATTATATTCTCCGATCAATTGTGTACAGACTTGATGAGCTTCACCGTCTTTACCGGCTTTCCATTCGAAAGCAAGATAAGGCGAATTGCTGGTAATCCGGCCGTTGACATAGAGATCATCTTCTGTTCCATAAGAAATCAGGTTCAATCCCTGTGAGATATTCATCAAATAGGTGTTATCGTGATGAATAAAGGTGGTGGCATCTTTCTTGCGGAGGAAATCATAAAGCTCTCCTTTGGTTTTGATAACTCCTTCGAAAGAACCGAATCCCTCCAGATGGGCTTTGCCCACGTTAGTGATAATACCATAATCCGGTTCGGCTATTTCGCAAAGAAACTTGATTTCTCCCGGATGGTTGGCGCCCATCTCTATGACGGCAAGGTCATGTTCCGGTTTTAACCGTAGCAGGGTAGTCGGTACACCGATGTGGTTGTTGAGATTACCTAAAGTATAAAGCACATTGTGGGCTTGGCAGAGAACGCTGGAAATTAACTCTTTGGTGGTTGTCTTCCCATTGGTGCCCGTAATGCCGATCACTCGCGTTCCGAGTTGGCGGCGATGATAGTTGGCGAGCTGCTGCATGGTTTGCAGGCAGTCGTCTACAAGTATATATCGTTGATCGCCTTCTACGGCATACTGCGCTTCATCGATAATGGCAAACGCGCATCCGGAGTCCAGCGCTAATTTGGCAAATGCATTACCGTTGAACGACTCACCTTTCAAGGCGATAAACAAAGAACCGTCCGGGCAGTTCCGGCTATCAGTAGTTACTGATTGGCAATCCAGAAAAATCTGGTAAAGAGCAGAAAGTTTCATAACCTGATCTTTTATTTAAAACGTTGCAAAGATAGGCTATTCTTTCGAATTTTCCTCATTTCCCGGGTTCTTCTATAGTTTGTAAATATACGTTTATTTCTTCTTTTTAGTACGAATACTTGCTTTTTTTATCTACATTTGTAGGCGATCTAAAAGGAATGTTGTCAATGATGAAACCTATATCTCCTATTTATATAAATGTAAAAGGGCGGTTGCTCGATCTTGCTACTCCGCAGGTGATGGGAATTTTAAATGTTACTCCCGACTCTTTTTATTCCGGCAGCCGGATGCAGACTGAAGAAGACATTGCTGCCCGGGCCCGGCAGATACTTGATGAAGGTGCTTCGATAATTGATATAGGAGCTTATTCTTCACGGCCGAATGCTGAACATATTTCTGCTGAAGAAGAGATGCGAAGGCTGCGCACTGGTTTGGAAATTCTGAATCGCAATCATCCCGAAGCCATTATTTCCGTTGATACTTTCCGGGCTGATGTGGCGGAAGAATGTGTGAAAGAATATGGAGTGGCTATTATTAATGACATAGCTGCCGGTGAAATGGATCACCGGATGTTTCAGACTGTAGCCGACTTGGGAGTGCCTTATATAATGATGCACATGCAGGGAACTCCTCAAAATATGCAGAAAGAACCGTCTTATGATAATCTGATAAAAGATGTTTTTCTGTATTTCGCCCGTAAAGTACAGCAACTTCGCGACTTGGGAGTGAAAGATATCATTCTCGATCCGGGATTCGGATTCGGAAAGACATTGGAACATAATTATGAACTATTGGCACATCTGGAAGAGTTTCATATCTTCGAACTTCCCGTTTTAGTGGGAGTTTCACGAAAATCAATGATTTATAAATTGTTGGGAGGAACCCCGCAAGATTCATTGAACGGGACAACCGTATTGGACACTGTTGCGTTAATGAAAGGAGCGCATATCCTGCGGGTGCATGATGTGCGTGAAGCGGTGGAAGCTGTCCGGATCACAGAGAAATTAAAAATAGAGAGCGGATATGACAAATAAGAGGAGGGTACATGTTTTTTGAGTTTGGCATAAAAGATTTTATCGATATTCTGCTGGTAGCTTTTGTTTTGTACTATACCTACAAACTGATGAAAGCTTCCGGTTCTATCAAGGTGTTCACCGGAATTCTGGTTTTTATCCTGATTTGGCTGGGGGTGACGCAAGTGCTGGAAATGAAATTGTTGGGCTCTATTTTCGATACGTTGATGAATGTGGGTGTGATTGCGTTGATTGTTCTTTTTCAGGATGAGATACGCCGTTTCCTCTTGACTTTGGGATCTCACCAGCATGTCAGCGCACTGGCTCGTCTTTTTAACGGTTCGAAAAAAGAGGCGTTGAAGCATGACGATATCATGCCGGTGGTAATGGCGTGTTTGAATATGGGGAAGCAAAAAGTCGGTGCATTGATTGTTATAGAGCATAACGTTCCTTTAGACGAAATTGTCCGTACGGGCGAACTGATTGATGCGGCAATCAACCAGCGTTTAATCGAAAATATATTCTTCAAGAATAGTCCGTTGCACGATGGCGCAATGGTAATCAGCAAAAAACGTATCAAGGCAGCGGGGTGTATTCTTCCTGTATCCCATGATTTGGATATACCGAAAGAGCTTGGCTTGCGACATCGCGCAGCAATGGGAATCTCTCAACAGTCGGATGCTCATGCTATTATTGTTTCGGAAGAAACAGGCGGTATCTCCGTAGCCTATCGCGGACAATTTTACCTTCGTCTGAACGCAGAAGAATTGGAAAGTCTGCTGACAAAAGAAAACTGATTTTATAGTGATACACCAATGGTCGAATAACGATGGTCATAAAATGATCATTGGTGTTTTATTTCTAACCCTTTTTGAATGATAATTATCCCCTCTTTGCAGGAAATTGGGGCACCTCTCATCTACCAATTCAATAAATTTCAAGCGGGTAATCTTTATTCCCAGATAAATACATTCATCTTTTCGTCTTTTTTTGAGTTATTAAGATAAGGTGGATTCACTATTGTAATCCAGGAAAATAGTATACGACATTGGAAAAAGTGTATATTTTACTCTTGTTTACTTGTTTCTTATGTATTTTAAAGTGTAAAAAGAACAATTATATCTTGAAATATATCCGTTAGAATAATAAAAATCTTAACTTTGCGATTGATAATCTTAAAGCAATAGATACCATGAGAAAATTATTCCTATTTTTAGTTGTCTTGTTTTTGTCATTTCAGCAAGTCACTTTAGCTGCCATCAAAGAAATGACGAGTACCCCCGATTCGGTTTATCTCTTTTCCTTCGCTACTTCCGGAGACGACGGACGCAGCGGACTTCGTTTTGCCTGGAGCATGGATAAGGAAAACTGGTTTGAAGTCGGTCGGAACTACGGATATCTCCGGTGTGATTACAGTCGCTGGGGATCACAGAAGAAGATGCTCGATCCTTATTTGAAACATTCGCCCGCGGGCGAATGGATATGTACTTGGAAATTGAATGATCATGATGGATATGGTCAGTCCACTTCTAAGGACTTGATAAACTGGACCAGCCAGAAATATCCCCGTACTACTTCGGATTTTGACGGAACAAGAGTGAAAGCCGTAGTTGCCGGAGAGGAGCAGAAAGGAACTATCAACCGGGTAGCGTGGGCTTTGGTAGATGGATTAAATAAGAATTATGACTGGAATCAATATCGGAACTCATTGTATGGAGAGCGTCCGGTGCAGGATGGAGAACGTTTTGCCGGTTTGAAGCCTGTAAAAGCAACGGTTACCGTACAGCCCGAACGTGCCAAAGCCATCAGCGATGTGTTGCTGGGCGCTTTTTTTGAAGACATCAATTATTCGGCAGACGGAGGACTCTATGCAGAGCTGATCCAGAACCGTGATTTCGAATACGACCCTTCAGACAGGGAAGGGGATAAGAACTGGAATAGTACTCATTCCTGGACATTGAAAGGAGATAAAACCACTTTCACCATTACCACTACCGATCCTATTCATGCCAATAATCCGCATTATGCTGTATTGAATGTAGAACGACCGGGAGCCACGTTAGAAAATACAGGCTTTGATGGTATCGCGCTGAATGTCGGAGAGAAATATGACTTTTCCATATTCGCGAGAGTTCCGCAGGGGCAATCAAACAAATTGCAGGTTCGTTTGGTAGATGGAGAAGGAGTTGTATGTGGAGAGGCTTCTCTGACTGTCTCTTCCCGCCAATGGAAAACGTATAAAGCAGTGATTACTGCCAAAGCAACCGCAGATACTCGCCTCGAAATCATTCCCCAATCTGCTGGAGAGTTGAATCTGGATATGATTTCCCTGTTTCCGCAGCATACATTTAAAGGACGTAAGAACGGACTCCGCAAGGATCTGGCTCAAGTGTTAGCTGACATTCATCCCCGTTTCATCCGTTTTCCCGGTGGCTGTGTGGCTCATGGTGATGGTCTGAAGAATATCTATCAATGGAAAAACACAATCGGTCCGTTAGAAGCAAGAAAGGCGCAACGAAACCTTTGGGGATATCATCAAAGCATGGGACTGGGATATTTTGAATATTTCCAATTCTGCGAAGATATTGGCGCGGAACCGCTTCCGGTATTGGCAGCCGGTGTTCCTTGCCAAAACTCTGCCTGTCACGGTGACTTGAGAGGCGGACAGCAAGGCGGTATCCCAATGAGCGAAATGGGTGCTTATATTCAGGATATTCTTGATCTGATAGAGTGGGCAAACGGCGATGCTAAGAAGACAAAGTGGGGAAAGGTACGTGCCGAAGCAGGCCATCCGAAACCTTTCAACCTGAAATACATTGGTATCGGAAATGAAGATCTCATCACCGATATCTTCGAAGAACGTTTTACAATGATATTTAATGCCATCAAAGAAAAATATCCTGAAATGATCGTTGTAGGTACGGTAGGACCGTTCAATGAAGGTACAGACTACGTAGAAGGATGGAAACTTGCCGACAAACTGGGTGTACCGATGGTGGACGAACATTATTATCAGACTCCGGGATGGTTCCTGAACAATCAGGACTTCTATGATAAATACGACCGTTCGAAAAAGACAAAAGTATACCTGGGCGAATATGCGACTCATATCCCGGGACGAAAAGCGAATATCGAAACTGCACTGACGGAAGCCCTTTATCTTGCTGCCCTGGAACGCAATGGAGACGTTGTACACATGACTTCCTATGCTCCTCTTCTCGCCAAAGAAGGACATACCCAATGGAATCCGGATTTGATTTACTTCAATAACCGGGAGGTGAAACCTACCACCGGATATTATGTGCAGAAACTCTACGGACAGAACGCCGGGAACGAATATCTGCCGTCGAAGATCACTTTGGATAATAAAGACGATAAAGTGCAGAAACGTTTTGCTTCTTCCATTGTCCGCGATTCGGCAAGTGGAGATGTGATTGTGAAGTTGGTCAATTTACTTCCTGTAGAGGTGAATACCCATGTCGACCTTTCCGGAATCGGTGCGATACAGCCTTCTGCAAAGAGAACCGTACTGACCGGCAAACCGGCAGATACTCCGCTACCTGTTGAAGATACAGTGGAAGTGGCAGAACAGTTTGATTGCCAATTGCCTGCCTACTCTTTTACGGTGATCCGGATAAAAAAGGCAAATGAGAAATAACAGGAGATAAATGAAGAACATAATGACATGAATAATATAAAGAAGATAATAAGCACTCTGCTGGCTGGTTGCTGTCTGACTTCGCTGATGGCACAAGACGTGGTCGTGAAAGGACCGGATGAAAAACTGCAATTGGTTGTCTTTACTTCCCCTACCGAAAAGCCAAGTTATTCCATTACCTATAATGGGAAAACCATGCTGGAGAAATCGCCTTTGGGTATGAACACGAATATCGGTGACTTTGCTAAAGGAATGAAACTGACAGGGCATGCGGTCACCCCCATTGATACTGTCTATCGTCAGGATCGTATTAAAACCTCACAAGTGCATTATCAGGCAAACGAGCTGAACTGTCATTTTGAGAATCCGAAAGGACAGAAAATAGATGTTGTCTTTCGTGTCAGCAACAATGATGTAGCTTTCTGTTATACCCTGCCGCGTCAGGATGGAAAAGGAAGTGTAACGGTGACTGCTGAAGAAACCGGCTTTCCCGCAACAGACTACTACTTTCTTGTGTCCGCAAAGCGATGCCATGATAGGATGGAAGCGTACAAAACCCAGTTATGAGGAAGAATACAAGGCAGATGCTTCGATGAGCGACCGTTCTCAATACGGGCATGGTTACACATTCCCTTGCCTGTTCCGTATTGGTGACGATGGTTGGGTGCTGGTCAGCGAGACAGGAGTGGACAGTCGATATTGCGGCTCACGTTTAAGCGATGTGAGCGAAGGTAATCTGTATACGGTTGCTTTCCCGATGGCAGAAGAAAATAACGGCAACGGAACGATTGCTCCGGCATTTGCCTTGCCGGGAGCTACTCCCTGGCGTACTATCACTGTCGGCGAGACTTTGAAACCGATTGTAGAAACAACTGTTGCGTGGGATGTCGTGCGTCCTCTTTATGAAACAAAATATGACTACCGTTTCGGACGCGGCACATGGAGCTGGATTCTTTGGCAGGATGGTAGTATCAACTATGACGATCAGGTGCGATATATTGATTTTGCTGCGGCAATGGGATATGAGTATGCGTTGATTGATAACTGGTGGGATACGAACATCGGTCGCGACCGCATAAAGTCTTTGGTAGAATACGCACGTAGTAAAGGGGTGGAACTCTTCTTATGGTATAGCTCTTCCGGGTATTGGAATGATATTGAGCAAGGACCGGTTAATCACATGGACAACGCCATTATCCGCAAACGGGAGATGAAATGGTTGCAGAGCCTCGGAGTAAAAGGCATCAAAGTCGATTTCTTTGGTGGCGACAAACAAGAGACGATGCGCCTGTATGAAGATATCTTGAGTGATGCCGACGACCACGGTCTGATGGTGATTTTCCACGGTTGTACGATTCCTCGCGGATGGGAACGCATGTACCCGAATTATGTAGGTAGTGAAGCCGTACTGGCATCGGAGAATATGATATTCAACCAACATTTCTGCGACGAAGAAGCCTTCAATGCTTGCCTACATCCGTTTATCCGCAATACGGTGGGTAGCATGGAATTTGGCGGCTGTTTCCTGAACAAACGGCTGAATCGCAACAATGACGGAGGAACTACGCGTCGCACTACTGATATATTCCAACTGGCCACTACCGTATTATTCCAGAATCCGGTACAAAACTTTGCGCTTGCTCCCAACAACCTGAAAGATGTTTCTCCTGTTTGTATGGACTATATGAAAGCAGTTCCTACCACTTGGGACGAAACACGCTTCATTGATGGATATCCTGGGAAATATGTCGTGTTGGCACGTCGTCACAATGATACTTGGTATCTGGCTGCTGTGAATGCAGGAAAAGAAACGTTGAAGTTGAAACTGGATTTAGAGATGTTTGCCGGAAAAACGGTTACCCTGTATAAGGATGATAAGAAAGGAGAGCCACAGCTAGTGCCGTTGAAAGTAAAAGAGAACGGTAAAGTACAGTTGGAGATTCTTCCGCAGGGAGGTGCTGTATTGGTAAACAAATAGATGATATCTCTACCGTTTGTTGTGGATCATGTGGCAATGATTGTTCGGTAAAAGTTTGATAGAATCAATATTTATAGCATAATTTATGTAGCACTTTTTATGCTACACAAATTGTGCTATGAATAATAGCTTGAATATGAACAATATATACTGCTTCCTTTATTCTTTGGATGAAACCATATTTGAGAAATGTTTCGTGGATATAATTTATTCAGTTGTGATTGCAGACATTGCCTTACGCTGGTATACTAAAATAATCATATTCAAGAAAAGACCCTTCACCTTTCACAATGCCCTGTTCATCGGCATTAGCGGGTGAAGGGCTGGCTTTCACCTTCCTTTCACCTTTCTACCCTAGCTTTTACAGCTTGTCTAGTCTGCTAAATCTTTTATCTATAGCTGGCAGGAGAAGTATTAACAGATAGCTTCCAGACTATTATAGGAAAACTTCTTTTCTATAAGGGATAAACTTCCTTTGTATAGGACCTAAACTTTTTTTGCATTATAAGAAAACTATAAATGCAAGCTTTGATTATATAAATGAAACTTTTATTTATATAATTGCAAGTTTTGTTTTTATAAACGCAACTTGCAATTATAGATTGCATTTAATGAAAAGTAAGTTTACATACTGATAATAGTAAGTTTACCTATAATCAAAAGAAAGTTTGTTGTTAATGAAAGAGAGGGCAGTTAGTAATGAATAAGGAAGCAGGTCAGGTATGTCTTCAGAAGCATAGATAGCGAAGTGTCATATAGGATTAGGACACCGGACTATCAGAAAAGCATTTATATAAATGACCTGCTCAACTCCTAGGTGGTGTAATTCGTGTCTTAATTCATCATCAAGCTCATATATGGCTTTAACGGCTGGAGTATTCTATCGGTTAGTTCGCTAGTATTCATCTGTATATGCGCACCGGGCAGTCGCTCGGTACTATACATGCACTTCCCTTTACACAGATAATAATAACCGTTATTTACCGACAGTTGTTTATCCGACAATTCCAGCTGCACTTCATCTTCGGGGAAAGCCGCGGCATAGATTTGCAGCACTTCTTTGGCATTGATGATACGTGCCATGCCCAGCGGATGTTGAGGCTGTTGGTCTTCGGGAGGCAAAAGTTGAACCATGCACTTATATCCGGTGTGTTGCCTGATAGCATGCAATAGGCTATATTCCACATCTTTATCTTCAGCGCAAAGCTCATTGATAATGATATGTTTGTCTCCTTTATATATAATAGTCACTCCCTTGATTTCGTTTTCTTGCCTGGCTACAAATAAGTATCCTCCGCTGATGGTAAGATCAGTCATAATAACCTGAAAGTCTTCCGGCGTGTGCTGAATACAGCAAGCCCGTTCGGAAAGCTTCTTATTCAAATAAGAATAGATCTCCTCCTGAAACTCTGATACCACACCGACTGCTATCTCTTTAGCAGGAATAAACTCCGGCAAAACGATCTCTTTGGTTGAATACTTGAATACGGAAGCATATCCCATTCGGGCATAATAATCGAACAACCAGGGCTCTGCCGGTATCAATGTACTGAAATGTACTCCATTCCGCAGCATCCGGGCGAAAGACTGTGATAAAAGCTCTCGCATGACCCCTTTGCTTCGGAAATCGGGATGCGTACAGGCTCCTGAAATATAGGAAGTCTGCACTGTTTTCCCGCCGAAAGTCATCGGATAAGGAAGCATCTGAAGCGCAGAGATTACCTCGTCGCCACTTTGGATGGCGACATTCACCTCTGTTTTATAACGCAGTTTGAAGTACATTTCAACGAATGCTTCACTATCGTCAAAGCAGATTTTCCACAATGCTTTTACTTGCTCCTTTGTCATTATATTTATGATGGATTTACCATTTAACCATATTCATGGGATGCTCTTTGAGGCAAGCCATATATTTTTCCAGAATCGTCGCCGGCTGGTAAGACAGTTTGGCTTTGCGCAAACCTTCGATGCCTAAATCCTCTTCCCGGTTGATATAGATATATTGTTCGGGAATCCGGTTGGCAAATTCATAATTAATCATGGCATACGCACCTTCAATACTGGTATCCGCTTTCTCTACATGCACGCCGAACGTTTCATGATTGATAGGCATACCGAATGTAAATGCGACAATTTTACCGTTTACATGAAGAATACCTCCTGTCAGTCCGAGTGCCTCGAAGTTGTGGAGAGCATAAATTAGGGCGCGACGTTCGTTGCCTGTTCCCTCCTGTTGGTCACAGTTATTTACTTTACACCACTCTGTTTCCAGATCCAGACATTCCTGAATACGGTCCGGGGTAATCGGTGTGTATTCGTAATCCGGATAAGTGTTGCGGAACCGGTTGATATGATTTCTTTTCGCCTGGAATTTCTTCCCTTTTAGCG
>OFHM01002002.1_pt1 | contig 12237 bp, 5 predicted proteins | sample 1521311 | NCBI WGS metagenome assembly OFHM01 (sample SAMEA3504083, study PRJEB24116) | mouse gut metagenome | biome: mouse gut; feature: mouse-associated habitat; material: faeces | place: Denmark | collected 2011 | reverse complement strand
CAAAAATACACTTCTTACTACAGTATATAGGAAATAAGCCTTACAGGCAAGTGCGTTTTCCAAAAAAATTCTTAAGAATTTCTTGTAAGCCCAGATGAAGAGAAAACAGACCCCAAAAGATGTGCCAGGCTTATTTGTAGGCAGATTTTCCCCTCTCCTGACAAGGGCTGCACGGTCAAGAGAGGATATCCTCAGCAGGCAGTCACCACTCCCGCTTACGGATAATCTTCAGTGAAATGAAATAGCTGGCCAGCACATAGAAAGCCGCAAATCCAACGATTCCCACTGCCATAGGAATTCTTGCAGCCTCTATTCTATCCAGCAGATTCAATTCTGCAAGGAATTGAAGACCGAAAAAGATAACCGCAAAAATACCAATATAGCAGATCATCAGCAGCATCCTTGCCCGCTCCACTCCTATCTTGAAGACAACCGGAAGCATGGTGGCATAAACGAGAAGAAACATAACCGCTACTGCCAGGATTGAAGAAAACTGCTCTGCAAAAGGTTCCTGCTCTCCCCCGATGAAACAGCTGATGATTAGATTCCCGGAAATTCCCACCACAAAACCAATCAGCAGCAGAAGCAAAAGCATCACATATTTAACACGGACCAAATCCTCCCGGTTCACCGGAAGCGTCAATGCAAACTTATCAAAACCTGCCGCCTCGTCATATCCCATACTGGTTAAAATTATCATAGAAAAACTCATGATTGTCATCATCGGGAAAAATGAAGGTGTTTTCAGGAAAAAGCAGTAACATACAAAAAACGCCAGAATCAATAAATACTGCTTGATAACCTTCCTCAAATTAAAAATGTCTTTTAACAATAATCCTTTCATGCTTTTCACTCCTATTCCTGTTCCCCTGCTTTTATTCCATTTCGTCCGGGCACCGCTGTCTTAAATCTCTGGTTTCTCAGCTTTGCATCTATCGTTCCTGGCTGCACTTAACAATATACAGCAGAATATCTTCAACAGATGCCGGATCGATCACATAATCATGCGCTTTTTCCTCCAGTGCACGGCGGTTCTTCACAAGAGCCTCTACCTCAAAGTGATTCCTCTGCACCCCCACCACCATCTCAGGATCCAATTCCCGGTACTGCTCCTCGCTGCAGCGGACAATTCCATATTCATAGCGGAGGGAATCCTTATTTTCAAAGAAAAGAACTTTTCCCTTATGGATCAGCAGAATATAATCACATATTTTCTCAATATCGCTGATAATATGGGAGGAAAGAAAAACCGTATGATCTTCCTCCTGTATAAACTCCATAAAAATATCAAGAATCTCACTTCGAACCACCGGGTCCAAAGACCCGCAGGCATCATCCAATATAATCAGCTTCGCATGATGGGAAAGGGCCGCAGCGATAGACAGCTTCACCTTAATGCCGCTGGAAAACTCCTTCACCGCTTTCCTTTCTGGCAGCCCAAACTTTTTGCAATAACCAAGAAACACATCCGGCTCCCAGCTCTTGTAAATGTGCTTCATCATCCGGTTGATATCCACTTCATTGAATGAAAGCGTATAACCTTCCTTGTCCACTTTGCGGAAGTCGAGCAATTGTTTGATAAGCTCCATCAGCCGGTTGGTATTCTTTTGTATCACAGACAGGTTGCTTTCCACTTCACTGTTCCATTCATGTGTTTCCAAAATCGCTTCCAGCGGAGCTTTGATAAGACTTACCGGAGTCTTGATTTCATGTGCCACTTGGGTGAAGAATGTAATTTTCGACTGGAACAATTCCTGATTCTTGATTTGTTCCATCTCTTTCATCTTTCTTGTTTTCACAGCCTGCTGTTTACGCAAATAAAGCTGTATCAGGAAATATGCGAGGCCACACGCTATTAGTAAATAGAAAATCTTGGCATAAATGGTCTTCCAGGGTGGAGGAAGAATTTCAATATGCAGGCAACAGTCGTCATTGCTCCAATATTCATCGTTGTTACTGGCTTTCACACGGAAAGTATATTCACCCGGAGGCAGGTTGAGAAAAGATACGTTATGTTTATCCGTATATATCCATTCTTTGTGAATACCGTCCAGTTTGTAGGCATATAAATTCTTGCTGGGAGCCACATAACTAAGACTTTCGAATGCGATGTCGAACGATACCACCTGATAAGGAATCGTTACTTGTCCGCTAAGAGCAGGTATACGCTTGCTAAGGCTTACTTTGTCGTCGGGGCTGTGCATATATACCGCCGAGATAGACGCCGTAGGTCTTACCTTATTAATCGATAATTTGAACGGATAGAAACTATTGAACCCGTTCACTCCACCGAAATAGAATTTCCCGTCACTGGCTTGCAGGGAAGAGCGGAAATTGAACTGGTTGCTTTGTAATCCGTCCTCGATGGTATAGAGCTGTGCCCGTTTGTTCTGCGGCTCATACCGGATCAGTCCCCTATTGGAAGAAAGCCAATAGTTACCCGATTGGTCGTCCAGTATGCCATAGATGATATTGTTCGGCAAATTCTCTTTGGTTGAGAAGTTTTCAAAACGGTCTTCCTGATAGTGATAACGGCAGATGCCACCGCCTTCGGTACAGAACCATAGATGCTGCTTATGATCGATATACACACGGATTACCCAGTTGCTACAAGGAGAATCAGGATTTACTGGGTCGTTGCGATAGTTGTGCAATTTACCGGTTTGGCGATTGTAACGCCAGATACCGTCCCTTTTGCTTGCCAGCCACAAGTCTCCATGTTGGTCTTCAACCATATCGTAGATAAAGATATGGCTTAAAGGTTCCAATGTCCGGAAAGAGTCACTTTCCGGGTCATACCGGCAGAATCCGGAAAGCGTTCCCAGATAAATGTTGCCATCCTTCGTTTGATAGATAGAGTAGATATGGTCGTTAGGAATTGAATGTAGGTTTGCGCGGTTATGGCGATAGTTTTTCATTTTTCCCGTTTGAGTATCCAGGATATATAATCCCCGTGAGAAACTGCCAATCCACAATTTTCCTTCATTGTAGAGCAGTGCATGGATATTATGATAACCGATATTAGGGTTACTGCTTCTCAACAGATGGTTTTTGAACTTCTTCGTGCGGGGATCAAAGAGATTCAGTCCCCCGTCTTCGGTAGCAATCCAGATGTTACCGTCGGGAGCTTCGCAGAATTGGCTGATTACATTTCCCGAAAGAGAATTTTCCGTACCATTGGGATAATACCACTCGATATCCTTATGCTTGGGAGACAGGTAACTTACTCCACTGAAATAAGTCCCGATCCAGATTCCCCCTTCCCTATCCTGATAACAGGCATAGATACTTTCTTTATTTTGTTCGTCGTCGGTAGGCAGACATTCTCCTGTCGTGGTGTTGAATGTATAAAGTCCGTCGTCGGAGCCGAGATAGAAAGAGTTGGCTGTCCGTTGAAACAAGGTGCGGATGCGCGGAATGGTAAGTGTGTCCCCTTCTCCGAAGTAATAGCGGAATTGCCCTGTCTCTTTATTGAAACGTGCCAGTCCCCCGTACCATGTACCCGCCCATAATACTCCCTGCGAACTTTCCATCAAAGAGATAATCTCGTTGCAGGCAGGACGTCCGAAAGAAGTGCCCTCGGATATATATCCTGTGAAGTTGTCCGTACGTTGGTTGTATTTCGCCAGCCCATTCCGGGTACCTATCCAGATAGTCCCGAACGAGTCGTTATAAATCACCCATATGTGATTATCCGGCAGTGAATGAGGATCGGAAAGAGAATGCAGATATTGCCTCAACGTACCTTTTTTCTCGTTGTAGACAAACAGCCCGTTGGTTGTTCCGATCCATAACTGCCCGTCATTGTCATATGCCATTCCGAAGACGCTGTTGACTGACACCCCGTCTTCCGTCTGCTTATCGAATACGGAGAACTTCTCTTCCCACGAATCGAATAAATACAGCTTCTCCGTACTTGCCACCCAAATCTGATTGTTATCCTGATGGCGGCAGATCGTTACTATATTCATATAGCTGTTTCCGCCGTTTTCTGACGAATGTCCGTAGTTGGTGAACTCGATGCCGTTGAAACGATTCAGCCCGTCCTGCGTTGCAAACCACATATATCCGATGCTATCCTGAAGGATGCTCCGGACACAGTTGCCCGATAACCCCGATCTAACGTCATATTTCTTGTAGATATTGGCGAAGGCCAGAGAAACCGATGACAGCAGTATACATATAGATAAGATGGATCGTTTCATAATTTCCTTTCTTTATATTCCCTGTTTGCAGGAGCTATATATCCTGCGTAGTGGATCTATATGCCCAATACGTTGGATCTATATACCCAACACGCAGGGCATATATGCCCAACAGATTGGATATATAGCTCCTGTAAACAGGGTAATTATCCCCTTTATAGAAGCCTTTATTTCACGTCATCCCACGTATCTGTGCGGAACGGGAAAGCACTCAATCCGAAAGTATTCCGCAGCGTGATATTTCCCACATAATTGCGGAAAGCATAGCGCACGGCAACCGGTTGGGCTACCTCTTCACTCCACACTTCTACTGTGTTGGTACGTCCTACAATCTTTGCTTTCGCCGGATAGAACTTCTTGTCCGCTCCCGCAATCTCAAATCCTTCCAGTTCGGAGAAAGTAGGGAACAACCCCGCAGGTGCATTATCGAATGTCACTATGGCCTTTTTGTCCGCATAGTCCACTTTGGTCATCATCGGGCCGTTGGATGGCAACCGGCGGATACCGTATGTCTTAGTCAGTGCAAGTGTAGCCAACCGAAGTCCTACTACATCCTTCTGTGGCGGATGGATGCAGAATTCATCACCGATATCCGTAGTGGGTACAATGCCCGAATTAGGGATTGTTTTCAGTGCTTCTACTTGTGCTTCACGCAATAAAGCGGCACCTGTATTGCTACTGTTTTCATATTTGTAAGGAGCAATCTGCACATAATAGAAAGGCATATCGGGTGCTTCCCACATATTTCTCCATAGTTGTACCATAGCACTCATCATCGGTGCGTAAAATTGGTAATTGGATATATTTGATTCTCCTTGATACCATAGGAAACCGCGTGCCGTGAAGTTTTTTATGGGGTACAACATAGAGTTGTACAAACATTCCAGACGTTGGTGTATATCCCGTTTAGGGCTTTTGGCAGCTTCCATGTCCATCCCCTCGATAGTACCCAAAGTCGGTTCGTCCATCCATGCTTCGATTCGTGAACCACCCCAACTGTTGATGACCAGTCCTACCGGAAGATGGAGACTTTCAGTCAGTTGGCGGGCAAAGAAATAGGCGGCGGCACTGCAATCAATCGTGGTTTCGGGTGACGATACTTCCCATTTCCTTTTTTCAAAATCCGTGCGGCGTTTTGTTTCTTTTGTTCTCGGTACGGTGATGAACCGGATACGGTCACGGTAGTTACCTGCATTCAGCAGCGTTTCAAGCGAGTTGTTTATGGGTTGTGCCGTATTTCCCATCATGCGCATTTCCATGTTCGACTGTCCGGAGCAGATCCACACCTCCCCTATCAGTATATCCGAGAGAGTGACCGGAGTGCCGTCACTGATCGTAATAGAATAAGGAGTATATCCTCCTTCGGGAGTGTCTACTTTCACCAGCCAGGCCCCGTCTTTATCCGTAGATGCCTGATAAGTCCGGTTGTTCCACGAAGTGGTGACGGTTACTTTTTTGCCGTCCGCCCACCCCCATAACTTAACGGAGCTGTTCTGTTGGAGTACCATGTGGTCTCCCATCATTGCAGGAAGTTTTACTTTGCCTTGTGCAATCGGCAGGAATAAAAATGATAAAATAAGAAGTAGAAAATGTTTTTTCATACTGTTTTTATTAGATATTCGATGAATAGTGATTAGGTATCGGGCAAAAATACAACCTATTTTTAAATATGAAATAAAACTAGCTAGTCATTTTCTGATAAAAGCTGGTCGAAATCTTAAAAGCTTGATTTTCCTTTTCATTCTCCGCCGAATTTTCTTAATTAGTGGCATCAATCGCCTAAACAGTATTATTAGGTTGGCTAAATATCCCATTTCTTTGCAGGGTGAGTATTTAACAACCTAATTGTTTCATTAAATCTAATAAAATGAAAAAGAAGCATTATCTATTATTTTTATTGGCTTCGCTCTTTTTACTGACAGATGTGGTGTGGGCACAAACATCTGCCACGGTAAGTGGAGTAGTGATCGATGAGAATGGAGAAACCCTTCCGGGTGTTTCCGTCGTCGAAGTAGGTACAACAAACGGTGTCCTGACAGACCTGAACGGACACTACACATTAAAAACAACTTCTGCCAAACCTTCCGTTTCTTTCAGTTACATTGGTTATCAGACCACCACGCTTCCCCTGAACGGGCGTACGAAACTTGATGTACAGATGAAAGTGGAGACGAAAGTGCTGGATGAAGTAGTGGTAGTGGGCTACGGTGTACAGAAGAAAGTGAACCTAACCGGTTCCGTGACTTCCATCAACTTTGCCGACCAGACGGAAGGACGACCCATCATGAGTGTTTCTTCCGCCCTTTCGGGGCTCGCCGCCGGTATGAACGTCACACAAGCTTCGGGACAACCCGGCTCGGACGGTGCCACCATCCGCGTCCGCGGTAACGGTACGTTCAATACCAACTCCCCATTGGTCTTGGTGGATGGTATCGAATGGAGCATGGACAATGTGAACCCCAACGACATCGAAAGCATCTCCGTACTGAAAGACGCTGCCTCCACAGCTATTTACGGTACGCGTGCCGCCAACGGAGTCATCCTTATCACCACCAAAAACGGGAAAGGCAAACCGCAAATCTCCTATTCTTATTCGGGAGTCGTGCAGATGCCCTACAACAACCTCTCTTTCGTAAGCGACTATGCCCGTTATATGGGACTGGTGAACGAGGCTTGCGACAATGTGAATACCAAAGGCATCTTCTCGCAGGAAAGCATCGACCGCTGGAGGGTTGCTTCTGCCGATCCGAACGGGCTGAACGAGTACGGAGTACCCAATTACGTGGCTTATCCCAACACCGATTGGTTCGACGAAGTATTCGACACCGGATATTCGCAAGAGCACAACCTGTCTGTCTCCGGCAGTTCGGAGAAAGTGAAATACATGCTTTCATTGGGCTATCTTGACAATCAGGGAGTCATGAACCGCTGGAACCTCGACTCAAGTACGCAGAAAATCAATTTCCGTACCAACCTGGAAGCCAAGATAGTGAAATGGATGACTGTCGGCACCCGTCTCTACGGGCAAAAGCAAGATTACGGGATGGCTAATATCAGCAACGGATTCAAGTATCTCTATCAGACCACTCCGGGTGTATACCCCGGCGAACCGAACTACTGGGGACGTGCCGCACTGGCCAGCGAAGAATCTTCCAATGCCAATAATATCTTCGGTCAGATGGCAGGAGCCACCGGTTTCAATACCGTCTGGCGTCTCAATGCATCAGTCTACGGAATTATCACTCCCTATAAAGGGCTCAACATTGAAGGTACATTCAACTATTCGCCGACATTCACCGACAAGTCTTCTTATAGCCGCCAGAATGGTTATTGGGACTACGTCACCGACCAGCGTGTCAGCGAAAGCGCGTTGGAGAACGCTTCCATCACCAATACGAGCGCACGCACCTGGCGTCAGAGTGCCGAAATACTGGTACGCTACAATACAACCATCAAGAAAGACCACGACCTGGGCGCACTGCTCGGATATTCCACACAGGAATATTACAGCAAGAGCTTTGCCGTTTCCCGTAAAGGCGCTACGGACTGGACGCTGAACGAATTAAGCACTTACGAGACGCTCGTCAGCTCTTCCAGCTCGGCACCCGCCAAATGGGGATTGCTCTCTTATTTCGGCCGTGTCAACTACGGATATAAAGGGCGTTATCTCTTCGAAGCCAACCTTCGTGCCGATGCCTCCTCCCGTTTTGGTGTGAACCAGCGTTGGGGATATTTCCCCTCGTTCTCCGGTGGATGGCGTATCTCGGAAGAATCGTTCATGCAGGGAGCATCGGACTATCTCTCTAACCTGAAACTGCGTGTTTCCTGGGGAAAGACAGGTAACAACTCAACGGGCAACTACGACTGGCAGGCAAACTACGCCACAGGCAATGTCGTAATCGACGGTGAAGGAACCAAAGGACTGGTACGCAAGAAACTAAGCAACGACAAGCTGCATTGGGAAAGTACCGCCACCACCGACATCGGACTTGATTTCGGCTTCTTCAACAACCGCCTGACGGGTGAGATAGACTATTATAATAAGTATACTTCGGACATTCTCTACCATCCCGAACTCTATCTTTCGATGGGTGTCGTAGGCTCTGCTCCCGAGAATCTGGGTGAAGTGCGCAACCGTGGTGTTGAATTTACCCTCAACTGGAACGACCGTATCGGAAAAGATTTCGAATACCGGGTGGGTATGAATTTCTCTTTCAACGCCAACAAAGTAATGAAGTTCAAAGGCGAACTCCAGAAATACTGGACGTATGATGCGCAGGGAAACAAAGTGAGCTATGTCAACAACTTCAGTGATGTCTCCGAATCCGGTTTCGGAGGTTACATCTGCGAAGGCCGCCAACTGGGGGAAACCTATATGTATAAGGTGTACAGAGGTTCCGGCGAAGGCTATACCGGAGGTGCGGTGGATATCCATGCGGGACCGAAGGACGGAATGATCCGTACAAAAGAAGATATGGTATGGGTGCAGGCTATGATTGACTCCGGTTATTCGTTCGGAGGAATGAAGACGGTTGCCAAAGACCAGCTTTGGTATGGTGACATACTCTATGCCGACAGCAACGGTGATATGAACTACGGTGATACCAACGACCGGGATTTCTCCGGACACACCAGTGTCCCCAAATTCAACCTGGGTTTCAACTGTGCTTTCTCTTACAAGAACATTGATTTCTCCATGTTATGGTCGGGAGCTTTCGGGCATTACCTCAACTGGAATACTGATTACTACAACTCGACACTGGTCAGCCACGGATATGGCATTATCGAGCATATCGCCGATAACCATTACTTCTTCGATCCTTCCAACCCGGACGATCCGCGTACCAACCAGTGGGGCAAATATCCCCGCCTGACATACGGTACTACCTATAATAACAGAATCCAGAGTGACTGGAATGAATATAAGGGCGATTACTTCAAGTTGAAGAATATCCAGATTGGCTATACATTGCCGCAACGGATTTCCAGCAAGTTCTTTGTTAATAAGCTCCGTGCTTTCGTGTCGATGGACAATATCCTGACGATTACCAGTTATCCGGGACTCGATCCGGAAATAGGAACTGCCATCGGTTATCCGTTGATGCGTCAGATCTCTTTTGGCGGACAGATTACCTTTTAATGATGTAGAACTAAAAAAAACAGAATCTGATATGAAAAAGATATTAATGATTTTAACGATGGCGCTGGCGGCTACCTCCTGCATGGATATTCTCGATGTGGCCCCGGAAGACCAGATTGCAAGTGAAAACATGTGGACCACGGAGGAGCTTGCCGACAAGGGAATGGCAGGACTCTACTTCCCGTTCTATGCCACCCAACTCTCCTTTACCCAGCTTCGCCGTGCCGACGGACTGAACCGTCAGGGAATCGAAGCTATGAGCTTTGCAACCGATTATTATTCCAACAACTATCCGGTGGAACTGCTTTCGCTGGCCACCAAGCCTGCCAATGACTTTCAGGTGTGGTATGAATGGAAGTTCTGTTACACCATTATCCATGCGTGTAACGATGCGATTGCCAATCTGCATAAAGCGGATATGAGTGCTAATAAACTGGCGCGTTACCAATGCGAAGCCCGTTTCCTCCGTGCCTGGGCGTACAATCGTCTGAATATGCTTTATCAGGGTGTCCCCGTTTATCTGGAACCTATCAATAACGAAGACTGTACCCGTGGCCAATCTTCGGTGGATGAGGTATGGCAAGTGATTCTGGATGATTTGACGTATTGCATCAACAATCCCGACTTCCCCAATAACACGCTGAATGAGAACTACGGCCGTCCTTCTAAAGGTGCCGCTTATGCCCTGCGTGGTATGGTATATATGTGGAAGAAGCAATACAAGGAAGCAGGCAACGATTTCAAAGAAGTGGAAACGTGTGGTTATGGCTTGTGGACAGGCGAATATGCCGATTTCTTCAAATATGAAAACGAGAAAGACAAAGAAATGATCTTCTCACTCCAGTTCAGCGAAGAAACCGGTTATTGTGATAACATTCAGCAAATGACCGGTGCCCGCGATACGTATGATGGCTGGACGGAAATAAAACCTTCCGCAGACTTTGTGGATTACTATAAGAACGCAGACGGATCGGACTTCAAATGGTCGGAAGTAGACGGCCTGCAAGACTGGGACCTGCTGACTCCGAAACAGCGTGAAATCTTCTTCTGCCGTGACGGACTGGAATCCATGTCCTCACAAAAGAATGCGCTTATCAAACGGGTAGGCGAAGATATCTATCAGAAATATTACCTGAACAGCGGTAATGAAGCCCGCATCAAAAAGGCGTATGACAGTCGTGACCCGCGTCTGCAACAGACCGTCGTCACTCCTTATGTGCCAGTGGACTGCTACAAACCTAATTACGCAGGAGATGCCAACCAGATCGGTAAACAACTCCGTTGGCCGTTGAAGGAGCAGGGCACGAATGGTGGAGACTTCTGGCTCGATAAACGTACTTCTGCTTTCTACTGCTATCGCAAGTACAATGAGTTTGAGAAAGGCCGTTTGATTAGCCGGAGCCGTTGCCATACCGACTGGCCGTTGATTCGCTATACCGATGTACTGTTGCAGTATGCCGAAGCATTGGCGCAGACCGATCAGACGGGAGAAGCCATCCGCCTGGTGAATAAAGTACGTACCCGTGCCCACATGCCTGCGTTGACAGAGGGCGGAAGCGGCCCGTGCGCAGTGAACGGAAAGGAAGACATGCTCGAAAGGATACGTTATGAACGTCGCGTGGAATTCTGTTTGGAAGGAATCAACTTCTTCGATGAAGTACGTTGGGGAACCTACAAAGAAACCAAATTCCAGGGAAAAGATGTGAATGGCGGCAAGTCCTGGTGGGGCGAACTGGTAGAGTATAACTGGTATTACACCGATTACATGTGGCCATGGACTGCTCCTATCTCTGAAACGCAAAAGAACCCGAACCTGACTAAACGAAGCGGTTGGGCGTATTAATCATAAAGATTTGAATAAGGATGAAGAAAATACTTTTACTATTACTCATTTTTGTATCCGGTTGCGCGGGTGTAGTTGCGCAACAGTTTGATTATGGCAAGATAGCGCCTCATCCCCGGTTGTTATTGCCGGCGGGTGGAGAAGAAGCCATCAGGAAAGCCATTGCGGAGTATCCCCCGTTGGCCACTGTTCATCAGCGTATCATGGAACATTGCGACCGGACACTTACGGAACCACCTGTGGAACGTATCAAAGAGGGTAAACGCCTACTGGCGATTTCGCGCATCGCGCTGAAGCGTATCTACTACCTGTCTTACGCTTACCGTATGACGGGAGAACGGAAATACGCTCTCCGTGCAGAACAGGAGATGCTGGCCGTCAGTCGTTTCACCGACTGGAACCCCACTCATTTCCTGGATGTGGGTGAGATGGTAATGGCATTGGCTATCGGTTATGACTGGCTGTATGACTCTTTGCAGCCCGACACTCGCCGGGTGGTGCGCGAAGCAATCATCGCGAAAGGCTTCGACGCGGCAAAGAACACCCGTCATGCCTGGTTCTATACAGCTAAGAACAACTGGAATTCCGTATGTAATAGTGGATTGGCGTATGGCGCGCTGGCTCTTTTTGAAGAGATTCCGGAAGTATCGAAAGGCATCATAGAGAAATGCATGGAGACAAATCCGAAAGCGATGGTAGGTTATGGCCCCGACGGAGGTTATCCCGAAGGATTCGGATATTGGGGGTACGGGACAAGTTTTCAGGTAATGCTCATTGCTGCGCTCGAAAGTGCTTTCGGCACAGACAATGGGCTCTCCCAAGCCCCCGGCTTCATGGAGTCTGCCCGTTTCATGCAGTATATGACGGCTCCGGGCGGAGACTGTTTCTGTTTCTCGGATTCTCCGGTAGAGGCGGAGTGCAACATGATGATGTTCTGGTTTGCAGGCAAAGCGAAAGACCTTTCCCTGTTGTGGATTGAACGTCAGTATCTCGACCGGCTGGATATGCCGTTTGCCGAAGACCGTTTACTGCCCAGCCTGATGGTGTTC
>OFHM01001998.1_pt1 | contig 12250 bp, 12 predicted proteins | sample 1521311 | NCBI WGS metagenome assembly OFHM01 (sample SAMEA3504083, study PRJEB24116) | mouse gut metagenome | biome: mouse gut; feature: mouse-associated habitat; material: faeces | place: Denmark | collected 2011 | reverse complement strand
AGTCTGGGGCAGGCGGTGAAGAGTATCAAAGGGCATGATGTGTTCCAGATGAATGGGAGAAGAAACTTTTGACAGATATTCGAGGTATTATATAACCTGTTAATAAAAGATGAACATAAGGCAAGATATAGAGTGATTTGATAGAAAAAACTCTATATCTTGTTTTCGCATATTGGGTAATATCATGATTTTTAAAGAAAATGAACTTGCATATGCTTCTTTTTGAGCTATAATAAAAATATATCTTTAATGTAGATATCAATAGATTTCGTGACACGATGATAAAATAAATATAAAGTAGGAGACGAATGTAAATGGTAGATTTCAAAAGAAAACTGTCATCAGGGAAAATCAATAGAAAAACCGAGCCGCAAGAATTATATAAAACATTAGATAGAAAGAGTGTGGCGGGTCCTTTGCGACCAGCACAAGAATATATTCTTGACGAATGGTATCAGAAACATCGTAATGACAAAGATATGATAATAAAATTACATACAGGAGAAGGAAAGACATTAATTGGATTGTTGATATTACAATCTGTGATTAATTCTAAAGGAGGTCCCTGCTTGTATGTTTGTCCGAATATTTATCTGGTATCGCAAGTATGTGCTGAAGCTGAAAAGTTTGGGATTCCTTGTTGTACTATTGGAACCGACAAACAAATTCCAGATGAGTTTTTAGCCGGAGAAAAGATATTAATTACACATGCACATAAAATATTTAATGGAAGATCTGTCTTTGGTATTGATAATAATTACATTCGTATAGGAACAATTATTTTAGATGATTCCCATGCCTGTGCAGATGTGATAAAAGAGGCGTTTACAATTACTATTACCAAAAGAGATAATGAGTCACTTTATCAAAAAATAATATCTCTATTTTATGATGATTTGATTGAACAAGGTGAAGGAAGTTTTATGGATATTCAATCCGGAGATTATGAAACCTTTATGCCAGTACCATATTGGAGTTGGATGGATAAAAGATTAGAGGTATTAAAAATACTATCTGAATTTTGTGGTGAAAGCTGTATTCAATATGTATGGCCGCTTATGAGGGACAAAATTAAGGAGTATTGCTGTTATATTTCTGGAAGTGTAATTGAAATATCCCCATACAATCCTAATGCGGATGTATTTGGCTCTTTTTCAAAAGCGAATCATAGGATTCTTATGTCTGCAACCACGCAGGATGATGCTTTCTTTGTTAAGGGGCTTTCATTTAGTGCTAATGCAGTAAAATTTCCATTGATTAATAGTGAGCAAAAATGGTCCGGCGAAAAAATGATTATATTACCCTCTCTTATTGATGATGAATGTGATCGAGATTTAGTTGTTACTAAATTTGGGAAAATGGATAACAAAAAATTTGGTATGGTAGCCTTAGTGCCAAATACGAAACGTGCCAATCATTATAAAAATCTGGGGGCAATATGTGTAGACAGAGAAAATATTTTTTCGATTATAGAGAAGCTAAAGAGAAAGGAATTTGGACATATTGTTGTTATAAATAATCGCTATGATGGTATCGACCTACCGGATGAAAGCTGTCGCATATTAATTATGGATTCTATGCCATTTTTTAATAGCCTTTCTGATAAATATGAAGAAAAGTGTAGACCTAACAGTGAAATAATTAATAAGCGTATAGCGCAAAAAATCGAACAGGGAATGGGGCGGGGTGTTCGTGGAGAAAAAGATTATTGTGCTATTTTGGTTATTGGTTCAGATATTGTTAAATTTATGCGTAGTGTGACCACTAATAAATACTTTTCTGATCAAACTCAAAAACAAATAGATATTGGGCTAGAGATTACAAAAATGGCTCAAGATGAACAGGATTCGGATGAGTCCCCGATTAAACAAGTTATTTCATTGATTAAACAAATGTTAAATCGTGATGAAGGATGGAAAGAATACTATACTGATGAAATGGATTCCATTGAAAATAAAATTGAAAATACTACAATGTACGAGCGTCTGTTAGAAGAGTCACGTATTGAAAAATTGTATTGTGATGAGGAATATGAAAAGGCCATTGCAGATATGCAAAAATTTATTGATAATTTGCAAAAGAACGAATTAGAGAGGGGATGGTATTTGCAACAACTTGCTAGGTATAACTACCCTATTTATAAAGAAAAGTCTATTCAATTGCAAAAAGCGGCTTTTAAATGTAACGCTCAATTATTAAAACCCAAAACAGGCATTACCTATACAAAAGTTTCATACATACATGAAAACAGATTAAAGAGAATACATACTTTCTTTAAAAAATATGAAAATTATAGTGAATTAGTGTTGGCAGTTGATGAGATATTGGATAATTTATCCTTCGGAATGGAGGCGGAAAAATTTGAAGCTGCCCTAAAAATAGTTGGAGAATTATTGGGTTATATAAGCCAGCGTCCTGACAAAGAAATTAGAAAAGGTCCAGATAATTTATGGTGTGGAGCAAATAATCTGTATAGTTTTTTTGAATGCAAGAGTGAAGTAGAGGATACCCGTGCAGAGATAAGCAAGCATGAAGCAGGTCAAATGAATAATCATTGTGCTTGGTTTGAGGAACAATATGGATTGGAGGCAAGTGTAAATAGGTTTTTAATTATTCCAACTAAAAACTTATCTTATTGTGCAGATTTTACGCATGACGTAAGGGTGATACGGCGCGGTAAATTGAAATTACTAAAGGATAATATTAAGAGATTTATTAAGGAATTGAAGCCATATGAATTATCAGAAGTTTCCGATTCGACCCTGCAACAGCTTTTGGATTTGCATAAATTGAACATTTATGATTTAGTTGAAACATATTCGGAAAATTACTTTCACAAAAATAAGTAAGTTGTAAGTCATATTTTAGAAGGGGCTTATAAGAGTAATTTTGAATTTCTATGTAGCATGGAGGTAAATATGGCGGTAGGAACTACTAATGTAGGATTTGAAGAGAAGTTATGGCAGGCAGCGGATAAATTGCGTTCTAATATGGATGCGGCAGAGTATAAGCATGTGGTGTTAGGACTTATATTTTTGAAATATGTATCAGATTCTTTTGAAGAAAAGTATCAGGCTTTATTGGAAGAAGGATATGGTGATGAGGAAGACAGAGATGAATATTTGGCAGATAACATTTTCTGGGTTCCCAAGGAAGCAAGATGGTCAGAAATCCAAAAACATGCCACCAATGCGGATATAGGCAGTGTAATTGACCATGCAATGGAAACATTAGAAAACGAAAATAACACTTTAAAGGGTGTTTTGACAAAGAATTATTCAAGAGCAGAACTTGATAAAACACGTTTGGGAGAATTGGTAACTTTATTTACAAATATAGAGGTTGGTTCAACTGCAGCGCAAGAAAGAGATGTCCTGGGGCGTGTATATGAATATTTTTTGAGTAAATTTGCAAGTGCGGAAGGTAAGTTGGGGGGAGAATTTTATACGCCGTCTTGTATTGTAAGAACTTTGGTGGAGATGATTGAGCCGTTTGAAGGGCAGATCCTTGATCCGGCGTGTGGAAGTGGTGGTATGTTTTGCCAGTCAGCCCGATTTGTAAAAGAACATCAGGGGAATATCAGGGATATTTCCATTTTTGGACAGGAGAGTAATCCAACAACGTGGAAATTGGCAAAGATGAATCTGGCAATCCGTCAGTTGGAGGCAAATCTTGGCAGGCATAATGCGGATTCATTTCACGATGATCAGCATAAGATGTTGAAGGCAAATTATATTTTAGCGAATCCGCCATTTAATGTATCAGATTGGGGTGGAGAGAGGCTACAAGATGATATTCGTTGGAAATATGGAATCCCACCCGTTGGTAATGCCAACTTTGCATGGTTGCAGCATATGATTCACCATTTGAGTCCGGCGGGCGGAGTATGTGGGACAGTATTGGCAAATGGTTCTTTGAGTTCTAATACATCCAATGAGGGAAATATCAGGAAAAACATGATTATAGGAGATGTCGTTGAATGTATTGTGGCAATGCCAGGGCAATTGTTTTATTCCACCGGGATTCCGGTATCCCTTTGGATTTTACGGAAAGGAAAAACAGAGCAATCCCAAAATAAAGTTCTTTTTATAGATGCAAGAAAATTGGGTCATATGATAGACCGAAAAGTTCGGGAATTATCAGAGGTTGATATTAGGAAAATTGCGGATACATACCAGAATTGGAGACAGGGAAAAGAATATGAGGATATTCAGGGATTCTGTAAAGAAGCAACAATAAAAGAGATAGATGGACAAGACTATATTTTGACTCCGGGGAGATATGTAGGGATAGAAGAGCAGGAAGATGACGGAGAATCTTTTGAAGATAAAATGAAAAGACTTACTTCTGAACTGTCAGGGATGTTTAAAGAATCTGTTGAACTTCAAGAGAAAATTAAGAAAAGATTAGGAGCAATGGGATATGAAATTTAATTCGTATAAGCTTCAAGATGTATGTGATTTTATAGATTATCGTGGAAAAACACCCACTAAAACAAAAAGTGGAGTACCATTAGTTACTGCAAAAATAATAAAAAATGGTGTAATCATGGCACCCCAAGAGTTTATTGCAGAAGAAAATTATGATGAATGGATGCGGCGAGGAATTCCCCAAAAAGGAGACATTGTTTTTACGACAGAGGCACCATTAGGAGAAGTGGCGGAAATTAAAACGGATGACAAATTGGCTTTTGCACAAAGAGTAATTATAATGGAGCCTAAAAAGGAGTATTTAAATAATCACTATTTTCTATATGCTTTACAAGATAAAAAACTCAAGAATTGTATTGCAACAAGAGCATCGGGGACTACAGTTATTGGGATTAAATCGGCTGAATTAAAAAAAATTATAATTGATTTGCCGTCTATACAGATACAAGAGAAAATTGCGGATATATTATATTTGCTGGACGAAAAAATAGCCATAAATGTTGCAGTAAACGATAATTTACAAGAGCAGGCTTTCGCTCTATTTGACCAACTTATGCTGGATGCAGGCGATTCAAAATGTTTAGTGACAGAGATAGCTTACATCAATCCCAAACGTCCGCTTAAAAAAAATCAAATGGCACGCTGCATTGATATGTCACAGCTCTCAACCACTGGTTCATTCCCTTCTGGCTGGGAAATGAAGTCATTCAACGGGGGAATGCGCTTTACAAATGGTGATACCATTTTGGCTAGAATTACACCTTGCCTTGAAAATGGCAAAACGGCCTACATCAATTTTCTTGATGATAAGGAGATTGCATTTGGCTCAACAGAGTATATTGTCCTTGCTCCAAAGGAAGGTGTACCGCCAGAATATCTATATTGTCTTGCACGTTATCCTGCGTTTGTTGACTATGCAGTTAAAAATATGAATGGCAGTAGTGGACGGCAGCGTGTATCAGCAGATACTATTGGCCAATTTGTAATAAACTGTCCAAACGAAGATGATTTGATGGACTTCGGCAATATTGCCTCCACACTTTTTATGAAAATGAAAAGCAATTCGCTTGAAAACCTTAGATTGGCATCCCTTAGGGATGCACTTCTCCCCAAACTCATGTCCGGTGAAATTGATGTGTCCAATATTGAGTTTTAAGTTGCCATGAGTAGATTTGAAAACGCCGGTACGTTAAGTAACTTCTTCTGTATATTTCCATTTCCGATGCGTCAGTAAAATCTTGTTTCCATTTGGCGGCAATATTTAAGTTAGGCATAAGAAAACTTTAGAGGTGATTATCGTAATGAAAAGTATATTCAAAAGATTTATAAATTGGGTAAAACTTCGCATTTATGAAATATTGTATGTTCTGTTACTGATGGTTCTTTCAAGTTATATTGTGGTTAATTGGGAAAAATGTATTACAATGAAATTTTTTGAACAATTTGATGGGAACAATATTTTATTTCTTATTTGGATAGTGTTGTTTATATTGCCATTTTATGACGTAGAAGCGAAAGGATGGAAATTTCGTAGAAAGGGGATAGAGGATACAAGAAAACAGTTTGAAAATGCCGAGAATACATTCCGGCAGAATCAAATAAATAATTTTAGAGATGATATACAAACTCAAAATTCAGACGAAATAGATGGGGGTGGCAGTCAATGATAAATTATCAAAGTAAGCAAATTGTAATTGACGCATTGATTAAGGTGATTAATGCTGCGCCTGGGTTATATTCCCAAAGAAATTATTTGTATCACCAAACATATCAAAATAGTGATATATCTATGCAAGAATTTAATACATGGGTGGATTATGCTAACCAAATACTTGATATTTCGTATAATCATATTGGGTATAATGCTATTTTAACAACCAAAATAGCAATTGGACAATTATCATCCCAACATGGAGCTTCTTTTATACAGCGTGTAGATCAAATTAAACGAGAACTTCTTAATTTGGCGCAGTTAATTTTGCAGTATCAATAGTATTGCGAACTGTTTTTTTATCGGACTACCGGAAAAATAAATTTATAAATGTTAATTGATTAGATATTAAAACTATTGGAGCAATAAGTTAAATAGTCATTATGAAATTGATTTATCTGCGAAGACCTAAATCACAAGAGAGAAGGAAATAAATGAAATGACAATATGTGAGAATACTCTGGAACAAGTTATAATTTCGGAGCTTCAGCAAAAAGGATATAAAAGTTTATATGGTCCTGATATTGACAGAGATTATCATGAAGTCATTTTGCAGGATCACTTTGAAGAATCTATCTATAGGATTAATCCTGGAATTAATGAAGGAATTATTGCAGAAACTTACAAAACCATAAAGGATTTTGGTTTATTGAGATTAGAGGATATGAATGCGGCTTTTCATAAATATTTGATTGAGGGCGTTCCCGTCAATTATCGTGTGAATGGAGAGCTGCGTATTTATACGGTAAAGCTAATGGATTTTGCAGATCCGGAGAGGAATGAATTTCATGTTGTCAATCAATATACCGTGATTGAGTATAAGAACAAGCGGCCGGATGTTTTGGTATTTGTGAATGGTATTCCGTTGGTATTGTTTGAACTGAAAAATATTACGAATGAAGAGACTACGATTGAAAACGCATATAAGCAGGTCAAAAACTACCAAATGGATATTCCGTCTTTGTTTTATTATAATGCTTTCAATGTAATTAGTGACGGTTTGGACACCCGCATGGGGACAATCACGTCTGATTTTACCCGTTATATGGTGTGGAAATCGGAAAATGGGGAAAAACCGGAAGAGGGAGGACTTAATTATTTTTCGGTTCTTTTGAATGGTGTATTTCCGAAGGCAAGGCTTTTGGATTTGATACGGAATTTTATTGTTTTCCAGAATAGTAAGGGCAGGACAATCAAAATTATTGCCGGGTATCATCAGTATTTTGCGGTGAGAAAAGCAGTGGAGCGTACAAGGAATGCCCTGGAGGAACACAGCAGGAAGGTCGGGGTAGTGTGGCATACCCAGGGCAGTGGGAAGAGTCTGTCCATGGTGTTCTATACAGGCTGTATCGTCAGCGATCCGGAATTTAATAATCCTACTATTGTAGTGTTGACAGATAGGAATGATCTGGATAACCAGCTTTTTGACACGTTTTGTTCCAGTTCCAAGCTGCTGCTGCGGCAGACACCGAAGCAGGCAAGAAGCCGGGAGCATCTGAAAGAGTTGTTACGGGTAAAGGCAGGGGGTATTATTTTTACCACAATTCAAAAATTTGAGGAAAGCAGTGAAGTATTGAGTGAGCGGAGCAATATCATATTTATGGCAGATGAGGCGCACCGTTCTCAATATGGCCTGGATGGGAAACTTGATAGGGAAACAGGCGAGTGGAAATATGGTATGGCAAAGTATATGAGGGATTCTTTGCCGAACGCCACATTTATCGGATTTACCGGGACACCCATTGATTTTGATGACAGGTCAACGGTGGAGGTCTTTGGGGAATATATTGATATTTATGATATGACGCAGGCGGTAGAGGATGGAGCAACGGTTCCGATTTATTATGAAAACCGTACTGCGAAGATAAAGCTGAATGAAGAGCTGCTGAAAAAGATAGATGCAGAATATGAAAAAATGGCAGGTGAGGCGTCAGAGACGGCAATTGAAAAATCAAAGTCAGATTTGTCTACCATTGAAGCTATCATAGGTTCTAAGGAAAGGCTGTCTCTTTTGGCGGATGATATGATTGCCCATTATGAAGACAGACAGTATGTGCTTACGGGCAAGGCTATGATTGTGTGTATGAGCCGGCGGATTGCCATCAATCTTTATCGGATTATTCTGGAAAAGCGGCCGGAATGGAAACAGAAAGTGAAGGTGGTTTTGACATCCAGCAATCAGGATGATGAGGATTGGCATGATATTATTGGGAACAAAGCGTATCGAGATGGTCTTATGCTGGAATTTAAGGATAACGCCAGTGAGTTTAAAATTGCAATTGTGGTGGATATGTGGTTGACGGGCTTTGATGTTCCATCTATGGCGACTATGTATATTGATAAGCCGATGAAGGGGCATAATCTGATGCAGGCAATCGCCCGCGTCAATCGTGTGTATCAGGATAAAGAGGCGGGATTGATTGTTGATTACATAGGTATGGCGGCAGAGTTGAAAAGTGCGTTAAGCCAGTATACCAAGCGTGACCAGGACAAGATCCCGGATTTGGGACAGGCATTATCTATAGCGATAGAGAAGCTGGAAATTATGCGGGATATGTTCTACGGATTTGATTATTCTGATTTCTTTGGACAGGATGATTCAGTACGTCTTGTTACAATAGCAAACGGGGTTAATTTTGCTCTTGGGATGGAAGAAGATGAACAGAAAAGTTTTATCCGGGAGGCTACAGCCCTTAGTCAGGCGGAAACGCTTTGCCGGAGTATGCTTGATGCCAATATAAAGCAGGAAATTGAATTTTTTAAATGTGTGAAGGCTGGAATCTGCAAGACTGCGGGACGGATGGGAATTACGACAAATGAGATAAACGCAAGGATTATGAGATTGTTGGAGCAGGCGATTGAGCAGGATGGCGTTTATAATATCTTTGCAGAGGCGAGAAAAAAGAATCCGGAGATTTCGATTTTGTCAGAGGAGTATATGGAGAAAATCCGCAGGATGAAGCACAAGAATATTGCTGCGGAGATGTTGCGGAAACTGCTGGAGGATAATATTCGTGTATTTGCAAGGACCGGGGTTGTGAAATCACAGCTTTTTTCGGAGAAAATGCAGAAATTATTAAAGATGTACAATAACAGACTGATTACCAGTGCGGAGGTGATTGAGGAATTATTGAATCTGTCAAAAGAGATGACAGAGGCTTATAAGGCTGGGGATGAAAAGGGATTGTCTGTGGAAGAACTGGCTTTTTATGATGCGTTGGTGGCAGATCCGGAAGTTCTTAGAAAGATGCAGGATAAGGTTTTGATTGAAATGGCGCAGGAATTGACGGAATTGATCCGTAGGAGCAGGACGGTTGACTGGGATAAGAAGGAGTCTGCCCGCGCTTATATGAGGACGCAGGTGAAGCATCTTTTGAGGAAATATAAGTATCCGCCGGAGAAGGCCAAAGGTGCTGTTGATATTGTGATAAAACAGGCGGAATTGATGAGCGGCAATATAAAACCGAGAGCTACGGTTTATGATTTTCAGCCAAGAACAGAGCTTTCTATGGTGGCGGAAGATTCAGTGCCATATGGTGAGAAACCAAAAACGTGAGCTGTGTTAAAGGGGGAGATAAGAAGAATATAGGGATGTTGGGGAGGAGCAGTCAGGTTATTCTGGCTGTTTTTCTTTGGGCCGTTTTATGTTCATGATTATGAGTTGTTTTTTGGGGAAGACTTTATATACATGGTAGATTATGGAAAGTGGGATTGCGTCGTAGAAGACAGGTCCAGGGCAGATTGCATTAGTACATGAAAAGTCATGAATACGAGCGGTGCTGCCAGGAAGGAGAGACGATGCCTGACCCTTTGCTTTCATCATCCGGAAAAGGGCTGGTGAGCATACGAATAATCGCCAATGAAAAAAGCAGTGTTGTGTTTTTGAAGTTTTGTTTTGAATGTCACAGTATAGTTAAGAATCGAATAATGTTTCCGCCGGGGTGTTACCCGTGCGGAGAGATGTGTTTTGAAGACCGTAAGAGGCTGGATTCCGGCTTTTTGCGGTCTTTTTTTGTGTTAGAAGGAGTGGCAGCCGGTTTTTCCTGGCTTTACCGCGGGGTAAAGGAAGGGAAGCCGTATGTCAAAACGGAGAATCAAGATTCAGTCAGGAAAGGAAGAGATATGGATGGAGGTCACGGAGGAAGAGTACCAGAGGTATTTCCGCCCGTGGTGGAGGCAGAAGAAGAGGGAGCAGAGGAACCGGGAGGCGATGGAGGAAAAGGGGTATACGGAGGAGTCTTATGAGGCGTGGAGGGACGCTGCGGCGGAGGATATGGGGGTTGCGGATACGGGGCAGCCGGACATGGATGAGCTTTTGGAGAAGGAGACGCTGCTGGGGGTATTGGAGGAAGCGCTGGATTCCCTGATGCCGGAAGAGCGGGAGCTGGCCTTGAAGGTGTTCGGGGAGCAGGTGCCGGTGAGCGAGTTTGCGAAGGAGCGGGGGGAGCCCAGGACAACGGTGTCTTCCCGGAAGGTTTCGGTGCTGGGGAAGCTGCGGGCGTATTTCCGGGGGAAGGGGTTGGATGTGTGATTGCGCATGGACGGTTCGACAAAAGGGGCGCCGGTTTGTCGAATGGTTTTTGAGAAAGTTTTGAAAATCGTTCGTCACATTTGAAAAAAGTGTCATTACGAGAAGTAGAGGGTAAGTTTTTCTGCCTTTCAAATTATGGAGGAAGGAGGCCGGGACTTATGGAAAATTCGCAGGAGTTGATTGGGGTTTTGCAGGCGATCAGCATTGTGGCTAAGAGCCTGGCGGTGAAGCTGATGAAGATTGACCGGGAGATCCGTGCGTATGAGTCCGCCAGGGAAGGGACCTGGGGCAGAAGGAGAATGAAGAAAGGAAAGTGACGGTATGGCTGAAAGGAAAAAGGTGTTTATCTGCAGCCCTTTCCGTGGGGACATGGAGGGGAATGCGAGGAAGGCGGCCGGGTACTGCCGGGCGGCCAGTGAGAGAGGGTTCCTGCCGGTTGCGCCGCATCTTCTGTTCCCGCAGTTTCTGAATGAGGGGATTGAGGCGGAGCGGCAGGCGGGGCTTGCCATGGGGCTGGAGCTGCTCCTGTGCTGTGATGAGGTGTGGGTGTTCGGGGAGGCCACGGAAGGGATGGCTTCGGAGATCGCTTTTGCCGCAGAGCATGGGATTGGGGTGAGGTTCATGGAGCCGGAAGGCATGGAAGGAGGGAGCGGGCATGGAGATGGTGCTGGTCTTGACACATCTGACGGGGAGTGAGGAGCTGGACCGGCAGAGGGCGGAGGAATACTGCCGGTATGCGGCCCATAAGGGGAAGATCCCGGTGAGCCCGTTCCTTTGTTTCCACGGAATTTTCAAGGATGAGCTTGGGAGCGCTGTGGAGGGGCTTCTGGTCTCCAGGCTGATGGAGAAGGCGGACGGGATCTGGGTGTTCGGCTTTGAGCGGGGCGAGCGGCGCAGGCTGATGGAGGCGGAGGTACGGAAAAGGTACGGGGAGAAGGCGCAGTATTTCAGCCGCCCGGAGATTGGGAAGGAGATGCTGGTGTGCGCCATGTACTCCGAGGAACTGATGGAACGATTGGAAGATATGGAGGGATTGTAAGATGGAAAGTGAATTGTTGAGGATCGCGGACGGGTTTTCCATGGTGGCGGACGGGCTTAGGGGGCTTGCCGGTATGGAGTGGAACGGCGCTGCTGATACGGCGGAGAAGGATGTGGCTGTGACGGAGGCCGATGCTGTTGTGGATACTGCCGGGAAAGCGGGAGAGGCCGGGGATGCCGTGGAGACCGGTGCTGCGGAGGCCGGTGATTCTGGTTCCGGGAAGGGGCAGAAGGCCGGGGAAGCGGATAAGAAGGCGGCGGATTCTAAGAAGGCTGTGGCGATTGAGGATGTGCGGGCGGTGATGGCGCAGAAGACCCAGGAGGGGAAGTCGAAAGAGATTAAGGAGCTGCTGCAGAAGTATGGGGCGGTGAAGTTGTCGGCGGTGGCCCCGGAGCATTACCCGGCGCTTTTGAAGGAAGCGAGGGTGCTTTGATATGGGGAGACATGCGTTGTTGTCGGCGTCTTCTTCTAAGCGGTGGCTGAACTGTACGCCGTCCGCACGGCTGGAAGAGCAGTTTGCGGAAGAGACGGGGAACAGC
>OFHM01001997.1_pt1 | contig 12258 bp, 9 predicted proteins | sample 1521311 | NCBI WGS metagenome assembly OFHM01 (sample SAMEA3504083, study PRJEB24116) | mouse gut metagenome | biome: mouse gut; feature: mouse-associated habitat; material: faeces | place: Denmark | collected 2011 | reverse complement strand
TTTAGCCAATAAAACCCTGCACTCTTGCCGTTGCAGGGAGTTCCGCATATTGTTCCGCCCGAGATTCCCAGCAATGCTCTCCCATCATTTGTTTCGGCCAACGAACTTCCACCCGAAACTGCCGTGTCCTTGTACACCTCATTCCAATGTTTATGCCCATGCAGCACCATATGAAATCCGTAATCCGCCAATATCTTCTTAAACTTGCCTGCATTAGTCAGCAATTCGAATTCCTTAATCTCTTCACTGCATGCTATAGATGTAATATGATGGTGCAGAACCGCTATTTTTATGTAATCTGTGTATTCCCCTCCTGCTTCCTGTTCCAACATTAACTTATGTTTTAGTTTTTTCATACAATATATAAAAAGCCATATCTCTTCATCTATAATCCTGGCAGGGTCAATTTTCATCCTTTTTTCCATTGCCTGAACTAAAAAAGAAAATTCTTTATCATCCTCCCCATATTTTTTATAATGATCAATAATGCCTTTCACTTCCTTATTGTCAATCTCTATCTGACTGGGGAATGCAGAATTAAAGGCATAAAACAAAATTTTATTTTCTTTGTCCACCAGAAACGGAACACTGATATGAGCCCTCGTCTCCGGATTTATCATATTCCCCCCTTGCAGCGGCCCTGCCGCTTCCATGGCAGCATCCACCCACCTTTTCATTGCGCCATAGTCATAATCACCATTCACAATCCATGGTGTCATATAGGTATTTCCAATCATACTTTTAAAGTTCACCCATCTGTTCTTATCTTTCACGGAACTCGCGGCTGTAACATCATGGTTTCCCGGCACAATGATAAACTTATTCACCGATGGTAATTTCCCTTTTTTAATCAGTCTTGTCATTACCTGATTAAACTTTTCAAATCCGGCAGCTGCCCCTCTCACTGTAATATCACCGCTGACAACTACATAATCCGGTTTCACCGGAAGATCTTGAATATAATTTTCAAGCCATTCTTCTTTCCCCAAATTGCTGTCCAGCTTCGCGGGTATCTTTTTATCCATATCATTTGAGGATTCCCCGGAAAAATGCAAATCCGATAAATGCAGCACATTTACATGAGAACCTTTTTCCTGCTCGACTGCCATTTTTTCTTCCATTTTTTCCCATCCCATTTTCTCCATCTCCTCATTCTTTGTAAAAAATTCTTTCCTGAAAGTTCCCACACATCCATAATGGTCAAAGCAGGTTTTTACCAGCCGGAATTCCACTTCTCCCTTACCCCCCTTATAAAGGATATAATCATCGCCCCTGCCATTAGGCCGGGTGGCCATGTTCCTGCCCGGCAGACAGCTGTAGCGCCTCATCAACTCAGGCATCAGCAAGCACAGTTCCTCCCTGCTTACATTCAAATCCGCCCCAATTATTACATGCCGGTTATCCTCTCCCAGTCTCAACAGCATTCTTTCTAATTCCGAATAAATATGCCGAAACTCTGCCGCATCCCGGCAAAAGGTATGGAACGGGATGCACTGCCCCGAGACACAGCAGATTTTCCTGGATGCGGCTCAGGAAGCGGCGGAGTTTGAGCGCGCATGGGTGGCAGAGCAAGAGGCGGATCAGCTTCAGGCTATGAAGGATAACGGCATGGAGGTTATTGAAGATCCGGATCTGGATTCCTTCAAGGAGGCCGTACAGCCTGTTTACGAGCAGTATGATCAGTATGCGGATTATGTATCAAGAATCCAGGAAGTCATTGCAGGTATGTAAGTAAAATTTCAGAGGCATATATAGTAAATGATAGGATTGTCTGATTGTGGATGATTTTTATTCCATGATCAGGCAATCAGGTTAAATCTGTGTAACTTACATGACAAGAACGAACTGCAAAAGGGGGAGTTTGATTTTGATGATTGTTCGAGGAGTTCATAAGCTCAGTGATATTTTGGATAAGATCGCAGAGATTATCATTGTGGCCATGCTGGGAGCTATGGTAATCATTACCGGTGCGCAGATTGTCTGCCGTATCTTTTTTACCGCTCTGGCCTGGAGCCAGGAGGCAACGCGGTATCTGCTGATCTGGAGCACGCTGTTTGGTGCGGGCTGTGTGTATAAGAACAGCGGCCATATTTCCATTTCCGTGCTTCAGGATGCGCTTCCGGGAAAGGCGAAGGATATTCTGCAGATTGTGATCCATGTGCTCTGCATGATCTTATTCGGCCTGATTGTGTTTTATGGGATACGGTATTTCGGAAAGCAGGGCAGTCAGCTTTCGGCAGCAATGCGTCTGCCTATGCGGTATGTTTATATCTGTATTCCCATCGGCTGCGGCATTATGTTTTTCCATGCGCTGGATGCGGTGCTTGGCTGTGTGATGCATTTACTGGGAAAGGAGGAAGCATAAAATGGCGGCGTTACTGTTTATTGCATTTATTGTTCTGCTTATTTTAGGGGTTCCGGTAGCCTTTTCCATTGCACTCTCTTCCGTAGCGGTTATGGTGAAGGGAGAGGTGCCGCTTCTGATGATTGTACAGCGTATGTTTACGGCCACGGATTCCTTTTCCCTGATTGCGGTTCCCTTTTTCATTTTTGCAGGAGACCTGATGGCTAAGGGCAAGGTTTCCAAGGTTCTGGTGGAATTTGCGGAGGCATTGCTTGGAATGATCAAGGGCGGATTGTCCATCGTATCCGTATTGGCAGGCATGTTCTTTGCGGCTATCTCCGGTTCCGGCGCGGCTACCACCGCGGCTGTGGGTGCAACCTTGATTCCCGAGCTGAAAAAGCGGGGATATGAAGAGGCAAGGTCTGCGGCCCTCATTGCGGCGGCCGGTACGATCGGCGTTGTAATTCCTCCTTCCGTACCGATGGTGCTCTATGCGGTCATTGCGGAGGAGAGTGTAAATACCCTCTTTAAAAACGGCTTTCTTCCCGGCGTCTTAATGGGAGTAATTCTCATTGGAATTTCTCTTTTTGAGGCCGCGAAGTACAATTATCCCAAGGGAGCGGCCTTTTCCCTCAAAAATGTGGGAAAGACCTTTTTGAAGGCTATCTGGGGGATTCTTATGCCGCTGATTATTCTGGGCGGTATTTTCTCCGGGTACTTTACGCCTTCGGAGGCTGCGGATGTGGCAGTAATCTACGCGATTCTGGTGTCCGTATTTGTTTATCGGGATATGGGGCCAAAGGAGCTGTTTACCATTATGAAGGGAAGCGCCAAGACCTCGGCTGTGATTATGATCATCATTGCCTGCAGCGGACCCTTTGGATGGGTGCTGGCCAACTGGAAGATTCCCGAGGCGATTGCAAACTCCGTATTGAGCGTGTCCTCCAATCCCTATATTATTATGTTCCTGATTGCCGTCATTATCCTGATTGCCGGTGTGTTTATGGAAACCTCCTCCGCCATCATTATTCTGACGCCGGTATTTCTGCCTCTGGTGAAGGCTATGAATATCAGTCTGGTGCATTTCGGCATTGTATTTGTGGTAGGTATTGCTATCGGCATGATTACGCCGCCGGTGGCCATTAACCTGTTTGTGGCTTCGGGCATTACGGGACTGCCCATAGAGAGGATCTCGAAGTCCGTAGTTCCTTACCTGTTGGGACTGATTGCGGTATTCTTCCTGATCCTGTATGTTCCCATGCTGTTTCCCGGGCTGATGTAAGGCTTTACGTGCGGGAAATCTCAACAGAATCCTTGAATTTTTCAAAGGCTGTAAAATGACAAAGCGGCAGAGAACTGCTCGTGACTGTCCGTTTGGTAATCAAAGCTGTTACCAGACGGATGGTACACGGGCAGTTCTGTTTTTTGTAAGGAAGAAAATAGTTTCATAATTAATCATAATTAATGGAAAAACCTCTTATCTAAGGTTGACAACAATACCTCCCCTCCCTATAATATGATATAGAAACTACGGCTGAACAGTGATTTTCAGCTAAAACCGGGGGGTACATAGAAGATGAAAAGCATACGAAAAAAAATCACCATTTGTCTGATGATGACCGTTCTTGCAGCTCAGTGTTTTGTAGGAGCCGTCAGTATCTCACTCAACTACACCAGCACCATTTCCACGGTGGATCAGATGATGCGTGAAAGTGCAACTTTGGCAGCGGAACGTGTGGAGCAGGAGTTAATGGCATATAAAAATGTAGCTGCGGATACAGGCTGCATTTCACAGCTTTCCAGCCAGACCATAGGTGTGGAGGAGAAGCGTTCCATCATTGATGAGCGTGTAAGTATGCACAATTTTCAGCGCGGCAATATTATCAGTGAGGATGGAACCAGCATCTTTGACGGAAAGGACTATTCCGATAGGGAATACGTTCAGCAGGCCATGCAGGGCAATGTCTATGTGTCGGAACCTCTTGTCAGCAAGGTTACGGGCGAATTGTCCATCATGGTTGCGGCTCCTCTTTATTACGGAGGGATTCAGGGGACTACGGTAGGGGGAGTTGTCTACTTTGTTCCTCATGAGACTTTTTTGAATGATATTGTGTCCTCGATTCGGGTGAGTGAAAATAGCAGGGCTTATATGATCAACAAATCCGGCGACACAATTGCAGATACCACGTTGGAAACGGTTATGTCTCAGAATATTGAGAACGAAGCACAGAGCGATTCCTCTTTAAAAGAGCTTGCGGCAATCCATGAAGCCATGCGTCAGGGGGAAAATGGTTTTGGAAGTTACAAAAGTGCCGAGGGCAATATGTTTGTAGCCTATGCTCCCGTAGCGGGTACGGACGGATGGAGCATCGCAATCACGGCGCCTCAGTCCGATTATCTGGCCACAACCTATACCGGAATTGCAATTAATATCGCGGCGATCATAGCGTCCATCCTGGTATCGATCATAGTAGCTTTGAAGCTTGCTAATAATATCAGTATACCAATGAAAGCCTGCGCAGACCGGATGAAGCTTTTGGTAGAGGGAGATTTGGAATCTCCCGTTCCAACCGTTGCCAACAGGGACGAGACCGGTATGCTTGCCAAATCCACGGCGGAGCTGGTGGGGGGCTTAAGCACCATTATCAAGGACATTGGTTATCTGCTGAACGAGATGGCCAATCAAAATCTGGATATCCGTTCCCGGCATCAGGAAGCCTATGTTGGAGAATTTCAGAATATCTTGCTGTCCATGCGCAATCTCAAGGTAAAGCTGAGCGATACCATGCTTCAGATCAACCGTTCCGCGGATCAGGTTTCCGAGGTCAGTGAGCAGGTGTCCATGAGCGCCCAGAATCTCAGCCAGGGTTCGGTGGAACAGGCAAGCTCCGTGGAGCAGCTTGCGGCCCGGATCAACGAGATTTCCAATCAGGCCAAGGATACGGCGGGCGGCGCACAGGATGCCAGAGGGCAGACACACCAGGCCGGCGAGGAGATCTCCGTGTGCAATCGTCAGATGCAGGAGCTGATGGAGGCTATGGATAAGATTCAGAACAGCTCCAGCGAGATCGGCAAGATTATCAAGGCCATTGAAGATATTGCTTTCCAGACAAATATCCTGGCGCTGAACGCGGCTGTGGAGGCGGCAAGAGCCGGCACGGCGGGCAAAGGTTTTGCCGTGGTAGCGGATGAGGTGCGCAATCTGGCAAGTAAATCTGCGGAAGCATCTCAAAGTACGGCGGCCCTTATTGAAAACTCTACGGAGGCTGTGCGGACCGGAACAGAGATTGCAAAGCATACGGCGGAGACATTGGTTCATGTTGTCAGCAGTATGCAGTCCGTGATCAGCTCCATTGACAAGATTGCGGCCGTATCCGGCGAGCAGTCTGAGGCGGTTGCCCAGGTAACGGAGGGAATTACCCAGATCTCCGGCGTGGTTCAGAGCAACAGCGCTACCGCAGAGGAGAGCGCGGCGGCAAGCGAGGAGCTTTCTGCCGAGGCTGTGGGCTTAAAGCAGTTGGTGGAGCAGTTTACCCTGGCAAGAGATTAAGAAAAATTGCCGGCGTAAGAGACTTATCATAGAATGATGTGATTGGGACTTATGAATGGGAATAGCTGCTTAGGTTCAAAATGCAAGCATAAGAAATGAAGCAGAGGCTGTCTTGGTTAGGCGGCCTTTGTTAATGCGGCGGCAACAGCTCTAAAAGTGAGGAAATTGATTTAAACAAGTATACGATGAGAGCTGCTGCGAAACTGGAGGAGGAGCGAAAGGAATTGAAAATCATTGATCTGAAATGTCCGGCCTGCGGAGGACATATGAAACCACAGAAGGATCATCCGAAAACTATGATCTGCGAATACTGCGGCAGTCAGTACCAGATGGACCCGGAGCCGGAAAAAACAGTAAACGTTCAAATTCATTCCAATCCTTCAGCCGGTAATACGGATAAGCAGATTTGGCCGAGAATTGTGCTTTCCGGGATTGCATTTTTAGTGGGCAGTATGGTTTGGGGCTTGATAAGCGGCGGTTCCTCCAAAAACAGCAGTTCAAAACCGGATCTTCCGGCTTATTCCTATGATTATGGATATGAAACCCAGCCGGAAACGGAAGAGCGTGATAGCGAAGTACATAGTTCCCTTTATACGGCTTTTGTAGAGGCGGTTTTCCAAAAGGATGCGGAGCTTGTGACAGAGGAAGAGCTTAAGACAATCACTTACCTCAGCATCCGCAGCGATTCGGAAGAATCCGTTATAGAATACGGCTTTGGCGATCCCTACCAAGATGCCTTTGAGACGGAAACCCTGCGTTTTACTTGGATGCCTTGGGAAAACAGTGATTTTTCCAGCCTGACAGGGCTTATCAAAGCAGATCTCAGAGAGCAGGATCCGGACGCGGATGCGCTTTGTGATTTAAAAGAGCTGAAAGGATTGTCCGTTTATAAGATGGATTTTTCAGAGATAGAAGAGCTGCTTCCTTTCCCGGAGCAGTTGATTGAGCTGGAGGTAGATTCTCCGGATAGTCTTGCAGGCGTTTCCGCATTTGAAAATCTGGAAATCCTTTCCGTCAGAAATATTTTTGCTCCCGATTTCAGAGAGCTTGTGCCCTTGGCGCATTTAAAGGCGGTGGAGATCGAAGAAAAGGATGGGGAAGGCTCCCTGACCGATTATACGGCCTTTGCCTCTATGTCGGAGCTTACCGCATTGCAGATCGAGTCGGAGGGCATACGGGATCTGGGATTCCTGCGTTCCCTTAAAGATCTGGAATATCTGTCCCTGGCAAAAACAGATGTTCTCAGTCTGGAGCCGTTAGCAGAGCTTTCCGCGCTGTCCGTTTTGGAATTGGAAGATAATGGTTCCGTTGAGGATTATGGTCCGGTGGGACAGCTGACAGGTCTTAAGGAGCTTACCATCAATAAAAATACCTCCGCAAAGGACCCGGATCTCTCCGGGCTTACATCCTTGGAGCGATTAGACATCTGCGGTTTTATGTCCTTAAGCTCTCTTATGAATATGAGCCAGCTAAAGGATCTGTCCGTTCATGGCTGTAATCTCGATGGGATTGGCAGCTTGTCCACTCTCTCGGGGCTGGAACGGCTAACCTGTTATTCGGTCTGGTCTTCATCCGGTCCTCTTCGGGAGGTAAGCTTTATAGATGGGATGACAAATCTGAAACACCTGGATTTTTACGGGCTTGATCGAGATGAGATCTGGGGAGCTTTTGACAGGGGAATCGAGATCTTCGGTGATATTTCCAATGCCTTTAACCATCCCGGGCTGGAAACTCTGATTTTGAATGAAGGCACCTTCGAGATTGATTTCAAAAAGCTTTCGGAGAATCCGTCCTTAAAGCATCTGGAAATGAAAAATGTATATCTGGAAGAAAACTTTTATGTGGAATCTTATGCAGGTATGACAGACGCCTGGTTTGATGATGTTTCCTTTGACGAGCACAAGGAGTTCCTTATGAACTATCCGGGTCTTGAAGTGCTGTATCTGGATGGCAATCAGCTGACGGACATTCAGTTTGTCACAGCCCTGAAAAATCTCACACATCTGGGGATTCAGGACAACTATGTGACCGATTTGTCCGCGCTGAATCAGCTGGAGAAGCTTCAATATCTGGACATCCGCATGAATCCTGTCAGCAAAGGCGTGGATGCAAATGAGAATGTGCGGATATTGGAATAGGGAAAGCATAGTATAAGAGGACCTTTAACAATGAAAAATGAATACGATAATGAAAATTTTTTTCAGGAATATGCAAAAATGTCCCGTAGCAGAGAAGGGCTTAAGGCCGCCGGAGAATGGCATCAGTTCAAGCCTCTCTTTCCCCCGCTTCAAGGGAAAAATGTTCTGGATTTAGGCTGCGGATATGGCTGGCATTGTACCTTTGCGGCAGAGCAAGGGGCGGTACGGGTATTGGGGCTTGACTTAAGTGAGAAAATGATTGAAGAGGCAAAAAAGCGGAATGCGGGAGAGAAAATTGAGTATCGCGTCTGCGGCATAGAGGAATATGAGTATCCGAAAAATATGTGGGATTGCGTTATCTCCAATCTGGCGCTGCATTACATTGAAGATATTGAGAATGTATTTCAAAGAGTATGTACAACACTGAAACCGGGCGGAACATTTATTTTTAACATGGAACATCCGGTTTTTACCGCAGGGGTTGGACAGGACTGGGTTTACGCGGAGGACGGAACGCCTCAATATTGGCCGGTTGATCATTATTTTATTTCAGGAGAGCGGAGTACACATTTTTTGGGGTGTGAAGTAGTAAAGCAGCATCACACGCTCACACAGATACTAATGGGATTGCTGAACAACGGCTTTGAGCTTGAAGCTGTGGAGGAGGCGGAGCCATCCGAAGAAATGATGTATATTCCAGGAATGAAGGATGAATTGCGCCGGCCTATGATGTTGTTAGTGAAAGCCAGATGTGCTAGTGAAGGATAGTGAAAGCAATAAAAAATAGGTTGACAAATACAAGCAATGGGTACATAATAGAGCGATAAATAAAAGCACTGACAAAGGAGTCAGGAACCAATCATAGGTTTCCGACTCCTTCTTTTTGTGCAGATAAGAGAAGTTTTTACTTACTTTAAATGCGGGAGGGATAAGGAAAATGGCAGTAAAATACGTTTTTGTTACCGGCGGCGTGGTTTCGGGACTTGGAAAGGGAATTACCGCGGCTTCACTGGGAAGGCTCTTAAAAGCCAGAGGCTACCGGGTGACTATGCAGAAATTCGACCCCTACATCAACGTAGACCCGGGAACTATGAATCCCATACAGCACGGAGAGGTCTTTGTAACCGACGACGGCACGGAAACAGATCTTGACCTGGGGCATTACGAGCGGTTTATCGACGAATGTCTGGATCAAAATTCCAATGTAACCACCGGAAAAATATACTGGTCCGTTCTTCACAAAGAACGCCGGGGCGATTACGGCGGAGGAACCGTCCAGGTGATTCCCCATATCACCAACGAGATCAAAAGCCGTTTCTACCGCGGGGAAGAGGGAACTGGGACGCGGATTGCCATCATAGAGGTGGGCGGCACGGTGGGAGACATCGAAAGCCAGCCCTTTTTGGAAGCCATCCGTCAGTTCCGGCATGACATCGGCCATGAAAACGCCATATTGATTCATGTAACCCTGATTCCCTACCTGAAAGCATCGGGAGAGCTGAAAAGCAAGCCCACCCAGCAGAGCGTTAAGGAGCTGCAGTCAATGGGACTTAGGCCGGATATCCTGGTATGCCGAAGCGAACGGCCGATTCCCGAGGAGCTGAAAGCCAAAATAGCCCTTTTTTGCAATGTACCCAAAGAGCATGTACTCCAGAATATAGACGTAGAATATCTCTACGAAGCCCCCTTAGCGATGGAGAAGGAGCATCTTGCAGGGGTTGTCTGTGAATCTCTAAAGCTCCCCTGCCCAAAGCCGGATCTGACAGACTGGAAGACAATGGTACACAATCTGCGCAATCCCAGATACCGGACAGAAATTGCCATAGTCGGAAAATACATTCAGCTCCGCGACGCCTACCTAAGCGTGGCGGAGGCTCTCAAGCACGGCGGAATCGCAGCGTGTACGGATGTAAAGCTTCGATGGATTGATTCCGAAGAGCTGACAGCGGAAAATGTATCCGAGCAGCTTCGGGGCGTCCACGGTATCCTTGTCCCCGGAGGCTTTGGCACACGCGGCACGGAAGGAAAGATCACAGCCATCCAATATGCAAGAGAACAGAAGATTCCCTTCCTTGGCATCTGTCTGGGTATGCAGATGGCCATTGTAGAATATGCCCGCCATGTGCTGGGATACCCGGATGCCAACAGCATAGAGCTGAATCCCAACACACAGCATCCGGTTATCACCCTGATGCCGGACCAGGACAGCACGGCAGATCTGGGAGGCACCCTTCGCCTGGGAGCTTACCCTTGCGTGCTGGAGAAAGGAAGCCTGGCAGAGCGTCTTTATAAAAAACAGGAAATCAGCGAACGCCACCGCCATCGGTATGAAGTAAACAACGCATACCGCGAACGCCTTACGGAGCAGGGAATGCTTTTGTCGGGCCTGTCCCCGGACGGCCGAATTGTAGAAATGGTGGAACTAAAAGAGCATCCCTACTTTATCGGAACCCAGGGACATCCGGAACTGAAATCAAGACCCAACCGGGCGCATCCGCTTTTTAAGGGGCTTGTCCAGGCAGCAGTTCAATACGGCCAAATGTAAAAACATAAGGCTTTGAAGAAAGCGTTTTAGATATAGTCCGGCTAAGAAATGCCATGAGTTTATAAAAGATACTTTACCCTTCAGCGCCGCCGCGCGGCGGCTGAAATAGGAGAGGAGAAACCGGGAGAAGAAAACTTCGCGAAGTACTATTGACAAACGGACAATTCCCGCATATACTAATTTGTATCAAAAAAAATTGATGTGAGGAAGCGTGCATGGGAACTCATCAAGAAGATGCGAAAGTCTTTAAGGCTCTGTGTGACCCCAAGCGTCTTGCCATTCTGGAACAACTGCGAAGCGGAGAAAAATGTGCCTGTGTTCTGCAAGAGCCGATGGACCTGACGCAGTCCGGCCTGTCCTATCACATGAAGATTTTGTGCGACTCCGGGCTTGTTGTGAGCCGTCAGGAAGGCAAATGGACGCATTATCGTCTGAATAAGGCCGGCAGGGATGAAGCCGTAAAGCGGCTGCTGGCTGTTACCACGCCGGACGGAGACCAAGAGAGCGGATGTCTTTCATGTGACAGATAAACGCCATCCCAGTGAGGTGGCGTTTATCTATCCTTAAAACATCAAAAAAAGTTGATGTGTTGTGCGGCAGATAGAAAGTGAGGGTTCTCTATGAGCATATGGAATTTTATTCAAGAGCAGATTTTAGGCATGAAGTGGCTGAACGAATTGATTGGCAGGGGTCTTATTATGCTTGGGCTGGATGTGGAAGAGCGCGTAGGAGGGAGCGTCCGGTTTTTTCTCTATGATGTAATGAAGATTACCCTGCTGCTGTGTTTCCTGATTTTTATTATTTCCTACATTCAAAGCTATTTTCCACCGGAGCGGAGCAAACGGATATTGGGCCGTTTTCATGGTATCAGTGCGAATATTATATCCGCTCTGTTAGGCACGGTGACGCCTTTTTGCTCCTGTTCGTCTATCCCTCTGTTTATCGGTTTTACCGGTGCGGGATTGCCGCTTGGGGTTACATTTTCTTTCCTGATTTCGTCCCCAATGGTAGACTTGGGCAGTCTTGTACTTCTGGTGAGCATTTTCGGTGTAAAAGTCGCCGTCGTTTATGTGGCGGTGGGGCTGGCGATCGCCGTGGCAGGCGGTACTGTCATTGAGAAATTGCACATGGAGCCGTATGTGGAGGAATTTATCCGCAGGGCCGGCGGTGTGGATATTGAATCCCCTGCACTCACAAAGCGGGAGCGGGTTCGGTTTGCGAAAGAACAGGTCGCTTTTACCTTCAAGAGGGTGTTCCCGTATATTTTGATTGGCGTGGGTATCGGCGCGGTCATCCACAACTGGATTCCGGAAAGCTGGATTGAGGCCGTATTGGGCGGCAGCAATCCGTTCGGCGTTATCCTTGCTGCGCTGGCAGGCATTCCCATGTATGCTGATATTTTCGGCACGATCCCTGTGGCGGAGGTCTTGCTATACAAGGGCGCACAGCTTGGCACAATCCTGTCTTTTATGATGGCGGTTACCACGTTAAGCCTGCCGTCCTTGATTATGCTCCGCAAAGCGGTAAAGCCGAAACTGCTTGCATTGTTTATCGGCGTCTGCACCATCGGCATTATCCTGGTCGGCTGCCTGTTCAATATGCTTCAATTTTTACTGATTTAAATTTTAGTCCAGCTAAGAAATGTCAAGCGATTTAGATAAATTTTTTGCCGGACGGTAAA
>OFHM01001995.1_pt1 | contig 12265 bp, 9 predicted proteins | sample 1521311 | NCBI WGS metagenome assembly OFHM01 (sample SAMEA3504083, study PRJEB24116) | mouse gut metagenome | biome: mouse gut; feature: mouse-associated habitat; material: faeces | place: Denmark | collected 2011 | reverse complement strand
GCCTTCGCTGTTTTCAAGTTCCGCTCCGGCTCCTTCAGTGCACCTGGTCTAAATCAATTTCCGGTCACTTTGTGCCCGTAAATCGATTTGTGCACTGGATGAGCCTTCGCTGTTTTCAAGTTCCGCTCCGGCTCCTTCAGTGCACCTGGTCTAAATCGACTTCCGGTCACTCTGTGCCCGTAAATCGATTTGTGTACTGGATGAGCCTTCGCTGTTTTTTAGTTTTGCTTACTCGTTCACGCAGAGATTTTTTCCGGTAAGTCCCATGGGGCTTCCCTCCGGAAGCCCTCCCTCCGGGTGTCCTAAAAGCCATTTGTTTTTGGCTGTCAGATGCCCGTCCTCGCCGCCTGCATGCTCCTTATCCAAAGGCAGATTGGTTCCCTTAGGAAGCACAATCGTCACCTTGAAGCCGGCGTCGCCCACTCCGCAGGGGGCATAGTGAAGGGTGGTGGCGTAGATTTCCACTGCCGTTCCCTTTGGCAGAAGAAATGCTTCCGCCAGAGCGGTATCATAGGTAAAGTCATCCGTAATGTCCTGCTGGCTCCCCAGAATTAAAATGGCGTCCGTTGCGGCCACGTTAATTTCGGAATTTCTGTGGTATTCCAGCGCGTTCAGCATGGAATTATGGCCGTTGCAGTAACCGACCTGAATGGGCAGCTCCCCGTATGTCTTTTCGGTAAGTTCCTTCATCACCGGAAGCGCTTCTAAGGGCTCGAACCCGGGTACATACGCCACGTCGTCAGGCAGAGGCGTTTCCTCCTCCATGACTTTCACAAGGCCGGAAAAGTCGATGTCTTTCACAACCTTTCCGTATTTTTTGAAACGCTCGTCCGTTACATCGTAAATCTTCATATCTTTTTCCTTTCTCTCTGTAAATATTTCCGCAGACTCTCTTCACTGCATTGAAAGTCCGCCGTTTTTCAGTTCCGCAAAATATCAAACAAAGGTCTGCAGGCAGGGTAAATTTCCTTGAACTTCCGGTATCTTTCTTCGTATTTTGCAACAAGCTCCGGCTCCGGTTCCACGGTGTCAACGATTCTGACGATTTTTTCCGCAGCCGCCTCCACGCTTTCATATTCCCCGCAGGCTACCGCCGCCAGCATGGCTCCGCCAAGGGCCGGCCCTTCCTCGCTTTCAATCACGTCCACCTTTAAATTCAGTATATTCGCAATCATCCTTTTCCACAAAGGACTCTTTGCGCCGCCGCCGCAGATTTTGGTTCTCTCCAGATGAATGCCCAGGGACTTCGCCACCTCCAGGGAATCCCGCAGGGCGAAGGCCACGCCCTCCAGCACCGCCTGGGTCATGTCCGCCCGGGTGGTGTCCATGCTCATGCCCAGGAAGACAGCCCTGGCGTCTGGATTGTTGTGGGGCGAGCGCTCTCCCATCAGATAAGGGAGGAAGTACACATGGTTCTCCCCCAGCTTCTGGATGGACTGCTGCTCTGTGGCGTAGTCCTTCGTCCCGATGATTTCGTCCATCCACCATTTGTTGCAGCTGGCCGCGCTGAGCATGCAGCCCATGAGGTGATAGCTCCCATCGGCGTGGGCAAAGGAGTGCAGCGCGTTGTGGCTGTCCACCCCGAACTGCTTCGAGGAGATGAAGATGGTGCCGCTGGTGCCCAGGGAAATATTGCACATGCCATCTCCCACAGTGCCGGTGCCCACCGCCGCCGCCGCGTTGTCGCCTGCGCCCGCCGCCACTTTCACGGTGTGGGGAATTCCCAGCTTGTCGGCGATTTCGGGCAGCACGCAGCCCACGGACTCATAACTCTCGTAGCAGGTTGCCAACTGCTCCTCGGTGATGCCGCAGATCTCGCACATCTCCTTGCTCCAACATTTGTGTTCCACATCAAGAAGAAGCATCCCGGAAGCATCGGAGTAGTCCGTGGCGTGGATGCCGGTAAGGCGATAGACCAGATAGTCTTTGGGAAGCATAATCTTCTCAATTTTTTTGAATAGGTCCGGTTCGTTGGAGCGCATCCACAACAGTTTCGGAGCAGTAAAGCCGGCAAAGGCGATATTGGCAGTGAGTTTGGACAGATTCTCCCTGCCTACCACATTGTTGAGGTAGTCCACTTCTTTGGCTGTCCGCCCGTCGTTCCAAAGAATGGCAGGACGCAGCACTTGGTCTGCCCCGTCCAGGGCAACCAGTCCATGCATCTGTCCGCCTATACCGATGCCCTTCACCGATCTGGCATCAAAGCCGACCAGCAGCTCTGGAACGCCGCCCAGGACTGCTGCCCACCAGTGGGCGGGCTCCTGCTCACTCCAGCCCGGGTAGGGAAAGGAGAGGGGATATTCTTTCGTGACCGCATTTCTGACCTGTCCGGCCTCGTCTGCCAGCAACAGTTTGCAGGCTGAGGTACCCAGGTCAATTCCGATGTACAGCATACTACTTTTCCTCCAATTGGATATAGACCCGCGCGGCAGTTTTTCCAGTCAGGCGGAAAGTACGGGGATCGGGCTGTCCGGTATGGGCGTACAGCGTCCAACTGCCGCTGCCGGGTACGCGCTGTCCTTCCGCATTGACTACCGTAAATGCGTTGCCGCCGATCGCAATATCAACGGTTTTCTTCTCGCCGGGACACAACGATACTCGCCGGAATCCGCACAGGACGGGATTGGCTGGAGCGTCAGTGGAATCCTCGTCTTTGATGTAGAGCTGTATAACATCCTCTGTTGCCCGCATTCCCTGATTTTCGATCGTAACAACAGCAGAACTCTGGTCTGCGTGGACCTCTGTGACGGCAGTATCCCCATACGTCAGTCCATAGCCGAAGGGATACAGAGGCTCACCGGTATAGTACCGGTAGGTCCGGTTCCGCATGGAGTAGTCTGTAAAATCTGGCATCTCATTCAGTGCTTCGTTGCGGTAGAAAGTCACCGGGAGCTTACCAGAGGGGGATATCTTGCCAAAGAGCAGGTCAGCCACAGCCTTTCCACCGCCCGCACCGGGATACCAGCTCAATAAGATTGCCCCAGCCTTCTCCTCCGCTTCGCTCAGGTCAATGGCGCTGCCGGCCATGAGCACGACAATGGTTGGCGTACCAACCTCCAGAACTTTGTGCAGCAATTCCCGCTGGGGCGCCGGGAGCAGAAGGTCCCGCTTATCGCCGCAGCTTTCCGCGTTGTTTCCGGCGTCCATTTCTTCGCCCTCGAGGGTCTCATCCAGTCCTAGCACCACGACGGCCACATCGCTGTGCTTTGCCACAGTGACAGCCTCCGCCAAGCGGTCGCCGGGCTGGCCCAGGCCTTCCACCCGGTCCTTGAACAGCCCGCAGCCCTCGGAATAGAGCACCCTGCCGAAACCTGCCATAGCATCCTGTATCCCTTCCAGTACTGTGATATAGCGGGACGCGGTGCCGTGATAATTGCCGATCAGGGAAATACGGCTATTGGCGTTGGGACCGATCACACCGATTGTTCCCACCGTCTCAGGATTCAGCGGAAGCAGCCCCTTATTTTTCAGCAAGACGCAGGATTTACGGGCTGCCTCCTGGGCCAAAGCCAGATGTTCCTCACATTCTACCGTTTCATACGGAATTTTATCAAACTCGCTGCCGTCTCCCAGAATCCCTAACAAATACCGGGTGGTAAATAACCGCTCTGCGGCTATAGTAATATCTTCTTCTGTGATTAGACCTTCTCGAAGGGCACGAAGGATGCAGCGAAAGCTATCTCCACAATTCAGATCGCATCCTGTCTTCAGTGCCAAGGCTACCGATTGAGTGGGAGTATCGGTGACCATGTGTCCCTCATGAAAATCCCGAATCGCCCAACAATCCGACACAACATGGCCTTGAAAACCCCACTTGCCGCGCAGAGTATCTGCCAGCAGTGTTTTGCTGCCGCAGCAAGGTTCGCCATTTGTGCGGTTGTAAGCCCCCATGACGGCCTCAACTTCCGCATCCATAACACAATCTTGAAAGGCGGGGAGATAGGTCTCCTCCATATCCTTTGGCGTGACCTCGGCATTAAAACGATGACGAAGGTTTTCCGGACCGCTGTGAACGGCAAAATGCTTGGCGCAGGCGGCGGCTTTCATAACGGGACCCGTTCCCTGGAGACCCCGGACATATGCCTGTCCCAGCCGGGAGGTCAGATAAGGGTCTTCCCCATAAGTCTCATGCCCTCGCCCCCAGCGGGGATCACGGAAGATATTGATATTGGGAGACCAAAAGGTCAGACCTTTGAAAATGTCCCGATCGTTTTCCTTGGAATAGGCATTATATTTTGCCCGTCCTTCCGTTGCGGCAGCGTCCCCCAATTTTTCCAGCAGCTCATCGTCAAACATGGCTGCCAGCCCGATCGCCTGGGGAAAGCTGGTGGCAGTCCCGGCTCTGGCTACTCCGTGGAGCGCCTCGTTCCACCAGTTATAGGCGGGAACTCCCAGACGGGGAATTGCGGGAGCGTCATAACGAAGCTGTCCTGCCTTTTCTTCCAGCGTCATCTGCGCCACAAGCGATTTGGCCTGCTGTACTGCTTTTGTCCGATCCATAGAATCCTCCTTTATTTTTCAAAATTATGAGATTGCGGCCCTTGATAATGAAAGTCCAGGAAATCCGCCGTCCCTCCCGGCTGCAGGGTCGAATAGCAGAACAATCCGAACCGGCAGCCGATAAACAGATCGACTTTATAGTGCAGACGATGGGAAACGCCCAAGGGCTCCCACGCACCATCTGCGCCGCGATAGGAGAACCGTGCCGTGTCCGGTTCATGAGAAAAGTCCGCATCTGTGCGCAGTGTCACCACTGGACCTGGAGCGGGAACCGCCTCGTATTCTGTCGGGAGACGTCCGAAGTCGCCGTCACCCTCGATTGTATCGTTATCCGCAGGACGTCCCATCATGACCAGATAGTATACTCCATTGCGTTTGGTCAGGGCGATGGCCCCATAACAGCCCTGATACGCACAGATCCCGGCGAAATCTCCTTCTTGCAGTCCAGTACCATCCAGCGTGACCCATGCTGCGCACGCAGGACCCACGCACCGCTGGGTCAGCGTATTCCGTGCAAGGATCAGATTGGGGCTTGTGCGCCGGGTGGTCAGGCGTAAAGCGCCGGGGCGGGCGGTGACAGACCAGCCCTCTGGGTCCGGGTTATGGCTGAACTGCCAGAAGGGGGCTAGTTTCACCCTGCCGCCCGCGTCCGGGGTATAGCGGAAATTGTCGCTTCCATTCAGCGGAGCGCAGACACAGTCCGCGTCCGTCCGGACGGGAGATACGAGCCGGGGGACCCGTCCGTTATCTCCCAAGACCGGAAACCCCTCCGCATCAAACGACATCGGCATTATCACCGGCGCCCGTCCAAGCGGACCACGGTCCTGGAACATAAAAGCATACCAGTCTCCCTCTGGGGTATCCACCATACCGCCCTGGGCAACGCCATAATTACGGTAGCCCATGTTGTCATCCAGAATATTCTTTCCCCGGAAGAGACCTGTCAGAGAATCCGCCAGAAAACAATCCTCTGTCTTCAGATATTTGCTGCCGGTTGGCATATGGCAAGTAAACAGGTAATATTTCTTGTCACGTTTGTAAAGGTGGGAACCCTCGTATCCCAGCCGCTGGCCTGGTTTGTCCTCAACGATGATCCGGTCCAGTCCGCCGGGTTTTGCGCTCCATGTCTCTGTTTCCAGCTCCGTAATGCGCAATGTGGTATTCCCATGGACGATATAGACCCGGTCATCGTCATCAAAAAACAGGGAGGAATCATAGAAAAATCCGCCCATTTCCACCCGCCGCCACGGCCCCGCCGGGTCCTGGGCCAGAAACAGCAGGGATTTGTGGGTATCGTTGCAGGCAAACGTCAGATAGAATGTCCCCTTGTGGAAGCGCAGTGATGGGGCCCACATACCCAGACCGTAGATCTGCTGCCCGTCCTCCAGGCAGTGGGCGGGATTGTCCTCTAATTGGGAAAAAACATGGCATAGGAATTCCCAGTGTACCAGGTCGCGGGAGCGGAGGATGTCTCCGCCCGGCATGAGGTACATGGTGGTGCTGGCCATATAGTAGGCGTCTCCCACCCGGATAATATCCGGGTCGGGAAAATCAGAATTGATCACAGGATTTTGATACTGCTCCATAACGGCCTCCCTCATTCGGTTTCCAGCGAGAACGACGCCAGATTGGAGATGCCTGGCCCGCGGTAGGTAAAATAGAGGGCCTGCACGCCGTCCGGAACAGCGATTTCCGCCTGGAAGGTTTTCCACTCGTTGGCGTGCCCCACGGGGATCTCCCCGATGGCCTCGCCATCCCACTGGGTCCGGAGCTGGTATGCCCCGGCGTTCCCACGCACCTTTACGCAGACGCGGCGGACGCCCCGGCAGTCAAAATATTTGAAGCCTGCCACCGCGCCGTCCCGCAGATTGGCAATGTGGGCAAAGCCCTCCTGACCATCGGGCGCATCCTGGGTAATGCGGGGGAACCGGCAGTCCATCCAGTCGCCGGGAGCGCCAGTGGTAAGGGCCGGATACCGGCAGAACAGGTTGCAGGCAATGTGCGCCGGATATTCCCCGCAGCCCGCAAGCGGCCCGCCATTGCCGCCACAGGAGGTCAGCTCCACCTGCGGGATGGTTCCATCTGGAAGGATGCGAATAGGTTCCAGGCAGCCTTGCCGGCTGAAATTTGTTCCGTTGGTGTGACGGTGATAGAAAATGTACCACTGCCCATTGATTTTTTCAATACTGCCGTGATTGTTTCCGCCGTAAAACATGGGCTGGTCTGCCGGTTTATAGGAATCAATATGCAGATCGCTATTACTGACGATTACACCGGCAAAAGTGAACGGGCCAAGAGGAGAGCTGCTGCGGGCATAGCAGAGTTCATGGTTCGAGATAGGGGAGTAGATGAAATAATAGGTATTCCCTGCCTTCCGAATTGAGGATGCCTCAAAGAAAGGGAAATTCGCAAAGCTGGTTCCGGCAGCATATGGCGCGCTGGGAGCGACTGTAACCGGCTCAGTCCGAACCGTCAGCATATCAGGCTCCAGAACCGTTACCATGGAGCCCCGGCGTTTGGTATCCGCAGGCGGACAGAAGCCTGTATACAGGTAGACCGCATTCCCCTCAAAGAGTACGCCAGGGTCAAACTGCGGTGCATCGCCATCCCGTTCACCGAAACGGCTTCCATCCGGATGGTGGACATACCCGTAGAATTGATACCGTCCGGCAGGGGTGTCACAGACGGCCACAGAAATCACTGGCAGTTGGTCAAGTACATAGTAGAGATAGTATCTTCCATCTGCCCCACGGGTCACGTCAGGCGCAAAAAGCAGCATGTCGCCATCCTTGTTGGCCGGATCATCCGTCCGGGCATAGATCACACCCTCATACCGCCAGTCGGACAGATTGTCCACCGGCGCAGACCAACAGACGTAGTCATTCGGGCAGTATGTGTGGCCGCCGAACCGGTCATGGGAGCCGAAGACATACACACGCCCGTCAAACACATGGGGCTCTCCGTCGGGGATATACTCCCAGGAGGGCAGATAGGGATTGAATCCTTGCTTTTTCATACTTGCTTACCTCAATAAATACGATAATTTCCACCTAGGGCCAGAAACGCGAAAAAGTACAGACAGTTGTCATAATACCGCCGTTCTCCTGTGCGCAGAGGCGTTTCCCAGAACCGGTGCACACATTCCCCCGCCCAGGGGCCATCCGCAGCCAGACTGGCAGCGGCGTTGGTGGCGGTAATGGCGACGGGATGCAGCGCGGGAAGGGAAAGGACCGTACCATCCACCTCATAGATCGCGCGGTCATTGTTCCGAACGCTTTCACAGAAGAATTTTTGCAGCCGGTTGGCTTCTTCCCTGGCCCAGGGAGCCACCCCAAACCAGACGGCGTCCAGTCCAATATTGAAGATTGTGCGGTAGGCATCGCTGTAGTACCAATCGTGACGGCCCCCGAAATGGCTTGGATCGGTTTTCTGGGGATGCCCCTCCATGTCCGCATACTCGGCACACAGGCCCGTTACCGGGTGGCAGGCTTTGATCCAATAGGCCCTGCTTTCTTCCAGAAGGGGCGGTCCTCCTCGTCCGCCCAGAGGGCAAAGAGTTCATAGAAGTGCGGCAGATGATAGCTTGGATCAGAGAAATCCATTTCCGCGACAAAACGGATCAGATAATTGGAGCTGTCCCACATAGGGCGCCCCCCTTCCCCGTTTTCCCCTTTGTGCAGGCAGGTATGCAATAGGCGCCGGGCCTCGGCTTCGTAGTCAAAAATCCCCTCGCCGTTCCCCCACCGGTGAGCGGCGAAAAAAAGCGCCATCGCAAAGTATTCCTCGCCATCCGGCGCGGCTCCCCAAGCGTTTTTGCTCCCGTCCAGACCGCAGCTCCAGGCAAAATATCCCGCGTTGGGGCCGCTGTCCAAAAACATATAGGTCTTTGCCCATTTCCACAGCCGGTCAAATTCATTTTTTCGGTTCATCTGCACGCACATCATCATGGCATAGCTCATGCCCTCCGTGCGGACATCGTGATTTCCCGTATCTTCAAAGCAGGCCATATCCGGTCCTACGATGTGATACAGCCGCTGATTTTCGTCGCCGTAAAACAGCGTCATAAAGATCTCTTGCGTCCGCGCCTCTATGGCGGCGGGAGAATATCCCAGACGCTCAAAAACGTTCGGGTACCTGTTGAAAGGAAAAGATTTCTTGCGCATAAAACGCTCCCATATACATGATTTATTTTTTCCCGTCTTTATCTTCCAACTTGCGAAACACTGGCATAACAGCTTTGCTGATGGTGTAGATCATCAGAATCGGAAGAAACAGAATACTGAAGGTGCGCAGAGGTGTGTTGAACTGGGTAACCAGCAAAAATTCCGCCAGCAGGATGCCGGTGAGCGCAAGACTTCGTTTCAGATGAACGATAAAAATGCCCCGCGCATTGGCCAGTCCCGCCAGCAGGCCGTTCTGGTATCGGGCCTCCAGGGGGAACACATAAATAAAATGGAGCAGCAGAAGGAGAATCAGGATGATCCCTGCCGTCAGCAGGCCCATGGCATCACCTGCACGGGCCTCGATCATCCGCACATCCAATAAGATGCTGCCGCAGCCCGCCAGCAAAATCAGGGACAGTGGAATACCATGCTTCAGGTTTTTGACATATGCTTTCCAGAACTGTACCGTCATGCTGGCGCCTTCCCGATCCTCCGTCATCTTCAGCGTGACGCTGAACGCGGCAATCGTCGATGTCCCGATGGTGATAACAGGCAGACAGCCGATGACCCAATACAAGTTCAAAATCAAAAGATTGGTCAGCTTGATTCCGGCGGAAATGATGGGTGAGTCAATCCGCATATCATACCGGCCTCCTTTCAGCTTGATACGATAGAAATGGATGGAAAACCAGCAGCAGTATCCCATCCATCTCTATCATATAGGGGAGTTATTCCTTGACGCTGCCCAGTGTTAAGCCCTGCACAAAATATTTTTGCAGGAAGGGATACAGGCAGACAATGGGGAGCATGGTGAGGATCGTGGCCGCGGCGCGCACAGAGGTAGGCGTGACCGCCCCGGCCGCATTTTTCATGGCTTCGGCGCTGGTACCCTGATTCGTCACGGAGGACAGCAGCTTCATCAGCTCGTATTGCAGAGTCGTGTATTTATCGCTCATGCGGTTGTAGAGCATGGCGTCAAACCAGGAGTTCCACTGGCCCACAGCGGAGAACAGCGCCACCGTGGCGTACACCGGCTTGCACAGGGGGGAAATAATCTTGACGAAGATCGTGGTGTATCCCGCGCCGTCGATCTGCGCGGATTCCACCAGGCTGTTGGGGATACTGTTGTTCATGTACGTCCGGATCACCAGCATGTTGTAACAGCTGATAGCCCCGGGGATCACATAGACCCAGAAGCTGTTGGTAAGACCCAGCGCTTTATAGAGCAGGAACACGGGGATCAGGCCGCCGTTGACGTACATGGTGATAACCCAGAACAGGGAGAGGGAGCGCTGGAAAACAAACTCCTTGCGGCTGATGATAAAGGCCAGCACCGCGTTGAGGAACAGGGAGAACAGTGTTCCCAGCACCGTGCGCAGCACGGAGATCTTAGCTCCCGTGAGCAGATTTTCCTTTTGGAGAACGGTGGTAAAGTTATTCAGCGTCCACATACGGGGCCAGATATGGATGCCGCCCCGCAGGGCGTCCGTACCGTCATTGAAGGCGACGGCCAGGGTATTCAGCACAGGGTACAAGGTAATCACCACGAACAGGACCATGATGATGGTGTTGAACACGGTAAAAACCTTGTCGCTGGTAGTGGATTTAATTTTTCTTGCAGTTGCTGTGTTCGCCATAATCAAAGCCCCCTTTCTAAAACAGCCGCTCTTCGCCGGACCGCTTGGCGATCTGGTTGGCGGCGACGATGAGGATGATGCTCACTACGCTCTTGAAGATGCCGGCGGCAGTACCGATGGCGTAGTCACCCTGACTGATGCCCCATTTCAAAACGTAAATGTCAATCGTCTGCGAGACGCTCTGTACCAGGCCGTTGCCCAGCAGGTACTGGACTTCAAAGCCGGCGTTGAGCACGTTGCCTACGTTCATGAGCAGCTGGATCATAATGATAGGCCGGATGCCGGGCAGCGTGACTGCCTTGATCCGGGACCAGCGCCCCGCGCCGTCGATCTGTGCCGCCTCATAGAGAGAGGGATCGATGGCTGTGATAGCCGCCAGATAAATAATTGCGTTCCAGCCGGTTTCTTTCCAGATATTCGCAAAAACCACAATGCCCCAGAACAGCTGCGGGTAGGCAAAGAAATTCAGCGGCTGGTCCAGAATATGTAATCCTACCAGAATCTCATTGACAATACCGCTGCCGGAGAGCATATCGTGGAGAATGCCCGTCACGATGATCCAGGAGAGGAAGTGGGGCAGATAGGAGATGGTCTGCACCACCTTTTTCCCGCTGTTGCTCTTTACTTCATTGAGCAGGATTGCGAAAGCAATCGCTGTGACAAAACAGAACGCCAGATTCAGCACGCCCATGCAGAGGGTGTTGCGCAGGGTACGGAGGAAGGTGACATCGCTGAACAGCTGTATAAATTTGTCGAAACCAACGAATTGGGAGCCAAACAGCCCGTTTTTGGGCTTATAATCCTGAAAACCGATGACCCAGCCCCCCAGGGGCAGATAGTAGAATATAAAACCGAAAACAAAGAAAACCAACGCCCAGAGGACCAGTACTTTCTGCTCCTTTACCTTCTGCCAGAAAGTCTTCTCCCGCTGGGGAGGGATGACCGCTACTGCGCTTTTTCCCGCCATAATTCACATCCTTTCCGGAAAAGCGGGCAGGCGCCTGCCCGCTTTTCCAGGTCACTTCTTACTGATCCAGGCAAGATGCTTATTCGTATTTGGCAGCCAGAGCAAGCCGGTTGTCCAGCTCGGTCTGCATCTCGGAGAGGAAGTCTTCCGGCTTAGCGGAGGCGTAGGCCTCCAGATACTCGTTCCACGCGGACTCGAAGTCGCTGGAGAGGACCACCTTGGGCAGATACTCGTGCTTGATCTCCCCCATCCGTGTCCAGGCCACGCCGCCGGGGGTTGCGGTGGTCATGTTGTTGGAGTAGGAGTACATGGGGAACCAGGGGCCGGGAATGTCGTTAACGCCCAGCATCTGGACATAGGTCTGCACACCGTAAGCGTCAAAGCACTTCTTCACATCGTCGCTGAGGGCATCATAGAACTCGCCGGGCTGGAGGTCAGGCCGGGCGGCGTTGATGCCGTCCGGGTTCATGCCGAGATAGCCGGGGAAATAAGAATAAGAACATACGTGGCTGGCCTTATAGGCGGTGTTGGCGGTATTTGCGCGCTGTTCCGGGGTCTTGTAGAACAGGCCGTCATCCCCCACCATGTAGTCCACGTCCTTCACGCCCCAGCACTTCTCGCCGGCCACGAACTCGCAGCCGAACTTCTCGGCGTAGGGGGCGCAGTGCATGGGGTCCTTGGCCCGCATCTCCAGGATGTAGTTCAGCTTCTCCTCGGTGTCCACGCCGTCGGGATCGTGGATGTAGCCGTCGGGACCGGCGAAGTAGGTGACCTTGGCGCCCAGCTCAGCGGCCTTCTTCATGATGCCCCAGCCCACGTTGCCGTAGCCGGAGATGGCGATCCGCTTGCCCTTCAGGTCGGTGCCGTCGTGCTTGAGCACCTCCATCAGATAGTACACAGCGCCGTAGCCGGTGGCCTCGGGACGCATCAGGGAGCCGCCGGTGGACACGGCCTTGCCGGACAGAGCGCCGAACTCGGAGGCGCCGACCAGGCGGCGG
>OFHM01001992.1_pt1 | contig 12274 bp, 9 predicted proteins | sample 1521311 | NCBI WGS metagenome assembly OFHM01 (sample SAMEA3504083, study PRJEB24116) | mouse gut metagenome | biome: mouse gut; feature: mouse-associated habitat; material: faeces | place: Denmark | collected 2011 | reverse complement strand
AACTGGCCTGACAATGGTCACAAGTCCCTCTGGTCTGTGCCAGCACCTGGGCAACTTGTTGGACGGAGTCTGAGGACAGCCCCAAGGTCCTCACAGAAACATCCACGAGATCTTAAGACCTTTGTGAATGGAAAACCACTTCTGCTCCAATCCTATCATGCAGGACCTGAGACTGCATTCATTAGGGAAGCAGATAAACCGGCCTGACCAGGGTCACAAGTCCCTTCCAATCCATTACAGCACCGGGCACCTTGGGGGCAGAGTCTGTGGACACCCCAAAGGTCCCCACAGGACTCTCCATGGGATCTTAGTACCTCTAGTGAGTGGATTACAACATCTGCCAGGAGGAAGGTTCGAACACCAGATATCTGGGACCCTTCTCTGCAAGAGGAGATCTTGCCTGCAGAGAGTACTCTGAACACTGAAACTCAGGAGAAAACTAGTCTCCGAGGTCTGCTGATAGAGGCTAACATAATCACCTGACCATTGTTATGGCAACTATTAGAAAACAAAGCATTTAATTGGAGGCTTTGTTACATTTTCAGAAGATTGGTCAATCATCACGGGAGGTACCCCATCACTGGAGCAATAGAGAACTATTGATCCTTAGGCAAAGAGAGAGATTCCGCCATTGTATTGGCTTCTTGAAAACTCAAACTCATCCTTGTTGACACACCTATCCTCCAATGAAGCCACACCTTCTCGTATTCCTTCTAATCTTTAAACTCACTGCCACTTCCTGGTAATGAAATATTCATATATATGTGTCTATAGGGGATTTATTATTCAAACCACCACTTTTCCCATGGCTCGATCAGCTATTTTTTTTTAAATATAACCTAAAGGGCTCCCATTTATTAAGGACTACTTATGAGCTTAGCCACAGTGATGGGCCCTCCCACATCAATCATTAGACTAGAAAATAACCCATAGACTTACCTAATGACTAAGTGATTGGAGACAGATGTTCAATTGTTCTCTCTTCTCAGGTAACTGTAGATTGTCAAGATGGGAAAAAAATAATGTTCCATCACAGTAATGTTTAACTTACTCCATAACCTACACAAACATTACTCAACACCATCTATTGCATTCTGCCCCTGCATAGACACACTTCCATGTATGGCATAAGTGAAGGGTGACTACCTCCATCAGCAAGGATACTCAATAATAGGTGACATGAGCTGAATATTTCCTATAGCCTCACAACCCCGAAATTCTACTGTGTATTACACTTACTGGGGGACTTGCCAATCTGTCCAATTTTATGCCACCAAAGCTATGACAAAAAGACTCCTCATCAAGAAATCTAATGAATTTTACCTGATTTCTTTCTCCTGAGGCAACTGAGTATTATCCCTTCATGCTTATATTGGTGTTTGATTCATCTGTAATAAACCCACTACTATTTACAGCTACATCACAGGAGGTATGACAAATACCATCTCCCATGAGTTGGCCAAACCTTTTCAGCAGCTTTTTTTGTAGTATCCTTTCTATAATAAAAAATACATTGATTTCTTTATTTTTAAGTGTGTAATTTAATGATTCTAACACATTTTCATCTCCTTCCATTTCCCCTCATTTTCTGCTACTTCATATGATATTGCAATCTATTAAAATACAGTAGTGAATACAGTGGAAAAAACAGTGTGGGAAGAATCAAAGTTCTTTATTACAAAGACAACAGATACACTGGCAGAATCTTCCAGGTACAACTATTTGGTAACTTTCGGTCTAATGTTAGCATGATTCTTCTAGAAAAAAGCTTAAAGAATTAAGGCATGGTTACAATGGACCAGAAAAGTCAGTATCACTAGTGAGACACACTCATGTAAATAATTTTCATCACTGTTCCGATATGCCTAGCAACAAGGAAAACAGGTCCATAGTCACAAGAGTATGAAAGGGGCATGAAGCAGAACAGTTGTCCAACTTATTATTACCCAGTAAGCATCAACACAGGAAGCGACCAAAGACAATAAATAACTTCCAAGACATGTCCCAAATGACCAAGTTCCTTTACAAGTTTCTCACCCCTTCCATGCACACCCATCAATCAATTAACTCATAGATTAAAGCCCTCAGGGTCCAATCACATTTCAGATTGTGTATATTGTTCTACCTTTGAGCATTGTACTTCAGACCAAAACCTTCATCAAAGTCCCAGGACAGACATTTCAAACCCATTTCACCACAGCATTCTTTGTGTTACACAAAGTGATAGGAACTATCTGTCTCTTTAATGGTATCTCTGTCTAGCAGTTCCAAAAGGAAAATGTCCAGGTTAACAGCATCAGCACCTCCAGGAGCTTTTATAAATGTGAGTTCAAGAAGAAGGAAATTGCAATGCAAGTTAAGGGTCTTGATCCCCCATCCCTGCATCTTAAAACCATAGGGTGGACCCAGAAATGTAGGTCAAAAGTGTAAATTTCACCTATACTACAACCAAATGTGATGATTTCTAGCTATCCCCAGTTTCTGTCTGTTACGTAGTCCCAACAAGTCTGCATCAAGGAATATTGCCTAGTGTGAAATAGTGCCAGCAGTTGATTGCAAACCCCACTATGTGTTGACTTGGATGTAAAATGAAACATCTATAATATAGACACACTTGTACATATACGCATACTAACAGAAAGAGGCAAGCAGTAGAGGTGCTTTGTCTTAGGAACCCTCAAGGAAGAGAAAGTGGAAATCTCATAAGGCAGAGAGGTCATTGAGACACTGTATGTCTCTACTGCATAAAATCAGACCAGTCTGCCTTCCATCCCTGAGTGGTACGGTATCACTATCCATCATCCCCATCTAAAAATGTATGGACTGTTGATGAAGGATGGAGAGACAGTATTCATCAAAGGTAAGGCCTTTGAAGGTGATATAGGTTTGCCATGCTCTACTGGTAGCCCCATGTCCAAGAGTTTATGGGCAACACAATTGATTTGAATGGGTTGTATCAAAGGGGAGAAAAGGAGACATGAAGTTGGAAGGAGGATTAAGGTGGGAATGGATCTGGTTTTGGTCCGGGAGGAGTTATTAAGAGAACTGGAAAATAAATTCCATCAAAATACATTGTATGAATTTCTCAAGGAATTAATGAATGTAGTTCTTAATATATAATGTCTGTACTGAACATATACAGACGACTTATATTTCCATCTCCTAAATAACAAACCCTTGTATAGCAGTTTCATTACATTAAGGGCAAAAGTAATCCAGAGATTATTTAAAATAAAGAAGGATCAGAGGTGATGGCCCAGGGGCAAATTCATGCCTGTGTTTATTTACTTACAACACCAGTGCTTAGGATTTTGGGAGGGGAAGAGACAGGAAGATGACTGTGGCTTCCTGAAAGCCAGCCTCAATATTAGCTCAGCAAGAAACCCTGTAGAAAGGGGATAAATTAGGGAGTGAAGGAGCAAATCACACTATACCCTTCGCTACCTTTGAACTTACCTGTACAGATCTGTGTGCAGACACACATGAATATAAATAAAATATACAAGAGCTTATCTTGCATAGCTTATAAGCAGTGTTCTGTTATCTTAGCCTAGAGTCCTGAGGACTTTATATCATTAGAGTTCCTGAAGCAAACTCCCCAGATATAGCGGATGGGTATATCTTGTTACTATGCAAAGAGACCTCAGTTAAGTGTGTGTGTCAGTGATTCCAAAACAGCTTTCCTTCTCTACCTTCCTTTATATGGCACAGAACGACCTGTAAATAATTAAAATATGAAAACAAAGCTTTTTCACGAATTTAGGCTTGTGTTAAAATAATATTTATAACATTTTACTAAATGGAAGGGAAATCTTCAGCTCCCAGGAACAATCCTGTAGGCTTCTGTTTTGTCCCATTATGAACAAAATTAATTGCACATCAACAGTTCCCACGCTTTTAACTAAATCAGGATGAAGGGATATGTTTCCATACAAATAAGTAATGCCAATGTGATTAATCAAGTAGAAATGTGGCAGGGTTAGGATGCCTTTGGCTGATGTGACAATGATGACTGATTAGTCTCTTGTTATGCAAATAACCCTAACCTCTAAGAAAAGAAAAGTAATGATATAAAATATTCCAAGAAGTGGCATGGACAATTATTACTTGATTTCAATTTCTTTTACATACTTTATTAGTTTGAATAATTGTGGCTCACAGAAGATCAAATATTCAAAGGAGTTAGTTTTCCAGGTGGTGGGATGTTTAGAAAGAATTAGGATTTGTGTTTTCATTAAAAGTGATTTGGCACTGGGCTTGAAATATCAAACACCCTTTGGCATATCAAAAACTCTCTCTCATTCTTTCTTTCTCTCTCTCTCTCTCTCTGTCACTCTCTCTCTCTCTCTCATGTTTTAAGCCATCCATCCAGTGGTTGACATCTAGTACTAATCCATCGCATGTTTATTGCACACAGTAAGGCAATCAACATTTATGATATGGATGTGAAATGGTCCTTCTTGCATTTTTTTTTTTTTTAGTTAACTCAACCTGGGAATATAGAACCGCAGATAAAGAACTGCCTCCATCACATTGGTCAGTTGCCACACCTGTAAGGAATGATCTTTTTTGGATGGCTGATGTTGAAGGGTCTAGCCCACTATGGGTAGTGTCAACATCTATGAAAAAAATATACAAGGTGTGGTGGTTATCGTGTAAGGGCCTGAAATTAATTTTTCTGGAAGAACTAAAGATCTATATGGCATGAAAAATTAAAGTGCCTGATAATTTGTAAGTAAATTCCATACTTACCAGCATTCAATATTTTGTCTACCCATATTTCAAAAGTAAAATTATCAAATCTATTTCACCCTGTTTTACTGCATTTAATCTATTAAATTACTTGTAACCAGAAATACTAATAAATTTTAAAGGCCTTTAAAACATGACTGGTTGATATTGTGTTTAACTTCATCACAACTTTGTAAGCAGGAACAAGAGCTAGATTGCCTTCTCATTTTCCAAAGAATCCATGATTCACGGTTGCAAATAGCTTCAATACAAGGTACTTAACCCTGTAAAATTCCTGCTTTGTTTGAATAAAATATTTATTGCTCTAACTTTGGGTTTTCATAAACAGAATTTTGATGTGCTATCCAATGTGCTGCCTCAAAGAGTCTGGCACAATTTCTGACACTAAGAACAGTTTAAAGATAACCAGGGAAAGGTTGGAACAGGGAAAATAACCACCAAGGATGTTGGTGAGTCAGAAACTGAAGGCTTTCACAGGAGGAAAATAAAAACAAAAACAAAACAAACAATCAACAAATGAATAAACAGAAACCCAACCACCAAAATGATAAAAACAATACAGGTGTGAATTACTTGGGCAGAATGTGACTCAAGTCATCAGGACATTTCAGTAGGGATTATATTTTGTATTTCGAGAAGGCCATATGAAAAGGTAAAGCCTAGATGGTTAATGTCTCTGGTGTAATTAGGGAAGGAACCAGCATGAGTGGGGTTCTATGATGCAAGCTGAACTAGGTGATGTCACAGAGCACTGGCCATAGATTGCACATCTATTCCACTTGGAGGCACTAGAATCCCTAGAAGGTGTGTCCACTATTTTCCCAGTGGTGTATGAAAGGCAGGCCAGCTCCTGAACCCCAACGTTGTTCCTCAAGTTTTTTTTGCCTGGTCTGTATCAAAAGACAGAATCTTGATGACTAAGACATTTTCTTTGGGTAAGTACATTTATGAAGTGAATGGGACCCTCATAGCTATAGAAAGCTGAAAGTTTTCCCTCCCACACTGAGTAACTGTACATTCTAAATTCTCCCATGTTTGGGGCCAGGGGCATGGTTGATCCAGTTTAGTTGATCTCCTGAATTTATTATCCTTGCTAACGATATCTCCTTCAAAATTCCATCAAAATGCCAAAGCTCTTCTTTGTCCGTATGTATTTTAGAAAATGTTACTTCTAAATGGCTGATATTGGGCCTGGAGCGATGGCTCAGCAGTTAGGAGCACTGACTGCTCTTCCAGAGGTCATGAGTTCAAATCCCAGCAACCACATGGTGGCTCACAACCATACTAATGAGATCTGACACCCTCTTCTGGAATGTCTGAGGACAGCTACAGTGTATTTAGATACAATAATAAAAGAAATCTTAAAAAAAAATGGCTGATATTGCCTGGACTTGTTGAGGCCGGAGTTGCAGTGGCATATAATCACCAAATAATCCTGAGTCTGGGTCAGGTAACACAATACAGAAGGCCAGTGTTGTGCTGTGTCCCTGGGATATTTGTGAATATTGCCACCTATTTGACAGCTTGCAGGTACAAGAGAGGGTAGGTAACAACTCTGGCTCATTTTCTTTATTCTGTTCTCTCCTTGATCATTTTGGGTAAAAGGCATACCAACTTCCACATTGACATAGACATGCAAGGAGATGTTCCTCAGAAGAGGCAAATTAGCTCAGGGCTGAAGACATATTCATCTGAGTATGTTATTCTGAGCTGTGGAGAATTACTTGTTAATTTCCCTTTGATAATTTCCTTGTTTCCCTTATTTATTTGTTTGTTGTTGTTGTTGTTGTTGTTGTTTTGTTTGTTTGTTTTTTCTTTGGATGGGTGTTTAATTTTACTTTGAGTGTGTTTGTGTGTAGCTTTGACTGTTAGGAAAATCACTTTGTAGAATAGACTAGCCTTTATCTCACTAAGTTTTGCCTCCCTCTGCCTCTTGAGTACTAGGATTAAAGACTTGGGTTACTACCATCTCCTATTAACTTCTGATTTGATTGTTTGTTTTGTTTTGTTTTGTTTGTTTTTCTTTTTTGTTTTTTGTTTGTTTTGTTTTGTTTTTGTTGGTTTTTTGTTTTAGTTGTTAATGTTGTAGCTGATTTGCAGACATTTTTCCTTTGTCTACCACTGGCTGCCCTGGAACTCACTTTGTAGACCAGGCTGGTCTCTAAGTCAGAAATCTGCCTTATCCTGCCTTCTGAATGCTGAGTTTAAATGCTTGTGCCACCATAGCTGGATTATGAACTTCTTATTTTGATCAAATTAAGTTTAGAAGCCCAAACATGTTTAGCATAGCCTTCTTGACCTGCTCAAAATTTCCATTAGAGAAGAGCCTTGGTCCAGCATTCTCTCCAACCCTACACCCATTGCCTTTTAGTAACTCATATATATGACAGTAGCAACAGCATTGTGTCTGGTTTAAACAGGCAATATCTTCAATCCAAGGCAATGGGCAAGTATATTTGAACACAGAATGATAGCCACAAGACATCTGCCTGGGTTTGGTATGGTATACCACAGCAAGGCTACAGCCATGTAGAAGAAAATACCTTTGAAGAGGCTTAGCATGTCCTCCCTCATGAAGAAGAGGAGGAGGAAGTCTTCTTCCAACACCCTGAGGAATATTGTCGGCTGCAGAATTTCTCATTGTTGGAAGGAAGGTAATGAGCCTGTCACCCAATGGAAGGCCATAGTTCTAGGTCAACTGCCAACAAACCCTTCTCTTTACTTGGTGAAGTATGATGGAATTGACAGCATCTATGGACAGGAGCTCTACAGTGATGACAGGATTTTAAACCTTAAGGTTTTGCCTCCCATAGTAGTATTTCCTCAGGTGAGGGATGCCCACCTTGCCAGAGCCCTGGTTGGCAGAGCGGTACAACAAAAATTTGAGGGGAAAGATGGCTCTGAGGTCAACTGGAGGGGGGTGGTGCTAGCCCAGGTGCCAATCATGAAGGATTTGTTTTACATTACCTACAAGAAGGATCCAGCTCTCTATGCTTATCAGCTCCTGGATGACTACAAGGAAGGTAACCTCCACATGATTCCAGACACTCCTCCGGCTGAGGAGAGATCAGGAGATGACAGTGATGTGTTGATAGGTAACTGGGTGCAGTACACCAGAAAAGGTGGTTCCAAATAGTTCAGAAAGGTTGTTTACCAAATTCTAGCCAATCCTTCCGTGTACTTTATCAAGTTTCATGGTGACATCCATATCTATGTCTATACTATGGTGCCAAAGATTCTTGAAGTTGAAAAATCATAAAGTACAGAAATGTAAACATATAGGACTGGAAGAAAAAAAAAGTTTTTTGTTTTTTTTTTCCTGTGTTGGCTACATAAGGGTCTTTGACAATCCCAGTATCTTTGCCAATAAAATGTGTTTTGTTCTAAAAATGTAAATGTGTGACATGACATGCTGTGAGTGAACAATTTGCTGGAAGAGATGGCCTACAGTGGAAGGAACATCAAATGAAGATGAAAGTTTCATTTCAGGCGGTGAACAGTACATACACCTAAAATCATACATGCTAAAAGGAACAGCTTCTCTGGTCTGCATGCAGAATAAGGAATTGGAGATGGAACTTGGAGGAGCAGGGATGGCAGAAAAAGATGGATGTTTAGGAAGTAGGGGAGAAGGACAGGACATAGGTAGAACCTCTGATGTGAAGACTGAAGGAGAAACAAAAATTTTGGGAAAGTGGGACATTTAAAAGAAATGTGGCCTTGTTGCACAAGGTGAAACCCAGAAAACTGATTGAAATAGACTCAGAAATCAGAGAAAATCAGGTTTTCTTTGAATAATGACACTTAAAGAAACCTGTCTCACATTTTAAGATTTATTATCTTTACTTATGTGGGTGGGGATATGGCATGTGCTTTTGAGTACAGGTGAACACAGAGACATGCGTTGTCAGGTCCTCTGGAGCTGCCATTAAAGGTGATTATTTGCCATTGGATATGAAATCAAGAAACCAAATCCATTTTTCTTGTGGTGCAAAAGTGCTTGTTACCATTGATTCATCTCTCTAATCCCACAAAGATATCTTTTTTAAGAAATCCAAAATTCACATGCATAAAACAGACCAGATTGAAGATAAGAAAGTTCTAATTGATGGTGACCATTAAAAGTAATAAGGGACACACAAAGAGTAGAGGACACTGAGAGACAAATGAATTCTAAGTTGGAGTTCTCAAAAAGTTAAGCTGGAGACACAGAAAGAAGAGAAATTTTAAGGAAATAGTCAAACTTGGGCCATATCCACATTGGCTTCTTTGTTTTCTTAACAAATAGCCAGCCTGTCATTACAGATGGGTGTGTTTGTGTGTGTGTGTGTGTGTGTGTGTGTGTGTGTGTTTGTGAGTGTGTGTGTGTGTCCATTTTTACACAGGCAATCTAGACTAGTGAATGTTTATATTTATGAGACTCCCTAAATCATCACAGAAACCTTGATTTTGTGTAATCAGTTCCAAAAGTAAAGTAAAACAGAAAATGAATATGCTGTGAGATAATTTTGGGTTGGAATGGATCCTGAGTTCCTTCCGTGAGCACTCTTTCCCTGTGATGAATCCTGTGATCTTTTGCAGGTCTCCAATGAGATCCCCAGATAACCATAAAAAGCCCCACAGTGGCCTGTTCCACCTAGCTCTCCTCTAAACACATGACCCCCTACATACCTATGTATAACTTCAGCCTGTCTATAGCCTGGAAATTCTAGTCTTTTACTTATATGTGACCTCATTCTCAGAAAACACTGAAGGTGTAACCAATGCATATATGCTTACCTCTTTTCTACGCCAGTTGACATGGGTTTCAAATGTTATGAGTTTGCCCACTTTGTGGGTCACTTCCTGAGGAGCCCGTGTACTTCATGGAGGTCTGCCTGGGTTCCATCTATACTCTGAGAGGTTTTTTTTTTTTTTTTTCTTTTTTGAGGCAAGAATGCCATGGACTCAGTCATTACAATTTTCCTCTCTAGAATAAGTTTGTATGCTTCAGCATTTGATAATAATCTCTATTGTTGATTAATTTTAATATCTGGGAGAGTTTCTGCAGTAACTGATTCTCTTAGGGATTAGTTGCTGTGAAAAGACACCATGACCAAGGCCACTCATAAGAGACAACATTTCATTAGGGCTTTTCTACATTTAATTACACGTTCAGAGGTTCACTTCACGATCATCAAGGCAGAAAATATGGCAGAGTCTAGGCAGACATAATGGTGGAGAGGAAGTTTAGAATTATGCAACTCCATCCAAATGCTTCCAAGAAAAAATATGTATTTTGCATGCAGGTATGGTCTGATTCACACTGGGCAGAGCTTTAAAGACCCAGAGTGATATGTTTCCTCCAGCAAGGCCAGACCTATTCCTACAAGGCCACACCTCCTCATAGGCCAACTATATTTAGAATGCCACACTGGTTTAATAGCAACTCAACAAGATCTAGAGTCTTCAAAGAGGAGGAGCTTCAGTTGAGAAGATGCCTCCATAAGATCCAGCTGTTCAGAATTTTTTTAATTGGTGAGAGAGCACCAACTCCATTGTGGGTGTTGAAATTCTTGTGGTGGTACTCCTGGGTTTTTTTAGAATGCAAGCTAAGCAAGACTAGAGGAGCAAGACAATAAGCATCACTACAACATAGCCTATGAATGAGCCTCTAATTCCAAGATCCTGTGTTGTTTCAGTTTCTGTCCCAACTTTTTTGATGATTAACAACAATGTGGAAGTATAAGCTGAAAAAAACCTTTGCTATGGAATTTGCTCTTTGGACATGGTGGAACCTTTCAACAATAAAAATAGTAAGACATTCTTAAGGAAAAATGTCTAATAATGCCAATGTCACTTATCTTAAAACCACAAATAATAATGTGCAGACATTTTATTTTTATTTAAACATAAGATATACTCATGTACCTACCTGAGATGTAATTTTTCTAGTTTGCTTCTTTCTCACAATGTAGAATATTACAATCAAAAATAACTTGGAAATAGAAGGGTTACAGACTATCACCAAGGAAGACAAAACAGGAAGTTGAATCAGTAACAGCAAACACTGCTTATTGGCTTGCCACTGACTTAGTCACTGTTCTATTGCTGTGAAGAGACACCATGGTTAAGGCTACTATTAGAAAACAAAGCATTTAACTGGAGGCTTGCTTACATTTTTAGAAGTTTGGACAATCATCAAGTGAGGGACCCCATCATTGGAGCAATAGAGAACTATTGATCCTTAGGCAAAGAGAGAGATTCTGCCATTGCAATGCCTTCTTTAAAACTCAAACCCATCCTTTTTGACACACCCACTTCCTCCAATGAAGCCACACCTTATCTTATTCCATCTAATCTTTAAACTCACTGTCACTTCCCAGTGACTAAATATTCATATATATGAGTCAATAGAGAACGTTCTTATTCTACCACCAATTTTCTATGGCTTGATCAGCCATTTTTTTAAATACAATCTAGAATGCTCCCATCTATAAATGACTATTGATGAGCTTAGCCACAGGGATGGGCCCTCCCACATCACTCATTAGCCAAGAAAATATACTATAGACTTACCAAATAACCAAGTGAATAGAGACAGATCTTCAATTGTTCTCTCTTCTTAGGTAACTGTAGATTGTCAAGATTGAGAAAAAATAAAGTCCCATCACAGGAATGTTTCACAGACTCAACAACCTACCCAAACATTACTCAACAGCATTTCCTCCCCTTTGCCCCTGCATAGACCCAATTCCATGCATTGCATAAGTGAAGGATAACTACGTTTATCAGCAATGATACTCAATAAGAGGTGACATGAACAAATATTTCCTATAGCCACACAACCCCCACATTCTAATATGTGTTACACTTACTGTCAGACTTGCCAATCTGTCCAATTTCCTGCCAACTCATTTAGACAAAAAAAAGAAAAAAAAATTCCTCATAACGAAATCCAATGAATTTTACCTGATTTGTTTCTCCTGAGGCAACTCGGTGTTATCTCTTCATGCTCATATTCGTGTCTGATTCATCTGTAATAAACCCACTACTATTATCAGCTACATCACATGAGGTATGATGAATACCAACTCCCATGAACAGCATCACAGTAGGCTAAGCCTTTTCTGCAATTTTGAAGTTTCCTTTGTATACAAAAAATCAATTGATTTCATTAAGTGTGTAATTTAATGATTCTAACACATTTTCACCTCCCTTCCATTTTTCCCTCATTTTCTGATACTTCATATGATATTGCAATCTATTAAAATACAGTAGTGAATGCAGAGGAAGGACCAGTGTGGGAAGCAGCAAAGTTCTTTATTTCTAAGACAACAGATACACTGCCAGAATCTTCCAGGTACAACTGCTTGGTAACTTTGGGTTTAATGTTAGCATGAAATTTCTAGAAAAACGCTTAAAGAATTAAACCATGGTTAACCTGGACCAGACAAGTCAGTATCTCTAGTGAGAAACATTCATGTAAATCATTTTCATCACTGTTACAAGATGCCTAGCAACAAGGAAAACAGGTCCATGG
>OFHM01001990.1_pt1 | contig 12286 bp, 11 predicted proteins | sample 1521311 | NCBI WGS metagenome assembly OFHM01 (sample SAMEA3504083, study PRJEB24116) | mouse gut metagenome | biome: mouse gut; feature: mouse-associated habitat; material: faeces | place: Denmark | collected 2011 | reverse complement strand
CATAATTTGAGACTATCAAACGTTTTGTGTAGATGATTCTTATAATAATGACAGTGGGTACAAAAGAGAGGTGATTGGTTATTTTATGACAAATATATTTATTAGTTGGTCAAAATCAAAAAGTAGAGAACTTGCTATTGAAGCTAAACATCTTCTTGAAAGCTTGGACCCTCATTTAAAAGTATTTATGTCAGAAGAAGATATCGCAGCAGGGGAAAAATTTCAAGATAAAATAATTAATAAAATAAAAGAATGCGACAAGTTATTACTTTGCTTTACCCATGAAAACAAAAAGTCACCATGGTTGTTGTATGAAGCAGGATACGCCAGCGGTCTCAACAAGATTGTGATTCCCTTTCTGTTTGATATTGACTCAAATTGGCATTCGTGGATTGACAATCCAATGAATATTGCACGCGAAATTAATATAAATAATTCTGATTTTGAAACAATATTTATTAATTGTTTCAATTTACATGACTCCGAATACACTAGAAATGTGCTTAGGGATTTTGTTGCAAAAGTTGATTGTATAAAAGAAAAGCACCGTCAAATAGATCAACAATGTGAAGATTTTGTTGAGATGTTGACAGCTAACGAGGCTTTTAAAGTAGAAAGTCCTATTTACCGCGACAAAACGGCATATTTTCTTACAGGTTTTGAAACAATAGATTTATGGAAATTAATAGTAAAGTCCTTCCTATATACCGGAAAGTACTTATGGATATATGGAAGAAAAAACATGAAATTATTTACAGGGGGATTTAAAGAATTATTTGATTATTTAGAGGAAAAATCTATAAATGAAAATATGTCTGGTATTGATTTTAGATGCCTTTTTTTAAACCCTGAATCAGAAGAGGTAAAATATGCACATAAACAACAGGACATATTTTACCAAGAACTTGATTCTACGATCAAGCGAGCAAAATATCAGATAGGGAATAACCAAACCTTACAAAAGTGTTTTCGCATGTATTCAAATAGAAGGGAAGAAGTTATAATTCGGTTAGATAATTGCATTATTTATTCTAAACCACATTTTGATATTAACGGTCATCCCCAAATTATGACTGATACAAAATTTGAGATTTTCAGTGCTTCTTCTCCACGTGGTTTAGATTGTATAAAAAAATTCGGTACTATTTGGGAATCATCTATAAATTTGTTTTAGTATTTCCGAATAATCTGTCAAATATGTTGTCTATATTTGAGATAGTATCTTCGATTGAAAGGTTGCTTACGTCAATCGAATGTAACATACACGTTTCTTGCGGAATTCGTTGAATACTATTTCGTAATTCAAGGTTAGTTTTGTATAAAAAGGGAACACATTGGTATGTATATTTTTGTGGATCTCTATTTTTAAGATGGTTCCATAATGCATCCTCTGAGTCTACATATAAAATGATATATAAAATATTAGGAAATGATGTATGTGCATATAACTCTTCAGGAATTATATGCACACCATTTATTATGGATGGAATTTGTTTTCGTTGTTGACGTTTGATTATATTTATAAGGGGATTTTTCATTATATGACATTGTTGCATAGCCATTTCATAGCTTAAAAATATATCATGTGAATAAATATTTTCGGTATGGAGCTTTCCAATTTTAGTTAAATAACTTTCATATCCTCGTAAAACTTCTCGTATTATATCAGTTTCTTCAACAAGTCTAAACTCGTTATGGGTTTTAAGAAGTTCATTAGAAATTGTAGTTTTCCCGACTCCGGGTACACCTGAAATAAGAACTATTAAATTTTGTGGCAATATATATCCTTTTTCCATTATTTCACCCATATAGTTAATCATGTAATTAGATTTTGGAATCATCTACACAAAACGTTTGATAGTCTCAAATTATGATTTGAAATTATAAATAATCCAGTATTTCCATGAATCCTTAATAATCAGGAATTATCCTTCATTTATATCCTTTCTGCTAATCCACCTATTCCACATCGCCACATGCACTCTATTACTGCATCGGTCAGCTAATCAACCCTATCGTATTATACTCCATCTCTTACATGTAATCTCTTGACATAACTCGAAAGAACTTTTACTTTATCAAGCATTTTCATTGACAACCTAGGATTACCAGAAATCATCTTCATCACTTTTCCCATAGTAAATACACTTTTTCTTCTACTACAGGTAACACCCTATATCCATTTCTAAAATGTTAACGAATATATTCAATAAAACTTCCTCTTAACTTGTCCTGCGTACCTTCCCTCTACCCAAACTACTTCTTTAATATTATACTTCTCCTGCACTTGTAATTCAATATCTTTCCCATCATTTTACATTCAAATTTTTCTAACCAGAATGGCCTATCAAAACAAGAAATCCTTTATTTCTCTGCAAACATCACCACCTTTTCCTGTCCTCTCCTTTGCAAAAATCATTGTACATGGTAAAATAAGTAAAACAAATAAGTCATACCGGAAAATCATCAACACAAAAAATATGGAGAAATACAATGATCGGCATCTATTTCAGCGGTACAGGAAATTCAAAGTATTGTATTCATAGATTTTTAGAAGAATATGACAAGAGCAGTCCGGCCTTTTCCATAGAACAGGCCGAAGCTGTCACGCACATTATCGCTGCGCGCAAAATCGTAATATGCTACCCGGTCCAGTTCAGCAATATTCCTAAAATACTCCGGGACTATATCATCACAAACAGGCAGATCTGGCATGGAAAAAGAATTTTCATCATCGCGACCATGGGGCTTTTCAGTGGTGACGGGTCCGGAATCCTGGCACGGCTTTTCAAAAAATACGGTGCGGTCATAACCGGCGGCCTGCATCTGAAAATGCCGGACAGTATCTGCGACGAAAAAGTTTTGAAACGAAAATACGAGAAAAATCTTACATTGATAAGAAACACAGACGCAAAGATCCATAAAGCGGTCACCCGGATCAAAAGCGGAAAACCGCCACAGGAGGGATTGGGTATCTGGTCTCATGCTGCCGGACTGTTTGGCCAAAGGCTTTACTTCTACAGCAGGACAAAACACTACACAGATCAGTTGAAGATCGACCAGCAAAAATGTATCGGGTGCGGCTTATGTGAAACGCTGTGCCCCATGAAAAATATCAGATCAGTAGACGGTACTGTCACTGCCGGCAATCAATGTACCATGTGCTATCGCTGTATCAACAAATGCCCCAGACAGGCGATCACCTTATTGGGAAAAAATGTGATCGAGCAGTACGACATAAACAAATACCTTTAAGGACTTTGCTTTTAACAGAGTCGTCATCGAAAATTGATCACCCACCTGTTTTCCGCCTGATAGTAGATCAACCATACTCTTATGCTCTGGCCATGGAGGATCAGTGTACAGTCATATTCCATGGCGGGAACTCCGGCGTACCGCTTCTTTTCCTGAGAATGGACTGTGATTTCCCGGATTGTCTGTATTTCTCCATTCTCATCCTGTATTTTCAACATCAGGGGCATAATCCTTCCGGTACTGGTAAACCAGCACTGACAGCCGATTCTTTTCTGTGTTCCCCTGACACTGCCTGCATCTGCCCCGGAAGAATGCGCACCGATTCCAAATGCCATCTTCTACTCTCCCCTTTCCACCGGATCATTGCCCGCTCATATGGTCAATAGGCTGATTCAGAAACGCAGCCCGCATAAGAGCGTCTGTTCCAAAACGTTTTCTTATATCATCCACCGTCTCATCCATCCTGGCAACCTTTTCATAATCCATTTCATCAAACAGATTCAGCTGCCTGCCGGAGTCTGCCCCGCTTATCCTGCCCGTGTGCACCCCCAGATGACGGATGGGATTTCCGTTCCACAGTTCCCGGAACAGGCCGCTGGCTGCCTTATAGATTTCTATGGTCAGGTCTGTCGGGTTCTGCAGCCCCTTTTGGTGCGATACACAGGACAGATCCGAATACCGGATCCCCACGGATACCACGCGGACCTGTACCCGGTCTGCGCGCAGACGGTTTCCCACTGTTTCGGAAAGGGCCAGGAGCACCCGGTCCGCCGTCTCCACATCTGTCACATCACAGGGCGTCGTAGTGCTGTTCCCATAGCCTTTATTTGCCGGAAGCTGTGCCAGCACCGGGGAAAGATCGATGCCGTTGGCAAATCCCCATATGATCTCCCCCTGTTTCTTCAACATCCTTTTCAACCATGCCGGATCTGCACCTGCCAGCTCCCCGATGGTACGGATTCCCATGGATAACAGTTTTCCCGCCGTGGCATGTCCCACAAAGAACAGATCTGATATGGGGAGCGGCCACATCTTTTCTTTGATCTCCTCCGGATACAGGGTATGCAGCCGGTCCGGCTTCTGAAAATCCGACGCCATTTTTGCAAGCAGCTTATTGGTAGATATCCCTATGTTGACCGTAAAGCCCAGCTCCTCCCGGATGCGGTCTTTGATCTGCTGCGCCGTTTCTTCCGGCGTTCCGAACAGATGACAGCTTGCACTCATGTCCACAAACGCCTCATCAATACTATATTGTTCCACAACATCGGAATATTCCCGCAGAATTGCCATAAAAGCAGCGGAACACTGCTCGTACAGTCCATAATCGGGCGGAACCAGAAGCAGATTCGGGCATTTTCTTCTGGCCTCCGGAATGGACTCGCCTGTCTTGATCCCGTATGCCTTAGCCGGGATGGATTTTGCCAGTATGATCCCATGCCGCAGGGTAATATCTCCCCCTACCGCAGAAGCGATCTCGCGCAGATCCTGCCTTTCCCCTTTATGGGCCAGACGATAAACGGCCTCCCAGGAAAGATAGGCCGAATTGACATCTATATGAAAAATAATATTTCCCAAACGCATGTTCACCTCCTGTGCATTCATTGTAGTAAACATACGTTCTATTTTCAAGCGGTAATATCTGTTAAACAGACCACACCTTTCCACCTGAAATCAAAAGGCAGTTCAGAACAGGCTCAACTGTTCATAATCCGTCTTACGCTCCAGAAGGCAGGGAGTTTTGTGCAGGATGTTTGCTGTCTTCGCATCATGAAATATCCATTCTGCGATCTCCTGCCGCTCCAGGACCAGCGGCATTCTGTCATGCACCGGCTTCATGGAAGCGTTTGCGGCAGTCGTAAGGATCACAAAATGCTCTCCGTCTTCATACCGTCTGCCAAGCCCCGCCATAAACAAAAGCGGCATATCGTTCCTGCAAAATGTGTTCTTCTCTTTCCGGGGATTCCATTCGTAAAACCAGGATGCCGGAATCACAATACGCCTGTGCTGTATGCCGGCCCGGAACAAAGGCTTTTCCAGCGCCGACTCACATCTGGCATTGAAGATCAGCTTTTTCCCTTCATAGCCGGGAAATCCCCAGCGCTGCCAGCCGCAGCACAGGGAGCCGTCTTTTTCCGCCAGCACCGGCGCCTCCTGCCCCGGATAAATATCGCCGGCCACGATCCTGCCCACAGCCTGCATAGATGCCTGTCTTTGCCTTTCTTCCATCTGTCGGAGCAGCTTTGCAATCTCTCTGGCCGTCTCATCATCCACATAATATCTGCCGCACATAAAAGTCACCCATTCCTGCCTGCACAAATTTCTTTGCCCTACTGCTTATTCTGCCCCGTCTCAAGTCGGCGCATACCCGGGAAACCTATGTTTTTCCTTATGCCGCATTCCATTTCTATCCGTCATAAAATATCAGGTTTAACCGACTCTCAACTTTTTCTCCATGATCTCATAGACCAGCTTCACATCATTTTCCAATTCATATATTCCATGCCCCACAGTTTTATAGCCCCGATGCTCGTATAAACACACTGCGGGAAGGGATGCGTCCAGAATGGCCGTATCGTGCTTTTTTCGGATTTCGTTCTCCAAACAGTTCATGATCTGCGTGCCGCAGCCCTGCTTTTGATGCGAAGGCAGCACATATACCCCCGTTATATGGTTATTGTCAAAACATCCTGTACCGGCGATCACATTGTCAACCACCAAAACACCCATATTTCCAGACGCAATACCGTCCAAAATATGCTCTTTACTATGATGCCGGCAAAAGAACTCTGCTACCTCTTTCGGGTAATACTTCGGATATATTGTTTTGATGGCTGTGTGCAAAATATCGTGAATTGCATCTACCATGTCAGAAGTTGCTGTTATGTATTCCATCCTGCTTTTCGTTCCTTTCGCTTCGTCCGGCCGCAAAACGCTGTAAAAACGTCATGGGCACTTTTCATGGCAAAGTATGTTTGCCAATGTCCGTATCAATCAGATTATATTACACAAATATGCCGTTTTCCATCTCTTTCTATATGCTTTTCCTCAAATAATATGGTATCGTTTTGTATAGCCATATAAATCCTGCATGTTAATATGCGTTGCTTGCCGCAACGGGCAGTTTCTAATACAATAACGGCAACAACTGAAAGAAAGGTGGTGCTCTTCAATGTTAAATGAAAACATAAAAGCAATCAGAAGATCCAAAGGATTCTCGCAGGAGGAACTTGCCGTCAGGCTGAATGTGGTGCGGCAGACAATCTCTAAATGGGAGCAGGGATTGTCCGTTCCCGACTCTGATATGCTGCTCTCCATATCGGAAGCGCTTGAAACACCGGTAAGCATTCTGCTTGGAGAAACGGTTGTCGAGCCGGAAGTCGATGATCTGAAAGCAATTTCCAAAAAACTGGAAATCATCAATCTACAGCTAGCACAGAGAAAGACTACCAGAATGAAAATACTTCATTGGCTGTTGATCTCATTGTGCATGGCCGTAGTTGCAATTTTCGTGGTCTTAATACTGCTGAACAGTCCTTATCTTGGCTGGAATTATAATGACCCTGAAACCGCTGTGGCCGGAGTCGTTTTTCACGCATTTGAATGGCTGTTTGTCAGACTCGCTCCCCTGATCCTGATCGGGACGATCGTTGGAATTTTCCTGACACGGAAAAAAGATTAGTCGCCGCTTCTGTCCGATCGCTGCTCCGGTTGAGCCGCGATCGGACAGACAGTGCTGAAAACCTTCCTTCAAATTAAAATCCGTATTCAACAGTAATCTGACTTCCGGCTTTTGTCTTCTTGACCTTGATCTGCTGCGGAATATTCTCTATCAGTTCTTCCCTGTGGCTGATGATGCCCACCAGCTTGTTACTCCCAGTCAGATTTATCAGAATTTCCATCGCATTATCCAGCGATTTCCTGTCTAACGTTCCAAAACCTTCATCTACAAAGAGTGCATCCATCTGCACACCGCCAAGATTGGACGACACTGTGTCAGACAGCCCCAGGGCAAGGCTCAGTGAGGCCTTAAAGCTCTCCCCGCCGGAAAGATTTCCCACGGGTCTTCTGTGTCCCGTATAATTGTCCAGCACTTCCAGGTCAAGGAAATTGTTGCTTTTCCTGCCGGGAGAATTCTCCTGACGATACAGCTCATACTGTCCGTCGCTCATTGGCAGCAGCCGCCTGTTTGCCGCAGCGATGATCCCGTCAAATCCCGCAGCCTGGATATATTGCTCCAATGTAATCTTTCCGTTTCCCGTTGTGCCTTTGACCAGGTTATAAAGCCGCTGACAGATCCCATTCTCTTTACGTGCCTTTTCTAACTCTTCTCTCCTGTCAAGAATACTCTTTTGCTTCTCCTCATTCGTATGTATTCTGTTTTCGCTGTTATTACAGTTCTTTCTGATCAGATCCACCTTCGCGCCCTGCTCATCACATACGGCCTGTAACGCCTGAATGTCTATCACCTTTTTGCCTTCTGCGTCCTTCTTTGCATCTGAAAGCTGTTTTTCATTCGTTGCAACATCCTGATCATATTCGTGAATCACTTTGTCCGACGATGCGATATCCTCCTCCCTCACAACACATGTCAGCATTTCCTCTACAGAAGAGAATCCATTTGCACTGACTTCTTTATTCAGCTTCTCTCTTAAAGTCTCTTCATCCTTTTTCTGCTGATCCAGGCTGTCCTCCAGGGTCTTTAACTTTGACCGGGCGGCGGTAACATTGTCATCAGCGTTTTTCTTTTCCGCATCTGCCTTCTTGATGTCGTCCAATATCTTATTTTTCTTCGTCTCCGCCTGTGTTCTCTCTTTCTTTGCTGTTTCCCAATCCGGGAAGCTCAATTTCTCAAGCGTCTTTAATGTGGCTGTCGTTGTGGTCAGTTCCTGGTTCGTTTTTTGTCTGTTTTCGCCAAGTTCCTCTTTTTTCGAATTGAGCTTCTCTGTCTCGTCTCCCTGCGCAGTTTCGAGATCTTTTTCGGCCTTCTCAAGTGTCATGCAGTCCCGACCAAGGGAATTACACTTTTTTATATTTTCCTTTGATCTTGTCTCAACCTGCGTTTTCGCTTCCTTTACTGCCACGAGCAATTCTTCAAGCGATTTCTCCTCTACATCCATGTCCAGAAGCGGGTTTTCCATGCAGTCTGATATCGTTATCCTAAGCTGCTCCTCGAACTCTTCCAACGAGGTCTTTGCTTTTTCTGCCTCCGTATTTGCATTGTTCTTTTTATCGCGAAGCTCCGCTTCCTTTTTCTGAAGTTTTTTGAAATCATCTTCGGAAATCGAAACGTCTTTCAGCTCAGCCGGCTCCGGATGATGTACGGATCCGCATACCGGACATTTCTCTCCTTCTACAAGTTTTTCTGCCAGAATACCGGCTCTGCTGTCTTCGAGAATACGCTCAGCCTCTTCTCTCCTGCCGCTCGCTTCTTCGTATTTGTCACGTATCTCTAAAAATGTGTTCTGTTTTTTGGCAAGGTCCTTTTTCTTAGCTTCTCTTTTCGGCATCTGATCGTCTATGACTGCATCTAAATCCGCCAGAAGATCCGTCAGCTTTTCACTCTCATTTTTTGCCGCTGTCAGCTCAGCCGGCTTACCTTTTAACGCCTTAACTGTTTCGGTAAGCGCTTTGATCTTCTCTTTCAGAGCTTTCTCAATTTCTTTCAAGTCTGCTTCTTTCGCACTGATAGTGTCATCGAGTTCTTTGAGTTCCTTCAGCTTTCCTTCCAGTTCCTCTTTTTGCTGATATTGCTTTTCCTCATCGTCGATCCGGCTGATCGTTTGTCGTAATCTGTCAACCTCCGGTTCCTGTCTGCCGGCAGCGTCAAGTGCATCTTCCGCCTGCTTTACAGCTGCCTCGGCCGCCTCCAGACTGGATTTGGTTGTTTTAATCTGCTTTTGGGTCAGAGATACTTCCTCACGCTTTTGCGTCCATGCGGTATAGGCCGGATTCACATGACGAGTGGCTTTCTTCTGTCTGTCCAAAAGCTGTTTCTGCTCATCAATTTCCGCCTTTCTTTTTTCAAGCTCCTCTCTTTCCTTTTCCAGTTTGTCCCGCTTCTCGATAAACCGGTTATTGATCTCAGCGCGTGCACGCGTGTCTTTGTTTTTCTCTAACTCCGTCTCTGCTTCTTTCAAATCTGCTTTCATGCGCTCTAATTCTTCTCTGTCTGACAAAATCAAACGTTCCATTACCGCTAAAAGTTCATCCAGATTCCATGCACTTCCGGATCGTCCGGCCCTGCTCTTAAGATCCTCCAGTTCATCAAACAGCGCATCTTCTTCCTTTGCCGACACATCCTCAAAATGCTGAATAATACTCTTTTCAGCATTTTCCTTCATCCTGTGGCTTGCATCCATTCGATCTTTCAATTTGTACTCTATATTTTTATAGCCGTCTGTTAGAAATATGGTGCGTAGTATCTCTGTTCTCTGCTCCGTTTTCGCATTTAATAAATCCCAGAATTCCCCCTGTGCGATCATCACGATCTGTTTAAACTGCTTCTCATTGATGTGCAGCAGTTCCTTTACGGCAGTATTAACCTGCGTCAATCCCTCTATCGGCGCCTGCCCCTCTTCGTAGAGAACCGCCTTTTCCTTTTCTAATATCACACCGGAGCCACGTTGTTTTTGCCTTTCATAGGAGGGTTGTCTCCAGACATGAAATTCACGTCCCTGATGTGAAAAATAAAAGTCCACATAGCTCTGAACAGAATCTTTGGCATACTCGCTTCTCAAATTTTTCGTATCTCTATATGTTCCGCTGGTCGTTCCGTATAACGCAAAACATATCGCATCAAATATCGTAGTCTTCCCCGCACCTGTGTCTCCGGATATCAAAAACAGGCCCTTCTCTTCAAAGGCAGCAAACTCTATGTCCGGAATCCTCCCCGCATAGGGGCCAATAGCACTTATGATCAGTTTAACCGGCTTCATTTATCACACCTGCCTCTCGTGCTGCTGTCCTCATGACATCCATTTCCTCTTCTGTGATCTCACAACCATACATCTGCCTGTAAAAATCTCCGATCAACTCAGGAAATGATTTGTTTTCGGCAATTCTGCTGATATCCACCTGCTCGATATCTCTTGTATGTGAATTGTCATAATCAATCCGAACCGTATTCGGATAGGTCTGCTGGAATACTCCCATTGCATCATTGATGATCTCTTCATCGGTCAATGTTGCATAGATGAAATCATCCGGCGCTTTTACATTCTTTTTATCCAGCAGTTCCTTCAACTTCCCCTTTATATGTCTCAGGTCCCTCATCGGCTTTAAGTGGACAGGCTCTATTTTAACCCCTTCCTCTGCTGATACCGTAATAAGACAAACCGACTTTTCATTATTCGCTTCGCTCAGCGAATATTTAAGAGGTGAACCTGCGTACCTGATCTCCTCCCTTCCAACTTTTTGCGGAGAATGAATATGGCCCAATGCTACATAGTCAAAATCATCAAAACAGTCATATCCTATTTTTTCAACCATCCCCACACTCTGGGTTCCAACGCTTTCAGAGCCTGCAAGTGCGGGATCCTCTCCCTTCCCTGCAACAAATTGGTGTGCCACCAGAATATTCTTGTTTCTTTTGTCTATAAGCGTGTTTCTTATAATAGCTCTCACAGCGTCATCGTAACTGTTTATATCCTCGTCAGGAAAATAATGTCTTACCTGGGAGGCTTTTACAAACGGCAGCATATATACCGCAATCTCTGTATCTCCGTCTGCAAAACTCTGCCTGTGAAGTGTTCCGTCAAAAACAGCCGATATGAATATCTGACTGGATGCAAACAGCGTGCTTCCGAAATTCAAGCGCTCGTCCGAATCATGATTTCCGCTCACCATAAACACCTTTATTCCCTTTGCCGCCAATGCAATTAAGAAATAATCCAAAAGTTTCGTGGCCGCCTCGCTCGGAATAGATTTATCATATACATCCCCGGCAATCAGTACGCCGTCTATGGATTTTTCCTCCGTGATATGAAGAATCTGGTCAAGGATATACTTCTGATCCTCGATCAAATCAAAATCGCCCAGTGTTTTTCCTAAATGTAAATCTCCTAAATGTAAAAATTTCATACTCTCACTTTCTGCTTTGCAGGCCTTTCTCTTTTTCTCTCCAACTACTCCTGACTCCATAATCCTGAATGTTACACAACTGCAGGCGATGTCCGCTTTGCTGATATTCAAACGCAAAAAAGGGGCATTCTCCTGACTGATTTGATTATACCAATTCCTGCTTCTGTTTACCACAAAAATACAGGGCATATTTTGGTTAACATATTATTTAAAATGTGCTAAAATATAGTGCAGAAAACGATCGAATTTTTGAAAGGAAATTCCATGAACATAAATATCAGACAGGCCAGCGAAAATGACAGGAGTGAGATCGCTTTGTGCATCGCAGAGGGATTCAAAAAAGACTTTGATGTATTATGCAAAAATACACATACCGTAGCAGCCGCAATCAGTACAGGCATACAGATTTCAAAGTTTTATGTGGCAGAATCTGAAAATGAAGTAGTTGGTGTCGTCGCTGTATCTGACTGCAATGGCAGAGCCGCAGTAACAGATATAGCTTCTTATAAAAAAAATTTTGGTTTTATCAAAGGGAACATTGCAAATTTGGTGTTAAAAGAAGAATTTGAATCACCATTAGACTATCCGCCAACCACAGGCTATATTGAATTTGTCGCTGTACGAAATGCACACCAAAGAAAAGGAATCGCTACCTCTATACTGAGAGAAAGTATGATGCAGCGTTCCTACGAAGATTATGTACTTGATGTTACAGATGTCAACACTGCTGCTATCCGTTGTTATTCTGCCTTAGGATTCAAGGAATTTAAAAGAGTAAAAGAAAAGCACGGTAAACAGAAAGGATTTTCGGCAAAAATATACATGAGATATCAAAAGTGATGATATCATCTAAACCGGTTAAACCAATTTCACTCCAAATCCATTATATAAAACTTTGCCTTGAACGTTTGACTGCCATCCAGTTTTGTAAATTCCCCATAATGGTCAAATT
>OFHM01001987.1_pt1 | contig 12300 bp, 13 predicted proteins | sample 1521311 | NCBI WGS metagenome assembly OFHM01 (sample SAMEA3504083, study PRJEB24116) | mouse gut metagenome | biome: mouse gut; feature: mouse-associated habitat; material: faeces | place: Denmark | collected 2011 | reverse complement strand
ATTATGTTTGGCGGCGGGATGGTTTTATCTGGATTTGCCACAAGCGTCAATTTTCTCCTTGTTTCCTTCGGCATTATCGCAGGGCTTGGCCTTGGCATGGCCTATGAGAGCACCATTTCCACCAGCGTAAAATACTTCCCGGACAAGCGGGGATTAATCGGCGGGATTACCACTGCCATATACGGGTTCAGTTCCGTCATCCTCCCGCCAATCGTTACCGTCATCGTCAACAGATGGGATGCTCCTTTTGCCTTCAAATTGATTGGCACTATCTTCCTGGTCATTGTTGTAGGCAGCACATTTTTTATGGAACAGTGCCCGGAAGGGTATCTCCCAAACGGGTATACCCCACCAAAACGCCAGAACAGTTCTGGCGACATGGACTGGAAGGCTATGGTAAAAACACCTGTATTCTACATCATGCTCCTGCTGCTGACAAGCGGAGCCTTCAGCGGGATGATGGTAATTTCCCAAGCCTCCCCGGTCGCCCAGAACATGGTAGGGATGACGGCAATTGCAGCCAGCGGAGCGGTATCTGTCCTCGCCTTCTTCAATGCTGCTGGGCGTATCCTGGCAGGCTACTTCGGGCCACAGATTATGAGCAATGTCTACAACAGCTCCGGGGCATACCAAAATGCTTTTTTGATTGCCTGCGGGCTGAGCGGCGCCGGAATCCTGCTCACTTTATTGTACCGGAAAATGAACCAGTAGGAAGGCCGTGCAGATTAATGCCTGCAATTTCGTTCTTACCCTCTTGATTCTTCCATGAAATGGAAGTACAATAGTATAAGTGCCAGCCCAAACGCTGCATGGGCTGCTGTCCCCCAAAACAAGCCTTTGCAAAGCAAACTGCCGCTGGCACGGCTGGCAAAATCCCCAATTAGTGCCGCATGGCCGGGGTTTTGGACTATTACATAATATCAAGGAGATGGAACTATGTACGAAATGAAACCGGAATACTATACTGGTATCGCGGCTATTGACCAGGAGCATACCAGACTGTTTGAACTGGCGCAGGAAACGCACAGCCTGCTGACAAACGACACTCTTTTAGATAAGGCGGACAGCCTTGTACACCTGATTTCCGAATTAATTAACTATACAAGGACACATTTTTCCCATGAAGAAGAATACCAAAGAAGCATTGGCTACACTGGGATTGAGGAACATGCCGCCATGCACCGGAAGTTTGAGGATAAGCTTTCAGAGTTTGATTTTGATTCCCTGGGGGAAGATTTTAACAGCCAAAATGAAATGGTAGAAGAACTTCTGGGATTTCTTACTACCTGGCTGATTACCCATATCCTGCAGGCAGATATGCTGTATGTAAAAGAGGGCAAAGCAGGAAAAACCGTATAGGCTTAACCCACCAGCCATAAGGACAGAGCCGGCCGAATACCCCGCGATCGGGTATTTGGCCGGCCCTGCAGCCTTACTAATATTCTTCCGGCATAATGACTGCCGCAACCAGATATACAATTACCCCGGTTGTAGTACAGCCCAGCAGTACAAACAGCAGGCGTATAATGGTTGGGTCCACATTGAAGTATTCCCCCACGCCCCCGCATACGCCGCAGATCACCCGGTTAGCCCTTGACTTAAATAATCTTTTCGGTTTCATATACATTCCTTCTTTCTTTCTGTCAATTTTTAGTTTACCCTATCTTGCCCAATTTTACTGCCCTTCAAAAGAAACTTCTACATTTCCTACGCCGCAGTCAATTTCCATTTCCTTGCTGCCCTGGTTTTTTATTTCTCCGCCGGCAGACAGCCCGGTGTAGCTGTGGTTTCCAATGGTAACGCTTCCCACGCCGCAGTCAATGTCATAGCTGTAATCTGTTTCCACCCCGGCGGCTTTTATCTGGATAGCGCCGATCCCGCCTTCCATTTCAATTTTTTCTGCCTGGACAAATGCGGCGGTAAGTTCCCCTACGCCCCCATTAATGTCCACTTTCTCTGCTTCTAATTCTTCCACGGCAAGGCTCCCGGCTCCTACCTCCAAGGAAATCTTTTTTTCTGCAGACAGCCGTTCCAGGATTTCACACTCCCCTGCCCCTACATTAATACTAATTTCCTTCGCTGTCAATGGTATTTGCACATTTGTAGTTCCCCTGGGCTGGTCCAGCTTGATTTTTTTCAGCCAATTGTGCTCTATCAGTTCTGCTGGAAGCCGCATGGTAACCCTTACGCTGTCGTCGTTTTGGATACGCCAAACGCCGGAATCTTTAATTTTCAGGGTGCTGCCATCTACCTGCACATCCACCTTGCGCTTATGGTTCTTCCTGCGGTACTCTACGTCCACGCGGATGTTCTCCCTGTCCTCCCTGCTATTTTGGGTAATGATGATGCTGCTGTTATCCACCTTCAGCTCAATTTTATCCAATCCTTCCCACGGAAAACTGTTCTCCTCACTATCTGCGCTGGTCCAGCCAAACCCATCGCTTTCCCAGCCAGAACCGTCATTCCCATGCCAGATAAACGGGATATGGCTGATTGGGCCAAAGGAAAATTCCCCGGCCTCCACATATTCCCCAAATTCTGAAACGCTAAAGCCAATCCCAACCCCTATTGCGCACAGGGCGCTTCCTAAAATCACTAAAACCAATACTATAGCAAATGCTGCTTTCGTAAAACGCTTCATACCCGCTTCTCCTTCCCGGAAAATATACTATTCCAAAGTTTCCCTATCAGCCTTAATACCCATGGGACAAATTTGCCGCACATCCAGACGCAAAGGATGGCTGCAAGGACTGCTACCGCCAACAGCAAAAGCCCCGCCCCGGTTAATGCAAACCCAATTGGAAGGCTGCCTGTTGCCAATTGCCCAATCCCTATGCCAGCCAGCGCAAACCCCGCAACAAAAAGGGAACCTGCCACGCACACTGCGGCAATGGCAATGCCCAGCAGCGCCCCGCCGCCCCCGGTAACCAGCCCAATCCATACAGGGCTTGTTACAACGGCAATTATAATAATCAGGAGAATTTCCATTCCGCTCCGCCCGCTGTAAGTGGAACGCCCATCCCCGCTATTGGAGGAATAGTTTCCATAACTATTTTGGCTGCGCGCCCTGCGCCGGAATACCCTTGGCCGCCTGCCTTGCTGTCCCCAGAACTGCCATACCTTTGGCTGCCCTCTCCTGTACTGCCTCCCTGGCTGTAACCATAGCTGCCCTCTGTTCCCGGCTGCCCCTGGCTGTAACCATAGCTGCTGCCTGCCCCGGAGCTATCCTGGCTTTCCGGCTGCCCCTGCCTGCCGCCTGCTGTATCTTTCCTGATATCTATAGGGTTTTTCTGTACAAACCTGCTGTCCTCAAAGCCCCGTTCCGTATATTCCCCTTGGCCTGCAGCACCGTCCATCCCAAGGTCAGCCTTGATGGTAGCAGCAACCTTTTCCGGCGATTCCAGTTCTTTCAGGATACGTTCCTCATTTTCCTCCCCTGCGTCTTCAAAATAACTTTGGTAGTAAGAAAGCGCTTCTTTTTTCTCCTCTGCCGCTACGCCTTCCAGCAGCCGTTCCAGCTGCCTCATAAAGTCCTCTCTTTTCATACTATATCTCCTCCTGAAAATAACATTGTAATCTTAGAAGAATAATTTACCCATTCTGTACGGTACAGATTGAGCTGGGCCATGCCTTTCTCCGTAATCTTGTAATACCTGCGGTTCCTCCCGCCGCACTCCACGTCATACACTTCCAGACAATCATCCTTCTGCAGGCGGCGCAGCACCGGGTACAGGGTAGATTCCGATACCTCTATGGCCTGCCGCACATCCTGGGTAATCTTATAACCATATGTGCCCTCCTCTTCCTTGCACACAACCGCAAGAACGATTGCATCTAAAAGAGCTGCACCTGTGTTAAATACCATGCCATCACTCCTTACTGTTTTTTAACTGCCATTCCTATCTGGGCGGCAGTCCATTGTATCAGATAGTATTTAGAATATATTACTATTTTCGAAATATTACTATTTCTTAAATATTACTATTTGATATTTAATACTATACGACATATAATATTATTTGTCAACAGTTATTTAAAAAAATCCTGCCTATGCTTGGCACATAGACAGGAACATTTCATGGCATCTCGTATCCCCCACTAATTCTGGGTGGAACGCCAGCCCTATTTGGTTTTGGTAACGGACGCCTACCATATTGCATCCTTGGCTGCCATCTGGCAGCTTATCAATCACGGCAATTGGCTCCACCGCCTTATCCCCATGGATGGACGCTATGTAAGGTGCCCGGATGAATTCCAGCGGGAAGGGCCGCGTCCCTTCCCGGATTCCCTTGATTCTTGCAGAAGCGGAAAAGCTGCCCAACTGCCTGCCATAAGCATTTCTCTTTACCGTGACCGGCAGCGTAGCAAAATGGGCATTGGGGCTGCCGGATATCTGCCCTGCAAGTAGAATCAGCCCTGCACAGGTTGCCAGCACAGGCATCCCATTTTGAATCCTCTGTTTTAAATCCTCAAACATGTGCAGCTCCCGCAGCAGCTTGCCCTGCACAGTGCTTTCCCCGCCGGGGAGCACAATCCCATCAAATTCCCCGGCCAAGTCACTGCTGTTCCTCAGTTCCACACATTCTGCCCCAAGCTGCTGCAAGATATGCCTATGCTCTATAAACGCGCCTTGCACAGCTAGCACCGCAATCCTCATTCTATTTGCCCCTTTCTGCCATCAAAAGCGCAATCTCCTGCTCATTAATGCCTACCATCGCCTCGCCCAAATCCTCAGAAAGCTCTGCAACCATCTTTGCATCTGTGAAATTGGTGACTGCTTTCACAATGGCATTTGCCCGTTTCGCTGGATTCCCGGATTTGAAAATCCCAGAGCCAACAAACACGCCTTCTGCCCCAAGCTGCATCATCAGCGCCGCGTCTGCCGGGGTTGCCACGCCTCCTGCTGCAAAATTTACCACTGGGAGCCTGCCATTGTCATGGACATACTTTACCAGCCCAAAGGGGGCTTTCAATTCTTTTGCAGCTTCAAACAATTCATCCTCCCGCATAGCAGTAAGCGCTGCAATTTCACTGTTCATCTTGCGCATATGGCGCACGGCCTGCACCACATCCCCGGTTCCCGGCTCCCCTTTTGTCCGTATCATGGAAGCCCCTTCGCCAATCCTCCGCAATGCCTCCCCCAAATCTTTTGCACCGCATACAAAAGGAACCCGGAACTTTGTTTTGTCGATATGGTATACATCATCCGCGGGGGACAGCACCTCGCTTTCATCAATATAGTCGATTTCAATGGCCTCTAATACCTGGGCCTCTGCAAAATGCCCAATCCTGCACTTTGCCATCACCGGGATGGACACTGCCTCTTGGATGCCCTTTATCATCTTCGGGTCGCTCATCCTTGACACGCCCCCTGCTGCCCGGATATCTGCGGGAATCCGCTCCAACGCCATCACGGCGCAGGCTCCTGCCTCTTCTGCAATCTTGGCCTGCTCCGGCGTCGTCACATCCATGATGACGCCCCCTTTTAACATCTGCGCTAATTCCTTGTTCAATTCCCATCTGTTTTCTGTGCCCATCTGTAAGCCCTCCTTATTTCGCTTTCCGCTGCCGCGGTTTTTCCTATGGGCACAAGTGTAACGCTTTCTGGCATTGTGATAAAGTCCCATTTTAAATAATTTTGGCATAGCCAGATTTTTTTTACACTAGATGCTGGCGCGCTTTTTGCCATAGCATTTTCCACATTTGAACGAAAATGCAGCCAAACATGCTGGATTTTTTTCCAAACTATGCAAAACTATAATGCCAGTTTCTGTTGGGGCGCTCATGCCAGACGCAAAAATGCCACTTAGAACAGTTAACGCTATTTTGGCAACAACTATTTCCAAAGAAATTAAAAAAACGGTTGCGTTCTCATAACAATTTGGGTATACTATATACACAAGCAGGTGATGCACAGCCTTATAAATGAGCAAGTTAGTAGCAGGTGATGCACAGCCTTATAAATGAGCGAGTTAGAAGTTAGGTGATGCACAGCCTTATAAATGAGCAAATTAAGATTTAACAGGGACAATTTCTTGCCCCTGTTATTTACTTTCTAGGAGTGATTACTTTGCAACGGATAAAAATTTATGAAATCAAAAAAGAATACATAAAGTATCTCACCCAATATCAGCCACATTTATTTTATGACGAGGGTACAAGGAAATACATAGGCATCCTATTGGAACTGAAAGGTTTTAAATATTTCGCCCCACTGTCCTCTTTTAAACTAAAGCACAAGAAAATGAATGAAAGTGTTGACTTTATTAAAATCAAGGATTATGCAGTAATCAACATCAATAATATGATACCTGTGCCAGAGGGACAGTTTATGCCTGTAGATATCAATAATACAAAAGACCCCCATTACAGATATCTGCTACAGGCAGAAAGCAGGGAAATTAACCGCCAGAAAAACAGGATTTTCAAAAATGCAAAAATCGTTTACAGCCACAAGCTTCGGAATGGGGATTTCACACCTCTGGCAAAAAGAACAAATGATTTTGCTTTGCTGGAGAAAAAGTGTAAACAATATTTCTAAGCGCCTGCCATTCCATTTCTCATGCCAGACGCATGGCAATCTGGACTTCCATCCACACTTCCCCTTCCTCTTCCTTGATGCCAGCCGTAACTTCCCCTTCCATCTGGTGCATTAACTGGCGGCAGATATATAATCCTAAGCCGCTTCCTGTTTTTTTCCCAACATTGCTGCCCCGGAAAAAGCTGTCAAAAATATGGGGCAGTTCCTTGGGGGCAAGCCCGCAGCCTGTATTCCGGATGGATATAAAATATTCCTCATCCTCCCGCCCAGCACAGATTTGGATTTTCCTCCCATCCCCATACTTAAGGGCGTTTTCCACCACGTTCTGGATAACCTCCACAATCCGGTCCAAGTCCCCCCAGACCAGGCAGTTCGGGTACTTATCCACAGAAAATCCCACCTGGTTCAGTTCCATTTTATCCTGGTAATACCTGCGGATTTGTTCCAGGGCATCCCTCACATAGACTTCTGAATTTTCCACTTGGAAATTCAGGAAATCCTCATGGGAAGCCGCCACAATCTCGCCGACATAAGCTTCAATTTCCTCTGCCTTTTCCTTTATTTTCCCGGCAATTTCCTGCTTCTTGGATTCCTCACGGTAAAGGTTCCTGCCCAAAGCCTGGGCATACAGGCAGATGGCGCTTAATGGGGTTTTGATATCATGGGACAGGGACAGGAGCAGCATCTTCTTCTCCTTCTGCAGCTCCAGTTCCCGGAGCTTGTTTTCCTCCAGGTTTTCCCGCAGCACATCCATGCCCCACATAAATTTCCCGAAAAAACGGTCTTTGCTTTCTTTCAGGGGAAGGGACAGGTTCCCTTTGGAAAGCTCATAGGGAAGGTCGGACAGGCGGCAGAAGGGCAGCAGGATTTTTTGCCTGACATACCATAAGACAAGCCACAGCAAAAAGATCAGGGAAATAACGGCAGTATTTACCAAAAGGGCTATGGGACGGCCAGATAGCTGATCCGAAATGTAAAATACCTTGTAATAAGCATAATCTGAAGCAATTATGGCATATTCCCCATTTTCCTTACTGTCCCAGAACTCTTTCCATTCCGCCCCAAATGTTGGGCGTTCCCCTGCATCCGAGGGGTTTTCTTCCCCATAGCCCTTTGGGCTATTCCCTGCATCCGGGGAACCGTCCCCATATTCCAGCACCCTAAGCCCTGCAACAGAGGGATACCCTCCTGCCCCTGTAAAACCTTCCAATTCTTCCAGGCTGCCTGCCGCCCTGCCTTTTTCCTGTTCAAATTCCCGGATTGCCCACTCCAGCCGGTTGAGGGAAATCCGGTATCCGCCGCTGCCCCCGGAAAGCTGGATGTTGGAAAGGAATACATTCACAAGGCACAGCAAAATAAGGCTGCCCAAAAAGGCTGCCCCGATCAATTGGTTCATTTTCTTCATCCTTTCCCTCCTTCTGCCAGTGTATGATTAATATCTATGGTTTTTATCCAAACCGGTAGCCTACGCCCCAGACCGTCAGGATACGTTCCGGCTTTTTGGGGTTCTTCTCCAGCTTTTCCCGCAGCCAGCGGATATGCACCGTCAGCGTCTGGGGCTCGCTCTCGCTGTCAAAGCCCCAGATTTTGCCAAACAGTTCCTCCTTGGGGATGGCCTTCCCCTTATTTTCCATCAGGTAAAGGAGCAGGTCAAATTCACGGGCAGTTGCCGGGATTTCCCTGCCATCCAGATAAATATGGCGTCCCAGCTTATCCAAGCGCAGGTTCCCGTCTGAAATTTCATCCGAAGAATACCTTCTCTGGAAAATGCCTTTTACCTTGGCTAAGAGGATGTCAATGTCATAGGGCTTCTCAATATAGTCGTCTGCCCCCTGCAAAAGCCCGTTCAGCTTATCCTCTTTCCCGCCCCTTGCGCTGACAATCAGTATCGGCGTGTTGGCCTGCGCCCGGATCCTGCTGCATACGCCAAACCCGTCCAGCCCTGGCAGCATAACATCCAAAATCACCAGCTTCGCCCCTTCGGACTGGTAGATTTCCAATCCTTCCTCTCCGGATTCTGCGAAATAGACGTCGTAGCCTTCTGCCTGCAGGAAATCCGACAGAAGCCCTCCTAATTCCAAATTGTCTTCCACTACTATGATATCTGCCATTGTCCCACCTGCACATCCCTTCTTTTTTACCAGCCCATCTCTATCAGCCACTGGTTCAGGCGGCGTTCCCGGAACTTCCCTTCCGCGCCGTCCTCCTCCATCCGCAGCTCCCCCTTAATGTTCCCATCTACAATATACAATATCCTGCTGCATTTTGCAGCCACTTTCATATCATGGGTTACCAGCATAATGGTGGTGCCTTCTTCATTCAGCTTTTTCAGCTCCTGCATCACATCCTCGGAAGAACTCCTGTTCAAGGCTCCGGTAGGTTCGTCTGCAAAGAGGATTTGGGGCTGGTTCATCAGGCTCCGGCAGATACATGCCCGCTGGAGCTGCCCGCCGGAAACCTCTGTAATGTCATGCTCCGCAACATCGCTGATGCCAAGCTTCTTCATCAGGCTAATGCAGTACCCGTTGATTTCCTGCCTTGTACGCCCGCCCTTCCCTGCCTGGTAGGCCGGAAGCAGGATATTGTCCATAATGGAAAGGTTTTTCAGCATATGCATCTGCTGGAAAATAAACCCCATGCTGGTAAGCCGCACATTTGCCAGTTCTTTTTCTGTTAAATCCGTAATCCGTTTCCCTCCCAGCCGCACTTCCCCAGCGGTAGGGCGGTCCATGCCGGACACGCTGTAGAGCAGGGTGGATTTCCCAGAGCCGGAAGGGCCCATTACGGCAACCATCTCCCCTTCCATAATTGTAAAATTCACATTTTTCAGCACATTATTCTGCCTTTTATTTGCCACGTATGTCTTGCATAAATTTTTAACGCACAATGCTTCTCCCATTTTTCCACCTATCCCTTTCAATTGTTTGATGCCCTATTGCCTGCTTGGGGCATTGGGCTTCCACTCCCCAAGCAGGCCTGCTGCTTCTGGATTCCCCCACTACTCAATATGGTCCATTTCCTGTACTGATACCTTTTTTATCCGCCGCATGGCGATTGTGCATGCCAGTGTTATGGCTGCAAACAGCATGGCTGGGTACAGCAGGTAAATTTCCAGCGGGTTTACTACAAACTCAATTTTCTCCGCCCCCATCATCTGGAACACTTTCCCGGAAGTCACCTCAGAAAACGGCGTCCCTGTCAGGGTGCCAAGGGCAATCCCCAAAAACAGCACCAGCATGACGCGCTTGGCCTGCCAGCCCACTAAGGCGCCGTTGGAGAACCCTATGGATTTCAGCATCCCCAGTTCCCCCCGTTCCCGGATTAAGAACATTTTCTGCATCAGCACTGCCACCAGCACATTAATTGCCAGCACCAACGCCAGCACCAGCAGCTTCAGCGGCCCAAGCCTTCCGGAAATATCCCCAATCATCGAATTGATAAATTCTTTTGTGGTCTGGGCTTCTGCCTTCGGGAATATTTTTTCCGCCTTCCGCATAGCAGCCAGGACTGCCTCCTCATCCTGCCCGTTTTCCAGCACTATTTGCGCGCCAAACCCTCCCGCTGTGCCTGCATAATCCAAATCTGCCTGTTCCGTAAAACGGATGCCTTCCCCCATATTGTTCATAGACTGGTAAAAGGCTGTAATGACATAGGGCTGTTCCTCCGCCCCGATGGTAATATAAACCGTATCCCCAATCCCAGCGCCAATCTGTTCCGCCACCATATGGGTCATTGCCACTTCATTCCCATAAATGGGCGGCTCGCCCTCGTCGTAAAAATATTGGTCCGTGGAAGTCCCAATGCCCTGAATCGAAAAGGATTTATACGACTTCTCCCCATGCCGCACGGGAAGCTTAAAGTAAACCTCTGTATGGATACTTTCCACTGGGATCCCGCCTTCCCTAAGCCGCTCCTTGGTTTCACTAAGGTACTGCAGCCAGGCGTCCTTTGTCCCCTCGCTGATCAGCCTTGCCACTGTTTCTTCCTCCCTCAGGTAAAAATCACATTCCGACAGCGCAAACCATGCGGCAATCCCATCGGAATCCAAGGTATTGATGGTGTTGATAGGCATGACAGCCAGCCAGACGCCAATCATGCTGGTTAAGAGCAGCACAAAATATTTCTTCCATTCGCTCAGCACGTCATTGCATGCCAGAAACGTGGTGGCGCTTACATGGGCATTTTTCAGCCGGAACAATGTTTTTTTCCGGAAACGCTCCCCATTATTGCCGCTGCGGATCGCGTCCATGGGACTGAATTTCTTGATTTTCCCCGTGCTTAAATAGCCGAACAGCACTACCACCAGCACAATCAGTATGCTGACGGACATCTGCAGCAGGATTCCGCTTCCGCCCTTTTCCACGATAATTTTTTCCGTCACCTGCGCCAGCAATACCTGGCTGAAGGGGATGCTGGCAAAAAAACCGCCAAAGGAGCCTGCTGCTGCCAGCACGAAGTATTTTGCCATATACAGCTTCCGGATGGACGCGTCCTGAATGCCAATGGCCTTCATAATGCCAATTTCCTTGTAATCCTCATTGACTGTAAAAATAATTGTGAACCGCAGCATAATCACGGAAATAACGATCAGGCAAAGGCTAACCAGCAAAATAACCGCCGCGATTACCATTTCCATCACATAAGTCGTCCTTACCAATGCCTTCCCTGCGCTGAACATTTCACTAAAACCGCGTTGGTTGTACCCTGCCTGAAAGGCATCTGTGTCCTTGCATTCCACGGAGTATATCCGCCCATACAGCAGGCCGCTCTCCTCCAGCAGTTCCTGAAAATCCCCGGCGCTTACCACAAACCTATGGGTGCCCATCATCTCGGAGCCAAGGAATGCGTCCTTTATAAACCCGGCCACCTTAAATTCCTTCCTGTATCCCTGTTCCGTACAGACTGCCAGCGTATCCCCCACTTTTACCTGCCCCTTAGGCTCCAGCTTTTGCCCGAGGTATATCGTCCCATCCTCCATCTCTGTGATTTCCCGGTTCTCTTTGTCATAAAACTTCTGCTGCCGGATATCGAAGCTACTCAAAACTGCCGTGTTTCCGAGGGCTATTTTTTTCCCATTTCCCAGTTTTATCTGGTTTTCGGAAAAAAGCAGGTTCTCATCCACCGTAAACCGTTCCACCTGCTCCTGCCCTTTTAAAAACTCCTCAATGCTTTTGTCGTTTTCCGACGGTTCCCCCGGTTCCCCTCCCATCGTCACAATCAGGAAATCCCCGATTCCTGACTGCTCTAAAAAATAGTCCACGCCGGTTGTTACCACTGCAAAATTGTTAAGGCTCCCTGCAATAAACATAGTAGATAAGAAAATAAATACCAGCAGGATAACATTAATCGATCTCTTGCGTTTTAAATCCCGTTTTAAAATCCTGAAATTCATAGGCTTGCTTCTCCTTCCTTGCTGCCCTATGGCAATGTTCCTGCTGGTATTATAAAATGGAAATTATTAATAAATCCTTAAATCAGGGAATGTTTGTTTTTGCCCAGACGGGGCACCCTGCCAAAAGGCCGTGGTTCTCAGGGGTACATGCAAGAAATTTACCGTGATATTTAACCGCCGGAATAATATTATCTGCGGCGCTGCTGACAGCAGCAATTATGGACCTGAAAAATAAGATTTTCTAGAACATATTGATTTCAACTGGCGTTACTGTGATAAACCAACAGGCATAAGAACAAAGAATCCGGCAAAGAGTCCGGCTCGCCGGACTCTCACGCCATTTATACCCGGCTTAATACCTGCTCCA
>OFHM01001981.1_pt1 | contig 12322 bp, 8 predicted proteins | sample 1521311 | NCBI WGS metagenome assembly OFHM01 (sample SAMEA3504083, study PRJEB24116) | mouse gut metagenome | biome: mouse gut; feature: mouse-associated habitat; material: faeces | place: Denmark | collected 2011 | reverse complement strand
CCCCCTTAAGGGGCCGGCAGCCCCCCCCGTGGCAGCCGAAGCACTGGAGGTCCACCTCCGCCGAGGGCTCGGTGAAGGGGAAGTGGTGGGGCCTAAAGCGCACCACGGCCTCCGCCCCATAGATGCGCTTAACGATGGTTTCCAGGCAGCCCTTCAGGTCCGCCATGGTGATGCCCTTATCCACCACCAGTCCCTCAATCTGGTGGAAGATGGGGGAGTGGGTGGCGTCCACTGCGTCGGAGCGGTAGACCCGGCCGGGGGCGATGATGCGGATGGGGGGCTTGCGCTCCTCCATGGTGCGGATTTGGACCGGGCTGGTCTGGGTCCGCAGCAGGATATTTTCCGAGATATAGAAGGTATCCTGGGTGTCCCTGGCCGGGTGGTCCTTGGGGAGATTCAGAGCCTCAAAGTTGTAGTAATCGGTTTCCACCTCCGGCCCCTGGACCACGTCAAAGCCCATCCCAAGAAAAATCTCCTTCACCTCGTCCAGCACCAAGGAAATGGGGTGCCGGTGGCCAGGGGCGGGGGCGGTGCCGGGCATGGTGACGTCGATGGTCTCCGCCCGGAGCTTTTCCGCCTGGAGTGCGGCCTTTAACGCCTGGGTGCGGGCCGCCAGGTCCCCTTCCACCGATTCCCGAATCTGGTTGGCCAGCTGGCCGATGACCGGGCGCTCCTCGGCAGAGAGGCCTCCCATCTTTTTCAGGATGGCGGTGAGCTCCCCCTTTTTGCCCAGGAACTTCACCCGCAGGCCCTCCCGGCCCGCCAGGGCCTGAACCGCCCGCTCCAGGAAGGGGTCCACCTCCTCCAGGACCAGGACCTCCTCCGCTGTGCGGAGGTGGGGCAATATGTAGTTCTCCGGCAGGGGCCACAGGGTTCCCAGGGCCATGAAGCCGGTCTCCCGGTCCATACCCAGGCGGCGGAGGGCCTCCTGGCCGTAGAGCCGCCCGGTGCCCCCGGCGATGACGAGCTTTTTCGGGGCCTCCGGGCCCTCGTAGTGGTTGCAGGGGCTGTCCTCAAAAAGGCCCCGGAGCTTTTCCAGCTTCTGGAGGGCGGGGCCGTGCATGTAGGAGACGCAGACCATCCGGTCCCACTCCTTCACCCGCTCCAGGGGCCGGGGCTTGTCCGGCAGAGGGCCCAGCACCACGTTGCCCCGGCCGTGGCAGACCCGGGTGGTTACCCGGACCAGCACCACCTGGCCCACCGCCTCGCTGAGTTCGAAGGCGTAGGGGATCATGTCCTTGGCCTCTTGCATGGTGGTGGGTTCCAGCAGGGGGATGCCTGCGGACATCGCCTGCCAGCGGGAGTCAAATTCGTTGGTGGAGGAGTGGGCGCTGGGGTCGTCGCTGGAGACGATGACCAGGCCCCCCTTCACGCCGGCCTGAGCGGCGCAGTGGAGCGCGTCCGCCACGCACAAAAGACCGTTCTGCTTTACCACGCACAGCGCCCGGCCATTGGCCAGGGATGCGCCGGTGCAGGCCTGGAAGGCGCAGACCTCGTTGGCGGACCACTCCGCGTAAAAGCCCCGCTCCCGGGCAATTTTACCCAGCATCCCCAGCACCTGGGAGGAGGGGGAGCCGGGATAGGAGGCGGCAAAGTTGATTCCGGCCTCCACCGCGCCCCGCACAATGGCCTCGTTGCCCTGCATCAGTGCGACGGCGCCGGGAGAGTCGGCCGTCATTGTCCATTCCATGTCGCTTGTGTCACCCTCTCTTATAGATTGTTTCGCCATGTTCCACTGGTTTACTATGCCGTTTATTGTAGCACGCTCACATAAAATTGCAAGGGGCGGATATGGAAAAACCCTTAGAAATCCCGGCAGACTTGGAAATTCCCGTGGCGCCGTAATGCCCGTTTCCCTGCGAAGGGCCGCAATTTCCCCCGGAAAGTATGGACGAAAACGCGAACGCGGTCTATATTCTCGGGAAAGGGAAGGGGGGAGTTCTTGGAAAAGCACGGCACACTGAAAAAACTCCGGGCAGGCGCAGACAAGCGCATGGACCAGGAAAAAGGTATGTTCGCCCGGCTGCTATTTTTTTCACAAGAGCCGTTTTCACTCTTGCATTTTGGAAAGAAACAGGGTATATTAACAGGGTACGCGCAGCCAACCTGACGCTCTGCCGCGCAGGCGCTTGGAAATTTTGAAGGAGGAACAGATATGTCTACGAAAGCCTATTACCCCAGAACTGAGATTGGGCCCGGCAAAGTTGGGTTCTCCAAGACCCGCTCCATCATCGAGGCTCCCTTCTACGGCAACAATGTCGTGAAGATCAACTCCCTCCGCGAAGCCTATGACATGGCCAAGAACTCCCCCGGCACCGTGGTCACCGACATGCCCGTCTACCGGGGCGAGGAGTTCGGTCTGGAGCCCGACGCCAAGGTTCTGCTGTTCAATGACGGATCCATCACCGGCCGCTATGCCGCCGCCCGCCGCATCACCGGAAAGCCCGGCGTGAACACTGCGGAACTGGATAAAATCGTCATGGACGCCGTCTATGACAGCCGCTGGAAGACCATGTACCACGCCGAGGTCTTCATCGGCCTGGACCCCGAGTTCATGGTCAAGGCGCACCTGCTCATTCCCGAGGGGGAGGAGAACCTCCTCTATAACTGGATGCTGAACTTCCAGTATCAGTCCGACGAGTACGTCAAGATGTACAAGAAGTCCAATCCCGTGGGCGGCGGCGCCGAGCCCGACATCTATATCTTCTCCGATCCCCAGTGGACCGGCGCACCGGGACGGGAGGACATCTGCGATCCCAAGTGCCTGTGCTACTTCAACACGGACACCAACTGCGCCGCCATCCTGGGTATGCGCTATTTCGGCGAGCACAAGAAGGGCACCCTGACCCTGGCCTGGGCCATCGCCAACCGCAATGGCTACGCCTCCTGCCACGGCGGCCAGAAAGAGTACACCTTGGACGACGGCAGCAAGTACGTGGCGGCGGTCTTCGGCCTCTCCGGTTCCGGCAAGTCCACCCTGACCCACGCCAAGCACAGCGGGAAATACCCCTCCATCAAGGTGCTCCACGACGACGCCTTCATCATCAACTCCGACACCTGCGCTTCCATCGCCCTGGAGCCTACCTACTTCGACAAGACCGCCGACTATCCCGTCCCCTCCGAGGACAACAAGTACCTGCTGACCGCCCAGAACTGCTCCGCTACCCTGGACGACGAGGGCAAGATCGTTCTGGTTACCGAAGACGTGCGCAACGGCAACGGCCGGGCCATCAAGTCCAAGCTCTGGTCCCCCAACCGGGTGGATAAGATTGACTCCCCCGTTAACGCCATCTTCTGGATTATGAAGGACCCCACCATTCCCCCCATCGTGAAGCTCAGCGGCGCGTCCCTGGCCTCCGTCATGGGCGCTACCCTGGCCACCAAGCGTTCCAGCGCCGAGCGGCTGAAGGAAGGCGTGGATCCCAACGCCCTGGTGGTGGAGCCCTACGCCAACCCCTTCCGCACCTATCCTCTGGTGAACGACTATGAGAAGTTCAAGAAGCTGGTAGCGGAAAAGAACGTGGCCTGCTATATTATCAACACCGGCGACTTCATGGGCAAAAAGGTCCAGAAGGAAGACACCCTGGGCATCTTGGAGGCCGTGGTGGAAGGCAAGGCCAAGTTCGAAAGCTGGGGCCCCTTCGAGGACATCGAGATCTTCAAGTGGGAGGGCTTCGTGCCTGACCTGGGTGACAAGGCGTATGTTGAGCAGCTCAAGGCCCGCATGCAGGACCGGCTGAATTATGTCACCAACCTGGACACCGAGGAAGGCGGCTTTAATAAACTGCCCGCCGACGCCGCCGCAGCCATCAAGAAGGTTGTGGACGAGGCAAACACCCTGTAAAACGCACCGGAGGCTTGGAAGCGGGTTTCAGGACCCCGAGACTGCCGGCATGATCTGCGGCCGCGCGGCGCTCCTGCGCTGCGCGGCCGTTCCAAAGCCTGAAAGAGGAGCCCTGTATGATTAAAATTACTACCGACAGCACCTGCGACCTGCCGGAGCGGCTGCTGGAGCAACACGGCATCACCGTCTTCCCTCTGGGCATCGTCAAGGATGGGAGACTCTACCACGATGGTGTAGACATCCGCACGGCGGATATCGCCGCCCATGTGGACGCCGGAGGGGAGATTACGACCACCAACGCCGTCAACGCGGCGGATTACGAGGACGTGTTCCGGACGCTGACGGAGCGTTATGACGCGGTAATTCACCTGAACATCGGCAGTGGTTTTTCCTGCTGCTGCCAGAACGCCAAGCTGGCGGCGGAGGAGGTGCCGGAGGTCTATGTGGTGGACTCCGGAAACCTGACTGTGGGCCACGGCATGATGGTGCTGGCCGCCGCAGACGCCGCCCGGGCGGGAAAGTCCGTTACGGAGATCTTGGACCTGCTGGAGGGAATGGTCCCCCGGCTGGAGACCAGTTTTGTCCTGGACCGCCTGGACTATATGAAAAAGGGAGGGCGCTGCTCCGCCGTCACTGCCCTGGGGGCGAACCTCTTAAAGCTCCACCCCTGCGTGGAGGTTATGGACGGCAAAATGTCCGTGACCAAAAAGTATCGGGGGAACATCGCAAAAGTGGTGGCGGACTACGTGCGGGAGAGGATCCGGAACCGGACAGACCTGGATTGCAGCCGGGCTTTCCTGGTGGATACCTGCCCGGGGGACGAGCTGGCGGGCATTGCCCGGGAGATACTCCAAGAGGATGGCCGGTTCGGCGAGATTTTGGAGGCCAAGGCGGGCTGTACCATCTTCTGCCATTGCGGCCCCAATACCTTGGGATTGGTTTTTTTGCGGAAATAAGCGAAAGCAGGCGGCGGGCCTCAGGACCCGCCGCCTGTTTTTTTAAACATCAGTTATCCCAGTCTACAAACACGAATCCCGTGGCCGGGACAATGCCGTGCTCCGGGAACTCCGCCCCCTCCAGCACAAAGGTGTAGCGGATGTGGTCCCGGACATTCAGCAGCACCGCCAAAGGTACCTCCGAGGCATTGAAGTCCAGGTAGCCCAAGCTGTTCTCCATACGGACATAGTAGTGGGTGTCGCCGCCGATGACCGCGCTGCGAATTTCGGTCACCACGCCGTCCTGCTCTTGGGCGTTCCCGGCGGCGGGAGTCTGCTCACCTGCGGCGATGAGGCCCCGATGGGCCAGGGTCTGGCGGTAGCTACTCTCGCACTCCGCTACCGTGGCTCCGGTGGAAACCACGTCGTACTGCTGGACATTGACCATGGCGAACATCTTTACCAGGCCGTCCCTGCCCTTCAGGGCCATAAAGTAGGAGGGCTGACCCGCGATATTCAGCAGCAGAGGGAAGGTGGCCTCATAGCTCATCTGCTGAACCTGGCTTTGGGCGGACTCCTGAGCGGATTGCTCCGTGGCGCCGGCGCAGGGATAGAACTTGGTCTCCTTGGTCCGCTGGTTGGAGAGGATGAAGCCGATGTTGGATTGGTCCGAGGTAACGGAAGTGACGCCGGTATACATATAGACATCGTCGTCTATGGCAATATAGTTCCAGCCCTCGGTAGTGACCGTTACATCCTTCTGGCCAAACATGGAGTTTAGGAAGCCGTTGTGGTACATGCCGTAGAAGTTGTACTGCTGCATGATGATGTCATAGGAATACAGCCGGTCCACCCAGTTGGGGACCTGCTCGTAATATTCGCTTTCGCCGGTGACGGCGTTTACCAGCACCGCACCCTTCACATCCACGCCGCCGAAGAGGCCGATGGTCCGCACAATGCGGGGACAGACCCAGAAAGGGGTGCCTGCTTCGTCAATCTCGAAAACCGGCTCGTCAAACATCATAGTGGGGTAGTGAAAACGAAGATGGCGGTAGAGGTTCCGGCCGAAGTGCTCGGCAGTGGTGTACCGCATGCCCTCCGGCAGGCGGACCACCTCCGCCTCTTGGCTGACCATGTCGATAATGATATAGGCGGGCAGGCCGCTGGAGCGGTTGGTGAACCATTTGATCAGGTCCCCATAGCGCAGGGAGGTCACCCGGACCGGGCGGCCCTGATAATTGATTTGGGTGTACGTGGGCAGGATCTCAAACTGGGACACCATATCCGCCAGCTCGCCCAGCTTTCGGGTGCCCAGCTGGGCGGCGGAATCCGCGTCCAGCATGGGAATCTGGTCGTAAGAAATTTCCTCCACCTCGGCGGTGAAGTCCCCGGTCTGGATGGGGAGGAGCTTGGAATAGCTTCCCGCCCGGAGGACCACCCAGCTGGCCAAGGCCCCCAGGGCCAGAATGACGACCAGGGCCATCACCGCCAGGAAGGGGACGGCGCACTGCTTGCGGACGAAGTGGAAGTAGCCCTTGACGCTGCCGTCTCCCTGAAAGCCGGAGGTAAAGATGGCGCAGATACAGTAGACGGCGCAGAGGAGGAAGACGAACACGTAAAACTCCTCGGCGTGGAGATTCAGGGCAGGAAGCTCCAGATAGAAGTAGGCCAGGCCGAAGAGCAGCGTTACCGCCAGGTTGGTGAGGGTGCGGGTGAAGGGGCTGCCCATGGCGCGGCGGGGCTTTCGGGGCTTCCGGGGGCGGGGATTGGGATTTCCGCCCTGGAAGCTTTCGGGATTGAATCCGCCGCCGAAGGCGTTTGAGTCCCCGAACTGGAATGTAAAGGGCATAAAGAGGCCCTCCTTTCTGGTTCTCTTTTCACAGTATTTTACAGGGAAAGTGTGAACAAATCAAGTTTGCCCCGTCCGGCGAAAAGTATTTCACCGGACGGGGCATGCTCCATGCTCGCTCTATAGGGCAGATGTAAACGCTTAGTCCTCAGATTCCTTGTCTTTGTCCTCCGTCTTGGAGGGGGCCAGTCCCTCCACGTGGGGGGTGGAGGCCTGCTCCGGGACCATGGTGGTCCGACCGTTGAGGCGGCCGCCGTTTTCGATGACGAAGGAGACCGTGGTCACGTCGCCGTTGATGGTGCCGGTGCGCTCCAGCTGTACGTGATCGTGGGAAATCAGGTTGCCCTCCACCTGTCCGGCGATGCGGATCACGTCAGCCTCTACGGGACCCTTTACCCTGCCGGTGGACGTCACGATGACATAGCCCTTCAGGTTGACTTCGCCTTCCACAGTACCCTCGATTTGGACTACGCCCTCGCCGCTGAGCTTTCCGGTGACAATCAAGTCCTTGGCAATGACGGTATTGCTTCGGGGCTCGGGAAGCTCCGGAATGTCAGCGCCGTCCCGTTCGCTGGTGGCCTGGGGTTCCATCGCGGGGGCGGTCTTGGGCTGTCCTCCAAAAAAAGCCATTTCATTCACCTCGTTTGCGAAATTGAAGTTAGTATATCATAATCCGCCGGGGATTACAAGCCCGGAAAGGGGACAAACTCCCTGTTAAGCTGCCAAAAAAAGGGGGCGGATTTTGGAAGGGAGGGCGGGAAAGGAGGCGGGTACCGTCGAGGGGAGAGGAAGTTCAGCCCCTGGAGCGCCATATCATGCGGACTCCCGCCGTCAGCATAGGCAAGGCGAACAGCAGCAGCGCGCCGTAACAGACGGCGCCGTAACCCTTGTCAATAAGCTCCGTCAGGCCGAAGGTGGAGACATAGATTCCAAGAGCTGTCACCCCCCCGGTAATCAGGGGCCGGGCAAGTTCAAAGGACCGGCCCTGAAACAGGGCGCGTTCAATTCGGTCCTCCAGAGCCTTGATGAAGCCGGCGGCGGTTTCAATCAGCGTACCGAAGAGAACAATTTCAAAGAGGAGATACAGCCAGGGCTGATCCAATCGCTCAAAGATGGCGGCCACTGGTGTCTCTGAGGCCAGGGCTGCCGGAAGGTCACAGCCCATGGCCAGCAGCAGCGGCAGGGCGGGAGCGGCCCCCAGGATGCCCGCCAGAACGCCGCAGGTCACGGCCTCTCGGCGGGACCTTATATCCCGAAGGGTGTAGAGAATCATGGAGACGCAGACCAGGTTGTAAGAGGCGTAGCGCAGGCCGCCGGAGAGCCAGCCGGGACCGATTTCCCGCCGCTGGAGCTCAGCGGCGACGGCATCCCCGAAGCGCAGGAAAACGGCGGCGAGAAAGAGGAGGAAAACGGCATAAAGCACATAGGCCCAAAAAGACAGGGCTTTTTCAATGGCCTCCGTCCCCCCCAGCGCCAGGACTGACACGCCGAGGGAGAGCAGGGCGACTCCCATCCAGGGAGGCAGGCCCGTCAAGGCGTGGACCATGGCGGCGGCGGTAGCGTTGACCACCCCCAGGACCAGGAGAAGCATGGTGTAAAAGCAAAGGTCGTAAAGAACCCCGGCCCGGCCCAGGAGGCGGCGCATCATGGAACCGTAATCATAGGTGTGGAAGACCCGGACGAACTCGAAGGTGACGGCGCACAGCAGGGCCCAGGCCGCCGCCGCCGCCCCCAGGGCCAGCAGCCCCCCCAGCAGTCCGTGGCGCCCGAAGTACCGGGCGATTTCCGCGCCGGTACCGTAGCCGCCTCCGATCAGCACGGATTGAAAGACCAGCCCGGGGGTCAGGTATCGGGTCCACCGTTTTTTCATCTGCAAAGCCTCCTTGTCCGTTTGCCTCATACATATGGCAAACTGCCGCCGGGTATGCGGGAAAACTCGCATAGGGGACAAAGAGGCGGACATAGGGTTTTGGGAAAGAGGTGATATTTTATGACGATTCATGTGGTGAGTCCTGGGGAGACCGTGGACTCCATTGCCGCCGGGTACGGCGTGGCTCCCAAGCAGCTGGCGGCGGACAATGAGCTGCCGCCGGACTATGCCCTGGCGGTGGGACAGACGCTGGTGGTTCGGTTTCCCCGGGCGGTCCATGTGGTGGCGGCGGGGGAGACTTTGACCTCTATCGCCGCGCAGTACGGGACCACCGTCCGGCAGCTTTGGCGGAACAATTGGGCCCTGGGCGGCGCGGAGGCGCTGACGGCAGGACAGCTGCTGGTGGTTTCGTATTTTGGAGAGAAGATTGGGGAAGGCGTGTTCAACGGTTACGCCTACCCCTTTATTTCCCCAGAGCTGCTGGCGGAGCAGCTGCCTTATCTTTCGACGATGGCCCCCTTTACTTACGGCATCACGGCGGAAGGGGGGCTTTTGCCCCTGGACGACGAAGCCATGTTGGAGGCGGCCCGGGAACGGGGGACGAAGCCGGTGATGCACCTGTCCACCTTAACGGAGGCGGGACAGTTTGACACGGGCCGCGCAGCGTTTATCCTGACGGACTACGAGGCGCAGGGGCGGCTGGCGGCGGAGGTGCTGCAAACGGTGCTGCGAAAGAATTTTGCGGGACTGGATGTGGACTTTGAGTATCTGCCGGGACAGCTGGCGGCGGCCTACGCGGCGTTTTTGGGGCGGCTGCGGCAGCTGCTGGCGGGGCAAGGGCGGTTTCTCTGGGCGGCGTTGGCGCCTAAGACAAATACGAGGCAGAGAGGGCTTTTGTACGAGGGGCATGATTACGCCGCCGTGTCTGCGGCGGTGGATGGGGTGCTGTTGATGACCTATGAGTGGGGCTACACCTACGGCCCTCCCATGGCGGTTGCCCCCCTCCCAAACGTCCGGGCGGTGCTGGACTATGCCGTCACGGAAATCCCTGCGGAAAAAATTTTCCTGGGCGTGCCCAACTACGGGTACGATTGGCCCCTGCCCTTTATCCAAGGGGAGACCAGGGCCCAGTCCATTTCCAACCAGCGGGCCATTGAGTTGGCCGTCCAGTACGGCGTACCCATTCAATACGACGAGACGGCCCAGTCCCCCTTCTTCCACTACACCGACGCCGGGGGAACCGCTCATGAAGTTTGGTTTGAAGACGCCCGGAGCATGGAAGCCAAGCTTCGGCTTGTGGCTGAGTACGGCTTTCAAGGGGCGGGATTTTGGAACCTCATGCGGCCTTTCTCGCAAGTCTGGCTGGTGCTGGATTCCCTGTTTGGAATCGAGTGACGCAAAAGGGGAGACCGGCGGTTATAACGCTTCCAAACGCGATTCAAGGAGTGAAGCAGCCTCAGCTGCTTCACTCCTTGAATATCCGAACTCGTTTTAAGTTTGTCCCCGCCGGGAATAGAGTCTGGCCAATCCACCCTCGGAGGTCTCACGATAGTTCCGGTTCAAGTGGATGCCGGTTTCGTACATCGTTTTAATGACCATGTCATAGCTGATGCGCCGGGTATCCGCCAGGAAGTAGGCCAGATTGGCGGAGTTGATGGCCCGCATAGCCGCCACAGCGTTGCGCTCAATGCAGGGAATCTGAACCAGGCCGCAGATTGGGTCGCAGGTTAGTCCCAGGTGATGCTCCAGCGCCACCTCGGCGGCGTATTCAATCCGCTTGATGGAGTACCCAAAGAGCTGGCCCAGGGCGGCGGCGGCCATGGCGCAGGCCACGCCTATCTCCGCCTGGCAGCCGCACTCCGCCCCGGAAACCGAGGCGTTGTGCTTGGCAAGCCCCCCGAATAGACCCGCCACACCCAGGGCGTGGGCAATGTCCATATCGCTGAGGTTCCGCTTATCCTTAAAATAGTAAAGAACCGCCGGAAGGACGCCGCAGGAGCCGCAGGTAGGGGCGGTAACGATGAGACCGTTGTCGGCGTTCTGCTCCGACACGGCGTAGGCGTAAGAGCAGACCCGCTGGCACTCCACAATTTCCGGGTGTTTATTAACCAGAATGTGGTCGTAAATGGATTTGGCCTTGCGCTGGATATGGAGCCCGCCGGGCAGCTCGCCGGAGGCGGCGAGGCCCTCCTGAATGGAGGTTTGCATGACGGACCAGATTTCCAGCATGTGGTCCCAAATGCCCGCGCCCTCGTTCAGTTCCACATAGTCGGTGAGGCTGATATAGCGGAACTCGCAGAACTGCTTGATTTCCGCAAAGGAGTTTTCCAGATAGACGTCGCCCTCCTGCTTGGGAACGGCGCGGCCTTCAAACTCCAGATCCCCGCCGCCGATGCTGTAAACCCGCTGCACGAGCAGCTCGCCGCCGTCTTTTAGGGCGGTCAAATCCATGGTGTTGGGGTGCTTTTCCACCGTCTCATGGGAGAAGATGATTTCTGTTGGAAGGGGGGCGAAGGTCTCCGTCAAAATCCGGTCCGTGCCATGGCCCTTTCCGGTTTTGGAGAGCGAGCCATAGAGAACCACACGGTAGGAATCCGCGTTGGGCGTCTCCTCCCGGAAGAGGGCGGCGGCCCTGGCGGGACCCATGGTGTGCGAGCTGGAAGGCCCCCGGCCAACCTTGTATACGTCGTGAATGGACTTCATGGCATGATACTCCTGATTTAACGGTCCGCCTTGCGCAAACGGCGGTTAAAGCGAAAAGCCCTCGACAATATCCACCAGCTCCTGGCCGATGCGTTTTTGGGCCTCCTTGGTTCCCGCGCCGATGTGAGGCGTGCAGGAGACCGCCGGGTGCTGCGCCAGGGTCCAATTGGGGTCCTTCTCGCTCAGCCACACGTCCAGCCCCGCCGCCCGGACCTTGCCGGACTCCAGGGCCTCCAGAAGGGCGGCCTCGTCCACGTTGCTGCCCCGGGAGACGTTGACGACGACTACGCCGTCTTTCATCTTTTCCAGACTCTCCCGGTCCACCAGGGCCTTGTCCCCGCCGGGGGCGCAGAGGATCAAGACGTCGGACCCCGCCAGCAGTTCGTCCATGGAGACAAATTTCATGGTTTCGCACTCACAGCCCTCCGGCTTGTTCCGGTGGACGGTGGAGAGGACCTTCATACCCAGGGCCTGGCATTTATCACCCACCATCCGGCCGATGCGGCCGTAGCCGATGATCCCGGCAGTCTTTCCAGCCAGCTCGAAGCCCTTGGAATAGGCTTTCTTTTCCCACCTGTTTCCCCGCATGGTGTGCCCGGCAATGGAAATGTTCCGGGCGCAGGAGAAAAGGAGGGCCAGGGCCAGCTCCGCCACGGCATTGGAGGAGGCCCGGGGGGTGTTTTTCACGGCGATGCCCGCCGCCTCGGCATAGGGAATGGCAATGTTGTCCATGCCCACGCCGGCCCGGACGATGAGTTTGAGACGTCCGCCCCGGGCGGCGTCAATCTGGGGCTCCTTGATTTTAGTGGCGGAGCGGATGATTACTGCGTCGAAGTCCCGCAGGGCGGGACCCAGGGCGTCGGGCTCGTAGAACTGCTCTACTACCTCGTGGCCGTCCGCACGGAGTTTTTCCACGGCGGAGGCGTCCATTCCGTCGGTGACCAATACGCGCTTTAACATAGTGTAGTACCCCTTTCTTCTGCTCTAAGCACACCCCAGGGGTGCTGATTTTGGGAAGCCCTTCTGCCCATTGGGGGATGGGCGGGCTGTTTGGGGGACGGGCCGCCGGGGGCGGCGGCCCCCATTCCTGCTCGGTGCGTGATGGGCTCTTTTAAACCCAC
>OFHM01001978.1_pt1 | contig 12332 bp, 13 predicted proteins | sample 1521311 | NCBI WGS metagenome assembly OFHM01 (sample SAMEA3504083, study PRJEB24116) | mouse gut metagenome | biome: mouse gut; feature: mouse-associated habitat; material: faeces | place: Denmark | collected 2011 | reverse complement strand
AGACGAAGATACAAGGCTCTAAAAACGCGGTGCTGCCCATTCTGGCCGCGTGCTTATTGGTGAAGGGGACTTGTGTGATAAAAAATTGCCCGCGGATTGCGGATGTTTACCATATGCAGAATTTACTGCAGGAGTTGGGATGTCTGGTATCCTGGGCAGGCAATACAATTACGGTGAACGCCTTTCATGTGAATGATAACCGGATGGGGGGAGAATCGGTGACGAGGATGCGTTCATCGGTGATGCTTCTGGGGGCTATGATAGGGAGGCTGGGCGATGTGACAATGGCATATCCCGGAGGCTGCGTAATCGGCAGCCGGCCTATTGATATCCATTTATCCGCTTTGAGGAAGATGGGGGCGGAGATTGTGGAAGAGGAGCGCTTCTTTACCGCTAAGGCCAGGGAACTGCAGGGTACGGAGCAGGAACTGCCCTTCCCCAGCGTTGGGGCTACCGAAAACGTGATTTTGGCAGCGGTGACGGCAAAAGGGGTCACTATTTTGAAAAATGCAGCCAGGGAACCGGAAATAGTGGCGCTTTGCGGCTTCCTCATGGAAGCCGGGGCCGACATACAAGGGGCAGGAAGCGGCGAACTGGTTATCCGGGGTGTAGAAGAACTGCATGAAGTAAAATATATGGTGCCTGCGGACAGGATTGTGGCAGGGACTTATCTGTTCGGCTGTATCGGTGCGGGAGGAAACGTATTTCTGGAACATGCCCCTGCGGAAGAGATGGAGGCCGTTCTTCTGACGGCGGAGCAAATGGGGGGACATGTGTGCGTATCAGAGGAGGGAATCTATGTACAGGCGCCGGGCAGACCCTTTCCGGTGGATCTGGTGACGGCGCCCTATCCGGGTTTTCCGACGGATCTTCAGTCGGCGGTGCTGGCGGCGGAAGCCAGGGGCATGGGTTGTACTCATATAGAGGAAACCATATTCGAGAATCGCTTTCGCATTGTGGAAGATCTCCGGAAGATGGGGGCCTGTATAGAACAGTCGGATGCCCGCCATGTGACGGTACAGGGCGTGGAAACGCTGCGGGGGGCCAGGCTTACGGCAGGGGAGCTTCGCGGCGGCGCAGCGCTGGTTGCGGCAGGCGTGATGGCACAGGGGGCGAGTTTTGTAGGAGGCTGTTCCTATATATACCGCGGATATGAAAATATCTGCAGGGATTTCAGAGAGTTGGGAGCGCGTGTGACAAGTGTTTAAAAGCAAAAGATTGGTTGTGGGTATATTGCTGATTGCGGGCCTGCTTCTGGCAGTGTTGCTTGGTGTGGGCGGCTATATAAAGAAGACTTACACCATCCGGACGGTTTATGTGGAGGGGAATGTCCATTACACGGAGGAGGAGATCAAAGCCATTGTCATGGATGGCTTTCTGGGAGATAATTCCCTCTATCTGTCCCTGAAATATAAAAATAAGGGGATAGAGGGAATTCCCTTTGTGGATGTGGTGGATGTGGATATATTGTCTCCGGATACGATTAAGATCATTGTGTATGAGAAAACGTTGACAGGCTGTGTGAGATACCTGGACACCTATGTGTATTTCGACAGAGACGGGTATGTGGTGGAGAGCTCCAGCGTGCGGACAGTGGGCATTCCCCAGATCATGGGGCTGGAGTTCGATTATATTATGACAGGGGAGATACTTCCGGTTAAGGATGAGGAAGTCTTTAAAAGTATTCTGGATCTGACGAAGCTTTTGCAGAAATATCATCTGACGCCGGATCGGATCTACTTCAACAGTCTGGAGGAGATTACGATTTATTTTGAAAATACAGAGGTTGCCCTGGGGAATGAAGCGCTTCATTTGGAGGACAAGCTGATGATTCTGCCGGATTTACTGGCGAAGCTGGAGGGGAGAAGCGGCGTTCTGCAGATGCAGACTTATGATGAGGACAGCGGTAAATATACTTTTAAGCCGGGAGGTTAATATTTTTGTAAAAAAATAGTTGATTAATTTCGGAAATGATTATATGATAGTAGATATGAGTCGGAGAGAAGTAGGAAAAGGAGGATACGCTCTTGCTGGAGATTAAGACAAACGACGCTGAATCTGCTGCCAGAATTATTGTAGTCGGTGTAGGTGGCGCAGGTAATAATGCTGTGAATAGAATGATTGACGAACAAATCGAAGGTGTGGAATTCATCGGTGTGAATACGGACAAGCAGGCATTGCAGCTGTGCAAGGCTCCCAATTTATTACAGATCGGGGAGAAGCTGACAAAGGGACTGGGCGCAGGGGCCAAGCCGGAGATCGGCGAGAAGGCTGCGGAGGAGAGTGCGGAAGAAATCTCCGCTTCCCTGAAAGGGGCGGATATGGTATTTGTCACCTGCGGTATGGGGGGCGGTACGGGAACCGGAGCCGCGCCCGTAGTGGCGAGGCTTGCAAAGGAAATGGGAATTCTCACGGTGGGGGTGGTGACCAAACCCTTCCGTTTCGAGGCTAGGACGCGTATGGTGAATGCTCTGGGCGGGATCGAGCGTATCAAAGAGCATGTGGATACGCTGATTGTGATACCCAATGACAAGCTGCTGGAGATTGTGGACAGGCGTACCACTATGCCGGAGGCACTTAAGAAAGCGGATGAAGTGCTGCAGCAGGCCGTTCAGGGAATCACGGATCTGATCAATCGGCCGGCTATCATCAATCTGGACTTTGCGGATATCGAGACGGTTATGAAGGATAAGGGAATCGCACATATCGGTATCGGCGAAGGCAAGGGAGACGACAAGGCTCTGGCGGCCGTGAAGATGGCAGTGGAGAGTCCTTTGCTGGAGACCACGATCAGCGGGGCTACAGATGTCATACTTAATGTATCCGGGGACATCACGCTGCCGGATGCAAGCGATGCGGCAGATTATGTCCAGAGCCTCACAGGGGAGGATATCAATATCATATTCGGCGCCATGTACGACGAGTCCAGATCGGACAGCTGCAGCGTCACGGTGATTGCCACCGGACTGGAGGATAATGGCGGCGGGAATCAGCTGCAGTCGCGTTTCGGGAGCAGCTCTCTGTACAAGCAGCCCTCCACACATATCGCGTCAAGTTCGTTAAAGGTTCTGAACGGACAGGCCGGCAAGACGGAGCCTGCAGCCCCCGGCGCTGCACAGGGTATTCAGAAGCCGGTGGATATCCGCGGTTCCGTGGAGGAGAAGACGCTCAAGATTCCTGATTTTCTCCAGAGAAAATAAATCGTATTCCATTCAAAACCGGACGGGTCTGCGTCCGGTTTTTTGTCGAAAAATTCTTGTATTTTATCCCTCTCTTTGACAAAATCCTGTGTCCAATCCTTTTATAATAAATATGAAAAGGATGATACCGATGCATTACATAGTATATGTTGACAGTCTGTTCTTTCTTAACTTCATAATGAATCTGTACCTTCTGATACTGGTGGATCACAGCATGCTTCGCCATGTCAGAATATGGAGGATGCTTTCCGGGGCTTTGGCTGGGGCAGTTTGTTTCCTTGTTCCGTTCTGGACAGGTGGGCCGGCTTTTTTCAGAATGGCTGCGGGAATCGTGTTGGGAACGGCAGGAATGCTGTGCATCACATTTCAGGTGAGGAGCCTTGGAATGTTTCTGAAGCTTCTGGAGAGACTGCTGCTGTATTCCTTCGGATTGGGAGGTGCGCTGCTTGTTCTGATCAGATATCTGCCCGGAGGCAGGGCCTTTTGGACCGGTACTTTGGAGCTTTTGGGGGCGGGCGGTCTGGGGGTTTTGCTGCTTCTTAAGTTTCGCCGGGGTTCCGATCCGGGGAACAGCCTTTGCAGGGCGGTGCTGATCCGGAAGGGGGAGAAGCTTGCGGTGACGGCATTGATGGATTCAGGGAATACATTGATTGAGCCGGTTAGCGGAAAGAGTGTCTCCATCGTGGACAGGGCGGTCTTTGACAGACTTTGGGGGCAGGAACGGGACACCTTCAGAGCGATTCCCTATCACAGTATCGGGAAACGCCGGGGGATCCTGGAGGGATATCTGCTGCCGGAACTGGAGCTGGAGACAGAAGGGATGGTATTTCGGTTTACGCAGGTGTATATCGCCGTCAGCAACGAAGAAATTTCAGGAACAGAGAATGCAGAAGGAGAATCCGTGAAGATGATAATTAATCCCGGGCTCTTTGCGCAGGGCAACGGGAGCCGCATGAAAGCGGCAGAATGAGAGGCATAATGATTCTGAAAGTGATGATTCCTGGCAAGATTCAATTCAAGATGATCCGCAGGGACAAACTGCTCCTGCACAAAAAGGGGGAGGTTCACTATATCGGCGGCGCCGAAGTGCTGCCTCCGCCGCTGGAACTGGAGACGGAGAGCAAGGTGATCGGAGATTTGGGGACAGAGTATGACGATGAGGCAAAGGCTACCTTAATCGAGCACAATCTCCGTCTGGTTGTCTACATAGCAAAAAAATTCGATAATACGGGTGTGGGTGTGGAAGATTTGATTTCCATTGGGACAATCGGGCTGATCAAGTCCATCAACACCTTTAAACCGGACAAAAATATCAAGCTGGCGACCTATGCGTCCAGGTGTATAGAGAATGAGATTCTGATGTATCTGCGCCGGAATAACAAGACCAAGCTGGAGGTTTCCATAGATGAGCCGCTGAATGTGGATTGGGACGGAAATGAGCTGCTTTTGTCGGATGTGCTGGGAACGGATGAGGATGTGATCTATCGGGACATCGAGAATGAGGCGGAACGTAAGGTACTGCTGGGGGCTATCAGCAAACTGTCCGAGCGGGAGAAGAAGATCATCAGGCTGCGTTTCGGTCTGGGTACCAGGGACGGACAGGAGATGACGCAGAAGGAAGTGGCTTCCCTGTTGGGAATATCTCAGTCCTATATATCCAGGCTGGAGAAGAAAATCATGCGCCAGCTGAAAAAGGAGATGAGCAGTAATATTTAAGTTTTGGTCTTTGCAAGAGGGAGAAATCATGGTACAATGTTGACTTGAAAGGGCATCATGTCAACTTCTGATTCCATATGCGCTGGTGCGCATGAAATTATGGTACAATATAAAATAATGACCTCGCACATGGTACGAAAGAGGTATTAACGTGATTCAACGACAAGATATATTATCGATGGAATATCTGAAAAAGACGGAATTTACGGGGTCTCATCAGGGAATGCGCTACAGGCTGGAGGGCGTGACGGATGAGGCGGGAGAGAAAAGACTGCGTTGTACGGTATGGCCGGAGCCGTTTCACTTTTTCGCCACGTCCCCTGATCAAAAGGAAGCGGCCGAGTTCCCTTTTGCGGAAGACGGTGTTGCAGGCGCCGTGGCATGGATGAATGATAAACTGGTTCGGGATAAGGATAAATGGGAACACGCAGAGAATAATTGGGATCGATAACCGGAATGAAAGATAAGCTGCGTGCGCAGACAAGCCGGGGGCCTGCCGATCTGCGGAGAAAATAAAATGTTAAAATATATATATAGGGATTTGCTGTCCATGATCAGATTCCTTCCCTGGGGGCTGATGATGGGGGCAGCGGTTTCCGCCGTATTTTTATGGGCGGGAAACCGAAGGCGGAGGAAAGGGGTGCAGCAGGCGCAGGTTTTGCCTGTGACAGCCTTTTGTATCTATCTGTCTGTCATGCTGATCATTACGTTTCTGTCCAGGGAGAGCGGCAGCGGACAAAGCCTGGTGGATCTGGAAATTTTTTCTACCTGGGGGATCAATGACAGGAATAATGCTTTTGTAGTGGAGAATGTGCTGTTGTTTCTGCCTTACGGCTTTCTGGCCTCCTGGGCCTTTAAAAGGATGAGACGGTTTTGGAACTGCACCCTTTTGGGAGCGGTAACCAGCCTGGGGATTGAAAGCCTGCAGCTGATTACGGCCAGAGGTTATTTTCAAATAGATGATATTTTGACCAATACGCTGGGAACCGTCATCGGATATCTGGTTTATTGGCTGTTATTTTACAAAAAGCGCTGAGAAATATTGGGCGACATTTTATCTTATGCATTTATGCGGTGAGATAGGCACGCATGGTGCGGAGCGCATTTTTCTCCAGACGGGAGACCTGGGCCTGGGAGATACCGATGGATTCAGCCACTTCCATCTGGGTCTTGCCCTCGAAGAAGCGCAGGGAGATGATCTCATGTTCCCTGGGGCCCAGGCGCTTCATAGCCTCGCTGAGGGAGAGATGCTCCACCCAGGTCTCTTCTTTGCTTTTTTTATCGCTGATCTGATCCATGACGTAGAGAGTGTCCCCTCCGTCGGTGACAATGGGCTCATACAGGCTCATGGGATTCTGGATCGCATCCAGGGCATAGGAGATATCTTCCTTGGAGATACCGATTTCTTTGGCTATTTCCTCTATGGAAGGCTCCTTTAAATTCTTCCTGGTCAGGGTGTCCCTGGCATAAATGGCCTTATAGGCGGTATCCTTCAAGGAACGGGATACCCGAAGCTGACTGTTATCCCGTAGATAGCGCCGGATCTCGCCTATAATCATGGGAACCGCATAGGTGGAGAATTTCACATTCAGGGAAGTGTCAAAATTGTCGATAGCCTTGATGAGCCCGATGCATCCGATCTGAAACAGATCGTCTACATTTTCATTGCTGGAGGCGAAGCGCTTGATGACGCTTAATACCAGACGCAGATTTCCTTCGATGTATGTTTCCCGCGCCCTTTCGTCTCCGGCTTCTATCTGCTGGAAGAGGGCTTCTTTTTCTTCTGTTTTCAACAAGGGGAGCTTGGCCGTATTCACACCGCAGATTTCTACTTTTCCCTGTGTCATAATATTCCTCATTTCTGCACAAGCGTGCGTTGGATTATAGTGGTAGTATGTGCCCGCAGATGAAAAATATTCATTTTGTTTTTCCGCGTGGGAGGGGAATTTTTGTTCTCATTTTCTGTGCGCCGGCATATTTCTAAAGTAAGCGAATTTCATCAGGAGGATCCGATATGCTATTTTCCGAGCTGAGGAATAAGGATGTGATCAATATAAAGGACTGCAAGAAGCTGGGGAGGGTGTGCGATCTGGAATTCGATCCCTGCAGCGGCTGTATCTGTAAAATCATGGTGCCCGGGTGCAACAGATTTCTTGGATTTTTAAACTGCGAACCCAATATCGTCATTCCGTTCCAGAACATCAAACAGATCGGGCCGGACATTATTCTCGTTGACATTCACTGTTGAATATGATACGTTTAAAATAAAGACGGAACTGGAAAACAGCAGAAAGCCGAGCCGGTGCCCAGAGGATTTGCGGACGCATCATTAAGCGGCCGGAAATCCACTGCCATATTGGTACAGGGGAGGCTTTCTGCGGAACTGGAATAGGAGGATCGCCATGAAATGTCCTTATTGCAGCCATGAAAACACGAGAGTAATTGATTCCAGGCCCACGGAGGAGGATAATTCCATCCGCCGCAGGAGAGTCTGTGACGAATGCGGGAAACGATTTACTACCTATGAGAAGATAGAGACCATCCCCATGATTGTCATCAAGAAGGACGACAACAGAGAGGCATATGACCGCTCCAAGGTGGAGGGCGGACTGTTCCGCGCATGCCATAAACGTCCGGTGAGCGTACAGCAGATCACGGCTTTGGTGGACGAGGTGGAAAATGAAATCTTTGGCAGGACGGAGAAAGAGATTTCCAGCCAGGTCATCGGGGAGATTGTGATGAACCGGCTGAAAGATCTGGATGCGGTAGCCTATGTGCGCTTTGCCTCGGTGTACCGGGAATTCAAGGATGTGAATACTTTTGTAGATGAGCTGAAAAAACTGTTAAAATAATGTATTGCCCCGAGCCTGCCCTGGCTTGTTTAAGCTGCGGCAGGCTCTTTCTTCAGAAAACGGTAGAGGCAGGCCAGATAGAGCGCCCCCAGGGTAAGCTGGCTGGCTAGCAGCCCCCAGAGGTAACCGGTGATGCCGTAGCGTGGGACGGCCAGGAAGACAAAACCCAGTCTGACCAGCAGGCAGATAACATTCATGACAAAGATGTGACCTGCCAGACCCAGTCCCTGCAAGATGCTGGACAGGGTGGTATCCAGATAGAGAAAGGGGCAGATAAAGCCCAGGGTGGTGATAAAATAACCTGCAAGAGGACTGTTAAAGAGCGTGGCGCCGGCCCATCTTCCCAAAAGGACAAATGCGCCCATGCAGCACAGGCCCATGAGACCGCAATATTTGACAGTCTTAAACGTAGCGCGGCGCACGGTATCCATATTTCCCAAAGCGTAATTCTCCGAGATGATGGGCAGCAGGAGTACCGCTACGGAGCTGGTCAGGGCATTGGGAAAGAAGATAAAGGGCATGGCCATGCCGGTGAGGACCCCGTATACACTCAGGGCGGTGATATTGTCATATCCGTACGCTTTAAGCTGGGCCGGTATGGAGACGGCCTCAATGCTTTGCAGAAAGTTCAGTACGATACGGTTTGCCGTCAGAGGCAGAGCCATGGCAAGCAGCTTGCCAAGGAGCATTCCGGAAGGAGCCGGCCGGGCGGAGGTAACTGCGGTGTTCTGTCCTTTTTTAGCCTGGGGCCGGATGGCGGCAATGGTCATCAGCATGGAGAAGAATTCGCCCACAGTCAGTCCCAGCACGGCAATGCTGATGGAGAGGGTCTTTCCCTGAGAGAGGAAATAGCCCGATACTATGTATACGCAGCCTACCCGGGTAATCTGCTCCAAAAGCTGAGCGAGGGCGGGAATGCCTGCTTTTTTGATGCCGTAGAAATATCCGTTGATGCAGGAATGCACCGCGGATAAGGGAACGGAAAAGGAGAGAATCCGCAGCATGACGGCGGTGCGGGGTTCCTGCAGCAGACGAAGGGCAATGGGGTCTGCGAAGAAAAACAGGACACCGTTGCACAGGAGGGAAAGAGGCAGGGAGATGCCAAGTCCCAGCCACAGCGGGGCCAGGGCGGGGCTTTTTCGGGTTGCCGCCTGTTCCGCTACCAGCTTGGATATGGCTGTCTGGTATCCTGCGGCCGTCAGGGAAAAGGACAGAGACAATACCGGACTTAAGAGCTGATAGATCCCCATGCTTTCATCGCCGAATTGACGGGAGAGATAGATCCGGTATACAAATCCGATGAGTCTGGTGAGGATACCGGCAGCGGTGAGGATAAAGGCGCCCATAATCAGGGGATGTTGATTTTTTGATTTCATTGACATAAATGGACTCTTGTTTTTCAATAGTATATTCCCCCGGCGCGGTTGACAGAACAGATCGGCGGGTGATATACTGGCAATAAATTTTGCGGGGACAGGAATTCTTCTGGGCACTGTATCGGATTCATGCGGAACTGGAATAGGAGAATAGATATGATTTATCTTGATCATGCCGCTACCACGAAAACGGCGCCGGAGGTGGTGGAAGCGATGCTGCCGTATCTCACGGAGCATTACGGCAATCCTGGCGCATTGAATTCCTCCGGTTTCCGGGGGAAAAAGGCGCTGAATGAAGCCAGAAGACAGATTGCCGCGGCAATCAACGCAAAACCGCAGGAGATCTATTTTACGGCGGGAGGTACGGAATCGGATAACTGGGCCCTGAAGGCTGCGGCGGAGAGCTGCAGGGAGCAGGGCAGGCATATTATCACCACCAAAATCGAGCACCACGCCGTGCTTCATACCTGCAGGTATTTGGAAGAGAACGGATATGAGATCACCTATCTGGATGTAGACGGAGAGGGAAGGTTGGACCCGCAGGTGGTGCGCGCTGCCATCCGTCCGGATACAGTTTTGATCAGTGTCATGCTTGCCAACAACGAGATCGGTACCATAGAGCCCGTGGAGGAGATCGGCGCCATTGCCAGGCAGAAAGGAATCTGCTTTCACACGGATGCGGTGCAGGCGCTGGGGCAGATTCCGGTGGACGTGGAGACGCTGAAGGCGGATTTGCTCAGTGCCAGCGCACACAAACTCAACGGCCCCAAAGGGGTGGGGATGCTGTATATTCGGGAGGGGATACCGATTGTGCCCTTTGTGCACGGCGGCGCACAGGAGCAAAACAGGAGAGCCGGTACGGAAAATGTGCCCGGTATCGTGGGCTTTGGGGCGGCGGTGCAGAGAGCCTGCGGGAGGCTGTCAGACAAGATCCGTAAAGAACAGGGGCTGCGGGACTACCTGATTCGGGAGATTGAGACCCGGATTCCCGATTGCAGGCTGAACGGGCCCAGAGACAGAAGGCTTCCCGGCAATGTGAATTTTTCCTTTCCTTTTATCAGGGGGGAAGCCATTGTGATCTCATTGGATATGCAGGGAATCTGTGCTTCCAGCGGTTCCGCATGTACGGCCGGTTCCCAGGATCCTTCCCATGTGTTGCTGGCCATAGGGCTGTCCGAAGAGGAAGCATTTGGTTCGGTGAGACTGACTCTGTCGGAAGAAAATACAAAGGAAGAGCTGGACAGGGCGGTGGCTGCATTGAAGCAGATTACGGCCAGGCTCAGGGAGATGTCTCCGGCCTATGAGAATTACAAAAAAGAGAAGAAACTGCAGAGGGAGGGGAGGAAAGAAAATTGGGCGGAGAGATGCGATACCGGCTGTTGATCGTGGAGGATGACAAAGTAATCGCCGGTGAGATGAAACGCCATCTGGAGAAGTGGGGCTACGAGGTGTTCTGTGCGGAGGACTTCGGCAATGTGACGGCAGAATTTGCGGCCTGTACACCCCAGCTGGTACTGATGGATATCGGGCTTCCCTTTTTTAACGGCTATTATTGGTGCGCACAGATCAGACAGATCTCCCAGGTGCCGATTATTTTTGTCTCTTCCGCCGGCGATAACATGAACATCGTGATGGCGGTCAATATGGGGGGAGACGACTTTTTGGTGAAGCCCTTTGAACCGGAGGTACTCTCAGCCAAGGTTCAGGCCATGCTTCGGCGCACCTATGCCTTCCGCGGCCAGACCAGCGTCATGGAATGCGGCGGATTGATTCTGAATTTGACGGATGCCTCCCTGCTGGTGCAGGGCAGGAAACTGGAACTGACGAAGAATGAATTCCGGATCTTGCAGCTCTTGTTTGAAAATACCGGCAGGACCGTATCCAGGGAAGCTATTATGAAACGATTGTGGGACAATGACTGCTTTGTGGATGACAATACGCTGACCGTCAACATGACCAGGCTGCGCAGGAAGCTGGAAAGCGTAGGAGCAGGGCAGATGATCCATACCAAAAAGGGAATCGGCTATATGATGAGGGAAGATGTATGAGACTGTGGTTCCGCTATCTGAGAGAGAAACGAATGGTTGCGGCATTATATCTGGCAACTGTGTTTCTATTTGTGGCTGTGGGCAGCCTGTATCATATTGAGAATCTGGCAAAGCTTCTCTATGCGGCGCTTCTGGCTACCGTGATATGGGGTATTGCCTTCTTTTTGCTGGGTATGAAATATGTACGCCGGGGCAGGCAGCTGGAAGCGGCTTTCGTTCATTTTGAACAGACAGGCGAGCTGCTGATGGAAAAATCGGAAGAGGGTATGGCGGAATCCATGGAGACTGCGGAGAGCAGCGAGGCGGCATGGAGATTTTTTCTAAGCGGCGTACATGAGCGGCAGGAGAGAGAGCTGCAGCACTGGGAGGCGCAGGAGCTGGAGCGCAGGGACTATTATATGATGTGGACCCACCAGATCAAAACGCCCATATCGGCCATGAAACTGTTGTTCGAACGCCCCGGCTTTCAGGACAGGGACAGCTTTCTGATGAAAGAGGAATTGTTTAAGATCGAACAATATGCGGAGATGGTGCTGGCCTTTCAGCGCCTGGAGAGCATTTCCTCCGATCTGGTGCTGGAGGGCTGTGCATTGCAGGAGCTGGTCAGACAGGCCGTGCGGAAATATTCTGTCCTTTTTATCAATAAGGGTCTCGGACTGGATCTGGAGGAGACGGATTTATGCGTGGTAACGGATGAAAAATGGTTCGTTTTTAGTTTGGAGCAGCTTTTGTCCAACAGTATCAAGTATACAAGACAGGGCAGCATCGCTGTCAGAATCCGGAGGGAGGAAGAGATAGCTGTACTGGAATTGGAAGACACGGGGATCGGGATTCGGGAAGCGGATCTGCCCCGGATTTTTGAGAAAGGATTTACTGGTTACAACGGCAGGCTGGACAAAAAGTCCACCGGCATCGGCCTGTATTTGTGCCGCCGGATCTTTGACAGCCTGAGTATAGGGGTGAAAGTGGAAAGCAGAGAGGGCATCGGCACAAAAGTGATTTTGCGGATACCGGTAAAAAAATCGTAAAATTCCCTCTTGTCAAATATGTAAATATGTGGTATTATAGCATTCGTTAGGGATGTTGCGGCTCCATGGTCAAGCGGTTAAGACATCGCCCTTTCACGGCGGTAACACGGGT
>OFHM01001975.1_pt1 | contig 12350 bp, 13 predicted proteins | sample 1521311 | NCBI WGS metagenome assembly OFHM01 (sample SAMEA3504083, study PRJEB24116) | mouse gut metagenome | biome: mouse gut; feature: mouse-associated habitat; material: faeces | place: Denmark | collected 2011 | reverse complement strand
ACTGTCATAGGCAGAATGACATCACGGTATTTGCCGCGTACATATACATCGCGCAAGCAGTCATCTGCAATCCCCCATATAAAACTTACAATCGAATTATGCACCTGATTGTCCATGTTTTTCTCCTTTGTGAGATCCGGCTCCATTGGGCCAATATTATCCTTTTGGCCTACCCCCCTCAGAAAGATCTCTTCCCTTTGTCCCTTTTGTATCCGGCGGGCTTGCCCGTATTCCCGTATGGACCCAGGGATGACAGCCCCGCCTCTTCTAAAATCTCCCGGGCAAGCGCCTCTTCCCTGGTTTCGCCAGCTTCTATGCCGCCCTCCGGAAATTTGTAATAATCATATTTCCGGCTATGTATATTGCCGCTTTCCCGTCCTTGATGATGATCCCTCTGGCAGAGGGCCTGCGGAAAACCCTTCCGTTCCCATCATAATTTTTCATCCGCATGGGAAACCCTTACCCCCTGTGAAGATACATTCTTGACATCTTCTCTTCTCCATCCCCCTGCGCCATACAATAAAACTCCCATCCATATCTCTCATAAAAGGAAGTATGGTCTGTAAGAAGATATAACGTATGGATCCCTTTCTCTTTCATATCACCGCACACATAATCCAGCAGGGCACCGGCCACGCCCCGTCCCCGCCGGTCTTCCTCTGTGTAAACGGCACAGACATTTGGTGACAGGTCTTTCCTGTTATGGAAGTCATTCTCAATACCCCCCACCCCCCCGATTATCCGATCCCCCTCCATTGCCATATACCATTGTGGGACCGCTCCCTTTCCTGCCAGGCACGCCTCCATGCTTTCCAGGTAAGCGTCACAGGGGATCCCCCACTTTTGGTGAAACCACAAGGCAGCCTGCCCCTTTAACCAGGGCCTGTCTGTAAGCCGTATGATCTCATAGCTCTTTTGGCCGTTTTCCCGCATCACCCGGCAGGGATTGCCATAGGCTATCACGTTATCGGGGATATCCCTGGTGACTACGCTCCCAGCGCCTATCACCACATTGTCTCCAATAGTCACCCCAGGCATAATGATTACGCCGCCCCCGATCCATACATGGTCCCCAATGACCACCGGCGCTGTCTGGGTCTTACAAAATTCAAAAGAACCGTCTTCCCTGGGCTTTCCGAACCTGTCCACCGCATTGGTGGGATGAAAAGCCGTATAGATCTGGACATTAGGGGCGATCAAAGCGTTGTCCCCGATCACGATTTTATTATCATCCAGAAAAGTACAGTTCATATTGACTTCGCAGTTATTCCCAAAATAAATATTGTTGCCGTAGTCCGCATAAAAAGGCGCCGTAATCCACAGATTTTTCCCCTGCCCGCCCAGCAGCTCATGAAGTATACGCGCCTTTTCCTGCGCATCAGCGGAATCTGTTTGGTTATAATCCCTGATGAGATCCTTCGCTTTATGCCATTGGTTTAACAATTCACTGTCGCCGCAGTCATAAAGCTGCCCTGCCAGCATTTTTTCTCTTTCTGTCATATTTATCCCCATTTCTGCGCAGCCATCCCGCATACCAGGTTGGGTGCCGCGCTGTTTGTTCATTTTTATTATACCTTATCCGAACCAACTGTTACAACTTTAGTATACCAGAACAGAAATCCGCCGTTTAAAGGAAGAAAACGAATTCCTTGGGGTAGCACAGCCGTCGGAATTATTGCCTTAAAAACGGAGGACGGCGTTATCAAAGGAAAGATTTCTTTCTACTGCCGGATGTTGGAAGTGACACGGCAGGGATTTTATGACTACTGGCAAACAAAGACTGTCCGTGGAAATATCAGGATCTGGCGGATGCCATGCGGGCAATTGTGGCAGAAGATGAATGCAATGACACTTATGGAAGAATTCGTATGTATCAGGCGCTTTTGTTGAAACAGCCAGAAGGCATCCGCATACCCGGTGAACGGATCGTTTACCGCGTCATGGAGGAAATCGGACTCAGCCACCGCCCAAAGCGCAAACCAAACGGGATTCCACGTCTGCAGAGCCATTAAAAAATGCATTACAGACATAACCGAAATCAAAGCAAAAGACGGGAAACTCTATGTGTCCGCCATATTTGACTGTTTTGACGCTGCAGTCCTTGGACTGGCAATGGATACGAACATGAAAGCGGCGCTGTGCAGACAGACACTTGAGAACGCTGCCCGATCCTATCCGGCACTCCGTGAAGCCGTGATCCATTCAGGCCGCGGAACACAGTATATAAACTCATTGCCTGTGGGTACGCTGATGCCTACCTTATTCCGCCTGGAAGGCTCCATGCCAAAGGCATTTCTCGTATTTGAGTCAGAGAGGTACTTGTATTTCGGGTACTTTGTGATGTCAAATTTATCCGAAAAGTACGGGCGCACTCCGCGCACCTGTAAATTGCACTTACCCCCGTCCATAACGGCGATCTCGACCTGTGTCATAAGCACTTTACCGTATTGTCAAGTGTTGAATTAAATTATCGGGATAAACATAAAAAGTTACAAAAAAATTAAAGAATAGATGAAGAAAGCCCTATTCCTTAAAATCTTCTTATAACTCTTATCATTTACATATCCGTATTAATTCTTTCAATGAACTCTTGAAGCTGTTTCACAAATAAATCTCGATCAATATAAATTAAATCACATTTTTTATCATCACTACCATCTGTCAAAGCATCGGATGCTATAGATATAATATCTTCTATACCATATCTTAACTATAAAGCATAAAGTAGCAATGAATTATCTCCATATGAATTTATCAAATCTCTTCGTCCTTTATAATTATCTATATATTTATACACATCTTTCTCCTTATTATTTGTAAATCACGATTATTTATACTATTGTACCTGTTTTTCTATATGTGCCACCGTATGGTTAGCATATGTATCCCACGTAGGTTCGTAATCTTCTGTCGCCTGATTTCCCCACATATCCCATCCTTCTCTAACACCTCTGGCAAATAATTCAATTCTCGGTTTCTGACTACATGCCTCAATAATAGGTATGATTTCATCCGGCTTCCGACTATGTTCCCGTTTCATAGCCCTAACAAGATTAACCTGAGACCGTGCTGGCTGTAATGTTCTATTCGGTGCACTTTTTTTCTTAATACCGAACAGAATCAACTCTGTAACATTTCTAAAATAAAAACCAACTCCACGACCATCCGGCCCGCCATCTTTTCTTACCTTTTCCCATACGATATTTCCCTTATATTCAAATCCCCAAGCATCCATTACTTCCAGGCCATCCGGAAGTAACGCATTTGGAACCCATAAATATAGATGCGCCTTATCCCCCGTAATATCAGAAATCGGCAACTCTTTAATCTCTGTAATTGTCATAGTTTCATAACGAGTCAAGCGTTTATGTTCCGGGGCAACTTTTCCTGTCCTATTCTGAAACTGCCACGGCGGATCTGCATAAATTGTATTATATTTCTTTCCGTTCGTGAATTCCTGTAAGTTTTTTATAGTACTCACTAAGTCTGCCATATTCCTCAATACATTCCTTTCCAATTCCTATTGCTAAAATGGGACAACCACCATTACGCCGTGAATCAAGTCTATACAACAATTTTCCCATCCATGTAGTACTTGCTCCATATTTCTTTATCAATGGTTGGCCATTATCATCTTTTTCCTGCTTAAAAATATCATTAAGTGCTTCCGTTCTTGTTACAATAACACCCACATCAATTAAGCCACAATCAAAATACGTTCTCATTGCAAGCAAATCGCGATCAAAAGTTTGATCTTTACTGTTCCACTCAAGATCAAAAGCTACTTTGTTTTTCAAAAAATCAATATTATGACCATCAATATATCCCTCAATAGTTTCAACATCATATGGTTCATCCGCAAAACGCCCTCTTTTCTGTGATGTCTGTCTCGGATATTTCTTTACAATCAAATCTCCACTTATTCTTATTTCTCTCCATCCATACGGATATAATACATCATCAAACTTTTTGGGTATTGGCGACTCATTTCCTCCAGCTTTTTTTATATCTGCCAAAGTAAGTCTTAATTTTCTCAAACAATCCTGCAACTCACCCCATTCTATCGGAAAAGCATCATGAAGTATCTCTAATGCATGACCATAGTTATAAAACTCGAATCTATTCAAAAGATCCTCGTCTATATATTTTTCAATATCCATATCACATCATCCTTTTTACTCTTTTTCCGGAAGTATCATTATCCCATCCATTGAGCAACCAAGTTCCAAATAAATGCATGTAGGAACCTCTACATGTACATCCTCATTTTTCCCAATCTTTGCCATAGTATTAGTGCATATTTAGGCTTTCTCACACAACTCTGTTTTGTTCATCTTCTTATTGATAAGTAACTTCCAGAGTTTATCATAGCTGACAGCCATATATAACTTCCCATACACCAAATCTCTTTTCTTATATTATCACGACTCTTCACCAGATTCAAGATATTCTCGAGTTCTTAAAGATCATCTTCAACTTAAACTTTTTATACTATCATTGCTTAAACCGCAGGAAAACATATATAAACCTGGAACACTCTTTCAGCAGTTTTACTTTTCAGTTATCACTCACATGTTTTCCTTTACAGCCATTCGCACTGTTTTGTCCCGGCTTAAAGTAATTTTTGACCACAAAAAAACCCGTAAACACTAATGCTTACGAGTTTTAGCTGTACGTCATCCCATTGACGCTTCGCTCCCCGAGTTGGGCTCGAACCAACAACCCCACGGTTAACAGCCGTGTGCTCTACCAACGGGTGCGGTCGCACACCGAAAATTGTCTTGTATTTTTGCTTCATTTTTGCTCATAAATCGGCTCATATATCAGCTCATTTTAAACAGATTTTTTCCCATTTTTTCTGTTCAATAATTTACAAGGCTTACACAATACTATCACTCCTCTAGAGCTAACTCAATAATAAGGTAGGGTATTTTTTCCCTTTTACAGACCTATAATCATAGGGTTCCACCTTATATCATTGACGCATATATTTTATATACCTCCATATCTTTCATTTATGATTTCTCCTATTCGCTTTGTTTCTCTGATATTTCTTCCCGTAGTTTTAACTACAACACCATATTTTTGATCCGTCCAAGGTAAAACAATCTCAATCAATCCATCATCACGTATCTTTCTAATAAATTTGCGTTCTGAAGGATTAAAAGGTAAAGAATTAACCACGCCTATCACATAAGGACATCTGATTAAACGTTTTGAAAACTCTGTTAAAACATCCATTCCATGATCATGACGTAAAGAAATCCTTTTATCTTCTACCTGTAAATCAGTTTCTATTAGTTCTGGCTCTTCACCTAATTGCAGCTGAGAAATATGTATGTCAACATGTCTTTCCGTGCATATATTTCTAACTGCCTTTATATCATTATCTTTCATCAAATGTATAAAGGCTGCATTCCAATTCTTTTCATATATACTCAAACCAACAGAATTTAATATATGCGCTAATGCTAATCCTATGCAGGGTTCGTCGTCTAAAAGCCATTCATGACCAAAATACTCATCCTGTATTTGTTCCACAGCCATCGACTCATATGGAGGTCTGAAAAAGGAAAAATAAAAATTCCTAATATTTAATGAATCAGGCATATTTTGAATCATCTGAAATAATTTTAAATTATCCACAGAATCAATTCTACATGTCGTTATATTAAATTGACGCAGTGAACGGTATACTTTGATAAGTTCTAATATAGAAACATTATCTATACTTTCTTTTCCCATTAACGACAACTCAATGAACTACCCCGCAGCAAGCTGCGGGGTATCTAAGGTCGCAACCTCTACATATAATCCCATATGCTATACTGCTTTGTTTCCTCTACGTTTTTATAGATTGTTTTATAATTTTTCTCCTGCCCCTGTTCTTTCACATACTTGCTTATGATTTGCTCGTTCCCATGTTCACTTACTGTTGCTACATAATACCCATCTGTCCAAAATTCCCCTCCCCACAATTTTTTCTTCACTTGTGGACATTTCGCAAACACCTCTCGTGCTATGATACTCTTCACTATTTGTATGATTTTCTTTGGACTATATGTTGGCACTGACTGTATAAGAAAGTGTACATGGTCTTTGTCCGTACCTACTTCCAAAAATCTAATTTCATATCTTTCCTGAATTCCTTCACATGTTTCTTTGATTACCCTATCTACATCTTCATCTATTACTACTCTTCTATATTTTGCAGGACATACGAAATGATACATGAGTACTGATACATTGTGTGACTTGCGTATAGTTTCACTCATCGCACAACTTCTCCTTTTCTTTTTCCTCTAGTATATCACTTCATCTACATTTTGAAAAAGTTTGTTACGCAGCAAGCTGCGGGGAATTAAACCCCCTCTTTGATTAAATGAAAAATTCTTATTAGGTACATACAAAAACAAAGAGACATATGCAAAAATACAATCCTCAGTCATTACAAATGCAGTAATCCTGCCAGAGGGAAAATGGTATCAGGCATATGATATAAAAGAGGCAGGCGCCGGATATGGCGCAGAAGAAAAAATCTTTGATTGGAATTTACATTTTAAAGAACGATTCATAGACAAAGCAGAGCCTGAATGGATATTAACCATCGTAGACTGCCACATTTAAAAAAATCTATTATTGATACAGCGGGAGGCGAAAGCCTCCCAAAGTATTTGATTTAGTTACAACAATAAGGCTATGGCAGAAGGAACATCCATGATTTAAGCCATTACTGCCTAATCATTAAGAAAGGGATATTTTGTCATGATGCTAAAGGAATTTGAAACAAGAACAGGTTATTTTCCTGCCATGAAAGAATACGAAGCAATCGAGAAAGCTTATATAGAGTTTGGCGGTGATAAAGACACGTTTTGTAACGCATACAAAGAGAACGAGGACGGGATTGCTGAAAAAATTCAGTATGAAGTAAATATGCAATATATCCATACACAACAACTTATGGATTCTTATAAGGCTCAAATCATTGAATTGAAGAAAGCTTTAGAACGGGAAGAGGAGTGGAAACTATGCGAGAACCCCAACAATGTGCGTCAGAATGATTATGCGCGGCTGGCCGAAGGGGCCGAGACAGGTAATCACAGCTATTATATGACTGATACAGAGGCAATCGCAAGAATCTGTGACGTGTTTGACTTTGATCCAAGCAAAATCATCATAATTCATGAGGTTGATGAGCTGGAAGTAAATCGTCATAAATTCCTCCGTAAAACCGGACGGAAGATTGAGCGTCACCCTGTTTACTGTGCTCCAGATTACTATTATATCCGTTTCAATACTTCGTACTGGTATTACGAGGTATGGAACGGCCAACTCCGCCCATTTTACGACTGATAAGGCAGTGGTGTATGTAAATCGGATTCATAAATGAATAATGCAAAAGTGAGGAAATGAAAAATGACAAATGAACAAGAAAACCAGGATGTACAGGAACTGGCATTCCAATTAGCAGATCGTTATATTCGTATTCAGGAGACTGGTGAAGGCTATGACTATACCATTTACGATATGAATTATCGGGAATTAGATGGCGGCGTATATGATAACCCTGATATTACAATCACAGAGGTGCTCTATGAAATTGAGTTAGGTCTAAAGGAACCAATGCACCGGAGCGAACTGGAGGGAAATATACACTCATATGATAAACTGATACCGATTGATTTTGAAGAATTGACAGAAAAAGTAGAATATACTGAAATGCACTGGTTTGAGGATCGCGCAAAAAAAGCTGCGAACGAGCGTAGGATTATAGAAAAATTCAAGGCAAAAACAAGTGATATGTTCCACAAGATCAATGGACTGACACAGAAAGAAATAGAATTAAATGTTTATGCTTATCTGCAGTCCAAGATTGATTGGTATCAAATGCCCATAAAACTTGCCGGGATTGCAATATATGGAAGCCAGTGCAGGGGAATGGAAAAAGAAGATTCGGATCTTGATATAGTTGTAGAATATACAGGCAGTGAGAGAGAAGATGACTTATTCAACGCATTTAACGAAGATGGATTCATGATTGGTGGTGTTAAGGTAGATATTAATCCTATTACTGAAGAAAAAACTGGTACCTTGGGAGTTTATCTCCCAAGGGCAGAAGCGTTTTTGACAGAAAAGAGGAGTATCATTACGTTTACTGTTTCAGAATGCAGTGAGTTTCATGGTTTGGGAGAGTATCATGAAAATATAGAAAGCATTGATAAAGCAATTTCTATTTTCAACAAAATACCACCAAGGCGTATGAATGGGATTCCAAGCATTGGCATCAATATTCATGCAGTAGGTACTGAGTCCTATGAGGATACTTCGATAGATATATTATGTGGCAGTATAGTAGACCTTGAGGTTCTGGACTATATGCCAGAGATTACGAACAACCATAAAGCGATAGCTGCTATTGAAGACATGATTGCAAGATTACCGAATGTAGAAGTGGCAGGCTCTTTGGAAAGATGGAAAACGGCATAAAATGTTTTTATAGAACTGCTGGAATGTTTATGGTAAAATGATATTATTGAATATACAGCAGATGATTTTTAGATATTGTAATTCTGTTGGATATTCTAAAGGCTCACTGACTTTTGATAAGGAGCGTGCTATATGGAGAAAAGTATGAACAAAAAGAAACTGCCAATTGGCATTGAAGCTTTTGATGAGATTTGTTCAGAAGGTTTTTACTATGTGGATAAGACTGGCTTGATACGAGATTTTCTTGAAGCGTGGGGCAAGGTAAATCTGTTTACCCGGCCACGTCGGTTCGGTAAATCATTAAATATGAGTATGTCAAGTCTTTTTTTGAAATAGGCTGCGATAAAACACTGTTTCATGGATTGGAAATTGCCGGGGAAACAGCGTTTTGTAATACTTATATGGGAAGGTTTCCTGTAATTTCGCTTACCTTGAAGGGAATAAATGGTGCTGACTATTCGACCGCAAGATCGTTGATGTGTTCGGTGGTTGGAAATGAAGCATTGAGGTTTTATGATCTGCTGATAAATAGCGACCAGTTAAATGATATTGAAAAAAAGCGGTACGAACAACTTATAAAAGTGGATACAAATAATACGGAAAGCTTTATCATGCCAGATTCCGTGCTGATGGGAAGCTTGAAAACACTTTCCACATTGCTGCAGAAACATTATGGTGAGAAAGTAATCGTCCTGATTGATGAATATGATGTACCGCTTGCCAAAGCAAATGAGCAAAATTACTATGAAAATATGATAATTTTAATGCGAAATATGCTTGAACAGGTGTTAAAAACGAATGATAGTCTGTATTTTGCAATTTTGACCGGGTGTTTGCGGGTATCAAAAGAGAGTATCTTTACAGGATTAAATAATACGAATATATTCTCCATCATTGATGAAGACTGTGATTCATATTTTGGATTCACGGACTATGAGGTGCGGGAATTGCTAGAGTATTATGAGTTGAGCGATAAATACGATGTCATGAAAGCCTGGTATAACGGATACCGGTTTGGGGATTCGGATGTATACTGCCCATGGGATGTGGTCAGTTACATTAATAAGCTCAGGAAAAAAAGAACTTTACCTCCGCAAGACTACTGGTCAAATACCAGTGGAAATGATATTGTAAGATATTTTATCGAAAAGGTGGACAACGGATTAGCTAAAAGTGAGATTGAAGCACTGGTTGCCGGTGAAATTGTAACAAAGGATATCCATATGGATTTGACTTATGACCACATCTATGATTCGATTGATAATATTTGGAGTGTTCTCTTTACTACCGGGTATCTGACGCAGAGAGGGAATCTGGGCGGGAAGCGCTATCAACTGGCAATACCGAATATGGAGATCCGAAATATTTTTACAGAGCAGATTATGACAATGTTTAAAGAAAATACCAAAAGAGACGGTAAAAAACTGCAGGAATTCTGTGAAGCTTTAGCGTCAGGGGATGCTGGCAAGGTGGAACATCTATTTAATGAGTATCTGAAACAGACAATTAGTATCCGTGATACTTTTGTCAGAAAACCTACTAAAGAAAACTTTTATCATGGTATTCTGCTAGGAATTCTCGGTTTTAAGTCCGATTGGTATGTAAAATCAAACCGGGAAACGGGCGATGGTTTTGGCGATATCATTGTCAGAATTGAAGATAAGGGTATAGGAATGATTCTTGAAATTAAATATGCTGAAAATGCATGTTTTTCCTCAGAATGTAAAAATGCCATGAAACAAATTGAGAGTAGGGACTATACGGCAGAATTTAAAGATATTGGATTCCATAAGATTTATAAGTATGGAATCGCTTGTTATAAGAAAACATGTAAAGTGATATTTAAAGAAGATGAAGTAAGGAGAAAAATGAAGGATGAAACTCGTTATATTGTGTAAGTAGGAAATAATCCGTACCTGTTCATAAATCTACGCATTTGGTAAAATATTCCTTAAAGATGAATAGAGATTCATCCGTACTTTGACAAAAAAATCCACCTAACATTTTCTGCTAAGTGGATGTCCCCTCTGGTCGTTTGGTACGACAGTTTTCCGGTATTGTTTCTGACCAGGGCAATAGTGGAAGAATGTCTTCTTTTGTCGGAAATGGAGCCAAATCTTTCATCTTTTCCAATATGTAGGTCAGATAATTATAGGGCTTGAGTCCGTTCAGGATCGCCGTTTCTGTTATGCTGTATACGGTTGCGCTGGCCTCTGCTCCTTTGATACTCTTAGAAAACAGCCAGTTGCGGCGTCCTACCGCAAAGTTCTTAATGGCTCTCTCAGCGGCCGTATTGTCGATACTCAAATGTCCGTCATCCAAGTATCTTCTTAAGTATTGTTCCTGGTTTATATCAGAAGAGATTTCCTGTTGGGAAGGAAGTTTTGCAAAAACAGGTTCATCTGGCTGTTCTTTTGTTTGCTTCCGGATCCAATAGCCAAAAGTTGATTGCGGGATTTGATGCTCCTGACACCATTCTTTCTGGGATAAACCACTTTCATGAAAGTCCTGGATACGTTTTGTCCAGAGTTCTGTCTTTGTAAGTTCATTTTTATCCATAGGCAATACCTCCATAATTTGAAGTGATTGTATCAGAAATACACATGAATTGACAGATACGGATTATTTCCTACTTACCTAAAAAAGGGACTGCATTTTTCGGCAGTCCCTTCATAATCTCAAGCTAAGACAACTGTTCCTAATATCTTCACACCACGATCCAGCGCCAGTCTTCTCTCCTTCATAATAAACTGTGATTCAGACGCTCGTTTCTTCTCCAGGAACAATATCCCATCGTAATCTTCCAGCTTCCTGAGCGCGTCTGCCTGAAATACGATCTGTGTATAGTCTGACAGGGTAAGCCCCTCTATCTCTGAAACCAGCTTCGCATACAGAGAAGCTACTTCTTTCTCCGGCATTGTCCCGGCAAGCATGATCTTCTTCACTTCATTCTCTTTGCCCGCCTTAGTGACCGCCGCCTGCACATTCGCTGCCGCAAGCTTCACCTGCTCTTCGAATCCAAGCTTCCCATACGCGCCTTCCTCTAACCGGATGATCCACGCGTCTATTTTTCCAAACCATCTCTTCTCCGTACCGGAATCTCTGACCATTCCAAGCATCGGCATACCGAATTCCTCCGCGAATCCACCTGTACTCTGCAGCCGTCCGCTCATAATATACAGCACTGCAAGTACAAAACATGCAAAGAATCCGCCGAGAACAATCCCGACCACCGCATATTTCGCACCGGAGATCACCGGATTCGCCAAGGCTCCCTGCGCCTCCTGTGTTCCCGCAGAAGACGCGTCTGCTCCTTCTTCGGTTTCCAGGCTCATAGCCGCATCCAGTTCCGTCTGTAAGGTCTGCAGATTTCTGATGCCTTCCACATACGCCGCTCTTATAGACGTCTGGTAACTCTGCAGTTCAGCATCTGACCGTTCGGACTGTACTGAAGCAAGTAACTTAAGGCTATGCTTCGCTACATCATTCTTCAACTGGGAGCTGTAATCCCCGATGATCTTCTCCGCCTCTTTCAGATAGGAGCCGCATAACTTATCATCCGGCATCCTGATCTGAATCTGGAAGACCATTTCCTTGGGACGGATCACCTGGTTGTCCTCTAGCCTGTACGCTTCTCTCTCACTGTTACTGAACGTGACCAGATAACGCAAATCTTCTATGGAGATCTCTTTGTTCTTCGCATGCAGCTCTTCCGCCATCCTTCCGTCCAGGATAAACGCACGGTAGGAGGCAAGCAAGCTGTCCAGATGATCGCCGCCGTCTATATAATAACTCAGCGTTCCTGTTGAAACGTGGTAGGAATCTATCTGCATGACCGCAGACTCGTCCAGATATTCCTTCTG
>OFHM01001974.1_pt1 | contig 12353 bp, 14 predicted proteins | sample 1521311 | NCBI WGS metagenome assembly OFHM01 (sample SAMEA3504083, study PRJEB24116) | mouse gut metagenome | biome: mouse gut; feature: mouse-associated habitat; material: faeces | place: Denmark | collected 2011 | reverse complement strand
ATAACCGCCGCTCCTAATAACCCCGCAAACATACAGAACAGCCTTTCCCATATATTAAAGTTGTATTGTCTGTAATCCATCCACTTTCCTGTCTTCCTGCATCCGGTACTCTGTCACACTCACTGTTATCAAACTGATATCTTTCAATTGAAATGCGGCATCACATACCCTGCCCTCACACATTTTTCTGTGTGAATCAGCTCTCCGCACCTGACAAGACTACCCTGCACCGCTTCTCCTTCTCTTTTCTCTTCCTGAAAGCGAAACACTTCATTCAACCGTATCTCTCCGCCAGAAAAACCATCTGTTTCCGCAATCGTCAGCACTCTTCTGCTTTTATCCCTGAGTCTTCCCAGATGCACCAGAATATCAATACCAGACGCAATCTGACTGCGGATTGCCGAAAGCGGAAGTTCCATCCCCATCAGTACCATTGTCTCTAGGCGGCTTAACATATCCCTGCAGGAATTGGCATGTCCGGTTGAAAGACTCCCGTCATGTCCGGTATTCATTGCCTGGAGCATATCCAGTGCCTCCGCCCCTCTGCATTCTCCGACGATAATCCGCTCTGGCCGCATTCGTAACGCTGTACGGATCAGATCGCGAATCGTAATGGCAGCCACTCCCTCCGTATTGGCATTTCTCGTTTCCAGTCTGACCAGATTGGGCTTGTCCGAAAGCTTAAGTTCCGCCGAATCTTCAATCGTAATAATCCTCTCCTCCTCCGGTATATACCGGGACAATGCATTCAGAAATGTAGTTTTTCCTGATCCCGTTCCTCCGGAAATAAATATGTTATACCCTGATTTTACCAGAATTTCGAGAAATCCTGCCGCTTCCCTGGAAACCGATCCTTTCCGGATCAAATCCTCCATCCGGACCGGCTCCTTCGGAAACTTACGAATTGAGACTGCGGAACCGTCGATTGCTACCGGAGAAAGTACAATATTCACTCTTGAACCATCTGAAAGTCTCGCGTCCACGATCGGTGATGCCTCATTAACCATCCTGTTATTTTCTGCGGCAATCTGCTGTATTACATCGTCCAGCTTCTCAGAAGAAGAAAACTTCTTTTCAGATTCATACAGCCTTCCACATTTTTCATAAAAAATATGATCCGGACCGTTCACCATAATTTCGGTGATTTCCTCATCCTCCAGAAATTCCTGCAGCACATCCAGTTTCCGGAGAGAATTAAACAGGAATTGTTTCAATTCTTCCCTTTCCCTGAGCGTCAGCATCTTTTCGCGCGCATAGCTTCCAACTGTTTCCCCGACAATACAGTATATTTCCTCATCCGCCAGCTCTTTCGTCAGATCAATCGTCTCCAGGATCTGATGACGCATCAGGCTGATATCCTCCTCACATATTTTCATAACCCGCACCTGTCAGACGGCCCCTGACATAATCTCCAAATTCACTCCACTGTAATTGCCTCAGAACACTCTTCCCTCCCCGAATTCGTCTGGCAGAAAACGGAAGCTCTACAAAATGCAGTCTGTCCAATATTCCGGTACCCGCCTCCGATTCAAGCCAGCTGCGAAACTGTTCCGTCTGAAAATCAAAGAAATATCCCGTTCTGATCAGGCAGTAAATACTGGTACATCTTTCAAGCATTCCGGAAAACCGGCTCAGCCCTTCTCCAAAATCCAGAAACACAATGTCAAAATCTGTCCTTTCATCTAAATATAAAAGAAATGCCTCATAATCTTCCAGTGTCAGCTCATGCAGATTTTCCGGATTCACAAATGGCGGTATATAATACAGCCTGTCCGTCTCATATACACTTTTCCAGAATACTTCCGGCGGCAGTCTCCCGTTTCTAAGCCGTAGAATGATGTCTCCCGGATCATGTTCACCCTCCAGACCAAACAATCCCGGAAATCCTGAATATCCCATCAGATTAACATACAATACCTTTCTCCTCTCCGCCAGAAAAGCAGCGGCCACCACGGAAAACGGAATCTGCATCTCATGCCTCACAGGAGAACAGACTCCTATCACCTCCATTCCCGGAATCGTCCCGGATTTTCGCACATTCTGCTCCAGCACTTTTCCTGTCAGTACCTGCATCTCATGCAGAATCATCTCCATCGGCTGATAGCGAAATGCTGAGATTGTTTCCGGCAATCCCTGTTCTGCATTTCCCCCGTCTTCTTTCGTCATCATGTCTTTCAGAAGAAGCAACGGCACACGCTGACTTTTTACCGTTTCTTCTATGTCGCTGAATCCCTTCCCGAGAATCACCAGATCATACACTGACCCCTTTAATTCCTCCAGAAACAGGCCAGTATCAGAAAATGAATGAATCACGAACTCTCCTGCTCTGCGTTCCATCAGATACGCGACAAATCTGCACCTGTATCCATCTTCCACATCACAGACTGCCACAATGCATTTACTCAATGGCACACCCCCAGATCACAATAAAACAGGCAATTAAAATCGCAAATGAAAAATGTATCAGAGTCCTCTTTTTTTCCGAATACCCCGCTGTACATATCAGATACACAATCTTTCCTGCCCCGACAGCTGCCCCAATGACAAATGATGCTGCCATCGTGCACAACAACTGCCGTGTTGTCAGAAATCCACCTATTACGGAAAATAATTTGATATCTCCTGCGCCTAGAGCACGCATTTGAAATAATAGAAATAACATGATAACCGGAATAGAAATGTTCACCAGAAAATGAACCACCCCTGCACTCCCTTCTACCAGAATACGAAGTGCCAGTCCTAAAAACAATCCGGAAGCAATCAGCCGGTTACTGATCCGCCTCTCCCGAAAGTCTGTCACCACCGCCAGTATCAGAAGTACCGGCAGTGCCAGATTCAAAACCTTCCCAATTCATCACCTCTTTCGTATGTTTGTAGCTGAATTATAACAGAGCCTCATGGCTCTGTCCATTATTTTCTCTAATACGCTTCTATATTTGTGAAAAATTCACAAATATTTGCATGCCACAATTCCATAAAGCAGCGCAACCCCGCTAAAACCAAGGGCTCCGGCTGTCAAAAGACTGACTGGATTTAAGCCTACAGACAGCGCTATTCCCCTCTCTGCCAGAAAATCATTGGTAAATAAAATGCAGATACTCCCAAGCGCCACGCGAACCAGAAAATTCAAAAGCAGCTGCGCTCTCTGTTTCAGCACTGCAATTATGAGCACCAGACCACACACTCCCGCAATCATTCCAAATGCTAATGTAGTATTCATGCGTTATTTCCCAATCTCTTTTTTGTGTAATGTATGAGCCCAATGATGATTTTATGACAGGCTTTTTTCCATTTTTTCCATTCTTTTCACACTTTGCATAGAACAGGATTTTTTTGCTCATACTCTGAATATAATGATCTTAACAGAATAACGCTGCCAAGGAGGGATCTATGCTGCGTTTTTTTCACAGTGAGGAAACACATGATAAACATTACACATTACTTATGAACGACCTCCACCAGACCGCAAGGGATCTGCGGGATGCGTACCGCAATCTGGAAAACGTGGTTGAACCGGATCTGATCGACTGCTATATTTACGAACTCAATTCGGTACAGATGCGCTATAAATTTCTGCTGGCCAGCATCAAACGCTACGAGACAGGAAAAGAGGGCTCTTACGCAAAGAACCCTCTCGAAGTATCAGAATCCTGACATGTTTCCACCAGTTCCCCCCGCCCGTAAGTATACCCGGCATATACCTGCTGGGTATTACTCATAAGGGGCTTTGACTGGTCCTGTTCTGCCGCATGCTCAAAACCGTCGTAAAGCTTCCTCATCAGACGCTCCGCCGTATCAGTCTCCTCATTGTTCCGCTTATACAGTGCGATAGCCAGCCGATCTCTGCAGAAAACATAAATCTGATACAGATCTCTCGCCAGATCATAGGAAAAATCCAGCGCCGAAATCAATTCGTCCAGCACACGCTGCGCTTTTCTGAGCGCCTCTTTGTATTCCTCCCATGCTTCTTTTTCATATGCCTCGCGTGCCTCAGAAAGACAGGCAAAGAAAATATCATACATAATAACAATCAGCCCGCTTCGATTGCACTGACTGATCCTTCTGGTAAAATCAGTAATCAGCTCTTTTTTCAAGACAGACCTCCTTTATTCCTCCGCAGCCGCCGGCAGACTGTAACCCGCATCCTACTGCAGGATCTGCAGTACCTGTTGCGGCAGCTCATTAGCCTGTGTCAGAACAGAAATAGCGGCCTGATTGAGCACATTCTGATGTGTATAGTTCGTCATTTCTTCCGCCATATCTGCATCCGTAAGCCTGGAAATCGCGTTTGTCATATTTTCCTCAAAAGTATCAAGACTCTTAACCGAATAATCCAGACGATTTTCATATGCACCCAGTCTGGAACGCACTTCACTTGTAAAAGAAATCGCAGAATCCAGTTTTTCGATCGCGCGATCGGCTCCGCCCACTGTCCTGACATCCAGATCATCTATGTACAGCGTCTCACAGGAAACTTCAGGAATACGGATCTGCATATTCTGATCCATATTCGCCCCGATGTGGATTGTCATTCTTCCCATATCCGTAACTTCAAAACTGATCTCATCAAATCCCGGATCAGCCATAAATGAAAATTTTACGCCGCCTATGTCCGTAATTGTAACCCGGTTCCCATCAGTCACTGCTGTCGCCGACGATGTAAAACCGCTGTCCGCATCTTTTCCTGTCGGATAAACCACCCTTCCATCCGTGTAGTCCGGATCCGGCTTGGCATAAACCCACGTTCCATTCTGATCCTGCATCAGACTGTATCCGTTTGCAGCCTCAGGTCCAAAAAAATCCGCCACGGTCTGTGAGCTGAACGAAATCTCAAGCTTCTGGTCCGCGCCTGTTCTTGTTGGCGTAATCGATGTCTTGGAGACATTAATTCCCTCGCTGCCGCTGAGTGCATTGTTGATATCGCTGGCAATCTTATTTCTGGATTTATTATCAAGAGTAATTGTGTGACCATTGATTGTGATACTTCCACTGATTCCCGCCGGAGCCCAGGTCGTCTCAAGAGCTATGATATCCGCTGCATACAGTGCGTTCAGCGTCGGATCGTTCCGCACATCTGTAAGAGTTGTCATCGCCGCCAAAGCCACATCACCCGGATTATCTGCCTTCAGCTGCGCCAGGACAGCTGCATCATCCTGATACAGTCTGTTATCATTCGCAGTAATATCTCCTTTCAGCGTAACTGCGGAAGGTGCCTTCGCCGGATCCCCCATACTGATCTTAATGTCTTCCCCCGTCGGATAAGAAATCTCACCGGTCGCTGCATCCTGCACCCCGTACAGCACCCACCCCGGATTTTCCGTGTCCGGATGAAGGCCGAATACATTATTCGGATCCTGCTTTGGATCCGTCATGCCGATCTTATCCGCAAGCTCCTGGCTGCTGAACGCAATCTTCACCACACTCTTACTGCCAAAATCTTTAGAAATAAAGGTAAGCGCTCCCGTCGTTGCATCCCGCTCCACCGTAACATTTCCGATCTCCGCTGCATCCCGGATTTTGGCAAAAACTTCCTCGTATGTATCATCCGCATTAATTTCCACTTCTGATCCATTGATTGACATCGTCGCTTTCTTTTTATCTTCCTCGTCCAGAGCAGAGGGATTAAGCGGCCCGCCAAGTTTATCCGTTGAATTAAATCCTCCCGCAACGCCTGCCGCATCCGCATTGAGCGGATCTGTCTTTTTGGCCTGACTTGTGACAGAAAGTTTATAATTTCCCGGCTCAACCTGATCCGACACATAAACTCTCGTCGCACGATCGGAATACACTCTCGTGTCAAATGAACCGTCAAGCAGTGTTCTTGCGTTAAATTCAGTGTCCCTGGAAATACGGTCAACCTCTTTTTTCAGCTCATCAATCTCCTGCTGTATCGCATCTTTGTCCTCCTGTGTCAGCGTCGCGTCATTCGCCGCCTGCACGGAAAGCTCCCGCATTCTTTGAAGAACATTTGTCGTTTCATCCAGCGCGCCGTCCGCGATATGAATCACGGAGATTCCGTCGGAGCCATTCTTTGACGCCCGATTGAGCGCATCAATCTGAGCCTGCATCTTATTGGAAATCGCCATTCCGGACGGGCTATCCTTGGAATGATTGATCTTAAAGCCGGAAGAAAGACGCTCCATTGTCGTGCTCAGATCATTCTCAATCCCCAGCAGATGCTTATTTGCAATCGCTGCCGATACATTATAATTTATCCTCATAATATACTCTCCTTTTTCTGTCTATCCGCATCCGTGCAGCCATAAAAAACATCCGTGTACTGTTTTATATATCGGTTTCGACAGCATTTCCCTAAAGAGAAAGGGCAAAATTTTCCCCGGCAATTGTTTGCAATCCTGTCCGGTTCGTATTATAATTAACACATTACGGGCACACTAAGCCTGCCCGCAAATCAGATATCTGTTCACCGATTGTGGATTTTAAGATCCTCAGCATCGTACAGGTGGATATCTGATCCTCAGGGCAGTAGCCGGCCATTCATTATGGCGCACAATCCGGCTCACTGTTTCGCAGGATTCAAATACACAGAAAGGAGGATTCAGACATGGCACAGGTAACAAAGGCAACCATGATTGGCGAGCTGCTTCAGATCAATGAAAATGTAGCGCCAATCCTTTTAAATATTGGTATGCACTGCCTCGGATGTCCGTCTTCACAGATGGAGACCATCGAGGAGGCGGCTATGGTACACGGAATTGACGCCGATGAACTGGTCGCAAAAATCAACGACTTTCTGGCGGGCAGTCCCGCCTGAATCTGTTCAGTCAGAAAAACGTAAAAGTGTGGGGTTCTCCCACACTTTTGCTGTATCCACCAGACCTGCGTATTACAGAGCCGCAAGCGTCTGAAGCGCTTTTCCTTTGAGAATTTTCTGGTAATGTTCCTCAAAAAATGCTCCCACCGCAGGTGTATACGACTGCTGTGCGGCATATTCCGAAAGGATATTACATACCTTATTAAACTCTTCCGGAGTCTGCTTACTTTTACTGACAAGCAGATAATATTTGTGCGTCAGTACATTCTTATACAAATCATTGCGCCCCTTGTAGAAGCCATCGAGTATCCGGGCCAGACGCGTCACTTCCGCAAGATCCTGAAACACAAACAGTTTTGTGATATCTACAAGTACGTTTACCGGACTTTTCTCATTTTTTTCATTCTGCCCTGTTTCATGCGCACTGACGCTTACACCGGAACCATCCGTCTGTTTTTCATCCGTCTTCTCACGTTCCTCCTGCATCTTCCGGAACAGCCCAAGAATATCATCCGCTCCGTGCGGCTCTGCCGCCGCTCCGTCTCCTGACAGCTCACCGTACACATCCTCCGGATCGGGATCGGAAAACCTGGCAAAACGGGTATCGAGCTCCTCCGGATACTCCACCTTGGTAATCACCAGAATAATCGTATCCGCAGACAGCGGAATCGCTTCTATCATGAGCGGAATATCATCCGCCTCAAATCCAAATTCATAAGCTGCCTGCTGCATCATATCCCGAAACAGAAGCTTTGCCTTCTCGGTCCCGTATGCAAGCTCACTGAGCTTTAACTGACGCTCCGCCAGATCTTCGCGCGTCAGCGTACAGCGAATCTGATTTTCATTTACTTTTTCAATTTTCATACAATCACTTCCCTCATCCGGAATTCCCTGTAAACTGTACATACATTATAATCAAATGCCTGATTGATGTAAAGTATACCTTTTCAAAACATCTTTGTAAAATAAAATACTACTCATTCATTTTGCCATTATTTTGTGAAATATACACAAAAAAAAGAATAGTCGTTGAAAAACAATTTTTTTCATGCTATAAACATATGCATGAGATGCAAATCTGCGACGCTAAGACAAGGAAGGAGCGGATTACGCAATCGAAGAATTTATTCTGTTCGGCAAGTACCGGGTAATCTCGGTTCTTGGAACCGGTAGTTACAGTACCGTTTATCTTGCCGAACATCTGAAACTGAAGGTCCGCCGGGCAGTCAAAATCATCCCCAGAGCCACGGCAGACAAATCTTCTTTCCTGAAAGAAGACGGCTGTCTTATGGAAGCTGCTCTTCTGAAAAATCTCAGTCATCCCGGAATTCCCGTTATATATGATATCGATGAGGACGATGACTATATCTATCTCACTGAAGAATATATCCGGGGTGAATCACTGGAGACATTTGTGCTCCGTCAGGAAAACATTTCACAGGAACTGTTATTAAATCTGAGCATCCAGCTGTGTGATATACTCGACTATCTGCATCATTTATCTCCATACCCGGTCCTGCATCAGGACTTAAAACCGGAGCATATTATATTATGCGGAAATCAGGTAAAATTAATCGACTTTGGAATTGCTTCATTTTTTACCGGTTCGGGTAAACATTTCCAGATCTACGGAACAGAGGGATACGCGGCGCCGGAAGCTGTAAGCGGGCTTCCCACCACGCCTTCTGCCGATATTTACAGTCTTGGAAAAGTTCTCCGGTTTCTGGCAGACGCTGCCGGAACACCGGCATCTTTCAGACTCTCACGCATTATCAGCCGCGCGACAGGCGACGATCCGTCGAAGCGCTTTGCATCGGCTGCGGAACTGAAAAGTGCACTGATCAGTGTGCAAAAAAACGCGTGCAGATACTCTTCGCATCTCATCAGAAATATAGCTGTCATCGGAAGCAGAACCGGTGCGGGCGCAACCCATTTTTCGATTGCCCTGGTAAGTGTGCTGAACAGGAAAGGAATTTCCTCGCTCTATATGCCGGGCGATCACACGGACACAACTGCTGCCATAAGCCGGACGAATCGTCATATGAAAGAACAGGACGGCATCTTTTACCATGAATTTTTTAAAGGTATCCCCGATTACGGAACCGGAATTGATTTTCCGATTGCAGAAGACTGCTGCCTGGTAAAAGACTGCGGAGCCGCACCCACAGAACCGGATATTCTCATGACATCCGATCTGAACTTTTTTATCGCAAGCGGCAGTGACTGGGACATGGAACAGACCCTGCTCGCATGGAGGCATCTTTCATTCCGCGAACAAACCATTTTTATTTGTAATTATCATAACAGAAAAGCGGCGGTAACATACGCAAAACTTCTTGGAAAAAAGGTTTACTGCTATCCGTATGACGATGATCCTTACCGCGTCACTGCGGAAAAAGAACGGCTTATTTCTGCAATTCTGCAAAAGAAAGGAGGACGACACAGATATTTGGCCCTGAGAGAAAGGGAATAAAAACCCACACGACAATCGGACTAACCGGCTGCGGGCCGGGAATGGGCGTTACACATCTGTCGATTGCCCTGTGCAGCTTCTGTGGATCCAGGGCAAAGAAAAAAACTGCCTATCTGGAGCTGCACAAGCGAAATGAAATTTCGCAGCTGTATCATGAGCGACTGCTCTTTGATTCCCGAAGTCGCGGACCAGAACGCACGCACTTTACCCTGCACGGGGCGGACTATTATCCCTGCGTGGAAAGCAGAGAGATTCCCTCCCTGATGAATTCCGGGTATGACTACCTGATTCTGGACACAGGAAGCCTGAAAGAGGCGGACTGTTCTGAATTACTCCGGTGTGATCGCAAACTGGTTCTGGGAAGTCTCGCGCCATGGAAAATAAAGAGCTGCCAGGAATTTTTCCTGCAATTTGATACTACAGTAAACCTTGGGGAAGGATTCTGCTATCTCGTGCAGGCGAAAATAACAGGGAATATTCCGGACTTTATCAAAACAACTCATATTTCCATGCAGAGTATCCCTTTCATCAGTAATCCGTTTCGCATCCGAAAGGAATGTTTTACATTTCTTGAGGAACTCACCGCTGTCTGAAGGGGATGGGACAGCAAATAAAATATATCACAATGTAACCAGCGAATGTTTTCCCTCTTTCCTGTAAGGGATACATCCGGGGCAGGAAGAAGGCGATAACCGGAATAATATGGGGGATACCAGAATTGAATAACGAATCTATGCAGAGCCTCTACCTGGAGCTCTCGTCTCTGGAAGACCGGGGCATTACTATCTGGCTGGAGGGATGTCCAAGCACTTCAGACAATGTAGCCAGCCAGCTGTGTGTAAACGAACACAACACCTATATGAGGGATTACATTTTTGATAAGGGGGTGTTAAAAGAAGTCCATTTTGATAAAATCCGGACTGAGAAAACCGGAAAAAGGAAAAACTGACCCGGGCAGAATGTTACGGGGACCAGAGGGCGGAGCAGTGTCTGCGGGAGCGTCTGAATACGGTTTACCCCTATGCCGTGCTGGAAGGGCTTTATATTATCTATCAGGAAGAGGAGGAGAGCGCAAGGCTTGCAAGAGCTGCCCGGGAAAAGACGGCGCGCCGCAAAAAGCGCCGGGCTGCCGGCAGGGCAGAAAAAGACGCCGCTTATCCCACAGGAGACGATATCGAGTATGAAGAAGAGTGAAAAAAAGCAGAAAACCGCAAGAGATGTGCCGCCAAAAAGGAAAAAGAACAGGGAAATTATGGTGGTCACCTGGCTGTTTACCTTTCTGTTTTTGGGATTGTCCGGTTACATTATCCATTACTCCGCCACGCACAGGCAGGAACTTATCAATAACAGCTATAACGGAAGACAGCAGATGCTGATAGCCCAGAACCGGCGGGGCCGGATTTTTGCCGCCGACGGCAATATCCTCGCCCAGACCGTGACGGACGAACAGGGAAAGGAAACGAGACAGTACCCGTACGGGAATCTTTTTTCCCATGTGGTAGGATATGCCTCCAACGGAAGAATGGGGGTGGAGGCCCAGGCGAATTATTATCTGATTAATTCCAACGCGCCTCTTGGGGAAAAGGCAAAGCTGGATTTGCAGGCGGAAAAATATCCCGGAGACGATGTGTATACCACACTGGACGTCAATCTGCAGGAGGTTGCGTCCAATTCGCTCGGCATTTACCAGGGAGCGATTATTGTAACGGAGCCGTCAACCGGCAAGGTGCTGGCTATGGTGTCAAAGCCTGATTTTAATCCGGAGGAGATTTCCGAAATCTGGGACGATTTGGTGGCGGATAAGGAAAGCAGTATTTTGCTTAACCGGGTAACCCAGGGGCTTTACCCGCCCGGTTCCACCTTTAAAATCATTACCGCTCTGGAATATATCAGGGAAAACCCGGATTCCTATACGGGGTACAGCTATAACTGTACCGGCGCTCTGGTAAGAGGGGAGGACCGGATTCAGTGTTATCACGGGTCGGTTCACGGAGGCGTTGACTTTAAGCGTTCCTTTGCAAAGTCCTGCAATACCTCCTTTGCCAATATCGGACTTTCCCTTGATAAAAACGCTTTTCAGAATACGCTGGACTCTCTTTTGTTCGGCGGGGAGCTTCCCACGGCTTTCAACTACAATGTAAGCCGGGCCGATGTCTCGGAAGGCATGACGGACGCGGATATGATGCAGGTTTCCATCGGACAGGGCACCACCTCGATTACGCCGCTTCTGCTGAATATGATTACCTGCGCCATTGCCAACGAAGGCGTTCTTATGGAGCCCTATGTGGTTGATTACGTGGAAAGCAGCGGCGGCGCCCGCATAAAAACCTACAACGCCGCCTCCTACGGAAAGCTGTTAGAACCCGGGGAGGCCCAAATCCTGAAAGGGCTTATGGCGGACGTGGTTGAGGAGGGGACGGCCTCCCGGGTAAAAGGGCTGTCCTATACCGCCGCCGGAAAAACCGGTTCGGCGGAATACGGAACGGTAAAGGGAGACAGCCATGCATGGTTTACAGGTTTTGCGCCGGTGGAAAACCCGGAAGTCTGCGTAACCATTATCATTGAAGGAGCGGGAGCCGGCGGCGACTACGCGGTTCCCATAGCAAAAAGAATTTTTGACGCTTATTTCGGCGTCTAACCTGTTTCCGGCGGCCTGTCCGGTGTCTGAAATCTGTCATAACGGGAGAAAAGCAGATGAAATTTTATAAACATCTTTACATTGGCGATACTGTTACTAATCCGGCAAAAATAAAATGGAAGCTGAAGCATCACGCCGGGACGATGGTTTACGTGATTACCGTTGCCCATGGGAACGACCAGCTTGAAATTTTTCACAGCGCTTATCTGAAACAGAAATATTACAGGTATCATCCGCCGGTTATTGTGGGAATTGCTTCCGACTATGACGAAGCAGTTAATATCGTTGTTAAAATCACACAGGAATGTCTTGAAGCCACGGGGGATTGTCGTTTAAAGGAGTATTTAAAACAAATATGATTTCAGCATTGCTTGTAATATTAAAATTTCTGGGTATTCTGATACTTGCCCTTATGGGGCTTGTGCTTGCCGTTTTGGTTCTGGTGCTGTTCGTACCCGTCCGCTATC
>OFHM01001972.1_pt1 | contig 12358 bp, 8 predicted proteins | sample 1521311 | NCBI WGS metagenome assembly OFHM01 (sample SAMEA3504083, study PRJEB24116) | mouse gut metagenome | biome: mouse gut; feature: mouse-associated habitat; material: faeces | place: Denmark | collected 2011 | reverse complement strand
AGACAGACAGACAGACAGACAGACAGACAGACAGACAGACAGACAGACAGACAGATGTCATATGATTATTTAAGAGCGATCAGTTGTATTTCGGTGGTGATTTTACATGTTGCCAGTGTGTATTTGAAGGATGATTTTGCAGATCTGATATCAGAAACAGACTGGGTCATCGCATCATTTTGGCGCGTACTGACTAATTTAGCGGTTCCAAGTTTTGTAATGTTGAGTGGAGCATTTATTATAAAGAGTGAAAATGCATGTTATAAAGAGCTTTACACTAAGATGTTTAAACGGATATTGCTGCCGACACTGATATTCAGCGCAATCTATGTGTTCATGCATTATGCGGAAATCATGTTGGCGCAGATGTTTGGCATGGAAATGGGAGCGGATAAAACAGATTTCTGGTCGCCTCTTATCAATTTAATTTCTGGAAAACCTCATGGTACGATGTGGTATATGTTTATGATCATTCCATTATATTGTGTAACGCCTGTAATTGTATTGGTGAAAGCGTCTCTTTCTGCCAAATGGTACAGAAGACTGGCTGTAATTATGATGTTTTATGGATTGGCTGTAACGAGAAGTTGTTCGTTAAGCTGGATTTTACAGTTTGTTTGTTGGCTGGGATATTTTTTGCTGGGCGATGTGATAAGGGAATGGACGAAGGATATTAAGAATAATCGTATAAAAGGTCGCCGGAGGGCGATCGCGACAGGTCTGCTTCTGGCATCGTATACAGCGTTGATCCTGTACTGGTATATGTTTACATACAGGACAGAGCAGGTTGCAGTACCCTCCTCATTTTCCTGGATTATAGTTTGCGCAACCATAATGCAATTTATCGGATTTTCATTAATTCCTATAGAGAATAGCAATGGTTTTATAAAGTTTGTCGCAAAGTACTCGTTGGAGATTTATTTAATTCACCCAATATTTGTTGAGGCGTATATGCAGTTGTTTGGGCGTCTGGTAAGATGGCTACCTGTGGCCGGGTTGCTTCCATTCTATTCGCTGTTGATCGCTGTCGTATGCGCAGGAATTATTTTACGAAGGCAGGACAAAAAAACGGGTTCAACCATCACTGATCGGACCCGGTAAAATTTAATCAGAATTCATGTCAAATGAAATGTTGTTCTGTTTGAGAAGATTTTCTAAATAATCAATATGGGAAGATAATGTTTTGATTTTGGGCAGATAATAAGCATCCAATTCATCTTTGGATTCCTTTTTTGCGCGGGCGATCACTTCTTCGGAAGTAGTGCCAAATAAATGAAATAATCCTTCACATACCATAGTGGATTCTCCTTTCGCTTTCAGATTGGCGGTGGTTAACTGATTCAAATATTTTGTATAAATATCCTGTTCTTTATGCGCGGCATAATCGTGAGAAAGACGGTTGATCAGTTCAATATCCTGTAGGTTATCGGTCAGGCAGCGCAGATAAAGATTTTCTTCAGGAGGCAGTTCGTATGTAACGATAAGTTGGATCATAAATGTTTCTTTATTGATATGATATATCCCCGGAGAGATTTTTTCAACAGTTAAATGACGATCTTTGCATAAATGTTTTGTCAGCTTGCGGGGATAGCGAAAAGCAAGGAAAGTGATGCTGATATCCAGCGAGGTGTATTGTGTTGTTCCGCCGGCCTGGTCGATGAAGAGTCCTGCGTAACCGATGGTCTTATAGTATGAACCGATTGTTATGGAGGAATGGATTCCTTTGATCTCAAACAGGTTGTAGCTTGTGAAAATACGGGCGATATTTTTGGGGATTGCCTGTTGTGACAGTTTTTTGATCACCAACAGGTCAATACGGTAGCTGTTTTTACCAAGGATAAATTCCGGTTGGAAATCAAGAAGGTCAGCATAATCCCGCAGTTCGATCTGCACAGCACAGACAGCGGCCTCGTGCCAGTTAACATAGTGCTTTGGAACAGTAGAGTTTGTAGAAGAAGATGGAAAAAAAACGTGTGTTTGCGTCATGGATATGCCTTTCCTGGGACGGGCGTCAGAGAGCTGCCCGAGAATATCAGATCAACAAGAAGCGTAACAGATGTAACATAGACGATACACTACATATATCATACAAATAAGATCCCTGCAAACATAATTTGATGCAGAGCATGTAGAAAATTTTTGCAGATAATATAAAAAATAAGGTGTGTGTAACAAAATATAGTGAGTTCGTACAATTTATAACTCATTACATACAGGATATTGTGTTGTGCATATTCATAAATACTGGGAAACAGATAAAGACAAAACAAAAACAATAAACAGCAGGACGGAACAGGAAGCTTTGCAACGGGTATCCTGTCGGGCATTAGAAGTTCCAGACGGGAAGCGCAGGATTAAGCGGGCAATCTGTACATAAAATGGAGGGTAAGATTGGATACCCCGCCTGATTTTGGGCGGGGTATCCGTCTGCTTTTTTGTCAAAATGCATAATAATGAAAAGAACCGTTCAAAACATTTTCAAAAATAATTGCCATACACCGCAAAATACAGTATGATATTAGAATGAGTGAAAAACCATAATTTGTGTGTTAATACCGGAATCGTTAAGGAGGAAAGAGAAATGTACCATTGTCATGTTCATTTTCACTTAGTGGGCATTCGACAGGATGTATTTGCGGTCATCGAAGAGATGTCTCCACTGCCATGTTTTACGCATGAGTTTACGAAGAGTGAAAGGGCCGGGGACGCCTTGACGGGCGGAGCGGATGTGATCCTGGCGGACCTGCGGGACATGGATGTGCGGGAGACAGTGTGTGCGCTGACTGCAGACAGGGGGGAGGATACAGAGCTCATTCTGCTTGCTGAGAGAGAGCAGATTCCGCTTTTAACCAGGATGCTGGACGGGGTGAAGGATATCTGGACACTGCCGATGTCCGGGGAGGAGATCAGGTTCCATTTCCTGAGATGGCAGCAGGCTTACAAGATGGGCAAGGATTACTGGCAGACCAGTCATTTTCTGGAGGCTACGATCAATAATGTTCCGAACCTCATCTGGTACAAGGACAAAGACGGTGTGCATGAGAAGGTAAACGACAGCTTCTGCAGGACGGTAGGCAAGACGAAGCAGAAGGTGGAAGGCCAGCGGCACGCCTATATCTGGGATGTGGAGGAGGACGATCCTGCCTGTATCGAGTCGGAACGTCAGGTCATGGAGAAGGAACAGACTTTTGTCTCCGAAGAGCGCGTGAAGGCCGGGGACGGTATCAGGCTTCTTACGACTTACAAATCTCCGCTGTATGATATCGACGGAAGTGTGATGGGCACTGTGGGCGTGGCCATCGACGTGACACAGGAACGGGCTTACGAGCAGGAGATCATACAGAAGAACCGCACACTGGAGACGATCTTTAACAATATCGAGTGCGGTGTTATGTACCACAGTGTGGACGGATCCAAGATCATCAGCGTGAATCAGGCGGCACTGGATATTCTGGGATATGATTCCATGGATGAGATGGCGGAGAACGGATTTGACATGATCGCCTCTTCCGTTATGGAGGAAGACAGGGAAGAACTTCTGGAGAACATCCGGAGACTGCAGGAAGAAGGAGACAGCGTCAGCGTGGAATACCGTGTGCGCCGTAAGGACGGTGCGATCCGGTATGTGATGGGGAACGTAAAGCTGATGCGGGAGAATGATGAACTGCGGTATCAGCGGTTTGTTTTGGACTGTACGGACAGGAAGCAGCAGGAGGAAGAGAATGAGCGGCAGCAGATGGAGCTTGTGCAGGCGCTGAGTATAGACTATAAGGTGGTCTGCTTTTTTGATCTGGAGACGGGGATCGGGAAGCCGCTGCGCGTGGAGGAAGTAAGCCAGCAGTTCAAAGAGAATTTTGCAGGAGAGCTTTCTTTCGAAGAGAGCATGGAATTTTATATACAGAAGTATGTCTGTGAGGAAGACCGCGAGATGGTGCGGCAGGCAGCTTCCAGAGAGGAGATAGAGAAGGGGCTGTCCGAAGGGAAACAGTACCATGTGAATTTCCGCACAATAAGAAGAGGACAGCCGGAGTATTATCAGATGAAGATCGTGCGTGCCGGGATCCGCAACGGGCGCGGCAGTATCGTCCTGGGTATCCGCAGCGTGGATAAGGAGATCCGCAGTGAGATGGAACAGAGAGGTCTCTTGAAGGATGCGCTGATGCAGGCCAACAGGGCCAGTAAGGCCAAGAGTGTATTCCTCTCCAATATGTCTCATGAGATCCGGACGCCGATGAATGCCATCATCGGGCTGAACGACCTTATTATGGAGGAGTGCAGCGATACCGGGATTTACGCGCATGCCAAAGATGTGCAGTCGGCAGCAAAAAGCCTTCTGGCGATCATCAATGATATTTTGGATCTCTCCAAGGTCGAAGCGGGCAAAATGGAGCTGGTATATGCGGAGTATTATATCAAAGAGCTGGCGGAAGAGATTATAGCAATGATGGATATGGCGGCTTCCCAGCGCGGATTGATTTTGAAATATGAGTGTGACAAGTCGATTCCCTGCCGCTATTGCGGAGATGACGGCAGAATCAAACAGATTCTGATCAATATTATCAACAATGCCATTAAATTCACGCAAACAGGTTATGTACGCGTCTCTGTTGCCGGGAAACCCGGAAAAAATCAGGAAGAAGAGCTGCTTGTGTTTCGCGTGGAGGATACCGGATGCGGTATTCGCAAGGAAGACCTTGGCAAGATTTTTGAGGACTTTCGCCAGGTGGATTCCAAGCGGAACCGGAGCGCGGAAGGAACCGGACTGGGGCTTGCCATTGTAAAACATCTGGCGGAACTGATGGATGGTACGATCGAGGTGGAAAGTATTTATGGGGAAGGGACGACGGTTACGATTACAATTCCCCAAAGGATTGTAGACGCGCGTCCGATTTCTGAAATGCCCAAACTGGAGCAGGCAGAGCCGAAACCGACGGATCATTTTACGGCTCCCGGTGTGAAAGTGCTGATTGTCGATGATAATGCGATCAACCGCAAAGTGGCCAGGGGCTTTCTGAAAAAATATGCGTTTGATCTGACCGAGGCGGAAAGCGGACCCGAAGCAATCGAACTTGTGCGTGCCGCCCGGTACGATATTATCTTTATGGATCATATGATGCCCGGTATGGACGGTATTGAGGCGGCAGAAATTATACGCAGAGACTGCGGAGAAAACGGAATAGCTCCCGCTATGGTCGCATTGACCGCCAATGTGATGCAGGGGATGCGGGAGCATTTTCTGGAGTGCGGGTTTCAGGATTTTATTGCAAAACCGCTGGATCGGACGGAGTTAAACCAGCTGTTGCTGCGTTGGGTTCCAAAAGAGTACAGACAGACGGGAGAGCAGGAAGCGGAAGTTAAGCTGCTGGATGAATCGGCATTTCCAATCGACGGAATTGATATGCATGCTGCGATGCAGTATTATTCCGGAGACGAAGAAGGATTTGCCGACCTGCTGGAGCTCTACTGCATGGACGGGAAACATAAAACAGGGCTTTTGCGTGAGCTTGCACAATCCGATCTGTCACGTTATCAGATCGAAGTACACGGGCTTAAGAGCGCATCCGCCAATATCGGAGCCATGGAGGTCTCGGCAATGGCGCGTGAACAGGAGTATGCTGCCGCAGAGGGAAACGAAGCGTGCATCGCCGAAAAATTTCCTGTGCTGTTGGCGGAATATGAGACACTTCTGGCAAATATCGAACAGTTTCTGGCACGCCGCAGGAACAAGAACGGCGTGACTAAAAAGCTTCCCGGCCTGCCGCCGGAGGAATTGAGAGAACAGACGGCGAAGGCATTGGAAGAACTGCAGCATTTTCAGTCGCAGGACTGCGCAGAAAGGGTAAAGACGGTTCTGTTGCATGAGATGAGAGAAGATGTGGAGGAGAGTTTTTTACAGATACAGGAACAGCTGAGGTTATATGAAGACGATTATGCGGAAGAGCTGTTGGGCAGGCTTTTGAGCAAACTTGAAAAGGAGGAAGAACAATAATGAGTCAAATAGAGGGCAGAAATTCGAAAAAACGTATTTTAGCGGTGGATGATACGGCGATTATCTTAACCCGGATTTCCAATACTCTGGGAGAAGATTATGATGTGATCACTGTGAATTCGGGCATACGGGCTTTGAAATACCTGGAGCAGGGAAGAGCGGATCTTATTTTGCTGGATATACAGATGTCGCAGAAGGACGGGATTGAAACGCTGCGGGAAATACGCGCGATGAAAGGCTGCGCGCACATACCGGTGATCATGCTTACCGGTATGGAGGATAAAGACTTTGTTCTGGCGAGCGCAAAGCTTGGAATTCGTGATTACATACTCAAGCCTTTTTGCTCGGATGATCTGATCAAGCGGATCCGGAGGGTGTTTGAACCGGAAGAAGAAATATAACCAGATTTGCGCCCGTGAGAGGGGCTTGCGTAAACGGCAAAGTTCGTATTATAATACAAAAAAAGAAAAGAGGAAACAGATATGCCAGAACACAGTACATGCAGCAGCGCTTCCGGCTGCTCAAAAGAAAGCTGCGAGGGATGCCCGTCGAAGAATAATCCGCAGAGTATGATCGAGCCGGTGAACGCGCAGTCTTCCGTAAAAAAAGTTATCGGAGTCGTCAGCGGAAAAGGCGGCGTAGGAAAATCATTTGTGACAGCGTCTCTTGCGTCCGCTATGCGCAGGGAAGGCTATGCGGTCGGTATTATGGACGCCGATATTACGGGACCGTCTATTCCCAAGATGTATGGGCTGCATGGCCCCGCTTACGGAACCGACGACGGAATTTTTGCCATGGAAGCTTTAGACGGGACAAAGGTCATGTCGATCAATCTTTTGGTAGACGATGAAGAAGCGCCGGTGATCTGGAGAGGCCCGGTGATCGGCGGAGCCGTGAAGCAGTTTTGGACGGATGTGATCTGGGGCGAAATGGATTATCTGTTTGTAGATATGCCTCCGGGAACCGGAGACGTGCCGCTGACCGTGTTCCAGTCCATTCCGGTAGACGGTATTATCATCGTAACGTCTCCGCAGGAACTGGTACAGATGATTGTAAAAAAAGCGTATCATATGGCAGAAATGATGCACATACCGGTACTGGGCATTGTGGAAAATTTCAGTTACGCCACTTGTCCGGACTGCGGTAAAAAAATAAAGATTTTTGGTGAGAGCCATGTGGAAGAAGCCGCAAAGGAATTATCTCTTCCGGTGCTGGGCAGGCTGCCGATTGATCCGGCGTTTGCAAAAGCAGCCGATGAAGGAAGATTCCATGAGACGAGACATCCGTATTTAGCAGACGCTATAGAAGCTCTGAAGTAGAAAGGAAGCTTTTATGTGGTTGGCAGATCAATGGAGCGATTATGAAGTCATAGATTGTTCCAAGGGAGAAAAGCTGGAGCGGTGGGGCAATTATATTTTGGTACGTCCCGATCCCCAGGTGATTTGGGATACTCCCAAGACAGAAAAAGGCTGGAGAAAGAGAAACGCTCACTATCACCGCAGTTCCAAAGGCGGGGGAGAGTGGGAATTTTTTGATCTTCCCAAGCAGTGGAGCGTCCGTTACCGCAATCTGACGTTTCAGTTAAAACCGTTTCATTTTAAACATACCGGATTGTTTCCGGAGCAGGCCGTCAACTGGGATTGGTGCGCCGAAAAGATCAAAAAGGCGCGCAGACCGGTGAAACTGCTGAATTTATTTGCGTATACCGGCGGAGCCACACTTTCTGCAGCGTCTGCGGGAGCAAGCGTGACGCATGTGGACGCTTCCAAAGGCATGGTCACATGGGCGAAAGAAAACGCCATAGCTTCCGGGCTGGGAGAAGCAAAGATCCGCTGGCTGGTAGATGACTGTGTAAAGTTTGCAGAACGGGAGATCCGCAGAGGAAACCGTTATGACGCGATCATTATGGATCCTCCGTCTTACGGCAGGGGACCCAAAGGCGAGATTTGGAAAATGGAAGAATCCATACATTCTTTTTTAAAATTATGTGGTCAGCTGCTTTCCGACCATCCATTATTTGTTTTGATCAATTCCTATACAACCGGATTACAGCCTGCAGTTTTGGCCTATCTGTTGGGAACAGAATTAAAAAAATACGGCGGCAGGATTACGGCAGATGAAGTCGGGCTTCCCGTTTTATCCACCGGTCTTATCCTTCCCTGCGGCGCTTCCGGCCGATTTGAATTAGAATAGAGAAAACAGGAAAGACTGACCGGGCAGGTTGGTCTTTTTTGTCTAAAAAAGTAAACAGGGAGAAAAAAGAGGGAAATGAAGAGGGGATTCCCTAAGGGGACGTTTATCTTTTGGATACGCGAATCGCGCATGTACTTTGCAATTCGGATATTGCAATCCAGATTTTTCCACTGGTGGTATAATGATTTTGCATACACAAAAGAAAAAAGAGAGGCGAAATATGTTACAAATAGCAATATGTGATGATATCTTAGAGCAAACGGTGATGCTGCAGAAATATATCCGCCAATTTTGCGAGAAAAACGGCGCAGAATTTAAATTACATCTTTATACGACAGGAGCAGAATTGCTTTATGACGTAGAGAAATTCGACATTGTATTTCTGGATATCGAAATGCCGGGTTTAGACGGAATACAGACAGGCAGGAAAATACGGGAGAAAAACAGTTCCTGCCGCATTATTATGGAGACGGTTATGATCGAGCGCATGAAAGAAGCGTTTTTCATCGAAGCATTCCGATTTATCGTAAAACCGATCGAACAGGCCGAAGTAGAAGAAGCGCTTGCTGCCTGTATGAAAAAAGTATTGGGCAGCGGAAGCGTAGAACTCTATTACAACAGAATCGCACATGAAGTTCATCAAAGCGAAATCCAGTATGTTGTCACATATGACAGTTACAGCGAATACCGCGTGAAAAATAAGATGCTGCGCAGCGAAGCCTCTCTGCGCGAGTTAGAACGCCAGCTGGATGAACGGCTGTTTTTCCGTATACATCGAAAATATATCGTAAACATGGCGCAGGTTCAGTCTTACCGGAACGGCATCATTCGTATGAAAGATACGGAACTGCCGGTATCCAGAAGAAAGAAAAGAGAATTTGAACAGGCATATATGAAGTTTGATTTGAAATATCGTTGAGGGAGATTATGAGTATTGTAATACTTTGCGGAATCTATCTGGCAGAGCTGGCGTGTTACCAACTGGGTATCCGCATCCTGTTTGAAGCCCGCCAGAAAACAAAGCTGTGGATGATGATCGGTATTCTCTTTCCGGTGGTGATTGGGTGTTTGCCGGTGGATGTTTCGGGGAAGAACGCTTTGATAACAGGTAGTATTATTCTAATAATATTCTTTTCGTTTGAAGGAAGAGGTGTGGAAAAAGGGATAAAGATATTACTCACGCTTTTGTTGTTGGCATGTATAGATGATATTTTTATGCGTCCTTGTAAAATGATTTTAACATCCGACTATAATAATTATTTGATAAATTTGAATTATTTAATAGTGAAGATTTGTACAGCTACAAGTGTTGTTTTATTAAATGTAATAAAGACAAAGATCAAACAGAAATTTAAAGCACATATAAATTCTATAATTTATTTTGTTATAGGCATTATTACAGCTTGTATGATGTTCTGTTTAGCCATTTTGAATCAGGTTATTAAATATTTACCTAATAACAGTTTCGTTATTATTTGTAATATTCTAAATGCTGCTATATTGGTAAGTATCTTTTTGCTAGTTGTTTTTGTGATTTATATTAAGAATACGCATGAGCGCATGGAACTGTTATTAAAAACGGAGAAATTGTTAAAGGAATCACAAGTCAATTATTATAAGCAGGCCTTAAAGAAGGAAACTGATACGCGAAAATATAGGCACGACATGGCGAATCATCTTGGCTATATTCGCGATATTCTTGCTGAAAACAAAATTGATGATGCAAAAAAATATCTTTCTGGAATTTTGGGAGGATTTAACAAACTGTTAAATGTTTACCGTATTACAGGAAATGATATGATTGATACAATTATGAATCATTTATTTAGTGTGCTACCTGAGGATGTTGAAATAGTCATTGAAAATAGAACTCCAGTTGAGTTTAAAATAGATGATACAGAAGTATGTACAATTTTTTCTAATATTTTTCAAAATATAGTTGAGGAAATTATAGAAAATGAGATTAATTCAGCAAAAATTAACATATCTATTAGGAAAGGGAGAGAATTTGTAGAATATACAATTAAAAATTCGCTGTCTGAACTAATTGATGAAAGATATATTGGTAAAAATGGTTTGCCAAAATCACATAAATCTGATAAAGAAAATCATGGAATTGGCATGTTAAATGTTAAGGAAACAGTTGAAAGAAATCAAGGAAATTTTGAATGGTATCAGGATAAAGATTATTTTTGCGTGATAATTATACTTCCAATAAGATAATAGTTTTTATAGGGAAGGATAGATTCGGATTTCATTTATTTAATATTTAAAGCAGAAGGGATATATAATACATAGACAATGTAGAGAATGCATTTATTTGGTGAGAAATCTTTCTATGGCGAAATACTGTGTGCTAAAAATTTTAAGCAGTTTTAGTTGTAGGTATAGATTATTTCATTAAAATGTATCTTTTGTCTATGTAAGGACTATATCCTTTCTGCTTTTTTGTATATATCAATTAAAAATGTAGCCATTTAAGGAGATAAATAACCGTTTAAGGAGCTATCATGGTACGTTAAACAACGAACGGATACTCTGTTTTTAGAGTTATAAAGACAGAGGAGGTGCCGTTAATGGGAATAATGATGTTTAGTGTGTTTGATGAGCTTGCAGCATGGCTTTTAAAAAGTTTAGGTATTATCTAACATTTTTCACTTATACTCTACTACAGGGTGTTCATTTCAGATTTTTGAGATGAACACCCAAATTTTACGAAAAAGGAATACCAAGGATGACAAAACAGGAAGCAAAAGAACTTTATTTAAACTCAGACTGCTCCTATTTTACAATGTGTACTAAATATTACGCCGGATACATAGAATACAGGCAGCTTGAGCTGCCCAAAAGTCAGGAACGGGAGTGGAAAAACGAAAAAATCCAAATGCTCTGTACAGAAATGAAAACAAACGGGGATGATCAGTTGTTTCGCAGGCTGTATGAAATTGCAGTGGATTTTCGTGATTATGAAAAACTGCGTCAGCTTCTGGACGCGTTAAGAGAACTGAAACAGCCTCTGACACCAAAACAGCGGATCAATATATCAGAGATTATATTGGGCAGAAAAGTATTAAAAGCCAGAAGCGGACTGATCTACTGGGCATATGACATTGGCCAGAGGGGAATTGCAATTTTATTAATGGATTGTGTGCTGGAATATATTCATTTTCCGGAAGCATCGGATGAAGATAAAGAACTCAAAAAGCAAATTCAGAAATACAGACGTATCTGCAAAAAAATAATTGAAGAATTACATCTTAATTTTTCAAACAGGTATCTCAGCCATTATTATAATTTTTAAAACCGTGAAAACCAGGTGTGATGAACACATAACCGTCGCTTTACAGTGGCGGCTATTTTAGTTTTTCGGATTCTCTGGCAAAAACAGGAATAAAAAGATTGAATCCGGGGATATTTCATTGTATAATAATGAGAACTGGGCAATTAATTTTCCACAAAAGAAAGGGAAAAACAATGATAGATTTAAAATATTTAAGGGAAAATCCGGAAATCGTAAACACCGATTGGCTGTTTGCGAAAAAACAGAGGGATTATTTCAGCGTAGGGCAGACTGCCGTCTGTTTTTTGAAGCTGTCCTGTGACCGCTGGCTTTTGACAACAATCAAAAAGGTGACAAATAAGCGGGACAATGCAGAAATAGACGAAGTTGCCTTTGATGGGGTGGAGTTGCCGGAATACAGTCAGTATTATGGGCGGGTCATTGTGCGCTACCATAAGCGGACGCGCCCACAGGGCGTATTTTATAAGCGAGTCTATCAGGAATTGGTGGTCTGTGAGATACTGCCTGCGGCGTTTGATGGGGATGATTTCCCGGGATATGATAAGGTGCGGCTCTCCTACCGCCAGCTTGCTGCAATTCTGGAGCGAGGGAAACATGATTGGATCGCTGCACTGGAAAGCCAGAAAGCAGTTTATCTGATAACGGATAAGGCGAATGGCAGGCTTTACGTTGGCTCTGCAACGGCGGAGAAGGGCATGCTTTTGAAACGCTGGCGCGCATATGCCCAAAACGGGCATGGTGATAACGATGAGCTTGTGAAGCTCAAAGCGGAAAAAGGCTTTGACTATATCAAAGACAATTTACAGTATGCCATTTTGGAAAACTATAATGCCCGGGTGGACGATGCTGTGATTCTGGAGCGCGAACGCTGGTGG
>OFHM01001971.1_pt1 | contig 12359 bp, 6 predicted proteins | sample 1521311 | NCBI WGS metagenome assembly OFHM01 (sample SAMEA3504083, study PRJEB24116) | mouse gut metagenome | biome: mouse gut; feature: mouse-associated habitat; material: faeces | place: Denmark | collected 2011 | reverse complement strand
TCCGTTCTTCCCTCCGGCGTATTCTCAACAGCGCCTCTTAGAGAGCGGGATATTATCTCAATTGCTTTCAAATGGAACATATCCGATAATTCCCATGCCCCTGCTGTGATATATCCTTCTATGGCATGTGTCAGCGCGTCCATTCCGGTTGCGGATGTGATGGACGGCGGAAGGCTCAAGGTGACTCTGGGATCCAGTACCGCGTATCTTGGGATCAACGGAAAATCATTGATCGCATACTTGTACCTGGTCTCGGCGTCTGTGATCACTGCCGCAAGAGTGGTCTCGCTTCCGGTTCCGGCAGTGGTGGGGACGGCGATCAGAAGGGGCAGTTTCTTATGGACCTTCAGGATTCCCTTCATCCTGGCAAGGGACTGCTTCGGCTTAGCAATACGGGCGCCGACGGCCTTGGCGCAGTCCATGCTGGAGCCGCCTCCGAAGCCGATGATAGCCTGGCAGCTATCGGCGGTATATAAAGCAAGCGCCTCGTCCACATTTGCTGTAGTAGGGTTTGCCACTGTCTTGTCGTATATGGAAAATTCGACGCCGTTTTTCGCAAGAGCCAGTTCCAGGCGTTTGGTAAGCCCAAGGCTCCTGATGCCGGAATCTGTAATAATTAGAACATGTTCGCAGCTGTATTTTTCCAGGATTTCCGGAAGTGCGTTTACGCTGCCCACGATTTTCGGGTTCCGATAAGGAAGAAACGGCAGAGAAAGCCTGAGCGCCGCCTGGAAGGTACGGCAGTAGAGCTTCTTCAGTTTGTGCATTGCTTTTCCTCTCTTTCTGAGCGCTGCCAGAGGGCAGTTTTTTCGAAGAAAGTATAGCAACTTGGTGGGAGGATGTCAATATTTAGGGAGATGGGCAAGTGGAAAATCAGATTTCACATCTTATAAAAATACCTGGTTAAAAAATCATCATTTTACCATATCGTCGAAAGTGAAAAAACAAATTTGCAAATCGCATCCTGTATAATAATACCATAGTAAAAATTTGGTAACAGTTCAGCGGATATTCGCTGAAAACACAGAATCGGGAAATTGGAACAGGAGGAGAAGAGATGAAGGGGAAAAAATGGCGATGTGCAAAAAAAATGGCGATAGTGCTGATGTTTGTACTGCAAATGCTGCTGGCAAATACAATCACTGCAGACGCCGCGTCAAATCTTCATCTTCAAAACCCTCGTATTCCGCGCCGGTGAGGAAATTGGCGAAATGTAAGATCAAGAGCCTGAAGAGCAGGAAGAAGAAAGCAACGCTCAAGTGGGGAAAAGTGAAAGATGCGTATTGGTATGAAGTGTGTTTCTCGACAAAGAGGAACGCGGGGGGAAAGAAGCGTACGGTGTACGGTACGAGCTTTACGACGCCAAAACTAAAAAAAGGAAAAGTTTATTATTTTAAAGTCCGCGCTTACGGATATCCGGGAAACGGATCGACGTCGGCTTACAGCGCATGGAGTGCGGTGAAAAAAGTAAGGATAAAGTAATGGATAATAAAGTTTTTCTCATTGTTTTTGAAAAACTTTTATTTAGCAGGTGTGTAAAAACAAATTTACAAAAACGTTTGATATAATAGAATTTGGAAAATATTGTAAATATGCGCCCGCAGCTGAAAACGAAGATTTCAAAAGGAAAAGAGAGGAGAACAAGGTATGAGTTATAAGAAAGCAGCAGCGATTGTGATGTCGGCGGTGATGCTGGCGGCAGTTTTTCCGGCGGGGCTGGCAGAGCATACCGGGACAGCGGTAGAAGTGGAGGCTGCAGACCACGGGGAACTTGTGGAGTTCGGAACAGAGGGAGATTTTGACTATATAGAATACAGCGATGGGACGATAGAGATTTGCCATTATAATGGAAATGCTACAGAGTGGGTGATACCTTCCAGGGTGAATGGTAAACAAGTTACAAGGGTGAATATAGGTACGGAGGAAATCGGGCGCATTAGCCGTGTGGTTATACCAGAAGGGGTAAAGGAGATAGGATCTCACTGTTTTAGCGGATTTAGCGGATTGGAAAATATCACGCTTCCGTCTACTTTAAAGGAAATTGGAGAGTATGCTTTTCAAGGATGCAGTTCTCTTACAAACATCAGGATTCCGGATGGTGTGACAATGCTGGACGAAGGTGCATTTCAAGGGTGCCTCCAACTGGAAACAATTAATATACCAGCAGGAGTCACTGAAATTTCATCGTACCAGTTTGCAGGAAGTTCAATTAGAAGCATCACGATTCCGGAGAAAGTAAAGAGAATTGGCAGAAATGCATTTTGCGGGTGTACTGCGTTGAAAAGCGTGATGATTTCAGAGGGAGTAGAAGAGATTGGTGAAAGCGCTTTTGAACAAACGGGAATCTCATCACTGACAATTCCGGGAAGTGTAAAAAGAATTGGTAGGATGGCTTTTATGATGTGTGTGTCTATGGAAACACTTACACTGACAAATGGCGTGGGGAAAATAGAAAATGATGCATTTTTCGGATGTTCTGCTTTAAAAAATGTGACGGTTCCGGGAAGTGTGAAAAGTATTGGGGCAAATGCTTTTTCTGAATGCAGAGCCCTTTTGGATGTGACGGTGGAAGAGGGAGTAAAGACGATTGGAGACTATGCGTTTTGTGAATGTACCAGTCTTGTCAGTATTTCAATTCCAAACAGTGTCAGTATAATGGGGCTTGATATTCTTTCTGCAAGCTCGGGAAATATGGTGTGTAATGCAAACTCCTATGCTTATGAGTATGCGGTTAGGCACGGCTATATTCAGGCTGGACAGCAGCCGCCGATTCAGAGGCCGGTTGTCACTCCGCCAACAGTCACCCCGGTTACTCCTTTCGCAAAAGGACAGAAAGTGAATGTGTCAGGAGGAAACTATGTAAGCCTGGGCGATGGAAAGGCGGCATATGCGTCCCCGGCAAACAAAAAGGCAGCGTCTGCAACAGTAGCAGATTATATAAAAGTGAGTGGAGCCACATATAAAGTTACGCAGATTAATGCAAAAGCATTTTCCGGCTGCTCAAAGATGAAAAAGATTACGATTAAAGCAAAATCTCTGAAAAAAGTAGGCGCCAAGGCGTTCAAAGGCATCCACAAGAAAGCAAAAATCAAAGTGCCGAAAGCGAAATTAAAAGCCTACAAGAAGCTGCTCAAAGGCAAGGGGCAGGCGAAGAGCGTGAAGATTACGAAGTAAAGGATGAAGAAGAGGTGGCATATGCGTAAAAAGAAAAATTTTTGTGTGTTGGCAATTGCGATAGGCTTTTTATCATTTGGTAGTATTGCGGCAGCTGCAGATGAAGAACAATATGGGGATTTGGGAAGTTGGACTGCTTCAGACGGCACAGTTTGGGAGTATGTGGAAATAGACGATGATGAAGCGGCGATTTATGGGGTGTCCAATGCCTTGGTGGAACTTGAGATGCCTTCTTATGTATATGATGAAAATGGCAATGGGAGGAAAGTGACAGAAGCAATTGGAGTGGGAATAGACGATGATGAAGCGGTGATTTACTATGATGATTGTAGTTTATCATATACGGGCCGGGTGAAGGGATATGAACCATATAGTATTTCTTTTCCGGACACTGTCCGCTATATAGGAAAGCGGGCATTTGGCTCATGGTGGGATGGTGATTCGGACGAAGACCTAGATGAGGGTTCAGACGAAGATTCCGATGAGAATCCAGATGAGGGTTCAGAATATACTTGGGGGCATTGGAGTTTTTTGGGTGAGGTTGTGCTTCCGCAAAATCCGACGCTTGTGATAGGGGAGCGGGCTTTTAGCGGTTCTCTGAATCTGCAGAAAGTTACATTCCGGGCAGAGATTATGAAAGCTCAGCCGGCAGACATTGGCGCACTGGCATTTGGGAATTGTCCAAAATTGACGGAATTTACTTTCCCCCAAGGGAGTACCGTGGCAGGAAGTGCGCTGAGTAATTGTTCTAATTTGAAACAAATTATCAATGTTCCGGGAAAAACCCATCTATATATGGGAGAAACTTCAAAATCATCTTTGGAAAAAATCATTTATGCGGAAGGGGCGGAGGAAATTGGAGGGGTCAGTTTTGAGCAGAAAATTGGAGACACACATCATTATAATGCAGTGAATAATACATTAAAAGAGATAATCCTTCCGGCAGGGGTAAAAAAGATTACGTCTAGTGCATTTAAAAACTGCGCCGCACTGACGTCTATAAACCTTCCAGAAGGTTTGACAGGAATTGGGGGCAGCGCATTTGAAAACTGCTCAATGTTAAACAGCTTTACTACGCTTCCGTCTACATTGGAAGAGATTGGGAGCTGCGCGTTTATGGGATGTAAAAATCTTCACCTGTCTGTAAAATATCCAGCAGGAGATACAATGTGCGCGTATGAATTTAAGGACAGCGGAATCACAGATATCTCTTTCCACAACCGGATGCAGCTGATTTATTCGGGTTCATTTATGGGATGTAAAGATTTGAAGTCCATCCAGGTGGATCCAGGGCATCATACGTTTTATTCTATAGATGGAGTACTCTATTCGAAATCCAGGAGAAGGGATGAGGATGGAAAGGTAGTTGAGGAACTTGGGGGAATTATGATATATCCGGCGGGAAAGAGCTATGCTGGAAGTTATACGATTCCTGCAAACGCAGAGTACTTGGATATAGCGGCTTTTGACTCCTGCAAATTTACAGAAATTAGGATTCCGGTTACGGTAAAAGCCATTCTATCAGGGCTAATGGCAAGCCTGACACAAGATAAGGTTTGGTATTGTAGTTTTGACAATATGGAAACGAAATGCCCATTGTATGTGGTGGAAAACTCTTCTGCAGATTTAGACATAACGTGGCGTTATGGCAGCAGAGTAAAGTATATGCCGGGAAACCCCGTAAAGATTACGTATGAGATGAATGGGGGGACAAACCACGCAGGGAATCCCAAAACCTTTGTGGGGGGAGATGTTATCCAGCTGAATAATCCTACTAGAAAAGGTTACAAATTTGCCGGATGGAAGATAGATGACAAAAACAGTACCGCAAAAGGAAGATGGGACGACGCTGGCTGGTGGGTGGATGAATATGAAGGGGAAAAAGGATGGAAATATGTTCCAGCCAGAGACGAGCTGATACGGGGCGTTACCTTTGTGGCGGAATGGAAAGCGGAAAAAACAGATTCCAGTACAGGGAATGGAAGCATACAGGGGTATAAGCTGAATGCGGACGGTACGGCAGAATATAAAAAAACAGCGTCATCGGATTCTAAAACGTCTGTCACAGTACCGGATAAAGTAAAGGCGGGCGGCAAAACGTACAAAGTGACAAAGATTTCCGCAAATGCCTTTGCGAAGTGCAAGAAACTCAAGTCAGTTACCATAGGAAAGAATATAAAAGAAATTGGCAACAAGGCGTTTAGCGGATGCAAGAAACTGCAAAAAATCACAATTAAATCAAAGCAGTTAAAGAAAGTAGGAGCCAAGGCGTTCAAAGGCATCCACAAGAAAGCAAAAATCAAAGTGCCGAAAGCGAAATTAAAAGCCTACAAGAAGCTGCTTAAAGGCAAGGGGCAGGCGAAGAGCGTGAAGATTACGAAGTAGCAGATGAAAAATGCGGAAAAGAGAGGAGACGGCAGGCGTGAAAAAGGGAACGTATTATATTAAGGTGTCTGCAGACGGGCTGTTTCGGTTCCGTTATCGCTTTACCAAAGTAAAGTAGCCGAAAAACACAAAGCAGACGAAGGCCCTGAATATCAAAAAAGGAAAACGGTTAAGGGTATCTTGTGTTTCTGTTACTGTGAAGAGCCTTATCGGTTCCGACGGCAGCTCGAAGACGTATCTTTATAAAAAGGGGCAGTCAAAGCCAATCGCAAGCAGCACGTGGGGGATGAGGAAATTAATCTATATGGGAGGGGATGAGAAGTACCTTTTTAAGACAAAATTCCCATTAGAAAAAGGGACTTATTATTTGAAAGTGTCAAAAAATGACAAAAAAGATTCTATTTATTATTCGATAAAATGGAAATAATCTATTGATTTATAACATAAAAATAAAGATATGTTATTTCTTTAGGAATAAAAAGACTGCATATGCGGTCTTTTTGTGCCGTAAAAATATACAAAAACTGGCGTGGGTATCAAACGGCATAAAAAAATAATATAAGAAAAAATTGTATTAAACATTGCATTTTGTTATACTGAAAAGATAGGAACAATAATAAAAGAGAAAGATTATGTATCGGCGGTGCAGAGGCTCTGCCGGATTGTGACAGATTTGTATAATGATTGCAGAGTTCTTTTACCGGGAGTATGGATTTGTGTTCAGAGCAAAGGATGTATTTATCGGAGCCGGACGGTAAACAGCAAGAATCTAAGGATGGAGAAGAGTATGGAAGCACAGGGGAAACGGCATTTGGAGCTGGGGACGGTACTTGACGGGCGTTATATTATTGAGGAAATATTGGGAGAAGGCGGCTTTGGAGTCACTTATCGGGCTGAGAACCAGCGCGTGGGAATTTCCGTTGCGATGAAAGAATTTGCCGTGCAGGATCAGAAAGCAAGAGATAAAATCCTGAATGAAGCCCATATCCTGGGCGATTTGGTGAATCTGGATAATATTGCTAAAGTTATTGACTATTTTGAGGAAGACGGCGCCGCGTATATCGTGATGGAATATGTAGAGGGGAAAACGCTTAAGCAGTATGTGAAAGAAAACGGAAAGATAGATGCGGAAGAAATTTTTCGGATGATGATGCCGTTGATGGAAACATTGGGGAAAATCCATAAAAAAGAAGTACTCCATAGGGATATTTCCTCTGATAACATCATGGTAATGTCGGACGGTTCCCTGAAATTGATTGATTTTGGGGCGGCGAAAGCGAATTCTGTGGTAGCGGAAGCGACGTACTCTATTGTGCTGAAGCAGGGTTACGCTCCTGTAGAACAGTATTCCAGAGGAGGGAAGCAGGGACCCTGGACGGATGTTTATGGGCTGTGTGCGACAATTTATGAATGTATTACAGGAAAGATTCCTGCGGCGGCAACGCAGAGAACCCTGGGGGAAGAGTTGGAAATGCCTTCCCAAATGGAAATCGCAGTAGGAGGAAGACTGGAAAAGGTCTTGGAACAGGGGCTTAGGGTGCATCCGGAAGAGCGCTACTCTTCCATGGAAGACTTGCGGGAGGAGACAGAAAAAGCGCTCATCCCTGAACAGAAGAAACGGATGCCGGGCTGGATGGCGGCTGTTTGTGCGGCGGCGGGAATTCTTTGCCTGCTGGCGGCTGTTGGGGTTTATTTCTATCTGCATCCGGAACTTTACCGCTTCCGGGGAATCGTTACAGAAACCGTGCTTTTCTGGCCGGACGATGAAATGACGGCGAACGGATATTTGGAGGCGAAACAGGTCATAGAGGACAAGTATCGAATTCTCGCGGGAGAAGGAAACTATATTATACAGGACAGAGAGGATGGCGCGATTGAAGTAACGGCTCCTTTAGAGGCGTATCAGGGAAAGGATGTCTGGGAAGTATGCAGGGACTACATAAGCAGTCCTGCGACGCTTACCGCATATGATTATCAGGACATAACTACAGAATCGCTGTACCGTATTGCAGAAAGCGATATTTTGGACGCACATTTGGAAACGGGGACTTTGGACGGCATAGATCGTGAAAAGATAGGGCTTCCGTCTGCGGGGGACTTTCGCTATGCAGTGCTGGCTCTTTCAAAAGAAAAGGCAAAAAGAATCCACAGTCTTGCGAATGAAGATGGTTGGCTGAGAATGGGATGGAATATACGCGTGAGCGGCGCGGTTATTTATAGAGATTGTATAGAGTTTTATGTCAGGACGGCCGGGGACGGAGAGACGTTCTATTTGGTTTCTCAGGATCAGAGCGAGGCATTTCAGGAACTTCTTATCTATAATCTGACGCATACGCCTCTGGAAAAATCATTGTATGTAAGGTTTGAGATACCTGCTGAGTGGGAAGAACCGGAAAAAACAGAGGGGGCAGGAATCAACCAACGCTCCAGAGAAGAATTTGAGAAAAACAGCATTTGCGTGAGATATGCCTGTTCCGGTGAGCTGTCGGATGGAGAATGGGTGGACATGATAGCCTGTTTTAAAAATCGCCTGGATGTGCTGGGCGTGCCCTACGCTTTTGGAAATTCTCCAGGGAACAGAAGTGAAGCAGTTGTTATGTTTTCGCCGGAAGGATTGTACGAGGATGCAGTAGTGATGGCGGGATGGAGCAAGGGCACGGTGTCTGTCAGTGATAAGTGGAATACCGTATTTTCAAATTATGATATTGAAGATATGGAGTTTCAGCAGGAAAGTCAGGGAAACTACGTTCTGAAGGTTTCTTTATCATCTTATAGCCAAGGGAAGCTTTTGGAAGAGATGGAGAAGGCAGACGGCAAAGAATGGTATTTAGATGTAAGGGGATACCGGATAGCAAAATGCAGTCTGGAAACGGATGTTGAAGAGGACGCCCTGTTGTTCAGGACTTTGTGCAGTTATGGGGAACCTGGGATAACGGATGAGAATATTAGTGTTTTAAAACTTGTAAAAGAAATCGCACTGGGAATAGATATGCCGCAGTCATATAATCAGGAAATGGTTTGTGAGTTTGACGCTGACGGGAAGCTTATGAAGAACGTGGACAAAACAAAAATGTATTCGATGAAACTGGGGGAGGAGCGTCTGGAAGGGGTACAGGAGAAACTGAAGGAAATAATGCCCGGGGCGTTGGCGGAGGCGGATGAAGAATCCACTTATGAATATCCTCTGCGGGTGCTCCTTCCGGCAGGCAAAGAGTTTCCGGCGTCTTTTCTGGAGGCAGTGCAGAAAGTATATGAAGCCTGTGATTTGGGAAATGGAGACTATGATTTGATAGAGTTTATACAAAGAGACGAGAACGGTGAGGAGCAGGCAGAATTTACGTTCTTTAAAATGAGCGGGAAGATGTCAGGACATGCAGTGCTTACAGGAGAAGGGATGAAAAAACATCTGGAAAAGATAAAAGACCTGGAGCAGAAAAGCGAATTCTACCGGGAACTGGTGGATATGGAGAACCAGGAACGATGGAACGAGTGGAGATAGGAGGAACGCGTGAGAAAGAAAGGTAAGAAGAAAAAAGACAAAGATAACAAAATGACTCCATTTGAAAAAATAATCAGTGAAGTAGCGGCAGAATACACAGGGGAAAAGTATCTGGAAGAGTGCATGAAGTTCCCGGTTGACGCTAAGGAGAGGATTGCGCGCCGGCATCGGCTGATTGCCCTTGGGTTTGTGAAGGGCAGTACGCTGGATGAGGTGAATGAAAGCCTGGCTGCGGGAGGATGTGAAAAGCTGTATGCCAGAAGTTTGTGGGAAATGACGCTGAGCTATGTGTTCCTCAATGGGCTTTCCTATAAAGAGTGCATGAAATTGCATCAAATCGCTAAAGATGCCCGCAGCAGATGGGGAATACAGGAGAAGTGGTTTCCGGGCGGGAAGATTACTGTGCCTCAACTCGAGGGGTACATCAGGGAAAACAGCGGGGAACCTGAGGAATGCCTGGTTACGGGGCGCGTGACGAAAAGGATGGAGCAGGTGATGAAAGGGCTGGACGGAAGCGAAAGAGAGTACAGGACTCTCCTTTTGGACAATCTGGAACATTTCAGCAAGGCCAGGGAAAAGACGAAGTACTATTTCTGCAAGTATCTTTGCCGTTATCTTTGGCAGAAGATAGAGGACGCCGCCAAAGCGGTAGGCCAGGGAAAAGATAAAGACGCTATTTTTGAGGATATGAATATGTTTCAGATCATCACGGTTTCCAAACGTAAGAAGAGGGCGCCGAAAGAAATACGGGAACTTTTCAGGAATGCGCCCATATCATGCAGAGGGATTTTTGATGCATTTGACAATTTCTATTTTGGTTATGTGACGACAGAGTGGAAAGATATCCTTTGGGAGTCTTACGGGAAAATAGAAGTTCTTTCCGAAGAGAAGAAAGCAGAACTGGCAGAAAAGATAAGGAGCCATAATCCTTCTTTGAAAGAGAAAACAAATGATGAAGTAATTGAAGAAGGCATGAGAAGACAGGAGCAGAAAGAGTGCAGCCTTGATGAGAAGCATAAAAAGGGAGAAAAAAAGTCGTATCAGAGCGGAAGGAACGGTGAGAATGTTATAAGGAAGTATATCAGAGGGGTGCTTGACGTAGACAGAACTACATTAATCTGTTTCCTGCTGTTTTTTTCGAGCGGGACGGAACTTCCGCCGGAGGAGGTTTTGAGCAGGGAGCGGCTGGATAATATTCTGGAAGAATGCGGTTTTTACGCGCTGGACAATGAGAGAGAGTTTGATGATTTTATCCTCTATTACATGGAGGCGGAGGATCCGGCGAGTTATCTGGTAGATGAGGTGATGCGCTACGCACAGATGGAGAAAAATTCTCCTCTCTATAAAACATTCCTGGAATCCCGCAGTATGGAGGAAGAGTGGGAGAAGCTGGGAATCTGATATATTCTGCCCGTAGTTATATCCGCAAAACCACGTCTGCAAAGAACTCCCTGTCGTTGTTGGAAAAGCGTGCCGAACCGCCATGCTTTTCTGCGGTGGCGGTAATGGATGCAAGGCCGATTCCGTTGCCGTTGTGTTTTGTAGAACGGTATCTGTCTTTTTCTTTCCGGACATGTCCGTCAAAGCTGTTTGTAGAGACGATGTACAGGCTGTTTTTGTGGCGGATTTCCGTGGTAAGGGAAAAATAACGTGAACGTTCCGGAAGGCTAAGGCAGCCTGCGATGGCGTTTTCCATCAGGTTTCCGAAGAGCGCTGTGAGGTCGAGCTCGGAAACGGCCAGCGGTTCCGGTAAATGAATGTGCCAGTCTGTATGAATCCCTGAGGAGACAGCCATCTCATGATAGTAGCCAAACAGGGCGTTTAGCGCGGCGTTTGTACAGTAGTTTGCCGGTACATGTTCTGTGAGTCTGGTTTCATATTCTGTAAGATGCGCCTGGATATTGCTGATATCGCCTTTTTCTGCAAGGGAAGAGAGCAGATGTACGGAGTGCCGGAAGTCATGGCGGAGCCTGGCAGTCTGGCTCATATGCTCCTGTAGCATATGGTACTGGTGCGCCTGCATTTCAAGGAGCTGGGAGCGCTCTTTTAATTTTGCATGTTCCACGATAACGGCTGTTCCCCGGTAAAAAAGTACATAAACTGACGTGAGGAGCGCCAGGGCGCAGATTTCCAGCAAAGGGAAAAGGAAAAGCATACGTCCCGTATGGAGAGTACGGTAGGACAGGGGGACAGCCAGAACATTAAAGATGAGGAACGCAGAGGATAAGATTACTGTGGAATACCATATCTTCGGGAAGTCAAAGTTGTCAACCGCCTGTGAAAAGTGCCGGCGGGCGGGGCGGACAAAGGCTGCCAGCAGCAGGCAGGAAAGGCCGAAGCGAAAAAAGGCGGCTTCAGCCGAGAGATTGGCGGCTCCGGACAGTGGATGGCGGCAGGCGTCAAAGAGGTATGCAAACTGTATGGGAAATGTTTCTATAGCGCAGACTCCTACATAGATGGCAAGGGATAAGGGCAGATCTGTTTTGACTGTGGCGCGGAACAGGAAAAAGAACGGCACAAGGGAGAGCAGGAGAATAAGGTTTATGCTAACTTTCAGGGCGGCATGAACCCAGGAAGCAGTAAGAGCGTAAGGGATAAGGACTGCCAGGCACAGAGCGGCAGTCCTGGCCGGAGTATATTTCATCTGTTTCTCTGTGAGGAGGTAGCAGGACGCCGCTGTGGGAAGAAGGATGAGAAACTGTGGCAGGGCGGACAGCCATTTGGTGATATTCATAGTGAAAGCTCCTTTCCGTGTCTCTGGCGGCTGCGTATTTTATTGAAATGATGGTCCTGTAACGCCTGTACAATTTTCAGGCGGTTCCGTACACGTATCGGAAGCTTCATGCCGTTTTCCAGTATACAGGAATTTCCGTCAAAATCATGGACATAATCGGCGTTTACAGCAATCCCTTTATTGATGGTGATAAAGCGGTCATCCTCCTCTGTCAACCTCATAAATTCCGGCATGGTCATACGGCAGCGCAGAGACTTGCCATCTGTAAGGGAGATGTTAAGATAGTGGGCGCTTGTGACGACGGAAGCGATCTGGTCAAGGAATACCCGAACGGTCTTTCTTTCACTGGAGACCTTGATGTATTTTTGTGCTGGAGGAAGTACTTTCAGGACGTCCTGCAGGACACTCTCGACGCGCTGCAGGGAAAAGGGCTTGGTGATGTATTCAAAAGCATGGCAGGAGAAAGCATCCGGCATGAATTCCGTACTGGAGGTTAAAAAGACAAGAATACAGCGGTTGTCCTGCTCGCGCATTTTGAGGGCAGCGGCGATACCATCGATTCCTTCC
>OFHM01001970.1_pt1 | contig 12361 bp, 10 predicted proteins | sample 1521311 | NCBI WGS metagenome assembly OFHM01 (sample SAMEA3504083, study PRJEB24116) | mouse gut metagenome | biome: mouse gut; feature: mouse-associated habitat; material: faeces | place: Denmark | collected 2011 | reverse complement strand
TCATTCTGCATGGTCTCGATAAAAAGAATGTCGCCGCCCCCCTGCGTCCAGGCAAGCCCTGTGACGACACCCGGCTTCTTCTCCTCCAGGATGCCCTCATGGCGGATCGGCTTGCGGTCGAGATACTTCGGAAGCTTTTTCGGGCTCACGGTCAGGTGCTTTTTCTCGCCTTTTACCAGCTTCACCGCCGCATAGCGGCACAGCGTATCCATCCGCTTTTTCAGGCCGCGGACGCCGGATTCCATGGTATAATCACGGATCACGGCCGTGAGCGCCTCATCCGTGATCTTTAAATTAGAGGCCTTAATCCCCATTTTCTTCATTGCCTCCGGCAGCAGGTGGCGTCTCGCAATCTGAAACTTCTCCAGCGCCGTATAGCCCGGAAACTGAATCACCTCCATGCGGTTTAACAGCGGCTCCGGAATCGTATCCGTACTGTTGGCCGTACACACAAACAGGACGTCGGACAGATCGTAGGGCACATTCATATAGTGGTCCGTAAAGGAATGGTTCTGCTCCGGGTCGAGCACCTCGAGCAGTGCGCTCGCCGGATCCCCGCTGTAATCCTTTGAGAGCTTATCAACCTCGTCGAGCACCATAACCGGGTTGGATGCGCCGCTCTGCTTCATTCCTTCCATGATACGCCCCGGCATCGCCCCGACATACGTCCGCCGGTGACCGCGGATCTCGGCTTCGTCGCGGACCCCGCCCAGACTGACCCTCACATATCTGCGCCCGAGCGCTCTGGCGATACTTCTTCCGATACTGGTCTTGCCGGTTCCCGGCGCGCCGACAAACAACAGTATGGAACCGGACTGCCGTCCGCAAAGCGCCATCACCGCCATCTGCTCGACGATCCTCTTTTTAACCTTTGCAAGCCCGTAGTGATCCTCGTCGAGAATCTTTTCCGCCTTTTTTAAATCCACCTCCGGCACTTCCTCTTTTTTCCAGGAAAGACCTGTCACAAAGTCGAGATAATCGTAGAGAATGCCGTACTCATGGCCATCTTTGCCCTCCTGCTTCATGCGGTTTAATATCTTTTCCGCCTCTTTTCGCGCCGTCTCATTCATCCCCGCATCCCGGATCTTCGTCTCGAAGCGCCGGATATCCGAGACATTCTCCGGATGCATCTCATCGAGCTTATTCTGCAGGAAGTCAATCTGCCTGCGGATGGCATCTTCGCGGTATACCTGCTCGTGTGAAGCCTTCTGTGCATTCTCCGCCTCCTGGCGCACCAGGGACTGCTCGACAAACTCATAGATTGCACGCTCCATGTGTTCTGCCCGCGCGGCGCGGGAGTCCGTCCGGACAATCTCATACCGCTCCTCATCCGTGAGGTTTAAGTATGCGGACAGGGCGCAGACCATCTCCGCCATATTTTTCCAGTGCAGGATATACCCGCGCGCCCAGAGTCCCCACTGGAAATTCTGCGCAAAAGCGAGCAGACTGTTCTTCATCCGCTCAAACCTCTCACGTTCCTCTTCCTCAGGAAGATCCGCATCTTCCGGGAGAACCTCCACTGAGGCAGAGATCGTATCCTCCGTCACCTCAATCTCCGAAACCGCGACGCGTTCCTTCACGCGGATACTGATATTGCCCTCATCATCCGGCTTCTCCACCTGACCGGCAACACCGACCGGATAAAAATCACCGGCTGTCAGCTCTGCCCTGGCCTTCTCTCTCTTCTGCATCAGGAACACAATCTCCCTGCCCTGTGCGATATCGTCCGGATTCATACCCTCAAAAAATTCTTTCTTAAAATAGAAAGTAATATCGGGCAGAAGTATCATATCATAAATCGGTATTACCAGCATTCACACCCCTCCTGTCTGTCAGCACTCAAAAGCAACGAGTGCTGATTGATTGTGAAAAAAAGATGCGGTTTCCCGCAAATACAAAGATTCTTTTAATTCCCCTATATCATAGCACAACGGAGGTCCTTGTCAACTGATTTTATACTTTTTTTCGAATTGACGCCATACACAAAATAACCACCCGGCCTGTCGGCATCCCCCGTCTGAAGACAGGGGATGCCGGGACCGGGTGATTGTAATCTGCGTCAGCCGGAATTTCTCCCGTACACTTCGATCTGTGTCAGCGCCGGAAACGGCGACGGGTCGTCGGCTTTGATCAGTTCTCCCAGCTTCAGCCACGTTATTCCCTTCCGCTCAATCTCAAACACATGCGGCCTGGCACTTTTTTCCATGTGTACCACCTCGCGGCTCCCGTCGGAAAACGTGACCGTCGCCTGCACCCACCAGTTATCGTGCGGAAAATCCGCCCTGGTGCACAGCACGAGTTTTTCCATATCAACCGGCCTGCCGAACTCAAGCGTGAGCTCCGCGTCATCCTGCCGGTTAATCCCCCACGACTGGTAAGGCCATGGCCAGTGGGACTCATTTGCCAGCACGCCGTCAATCGCGTTACGCACCGCAAACAGAGCCTCCCCGCGCGTGTTTGCATTCGCGTGAACGTGCGGATAGCAGCCCGTATCCTTCTCCTGATCCATCACATTATATGCCAGATTGCGGTAATTTCCGCTCTCCGCTTTCTCCGCCCTGCGCATAGTGATATAGCGGCCGCCGGTGAAACAGGCGGGATTATAGGAAATCTTCTTTTCCGCAAACGGAATCACATACTCCACCTTCCGCTCCTTCAGGTACACATACGCCTCGTCCAAGGAGCTGTCCACCCGGATAACGTAAAAGGTATCCGTCTCATCCGTTTCAAACACAATCCGGTCCCCGGGTTCATACTCCCCCTCGCAGACCATCAGAATCCTGTCTTCACCGCACACCCGGCACTTCTCCTCCCCGGCTCCGCCAAGCACGGTAATTCCCAGTTCTGCCATAGCAATCCCTCCTTCTCTTTTCCGCTGGTTTTGTCTGCCCGCCCTACCAGGTAAACAGCGCTTTTCCTTTCAGACGGAGCACCGCCTCAATCAGATAATAATCTGCATAGATAATCGGAACTTCCGTGTTTTCCCCTGACGGATCATGGTAAAAATACGTTCCACCGTCCACAATGGAGTCCTCCTCCGGATTCCAGTTGCTGAATTTCGCGTCGCAGGCGCGCAGAATCTTAAACGCCGCCTCCGTATAGAATCTCTTCTCATGCTCCCCGACATGCTCCGCCAGCTCCAGGAGACCGCAGGCCGTGATCATTCCCGCCGTCGAATCATATTTTAACGGTTCTTCGGGCGCGCGGTAATCGACAACCGGCAGCCAGTCATTGACGGCCATATTGGAAATACAGTAATGAGCGCACTGCTTTGCCGTGTTTAAGAAAGAGACATCCCCCGTATGGCGGTAGCTTAACGCAAAACCGAACACCGCCCACGACTGTCCGCGGCTCCAGGACGAGCCCTTCTCATAGCCCTGCCCGCCCGGGTTATCCACAAATTCTCCTGTCTGGGAATTAAAGCCTACAATATGGTTGCAGCTTCCGTCCTCACGCACGACATACTGCTGCGCCGTCTTCGCGTGGCGCAGGGCAACCTGTGCAAAACGCGGATCCTTTGTCTCACGGCTGGCCCAGTACAACAGCGGGATATTCATCATACAGTCCACAATCATCCAGCCGCTCACGTCGCCCTTTCCAAAGAAAGCGGTCATGCCGTCGCCCCACGCGCGGATAAAATTCCCCACAGGGTTAAAACGTCCTGCCAGCAGGTTGGCGGCGTAAATCCCGCGCTGGCGGGACTTCTCATTTCCTGTTTTCCGGTAATCCGCCACTGCGGAGAGCAGAAACAGAAAGCCCGCATCGTGATCCACTCCCTCAAGCCCCTCCAGAATCTCATCCATGCGCTCTTCCACGCCCTCCGCGGCTCTGCGGTACGCTTCCTCACCGGTCGCCTCATACATCTGCCAGAGCATGCCCGGCCAGAAACCGTTTGTCCAGTTGTGAATCCCTCCCATGCCGTCCAGATCATGATACCGGCCCTCGCGCGGACTGTAGGGAATCATCGTCCCGACCCTCTCACACTCCGCGTGCATCTTCACAAGCAGCTTCTCATACACCCCGTCAAGCCATTCCTGATTGGAACATCTGATATCCGTTTCTCCCATATGATTTCTCCTTTTCCTGTTGCAGATGGACGCTGTCCGGGAAGATTCCGCCAATTTTGCAATTACTGTGCTTTTTTTGCAGGAGTTGCAAATTTTTTTGCACCTTCCGAAAATTCTTTGTGCTTTCTGCAAAAATATCCGCCCGGCAGCTATACATTTTTGTCTGTTATAGTCAGTATAACATGGAAAACAATCCGTTTCCTGTCATATTTTCACAGAAATATTGCAAATCTTCTTTTTTCTCTCCCGGATTTCCGCACTTTCCGTATTATTATACCGGCACAAACATCCGCAGACAAAATCCGCCCGGCCCTTATCCACAGGCCGGGCGGAAACTTATCCTTTCACTGCTCCCAGTGCAATCCCTTTTGTAAAATATTTCAGAAGATTCTGAATCCCGTATAGCTGCGTATCCCTCACATAATACAGGCCATTGGTCCAGTCATTCCAGTATCCGAGTCCGGCCAGAAGCCCCATCGCGACCAGAATCGGTTTTCCGAGCGGAAGCACGATCTGTACAAAAATCTGCGGCTGTGTCGCTCCGTCAATCTGTGCGGCCTCAAACAGCGCATCCGGAAGACTGTTCTCAAAAAAAGTGCGGATCATCATCACGTTCATCGCACTCATCAGAAAACCCGGAATGATGTAGGCATACAGGGTATTATTGATATGGAAAATACCCGTGTACATCAGGTAAGTCGGTACAAGTCCTCCGTTGAACAGCATTGTAAAAAAAATATAAAAACTGATCACACGCCTGCCCGGCAGATTTTTCAGCGAGAGGGGATATGCCAGCAGCGCGGACAACACGACATTCAGGAGTGTCCCTGCGACCGTCACGATAATCGTGATTCCGTATGCCCGGAACACATTCGAAGCATTTTTCAGGATAAATCCATAGGCATTAAAACTCAGCTCCTTTGGAAAGAAGGAATAGCCGTCCCGCACAAGCGCCGTCTCAGAAGTGACGGACGACACGAACAGCAGCAAAAACGGCAGCACGATGCAGATCGTCGTCAGAGTCATCACGATATGGGCCAGAATCTCAAATCTCTTTGCACTTTTACTTTGAATCATGATTTCCCTCCTCTTAGAACATCGCATTTTCCGGACTTAATTTTTTTACCACCAGATTGGCGCCGAGCACGCAGAAGAACCCGACAACTGACTGGTAGAATCCTGCGGCGGAAGCCATTCCGATATTGCCAGACTGTAACAGCGCACGGTATCCTTCAGATCCAGCCCCGCATCAGTCTCCTCCAGCCTTGTGAGGTTCTCCGAAAATGTTTTGATCGGCTTTAAGACACGCCGCCTCATATAAATCATGCAGCCGGACAAAATAATTGTGATGACAGCCATCATCCCGACAAGCAGGGCCTGCACGGCAATCACTTTTTCATAGGCAAAATACCGGCTTAAAATAATATAAGGACGAAAAACCCCCATCACGGAAGACCCGCTGATCCCGGATCTCATCCTCATGCGTCAGCGGTGTCCCATCCCCCGTGGAAAGCGCCACAAACCCGTCTTTTCCCAGATTTGTCCCATCCAGAGGCTTTGTGATACTGTCGGCAGAAATACAGCAGCCCGCATAACATCCGTCTTCTTCAAAAATCTTTACAAAATATACCTTATCCCCCACCGTTACGACTTCCCATGCATCCCCGTAGGAAGCGCCTTCCTCAATCCGCGCAAGCAGCGCACCGTTGAGAAGGTCAAGTTCCGTTCTGTTCATCAGGGAATATGCCTGCCTGGGGCGTAGCAGACGGTCATGTTTACTATTGTAAAAAAAGATCTGGTAATCCTCCTGGAAAGACTCCATATACACACCCACTTCCGTCTTCACCCGCCCGGCAGCCCGGATCAGCTCCAGGGTATCCGTGGTCTCCAGGGCAGTCCGGTATTCCTCCTCTTTTAAACTGCGGATCAGAAATTTATTGATGGACGTGTGCGCCGTATCCACCTGGGAAACATACAAAGACATTGTATCCAGAAATCCCTGGATCGTCTGGCGCCGCATCAGCGATATCACATACAGGCTGACTGCCGCGCTGACAATCACAACGGCAATGAGTATCAGCACAAGCACCCTGCTCACATAATCCACCGAATAACTGGAAACATGTCGTCTTCTTTTCACAATCGTCCTCCTGTTTTACTGCCCCTCCCCAATCAGCCCCGTCGTCACCGACATGGGGTACAGTACAAATTCCGCCGCTTTATCCAGAAGACGGATACATACCCGGCGCATTTCTTTCGACTGATTCAGAAGTACAACGGCAATTACCCCGTCCGGGCGCTTCCACGCAGTCACATCAATCTCCTGCGTATATCTGCTGCAGGCTACCCGCACGGAACCGGGTACCAGGTAATGGGAAAAATGTTCAAAATACTCTGCCAGCAGATGCCTGCTCAGTTTCTTTTTCCCCGTATCATATAAAAATGGTGCGAGACAGTAATTTTCCACATAATTCGGTCCGCCCTTCTCGTCAAGCAGCAGATTCCAGTCATAAAAAGCTGACACTCCGTGATTCAGATCGCCGATCAGCTCATGAGCCAGGGACGACGCGGCTTTCACTGCATCGGAAACATCAAACTTGTAAAATTCAATACAGCTTTCCGAGACAATCAGCTTTTTATCCGGAAACTGCTGACGCACCAGATCGAGAGCCTCAAAATGATCACCGCTGTACCAGTGAAACGCCGCCCCTTCCACCATCCTGTCCGTATCTTCATCTATACAGTCGCGCATCCATTCATAAACACGCTCCTTGTTGTGATCCCACAGGAAGACTTCCACATCCTCAAGGCCCTGCCTGCGCATCACCGGATACATATAATCCCGCAGAAATATCTTCTGCTCCTCCGCCGTAAACAGACAGGAATCCCACGCCTGAACTGCCCGCGGCTCATTCTGCAATGATATCCTCTTTACACAAAATCCCCTCTTCCGGAATTCTGAAAGATAGCGGCACAGATACTCCGCCCACATTCCACGATATTCAGCCTTCAGTGTACCTCCCTGATGACGTTTTCCATTCGTCTTCATAAATGCGGGAGGCGACCACGGCGAAAGCATCAGTTCCAGCGGTTCTCCGTGTATCTTTTCGGCATCCCGGAGCATTGGAATTATATATTTTTCCGTCCGTTCCATGGAAAATCCCTCAAAGTTCCTGTCCGCCGGGTCAGACGCAGCCTCATACTGCTCCAGCGAAAAATCACAGCTGTCCAGATGAATGCGAACCAGCTTATAATTCATGCGCTCCGGTGTAAAATAAGCCCGCAGCAGCTCCTCCTTCTGCTGTACATTCATCAGGGAATAAACATATGCGGCCGAGTCCGTGATCGCGCCGCCAAACCCCTCCAGCGTCTGATCCGCCAGACCGGGATAAATACTGACAACATTGTTTTCAATGCCCGGATCCTGCACAAACAGCACTTTCTGATGAAATTTCTCCTGCCAGCCGCCATTCCCATACGTAGTAAAAAGTTCCAGTTCCATAGTAACCCTCCATTTCTGATGCACCCGTTTTCTTTCCGGATATTGTAATCACTCCCGCCGCCGGTTTATATCACATTTCAAAGATTGATAACACATTTCCAATGAAATGTGTTATATTTTCATCAGACGTTCCCATGGCACACACCCGGACCGATTTCGCAGACTAAAAACCCAGCACAGAAATGAGGCAACACATGAACCGGAACTGGCTGATGCAGCATATTTCCCGCCATCTGCATACTTTCGTGAGAAGATATCCCTGCTCCGGCGGATGCCCCTGCAGCTTCTGCGCCCGCACAGACTTTACAGATACCTGCATAAGCCGTGACATCCTGCAGCTTTTTTACCAGGAAACAGGGGAATCCCGCCCTGTCACCGTACCGTCGCTGTTCTCAGTCTGCGGGACCTGTATCTATGCCCTTGTTCCCGTTCCGGAAGAAGAATATGTGATCGGCCCTGTGCGTCTCACCATTCCCACCTCCTTAAAATACGAACTGGCGGCGGGCAAAACAGCCAAAGATGCCGGCTGGCTGAAAACGATTCACGTCTGTGAGCTGGAGGTCCTGATAACGGACATACTGCTTATTTACAACCTCCATCACCAGGAAATTCTAAGCGGTACTGATATTCTGTTATACAACTGCGGGGATCCGGAAATTGAAGAAAAAACTCAGAAACTGTTTTCTGATCTTGCATTTGAACAACGGGAATGCGGAAAATCCCACAATCCCTATGAGCAGGAACTCAGGGAATTTTCCAGCATTGAACAGGGAAACCCTGATCTCCTTGAGAAAAGCCTTGCGGAAGATTATGCCGGCGAAGTGGGAACCCTGGCAAAAACCCCGCTGCGCCACGCCAAAAACTGCGGCATCGTTGTCATCACCCTGGCCTGCCGTGCCGCCATACGGGGCGGGGTGGCTCCCGAAACCGCCTTCACTTTAAGCGATTCCTATATTCTGAAAATCGAAGACTGCACCAGCCCGCCGGCGATCTCACAGCTCACCAGCTCCGCTGAATTCCAGTATGCGTATATGGTCAGAAATATCCGGGAACAGAAAGCGGGAACATTTGAAAAAAGCGGCAATCCCTATGTCAGTCAGTGCCGGAATTATGTATATACACACTTAAATGACAAACTGCGCGTCAGGGACATCGCGGACAGACTGGGCATCCACGCCAATTATCTCTCCGCTCTCTTCCTTGCGTGTGAAAAAATCCCGCTTTCAGAATTTATCCGCAGGGAAAAAATAAATTTTGCCAGAAACCTGCTCATCTATTCCGACTTCTCCTTCAGTGAAATCGCCAGCAGTCTTGGATTCTCCTCACAGAGCCACCTGGGAAAGCAGTTTAAGGAGGCGACACAGATGACTTTAAAACAATACAGGCAGCGCTACGGAAAATCCCAGATTACAGAGCCATAACTGACCGCAGTGCGCAGCTGCACCTGTAATCCCGGTATTGCCCTTCTGTTCAGGAACGGCCCTGTTTCCCGGCTTTTTCCCCCACCGGAAGACCACCCGCGGGCTCCGGATACCGGTCCGCGCTCTCCTCCTGAAAAACCACGCTCCTGACTTTCGCCAGCGCATTTAAAAGCACCGTTCCCATAACGCAGCAGCAGAGCACTTCCCCGATCCCCACCGTCAGCATATAAAACGGAACGGACCAGTCTCTCCCGCCGTACTCCATCACCAGGCCATAACCATACCGCAGAACGAGCGGAATAATCACCATATTTGAGATAACCGGCGGCAGTGTGCACAAAAACTTATGTCTGCGCAGCAGATAAGTCCCGACTGCCCCGAGCAGAGTCGCAAAACTCCCGAATACCACATCATAAACAGGCGCGCCCGTCAGCAGATTTGCCATCAGACAGCCTGCAAAAAGCCCCGGAACAGCCGCCGGCGTAAAATATGGCAGAATGGTAAGTGCCTCTGAGATGCGGATCTGAATCGCGCCTGAGGCGAGGCTGAATGCGCTGACAAAGCAGGTCAGCACGACATAGACGGCTGCGATCACGGCAGCCCTGACGATCATTGATACATTTCTGTTTCTCATATTCTGTTCTCCTTTAGTTTTGTTTTAGGTGAGGAAGGTCACGAACTCACCGTATTGCGGGATGCCCGTCTGGCGGGACGCCCTTCGGCGCCCCGGAATCTGATTATACCGGAAAAGAGGAAAATGTCAAGCTGCACACAAACTCCCGCTTTCACAGATCTTTCCGCTCACACTACGAGAAAAAATTCTCCGCCAGCGTAATCTTCCCGACATATACAACCGGACCCGTCAAAAAAATCCGGCCGTCCTCCCCGAATTCCACCAGCAATTCTCCTCCCTGCATGTGCACGGTCACATGATCTCCCGTCAGCCCGAGCCTGTGGGACGCCGCAGCTGCAGCGCAGGCGCCGGTTCCGGAAGCATACGTATACCCGGCTCCCCTCTCATAGATCTCGATCCGGATATTCTGTTCATCCAGCACCTGACAGAGCTGCATATTTATGCGGTTCGGAAAGTATCTTGAATTCTCCACATAAGGGCCGAGCTGCAGCGCCTTATTGCGGTCGGCTTCCTCGAGCATCAGCACACAGTTCGGATTGCCCATCGAGACGCAGGTCGCGTTATAAAAATTGTCGCAGAAAAAAATAGCTTCATTCACAATTTCCTCCCCGAACCCAACCGCCGGAATCTCCTTTGACGTGAACTTCGCGTAACCCATATCGACACGCATCCGCCCGCCTTCCCCGTCCAGAAATGTAACCCCGGTTCTTCCCGCCTTCGTCACCAGCACGCAGGAGTTCCCCTTCACATATCCCGTATCCTTTAAGTACCTGGAAAAAATACGGATCCCGTTACCGCTCTTTTCCGCCTCGCTTCCGTCAGGGTTAAAGATACGCACTCTGATGCCCTCATCACCGGATTCTTCGTCAAAAAAAGGGCCGTACAAAATCCCGTCTGCCCCGACCCCGATATTGCGTCTGCACAGCTTCTCAACCTGCCGTTCTGTGAGAAGTGTTTCATTCCGCACCGGGTCGTACACCAGATAGTCATTTCCCAGCCCGTGGTATTTACGCAGAGTAATCTCTGACATAAACGCCTCCAGATTCTTTTATTCTATTATATGTATTCCACTCTTTTGTGGCAATAAAAATCAGATATTTCCCGCACTCTCCACAAGCTCGCGGATAACATCCTTCTTCTCGCGCAGAATCTGATCAATCTGTCCTCTCGTGACCTCGCTGACCTCTCCCTGACCGTAGGTACCGGAATAAGACCCGGTCGCCGCGTTAAACAGCCGGTCCCTTCCCTGTCCCGCCGCACCCTGCTGCGCCCCGCTCTCACACGCATTCTCCGCGGCCTCCTTCTCTGCATCCCGCTGCCGCGCGCCAGCGCTCTCCTGCCCCTCCGGCACGCCGCTCTCCTGCTCTTTCGCAGCCTCTTCCGTCTGCCGCACCGCAGACACGGGGACATACTTTACATTCCAGAATTTGATGATACTTTTTCTCAGCTGTTCTTTTTCGTTTCTTTCGTCAATAATATCCTTCATTGCCCCAACTCCACTCATCCAAACTTTTATTCTTACCGCAACCTTCTGTTTTCTGTATAAAAATCCTTCAAATGAAGCATCCTCTTAAATGAAAACAATGTTCAGGATACCGGAGGATTATAACATGGCTTCATATAAAGTAGAAATCTGCGGCGTCAATACCGCCCGGCTTCCCATCCTCAAGGACGAGGAAAAAGAAGCTCTCTTTACACGCATCAGACAGGGGGACCAGAAAGCCAGGGAAACCTATATCAAGGGAAATCTCCGCCTTGTCTTAAGCGTTATCAAGCGCTTTTCCGGCAACCATGAAAATGTGGACGACCTTTTTCAGATCGGCTGCATCGGCCTGATCAAATCCATTGACAATTTTGACCCCTCCATGGGTGTAAAATTTTCCACTTACGCTGTCCCGATGATCATCGGGGAAATCCGCCGCTATCTGCGCGACAACAACTCCATCCGCGTCAGCCGCTCCCTGCGCGACACCGCCTACAAGGCAATCCATACCAGAGAACTTCTCTCAAAAACCTCCTCAAAAGAGCCCACCATTGAGGATGTTGCAAAGGAGACCGGTCTGACAAAAGAGGAGATCGTCTTCGCTCTCGACGCCATCCAGAGTCCCGTGAGCCTTTACGACCCGGTCTACACCGACGGCGGCGACACCCTCTATGTGATGGATCAGATCAGCGACAAAAAAAACAGGGAGGAAAACTGGATCGAGGAGCTCTCTTTAAACGATGCAATGGACCACCTGAACGAGCGTGAAAACTATATTCTGAAGCTGCGGTTTTTCGAGGGTAAAACGCAGATGGAGGTCGCCGAGGAGATCCACATCTCCCAGGCTCAGGTAAGCCGCCTGGAAAAATCTGCCCTGAAGTCGATCCGCCACTATCTCTCCTCCTGAATCTCCGTTCCCCCGCAGAGACGCGCCGGGCACAGACACCCGGTCCCGGCGCCTTCTCCTCACCGGCACATCTACCGCTCCCACCGGCTGCAGAGCGCATGAATCTGTTCAGCAAATTTTGAGAGTTCTTTGTTCGGTCTCCCCTCACATTTCTGAATCACCGTCATCAGACGGCCTCCCGCCGCCAGCAGTTTTGCAAAAATATTGCTGGAAGCGTGACCTGCTTTTTCCTTCTTCTGCGCCTGCAGTCTGGAGCCTTCCCGGATGCACTCTCCCGTGACAAGATCGAACGCATCCCCGCTGTAAGGCGCATACGCGTCAATCCCGAGCGTCTCCCTGATATGAGC